>Ga0160472_100226_pt1 | contig 67948 bp, 64 predicted proteins | sample HID1973M_E11MG_FD_108267 | JGI IMG/M metagenome (GOLD analysis project Ga0160472, IMG submission 108267) | Enriched mosquito-associated microbial communities from UW Madison campus, WI, USA - HID1973M_E11 MG | ecosystem: Host-associated > Arthropoda: Insects > Digestive system > Unclassified ... | reverse complement strand
CCCTGGTGCATGACACGGAAACGCAGGTCGTCGGTGGTCTTGCCGACGATGGCGAAGTCGAGGCCCCACTTGACGAAGATCGCCTTGGCTTCCTCTTCCTTTTCCGGCTGCAGCACCATGAGCATGCGCTCCTGGCTTTCCGACAACATCATTTCATAGGCGCTCATACGCTCTTCGCGCACCGGCACGTTATCGAGGTTGAGCTCGATACCGAGGTCGCCCTTGGCGCCCATTTCGACGGCCGAGCAGGTGAGCCCCGCGGCGCCCATGTCCTGGATGGCGATTACCGCGCCGGTTTTCATCAGTTCGAGGCAGGCTTCGAGCAGGCGCTTTTCGGTGAAGGGGTCGCCGACCTGAACGGTGGGGCGCTTTTCCTCGATCGTGTCGTCGAACTCGGCCGAGGCCATGGTCGCGCCGCCGACGCCGTCGCGCCCGGTCTTGGCGCCCAGATAGACGACCGGCATGCCCACGCCCGATGCGGCCGAATAGAAGATCTTGTCGCTGTCCGCGAGGCCCGCCGCAAAGGCGTTCACGAGGCAGTTGCCGTCATAGGAGCTGTGGAAACGCACTTCGCCGCCAACGTTCGGCACGCCGAAGGCGTTGCCATAAGCGCCGATCCCCTCGACCACGCCCTTGACCAGATGCGAGGTCTTGGGATGTTCGGGGCGGCCAAAGGACAGCGCGTCCATCGCGGCGATCGGACGCGCGCCCATGGTGAAGACGTCGCGCAGGATGCCGCCAACGCCGGTCGCGGCGCCCTGATGCGGCTCGATATAGGAGGGGTGGTTGTGGCTCTCCATCTTGAAGACCACGGCCTGCCCGTCGCCGATATCGACCACGCCGGCATTCTCGCCGGGGCCGCAGATGACTTGCGGGCCGGTCGTGGGCAGCGTGCGCAGCCATTTCTTGGACGACTTGTAGGAACAATGCTCGTTCCACATGGCCGAGAAGATGCCAAGCTCGGTGAAGCTCGGCTCGCGTCCGATGATCTCGAGGATGCGCTGATATTCGTCAGGCTTCAGCCCATGCGCGGCAATCAGGTCTTCGGTGATCTGCGGTTCGTCCATTCTCGCGCCCTTTACCCCGGTTTCGGGGCCTTTTAAGCGGCGCGGACGTATTAGGAAAGAGGCGGCGCGCAGCAGCGAGGCGCAGGCGTTCGGCCCCCAGCCGGCGACGGTCACTTCCGCGCGGGTGTGAAGGGCAAAAAAAAGCCGGGCACGAAGCCCGGCCTAAGTCCAACAGGGAGGTTGAAGGTGATGAGAGTTTCCTCAAACCATCTCCTTCGTAGCCTCAGATATGTGCAGTTCGCGAACCGTTCAAGGATGAAAACAGAAAGAAAAAGCATGACGGATATGCAGATGAGGAATGGCTTTCCCCTGCATACCCGCATTCTGCAATCCTCGCGCGTTCACAGGTCGGTTTCCGACTGAAGCTTGCGGATGGACTGGATCTCCTCAAGCACGAAGTCGCGGAACGCGCTGACCCGGCGGGAGGTGCGCAATTCCTCGGGGAATGCGAGGAAAACCGGAACCTCGCCCGACTCGATATCGGGCAGCACGCGGACCAGATCCGGGAAGTCCGCCGTCAGGTAATCCGGCAGGACGCCGATCCCGACATGGGCAAGAACTCCCTGCAGGACGCCGAAATAGTTGTTCACCATCAGCATGGAGGTGATGTTGTGCGAAAGAAGCTGCTGGACCAGCACCGCGCCGGAACTGACCTGCGGGGTTTGCGGGCTCTGGCAGATCAGCCGGTGGGTGCGCAGATCCTCGACCGTTTCGAGGGTGCCGGCGCGTTCCAGATATTCCGGCGTCGCGTAAAGCCGCATCCTGATGTTCAGAAGGCGGCGGCGGATCAGGTCCTGCTGCTGGGGCTCCTTCATGCGGATCGCGACATCGGCCTCGCGCATGGGCAGGTCGAGGACGCGCTCCTCCAGCATCAGGTCGATCTTGAGGTCGGGATAGCGCTCGTAGAGCTTGGCGAGGCGCGGCACCAGCCAGAGCGTCCCGAAGCCGGTGGTCGTCGTGACCTTGAGTTCGCCGACGACCTCCTCCTCGCTGTCGCGGATGCGCGCGGCGGTGGTGTCGAGCTTGCGCACCATCGATGAGGTGGCCTCGAACAGCAACTCTCCCTGCTCGGTCAGGATCAGGCCGCGGGCGTGACGGTGGAACAGCGTGCTCCCGAGCGATTCCTCGAGCGCGCGGATCTGGCGGCTGACGGCAGACTGGGACAGGTGCAGAACATCCCCCGCATGGGTCAGCGACCCCGCGTCGGCGACGGCATGGAATATTCTAAGCTTGTCCCAATCCATGATAATGCTTTCGTGTGATAGCTGCCATGCGTTTTTCGCAACCCTTAGCATATAGATGCGACCGAACAATATGGCACCCCGCGAGAATAAAGCTTTATCGGTCAGCTTAGCTGACCTATAATGCCTCCATACCAGCCATCAAGCTTGGGAGGGCCAGATGAGCGTGCAGGATTTTTCTCTGTCGGACCGGTTTGATCTGGGCAAGCGGCATGTGTTGTTGAACGGCACACAGGCCTTGGTGCGCCTGATGTTGATGCAATCTGCACGCGACAGGGCGGCCGGGCTGGATACGGCAGGATTGGTGACCGGTTATCGCGGCTCGCCCCTTGGCGGCGTCGATCTGCAGATGATGAAGTCCAAGAAGGAGCTGACGGCGGCCAATGTCCTGTTCCAGCCGGGACTGAACGAGGATCTGGCGGCCACGGCGATCTGGGGCAGCCAGCAGGCCGAGTTGCGGGGCGAGGGCAAGCATGACGGCGTCTTCGCGCTCTGGTACGGCAAGGGGCCGGGGGTGGACCGCACCGGCGACGTGATGCGCCACGCCAACATGGCGGGTTCGTCGAAGCATGGCGGCGTCATCATGGCGATGGGCGACGATCATACCGGCGAAAGCTCGACCGTGCTGCACCAGTCCGACTGGGCGATGGTCGATGCCTATATCCCGGTCCTCTCGCCCGCCGGTGTGCAGGAGATCCTTGATTTCGGCCTTTACGGCTTTGCCCTGTCGCGCTTTGCCGGGGTCTGGACTGGCCTCAAGACCATGAAGGACACGGTCGAGGCGACGAGTGTGGTCGACGGCGATCCGTTCCGGCTGAGTTTCGTCGCGCCCAGCTTCGTGATGCCGGAGGGCGGGCTGAACATCCGGCTGGGTGATACGCCCGTGGCGCAGGAAGCGCGGATGATCGACTACAAGCGCTTCGCGGCCGAGGCCTTCGCCCGCGCGAACCGCATCGACCGCCCGGTCTGGAACGCGCCCGGCGCGCGGATCGGCTTCGTGGCCGCGGGCAAGAACTGGCTGGACCTGGTCCATGCGATGTCGCTTCTGGGCATCGACGAGGATGAGGCCGAGCGGCTGGGCATCTCGACCTACAAGGTCGGGCAGACCTGGCCGATGGACATGAAATCCTTCCAGGAATGGTCAGAGGGCCTCGAGGTCATCGTTGTCGTCGAGGAAAAGCGCAAGCTGATCGAGGTGCAGGTCAAGGAGGCGATCTTCGACAACCGCCACGGCCGCCGCGTCCTCGGCTGGAAGCATGACCGCACCGGCGAGGAGCTGTTCCCGACCCGCTATGCGCTCGACCCGGTGATGATCGCCCAGAAGCTCGGCGGTATCCTGATCGAGGAGGGGCGCGGGACCGAGGCGATCAAGGCCGGGTTGCAGCGCCTGACCGAAGTGCGCCGCAACGACAACGCGCCCGAGATCGCGACCCGCACGCCGTGGTTCTGCTCGGGCTGCCCGCACAACACCTCGACGCGGTTGCCTGAGGGGGCGCGCGCCTATGCCGGGATCGGCTGTCACTATATGGTGCAGTGGATGGACCGCGACACCTCGGGCTTCACCCATATGGGCGGCGAGGGCGCGAACTGGATCGGCGAGGGTCCGTTCAGCAAGAGAAGCCATGTTTTCCAGAACCTTGGCGATGGAACCTATAATCATTCCGGCTCGCTGGCCATCCGCGCGGCCAAGGCGGCGGGTGCGAACATCACCTACAAGATCCTGTTCAACGACGCCGTCGCCATGACCGGCGGCCAACCGAACGAGGGCGGGCTGACCGGGCAGCAGATCGTGCGCGAATTGCAGGCAATGGGCGTCTCGCCGGTGATCGCCGTCTATGACGAGAAGGAGGAGATCGACCGCGGGCAGTTCCCCTCGGGCCTGCGGTTCGAGGAACGCGCCTCGATGCTGGCGGTCCAGAAGGAACTGGAGACTGTCCCCGGCGTCAGCGCCATCGTCTATATCCAGACCTGCGCGGCCGAGAAGCGCCGCCGCCGCAAGCGAGGCAAGTTCCCCGATCCCGACCGCCGCATCTGGATCAACCCCGATGTCTGCGAGGGCTGCGGCGATTGCGGCGTGCAGTCGAACTGCGTCTCGATCGTGCCGCTGGACACCGAGCTTGGCCGCAAGCGCGCCATCGACCAGTCGAGTTGCAACAAGGACTATTCTTGCGTGAAGGGCTTCTGCCCCAGCTTCGTCTCGGTCAGGGGCGCGAAGCTGAAGAAACCCAAAGCGGCGGCGCTGGACCTGCCGGACCTGCCGCAGCCGGTGCTGCCCGCGATCCATGGCACGCATAATGTCGTCATCACCGGCGTCGGCGGCACCGGCGTCGTGACCATTGGCGCGGTGTTGGCGCAGGCCGCGCATATCGACGGCAAGGGCGCCGGCATGATGGAGATGGCCGGCCTCGCCCAGAAGGGCGGCGCGGTCCATATCCACCTGCGCCTCGCCAATGCCCCCGAGGATATCAGCGCGATCCGCGTCGCCGTGGGCGAGGCCGATTGCATCATCGGCGGCGATCTGGTCGTGACCGCGGGCGCCAAGACCATCGGACTGATGACCAAGGGGCGCACCGGCGCCGTCGTCAACGATCACGAGATCATCACCGGCGAGTTCACCCGCAACCGCGATTTCCAGATCCCGGCCGACCGGCTGCGCCTGTCGCTCGAGGCGCGGTTGGGCGAGAAGGTCGGTTTCTTCGACGCCTCGACGCTGGCGCTGCGCCTTCTGGGGGATTCGATCTATTCAAACATGCTGGTCCTTGGCGCGGCATGGCAGCAGGGGCTGATCCCGCTGAGCGAGGCGGCGATTCTGAAGGCGATCGAGTTGAACGGCGCGAAAATCGCCGAGAATCAGCGCGCTTTCCAGATCGGACGCTGGGCCATGGCCGAACGCCGGGCGGCGGCCGCCATCCTCGCCGGTCCGGTGCAGGAGGAAAAGGCCGTCGATCCGGTCGAATATCGCGCGGTGCGGCTGGTCGATTATCAGTGCGAGACGCTGGCGCGGAAGTTCCGCGATCTGGTGGCGCTCGCCCCGCCGGAGCTTCGCGACAGCGTGGCCGAGGGCTATTACAAGCTGCTCGCCTACAAGGACGAATACGAGGTCGCGCGGCTTCATCTGAGGACCGCGGCAGGCGTCGCCGGGGAGTTCGAGGGCGACGCGAAGCTGAGCTTCCACCTCGCGCCGCCCTTCATGCCGGGGCGCGATCCGGACGGAAGGCCGCTGAAGCGCGAGTTCGGGGCATGGGTCCTGCCGCTCTTCCGGGTGCTCGCGCGGCTCAAGGGCCTCAGGGGGACCGCGCTTGATCCCTTCGGCCGCAGCGCCGAGCGCCGGGCCGAGCGCGCCGCCATCGCCGAATACGAAAGCGACATGCGCAAGGTTCTGCGGGGCGTCACGCCTCTGACGACCGGTCTGGTCCGCGAACTGGCCGAGCTTCCGCTGAGCGTGCGCGGCTATGGTCCCGTCAAGGATGCCGCCGCGCTCAAGGCGGCAGAGCGGCGGCTGGCCCTTCTCGATGCCATCCGGGCAGGCGGCTCGCCCATGGCGCAGGCGGCCGAGTGACATAATCATGGCGTTCCCCCGCGACGCGTCCTAAAAAGGCGCGTCGCGAGCAGGAGGCTAGTCATGGCGGTAGGCGTATTCGATTCGGGTCTTGGTGGACTGACGGTTCTTGATGCCATCGCCGCCCGGATGCCCGACCTGCCCCTGGTCTATCTGGGCGACAACAAGCACACGCCCTATGGCGTGCGCGATGCCAATGACATTTTCGAGCTGACCTGCGCCGGTGTCTCGCGGCTGTGGGATGAGGGCTGCGATCTGGTGATCCTTGCCTGCAACACCGCCTCGGCCGCTGCGCTGAAGCGGATGCAGGAAACGTGGCTGCCCGAAGACAAGCGCGTGCTGGGCGTTTTCGTCCCGATGATCGAGGCCCTGACCGAGCGGCGCTGGGGTGACAATTCCGCCCCGCGCGAGGTCGCGGTGAAGCATGTCGCGCTGTTCGCCACTCCGGCCACCGTCGCCAGCCGCGCCTTCCAGCGCGAACTGGCCTTCCGCGCCATCGGCGTCGACGTCGAGGCTCAGCCCTGCGGCGGCGTCGTCGATGCGATCGAGATGGGCGACGAGATCCTTGCCGAGGCCCTTGTCACCAGCCATGTCGAGGCGCTGCTGCGCCGGATGCCGCATCCCGAGGCCGCGATCCTTGGCTGCACGCATTATCCGCTGGTTCAGGCCGCCTTCCAGAAGGCGCTGGGACCGCAGGTCAAGGTCTATTCCCAGGCCGATCTGGTGGCGGAAAGCCTTGACGACTATCTGCGCCGCCGCCCCGAGTTTCTGGGCAAGGGCACTCGGTCGCGCTTTATGACCACCGGCGATCCCGAGCGGGTTTCGGGCAAGGCCACGCAGTTCATGCGTCAGGCGATCCGCTTTGAATCTGCATAAGATAGTGGTGACAGAAACATGAAATCTCTGAAGAAAAAACGGAGAATTCAGGTCATCATCGCCGCATCCGTCGCGCTGGTCCTTGCCGTCGGGCTGATCGGCTATGGATTTCGCGACGGCATAAACCTCTATCGTTCGCCCAGCCAGATGGCCGGGAACGCGCCCGAGCCGGGCGAGGTGTTCCGACTGGGCGGGCTTGTCGAGGAGGGCAGCCTTGTGCGCGGGGCCAGCGAGACCGTGACCTTCCGCGTGACCGATGGCGGCGCGACGGTTCCAGTCAGCTTCACCGGCGTGCTGCCCGATCTGTTCGGCGAGGGTCAGGGCATGATCGGGACCGGCCGGATGGAGGGCGATACCTTCGTCGCGAGCGAGATCCTCGCCAAGCATGACGAAACCTACATGCCGCGCGAGGTGATCGAGTCCCTGAAGGAACAGGGCGTCTACGAGGACCCGAACTCGTGACGCAACGCGCGCCCGGGTAAGGGCGCGTTAACCGGGTGCCATTTTGCAGCGTTTTGCGTCCTGCTGCGGAATCATAAATTTTCTATAAAATTCATACCTCTACACGGAACGCTCCTTTGCAGCGTTAGCGATCTGTTGCGTCGATTTGCGAACGGACGCAAGTAATTCGCAAGTAACAAGGAGCAAGTTGATGCCACTCGTGAAGACGCGACTGACGGATGCGACCGTTCAGGCATTGCCGTATGGGGCAGGGCAGCAAGAATATCAGGACACCAAGAACCAATGGCTGCGGCTGCTAGTCGGATCGAACACGAAGGCGTGGATCGTGCGGGCCAGCTACGGCGGCAAGCGGGCCTATACGACCATCGGGCAGTTTCCTTTGCTGTCCTGCAAGGAAGCTGCCGACCGGGCCATGGACTTCGCCCGGCACTTCGCGGAACACGGCACATGGCCGAGCGACCTCAGCGGTGAGTCAACGTTGCGACACGCGCTGACCCTTCATCTCGCCGAGCTTGAGCATCTGGGGCGACGGCCGGGCACGGTGAAACTGTGCCGTCGCATGATTGAACTCTGGTTTACAGACTGGCTGGACGTTCCCTTGGCGAGCATCAAGAGGCCTATGCTCCTTGCCCGGCATCAGGGGATCAAAACCCATAAAGGTCTGCCGCGTGGTGTTGGCAAGCGGTTGCAGGTGGTCAAGGAGGGGGATTCACCAGCCACCGCTGACATGGCCGTAACGCAGTTCCGTGCCGTTTACCTAACTGCTGCGATGCAGTGGCCTCATGCCGGCCTCAACCCGATGGTGGTCCGCAAGCTGGAACAGGGCAAGAAAGGCTCGCCGAAGCAGATCAGCGCAGATGACGCAGTCTATCGTAACCTGTGGGACTTCATCTCAGGCTACCGAAACCGGCTCATATCCCTTGCCTGGCAGGTCAAGCTCTATACCGGGCTGCGGGTGCCTAGCCTGACGCAGCTTGAATGGTCCGACATTGATTTCCAGAGCAGTCGCATCCATGTGCGTCACAACAAGCGAAACACGCCGTTCTACCTGCCGATGAGCCGTCAGATCGCGGCGATGTTCGAACAGATCCCACAGACAGCGAGCCCTTACGTCTTTCCCTCGACTGCCAGTCCTCGTGGGCATCTGGGGGATTTGGAGCACGACAAGTTGCCCGTGACCCCGCATGATTTCCGGCGTCTTTGGGCGACGGCGGCTGAACGGGCAGGGGTGAGCGAATACGACCGCAACATCCTCGGGCACTGGACTACGGAGAACGAGACTGCTGCCGGATATGTGCAGGATCGATGGAAATCTGTCATGGCATCTCAACAGGTTATCTCAGACTACTTGGATCGCGTGACCGGACGGAAAGATCCCGCTTGACTGATGGGGAAGCCGCGATAATCTGAGCCCACCGACACCAGATGACGAATAGCGGATGCTCGCGAGAGAAGCTGCAAACGGCATTGGAATAGCAGAAATCTTCGGCGATCTTTGATCGTTTGACGCAAGGCAGCATGGTGATTGGAGACTGGGGGCCAGACGGCACCCTAGCGCTGCTGGATACAAGGCCAAGTTCGACCTTTGTTTCCTTGCGGGATTTCGCATGTCCGTTACCTGTTTGCCTCATCAACTGATTCCGACGAGCCAGCTCAATGAACTGGCCGCCGAACTCGGATTCCCCGCGGGTTACAACCTGCGGGCGAAGCTTCAGTGGATACGCAACGACCCCAGACATCCTGACCGACCGGCCCCAACGCCGGTTCGGCTCTCGAACGGATATGCCTATCGCGTATCCGACCTGATGGCTGTTGCTGCGGGCGAATACGAGCTTCCGACGCGCCGCGCGAACCTAAGGGAAGCAAGGTCTTCACTCAAGTCAATCCACAGGAGAATGACATGACCGACGAAGTGAAACCGCCGCTGGACGACATCTCCCGCACCCACCTGCGCAATGAAAACGTGAACGTGGAGTTCGATCCCGACAGCGAGGGCTACCAAGACCACAAGAAGCATCCGCGCCGGGGCATGGTCTATTTCACGAACGTGTATGACATGCCCCGCCTCGCCACCGAGGGGCGCTTGCCGACGGTGCAGGAGATGCGCGACCACTTCAGCCGCTGCCTGGGGACTATCGCCGATCGCTGGGACGCCATCACTCACGTAGCACTCACGCAAGAGTGCTTCCACCACAACTCCGCGACTCTGCGCCTGTTCGGGCCGGGTGGTGAGATGGAGGAGTATGGGCTGGGTCGTGGCTGGGACATCCGCATCACGGGCGGCATCCCGCTTGCGCAAGCCAAAGAGGACTTCGGTAGCCCCGCGGGGCCTGAATCGAACAAAGGCTCGGACGACTGACCCAGCAGCAGCGATGATCGGGGGCGGTGGGCGTGCTTCAGGCGCTCCTGCCACCGCCTTTCGGCATCGGGCCCGAGCGAAGGCCCTAGCCCACCGAAAACATGCTAGCGCCGGTCCGGCGAAAGACAAAGACATCATTTAGGTAAATACCGCCGGAAGTTAATTCCGGTGGACACAGGAGGAATATCTCATGGTGAGGTAATTATCCAGAGGCGCGCAGGAAATGGAAAAAGCGCATCTGGTCCAATTGGATGGCTTATTCTGCTTGCCCCAATAGGCGGAAGGCGCAAAAATAGTAAGGTGCGCCGAACGATTAAATCCGGCGCACCTAGGATAACACAAGCCATAGTTTATCCTAGACAGCATCAATAAAAACCGCAAGCAGAAATTTGCGTTTCCGCTGACCAAAACAGCTTTGGCTGAACGATGGAGGATTGAGGAAATGACTAAGATTGCCGATCTAATCGAAATACTCCGAACCTGGGATGTATTCAAAGGTCGCTTTAAAATGGAGGCTGTCAGCAGGCGTGAAGTCCAACAAGTGCTGATATATCGCCCATTGCCTGAGGTGTCTGGCTGTAAAGACAATCGCCCGACGCCTCGCCGCATGGATGAATTCGACCTGTTGACGCTGAAGCTATTCTTCGCCGAAATCGATATGGACGTAAGCCGCCGCAAGATCGCAGAGGCGGTGCAGTATGTCGCTGAACGCATCTACGCCGAACCGGAGAAATGAAGCGGTTCGCTGCCATATCGAAAAAAGAAGCCCGGCTATCCATGCGTCGGACGGCCGGGCTTGGAAAGGCAATGTCTGCTCAGGTTAATTATACGGGCAAGCATAAGTATCCACAAGGGCAAAACAAGGAGAAAGGCATGTTCAACAATGCTGCTCAAGGGAATGGCATATGTCTGGAAACATTATTACTGCGGTTCAGGAAATCGCACGGAAGTTCCGGCACGACACCTATAATGAAGGCTGGTATGACGCCGATGGGAAACTCCACTACCGGCGCGTGAGTAAGCCGTTGACGGAAGCGGTCATCGCCGCGCATTGCCAAGGCGGTGCCCCGATAGCTGCCTTCAGCCTGTCGCCGGGTTCAGGGCTATCATCGGTCCTCGTTTTCGATATCGACGATAAACCCGGCCAAAACTGGCCGCAGGTTCAGGACGCGGCCAAGGCGATCAAGCAACAGCTTCTCGGCTATGGTTTGCGCCCGATGGTGTTCCGCAGCGGTGGCGGTCGCGGCATCCATGTCTGGGTGGTCTGGGATGAGCCGCAGCCGACCGCCCGCCTGTGCCAGTTCGGCCGTTACGTGGTCGAGGACGCCGGATACCACGTCGGAAGCTCTGGTGGCATTGGACAGGGGCTGGTCGAGGTCCTGCCGAAGCAGCACTACATCGCGGCAGGCACCTTCGGCACCGCGATCTCTCTGCCGTTCGGGCGGCAGTCCTGCTGGCTGGATCGCAGCATGGAGCCGTGCGACAGCGGCGAGGTCGTCCTCGATAACGCGGCTCTGCGCTTCGAGCCTGATCCACTGACCAAGGACGGTAGCGAAATCGAGTATGGCGATATCGACGCGGACGTTCTGCGCAAAGCTGCCCAAGACGCGCTGACCTTTCTCGATACCGATGATTACGACACTTGGATCCGAATGGCCCATTGCATCAAGAAGCACTGGGGTGAAGACGGGTTTGGACTATGGCTCGACTGGTCCAAGACCGGCAACAAGTTCGGTGGCTTTGCTGCCTGCGAGAAGAAATGGGCAAGCATCAAGCGCGTCGATAATGCCCGGCTCCGCACCTTGTTCAAGCAGGCTCAGGCGGCGGGCTGGCGGGCTGCTGACGGCTTGTTCGACCCGATCTGGCAGAAGAAGATGCAGCGCACCACAAAGGGCGTCTTGAAAAGCACGTCTAACAACGTCATCGCCATGCTGCACTACCATCCAGACTTCGTGCAGGCGCTGTCGAGGTCCGAGTTCGACCGGCAAATCTACATGGTCCGCGATATCATCGCAGAACCCGATTGGCCGATTCCGCGCAAGGTCACGGATGTCGATATCACTTGCGTCCAGGCTGCGCTTTCACATCGCGGCATCGAAGCCTCGATCGACCTGACCCGCCGGGCGATGGAACTCGTGGCGGCAAAGAACCCGCATCACCCGATCAAGGAGTATCTCGACGAGTTGGAATGGGACGGGGTGCCAAGGATTGACCGCTGGCTGACCGACTATGCCGAGGCGGAAGATTCACCCTATGTCCGCGCGGTCTCGGAAAAGACGCTGATCGCCGGGGTCGCCCGGATCTACTCGCCCGGATGCCGCGTCGATAACATGCTCACGCTGGTCAGCCGGCAAGGCACGAAGAAGACCACCTTCGTCCAGACATTGGCCGGAGGTGACCAGTTCTACGTCGAGATCACGGCTTCTATGGACGATGCTGCGGCGCATAAAATGCAGGGGTCGTGGATCGTGGAAATGGCCGAAATGGCCAGCTACACCCGCACTGCCTATGAAGTCGCCAAGGCTTTCATCAGCCGCAAGGTGGACCGTTTCCGCAAGCCCTATGGCTCGACCTTTGAGGACTATCCCCGGCAGTGCATCTTCATTGCCACCTTCAATCCGACGAAGGATGAGGGCTTCCTCAAGGACAAGACTGGCAATCGCCGCTACTGGGTGGTCGAGGTCGGCAAGTTCGACGTCGAGGGCATCGAGGCGATCCGCGATCAGCTCTGGGCCGAGGCTGTGGCCGCCTACCGGGCAGGCAAGCGCTGGTGGCTGACCGACGAGGAACAGGACGAGCTGGCCACGCCGGTGCAGAAGCAGCACGAGGAAAGCAACTCCTACGTCGAAAACGTGATCGAGATGATGTTCTACAGGTGGCAGGAGAATGATCATGGCCGCCGAACGGGCAAGTTCGCCCGCAGTGAACCGTTGCTCGTCACCTGTCTCGATGAGGTCATGGACTTCCTCAGCATCCCGATGGACCGCAAGGATCGTGTCAAACGGTTCATCGGCGAGGCCCTGCGCGAGGTCGGCTTCGTCCGCGACAGCAATCCCAAGTTCCGCGACACGAAGGATGAAGGGATCAAGCGCTATTGGTATCGCATCGACCCCGAGAAGGCGGCGGAACATGGCGCAGTGAAGAAGCCACCGACGCCACCGACGCCACCGACGCCTAACGCGGGGCCAAATTTGACGACCCAGCCGGTAATTGACGATACCGACGATATCCCGTTCTGAGGGCAGGAATATAGGTGGGCACCAATACCGCCAGCCGGTGCCCACCATAGCGTTTGCTATGCAGCGGTACCAAGGTGGTACGCGGTATCTGCTGACGGTGAAAAACAGAAAATCCGAAAAATTCCGGCGGTGATACCGCTTAGGGGAATACCGCGTGCCGATACCGCGTGCCGATACCAAGTGGGGCAAAAACCCTTTGTTTCTATATAGTTATTATATATTATTATACTTACTACATGGTATACATGGTATATATAATAAAATCTCTGTAGGGGCGAGAAAGGGGTAGAAAAAGTATTACTCTATAGATTGTCAGGTGGTGCTGTAGGTAGCAGGTAGCAGGTATTCTTGCGGATCGGCTGGATTTTCCGCCACACGCCTGTAGCTTCAGAACTGTCGGAAAGGAATTTGTGACGCCGTAGTCTGCGGCACATGAACCTCATGCTGCTCGCTCAGGATCCACATTGCAGTACCTTGAAGCGCTTGATGGGGATGCGGTCCAATTACGACTTGGGACACACCAATATCCTCGTCGTTCGCACCATAGGGGCTTAGGTGCCTCTTGGGAAATATATCCGCCTTCAGATCGAATGACGTGTAAGGCAAAAGGCCGTTACTGATTGTCCGAGCTTTTATAACTCCTTGACCCAAAAGTCTCTGCCCGATCAGCCTCCATTCGTTTTCCTCACGGAAACTAGAATGCTTGAATCGTGCTGCCGTCGTTATGAATGAGGATGCTAGCGCATTAGCTTTTTCCTCTGGAGTTTTATTGGGGTCGGAGGTCTTGAGAAAATGCCTTACAAACAGTTGGGTCATCCATTTCTGTTTGAAGTCGTGGTATTCACACCGGACAAGCTGAAATCCTTGACGCCCCGCGGCGGCATCCAACTTCTCAACGCTAAATCCAATAGAGACGCCGCCACCATTTGAATAGCCGCGCCACTGACTGAGAAGATCTCCTGACTCGCAAAAAGAGCAAACGAATACATTCGTTTCCGAATATCTTTCGGTCGTATTCCACATCAGGTTACTGCCGAAGAGGTCTTTATGCTCGTCGTGACATACCTGAGCTAAAACACCCATCCCATGCCGTAGCTCTTGGCTGTCATTCATGTGCTGGATTTTGCTGCACCAAAGCGATTTCGATCTAAAGATGCCGTCAATTCCTTGGTAGCTTGTGTAGTGGTAAAGCGTGGTCGGAGTCTTCCGGTTTGCTACGGTCACTTATGCCTCTTATATTGAATGTGGTCCAATATCTAGTTCCATAGCTGTTCAAACTAAGTGCAAGGAGTTCTCGGCTGTTGCGCATCTTCGTCAGTTTTCTTTCCCATTTCAAATGAGGGAAACTTGTTGCCGAACCGTTCCTGTGCAGCCTTCTGGAACTGGCCGATCACATCCCATGTATGAGGCAGGTCTTCGTGCAAGCGCTGCATAATCTGTCCGAGCAGGTTATTCAGGATGCCCTCTCGTGTCTCAATCTCGAACTTTATATCGCTGCTGACCTCGGCGGCGAAAGAGCTGCCATCAACAATTCCCTTTCCTTCGATCTTTGCCATCAGGAATTCGTGCATTTCGCCGCGACGGCGGCCATACTCCCGCGAACTCACTAGGATGCTGGCGAGCCGCCTTTGCACAAGGTGGACCTCGTTCATCAACGCAGCCTGCTTAACGTCGATCAGAAAGCTGGTCTCAGAAGGGTCGATATCCTTTGGCGCAAAGTCATTTCCGACCAGTGGCACCACCTTTGCCCAAGGCTCAATATCATGGCGGCCTGATCGGTCAGCGTTGTCATAGGCTTCGTTGATATGCCGCTGGAGGTCTTCAGCGGCATTATAGGCGTCCAGCATCTTCCATATGACCACATAGGCTCGGTCTGCTGCTGCCTGCTCGCGGTCATGCTTGCGCGTTCTCTCTTGCGCCCTCAACGTCGCGCGTGTCGCCCAGATAGAGCCAACCAGCGCCAATGCACCACCGACCACGGTTGCGACCAACGGAACCCAGATGCTTTCGCCGACGCGCCAGCCACCCAGGGCAAGAGCCGTGGATGTGTCTTCACCCACGCACCATTGCAGCTTGTGGGCAAACACTTGGATTTCTATTGCGCAACCGACCGCCATCGCCTCAGCCCTCGTCTCATCGCAACAAGGTTTGCAGTGGTGCCTGTTGGATGGCAATGGCCCGTTGTTGTCGGGTGCAGTGACGCAGGACGCCCGCTGGACCATGGCCGCCTAGGTGTAGGTAGCCACGTGCAGCCAACGGGCCTGTGGCGCAACATCCCCTGCGCAGTCGCGTAATGATGGCTGGTCGGACATGCCTGTGCTGCGACACGTCGCTGGCTGGCCCCGTGGGTGCATGGTCCAGTGCTGCTGCCTATGCCTTGGTGCATGGATGCACCTTGGACAGGCGCCGCCGTGCGCGTCACCCGGCGGTGAACGCTCCTAGGGGGGGCGGGGGTGGTCCTTAGAAAGCCGTTTGGGGGCCAGAGCGCGCGGGGTCGTGTCCACTTCCCTCGAACCCCCATTTCGCTTTCGTATTATGTAATCTGTAACGCCCAATGGAATACGGATCTCTAGGACGTTGCGACGTGCGAACGACCAATCCATACTCGTAGCGAGGCAATATAGGAGGTGAGGGTGTCAAATTCCGAATGCCTATGCGGGTGCGGCGACCAGACAAAGGGCGGCCGGTATAAGCCCGGCCATGATCAGAAGTTGCGGGCGGCCATCGAAGACGCAGCGGGCGGCTTAGAAAGTCTGCGCGCTATCGTCGAAAAGCATCTTCAACGGACAATCTCAACAAGGGATTGCCGGTAAAGTATGGCATCACAAAGCACCTTACTTGGAGCCGCAGGCGAACATTATATTATGTGCCAACTGTTAAGGCGAGGATTGATCGCCGCATTGGCGCCAGTTGGAGTTCCAAACTGCGACATCGTCGTTACCGATGATATTGGAGATCGCCTATTTGCGATTCAGGTTAAAACTCGGAACGAGAAGGGAAGTGATGGTGGTTGGCATATGCGAAGGAAACATGAGAGTATCGCTTCACCAAATTTATTCTATACCTTTCTTGACTTTGGAGCCTCATTGAGTTCTCCCCCCACCTGCTTCGTTGTGCCGAGCAATGAAGTCGCGGGTGCTGTCAAGGAATCGCACAATCTCTGGCTGAAAACGCCAGGAAAAAAAGGGCAGCAACGCTCAGATTCCGATTTAAGACGATTTCTGCCTGATTACGATAAAATCGGCCTTGCAATCGGACGGGGCTCCGGCTGGATGGAAAGCTATCGTGAGGCTTGGCACCTCCTCCAGCAGAAGCTATGATGTATATCGATGCAATCGGATTTTACATGGAAGTGGCGAGTGACTAGCACACGCCACTCCTCATAATTGACGCCGTAGATAGGAAGCAAAGTTACAGAAGAATTGGCCAACCGGAAATGGAGCGGAGGCGTTCAACGTCGGGAGCCTTGATGACTGGGACGTTCATCTGAAACTTCTCAAAATAGGGATTTCCGCCGCATTCTCTTCCTGCCTCTCGCTTAAGAGAGATGGTAGTCTTCGTGATGTGGATAGAACGGATGGTGTGGAACCCGTTGTTAGCGAGAACCCACTCACGAAAACGCAGCAAGTTTCTATGCTCAAAGAAAGCAGCCGCTTCTTGTAGGTATTTTGTTCCCTGCTCTATGCGCTGGATCACCGCAGCACGTTTGGCCAGCATCTTGGCGGCTTCAGCTTCTGTAGCGCCATCAGCTTTGGTGAGGAGAGCGGCAATGCCTCCGCGGGCATCACCAAAAGCCCGGCAAGCGTTCCCAAGAAACTCCACACCCAGCACTCCACTGCCGCGAATGTGCTCTTTGATCGCCGCATTGAGTTGCAGGTTCAATTCGAGCATCGCTGCTTCTGCTTCCCATTCGTTTGGAAGAATAACTTCGTCAATTAATGGCAAGAGGTCAGCGCACGATCCGATGATGGAGTCAGCTTGGCCCTTTTTCAGTCTCGCTGCGGCGAGCTGATCGCGCTTCCGGTCAAGTGCGGCGACGGTAACCTTGCCAAAATAGTCCTCGGCGCACACATTTCCGCAAAGCGCCTTGCTGCCATCAGGAAGAAGGGCAAGGTATCCGTGTTTATGAACTTGGCGCTGAGGGCAAAAAGCGCAGCGAACGTCTTTGTTGGCACTATAGGGCTCTAGAAGCTGCACGGGCCGCATTCCCGGCTCTACATCGAGAACCACGCCGGGTTGGGCTTCGGGATCAGTAATGAGGAATTCGACTTCCAAGGAAGTTCTAGCCATATGGCACTCCGATTCGTTACGGTTCCTTCAGGGTCGAACAAGTCGTGAACATAATCAATTGTTTTTGAAGTATCTGCTGAGAAACTTCTCTAAATATTGCTGAATCGTGTTCCTGCGAACGCTACATTGGCCATCTAATCTACCAAAGATAGTTTTTATTGGGAGGAATGCGATCTATGCGTGTATATCTTCGTGCATAAACCCGGCGAGAAAGCGGCGCTGCGCCACGCGATGATGGCAACGACGCATAGCCCCGCTACCCCTATAGCCGAGCAGCATCAAGCCGCTCTATCAGCGCAAAAACACGAACATGCATCGCCTATATACCACCGCAAATCTTATCTATGGCCTCTCGCCAAGGTGCGTTAAACTGCAATTGCGGAACCAGCCACATATATACGGGGATCATCCATAATGCCCGACCCTCACCCTATTGCCACATTCCTACACCATTTCTGCGTCCAGCAACTGCGCCAATATCGCCATGCTGCATATAGCCACAGCGGCAATTGATGCCCCGATAGCGCCACTCAATCCGAAAGATGTGAATGCTGATTCTTGCCGGAGGCTTTGGGCAGCGAGTCTAACGGACCTGCTCAACGCCGCCAGCACCTTACCGACGGCATCATCGTCTTATGCGCTTGACCGGCTGCGCGATATCGCTTCGGCACGGCGCGAGTTGATCGGCTTCGCAAATAATTCCCTGCAACCTTGCATCCTTGCCGAAATGATTGCGTTCGCCGGGCTTGACCCCGACGCATTCGCATTCGGTATAAGGCGCCTCGCAGCCAATAACTGGCGGCAGCCCTACACCAAGATCCGGTGCCCATTGATGGATTACGTTTCAGCGGATGGCCGCGCATTCTATGGGCCAAAACCGCATAGCACCGTCATCATACGGGACTATTTGCAGCAATATCCGATGCCAGGCGACGCGGTTATTTGGCGGTAGTTTCGGATCTGTTTGCATCCGGCTTTGGCTGACGCACGGATTTACTCGGCCGGTATTTGGTCACTGAAAGCCCCTATGGATTTCTGCGGGTAATACTGCATTTTGTGCAATGATGGCTTTGTTGCGCAATATCTAGATGCTAAACTTTCTGCATAAAGCACCCTGGCAGAAAGGCGCTCGATTGTGACGCAGAAACAGCCAAAACCCAAAGATGATCCGGTTATCATCGACCTAGAATCCGCTAAGGCAAAGCGGAATAAACCAAACGGCGATCAGCTTTTGCCGGTGACCGCATATAATATCAGCAACCGCGGTTTGCTGAACATGGCATTTGATACCTGCGCATTGGCGATTGCCACCGATTCCGCCACCAAAGCTACCGTGCTCTGTCCCGATGCTACGCATATCCGGCTGGAGTTTTGGCCAAACGACTGGGCCGATCCACGGAAACCGGTGGTGTATAAATCATTCTTGCAGGGGTATTCGATGCAGCAACGCTATGGCATCGAATCCAGCGTGAGGCGCATTGTCAGCGAAGACCGGTCGGTTCTGAATTCCGGCATTGCCGAGGTGCTGCTGGATTGCCTCGCTGCGGCCTATCCGAACAACACCGAAGCCGAACGCAGCACGGCAGCACATCGCAGCATCACGACCGGCGCAATCCTCGCCGAGATGCTCGACCGGCGCGCCATGCCCGAACTCCACCGCATGGTGGACAGCGCGTCCCCCGAAACCCCGGTGGTAATCTACGGTGAAGCCATCCTTGCTGGTATCGGTGCAGACAACATCTGCGCGATGGCGACCACGGCCAACATGCTCGAATACGTGCCGCATCAGGCCGAGCGCGAGAAGCTTCTGCGCAAGTTCACCAAGGCAATGCAGGCCGTGAACGCGACCCCATTCAGTTATCAGACGGGATAAGCCGCATGGCAGTGTCATCGCAGGGCAGCGACGTCCGGCAGACGATCACGGTCGATGTAGTCGGCACCGAGGACCTGAAACGCTTCCAGAAGGCCGCTGAGGACCTCGGAGCCAAGGTCCGGGCGATCAACGGCCAGCAGATGTCCAAGGGCATCACTGCCGCGGGCAATGCGGCCAAGAACGGCAGCGTCAACGTCAGCAACTTCGCCTATCAGTTGCAGGACATGGCGGTGCAGTTCCAGATGGGCACCAGCGCCGCCATCGTCTTCAGCCAGCAGATTCCGCAGATGCTGGTTGGTCTGGGCAACGTGGCCACGGTCATCGGTGCAACCATCGCCGCTCTCGGGCTTGCCTATACGACCTTCGGCAATTCGAAGACCCCGGCTCAACGACTATCCAAGGCGGTCGATGATGTTGGGGCCTCGCTGGACCGGCTGAAGACCTATGCCAATGACGCCATAAAGCCCCTGAGTCAGCTTGGCCTGACGTCGCTGGAATCCGCCGAAAGCGTCCGCACATTGAACCGTAGTCTCGCCCAGCTAGAACTGATGGCGATCAACAAGCAATTGCGCGATGCCAACACCAGCTTCATCGACCAGAGCAAAGCGATCAACAATGCTGCCAGGGCGATGGAGGCAGCAAAGACCGAAAACGCCGATCTCACACGACAGCTTAAAGCCGGAACGGGCGAAGTTGATGTCTTGAACAGCGCGATCAAGGCCAATGAAGAAACCATGAACATCCTTGCGCAGTCCTATGGGCTGACAGCGGATGAGTTCGGCACCTTCGTGACCAAATGGAATGCGCTGTCTACTGCGGTTCAGGGCAGCGATCTGTCGGCAATCGCCAAGGCCAATGATGACCTCGTAGACTTCCTTGCGAACACGAAGTTCTCCGACGAGAATCTGCTGTCTATGCTGAAGACCTCGGCGCAACTCGGAATCAGCTTTGCGCAACTAAAAGAGATCACCCAGCAACTCGGCGACACTGCCGGCATGACGGCGGATCAAGTCGAACGCATGATGGATGCGTTTGAAAGTCCCGCGGTGAAGCAGTTCGCGGAGGATACCGCGTCGATCAGCAAGAATATCGAGCTAATCACCGCGAATACCAATGCCGTCCTTGCTGGCACCAGCACCCAGCTTGCCGAACTCAAAGTCCAACGCGACCAAGCCTTGGCCGACGCCCAGAAGATCCTCGATCTTGCAATGCAAACCGAGAATGCCGTCGATATCCAAAAAGCCATCACCGCGCATGAGGATTTGGTTGACGTTATCAACGAGGAATATGACGCCAAGGTCCGTAATATCCAAGTCATCGATGAAGCAACCGAGGCGCGGAAACGCGAGGCCGAGTCCCTGCGTAAAGCCGAGCAGGCACAAAAGAAATACGAGGAGCAGGTCAAGCGAAATCTAGATAATTTCAATTCCATGCTGGAGGCTTATCGCACACCGGGGCAGGTTCTGACCGACCAGTTCGACGAACTGACCCAACTCGCCAAGAAGGTCGATATGAAAGAGGGTGGCCTCGATCCCCGGCAAATCCAGCTCTATCAGCAGGCGCTCGCCGATCTCAATTGGCAGATCACCGAACTGAAAACGCCAGTTCTTGCCGAGGCGTTGGATGCTCTCGGTGAGGGGCTTAATTCCGTCTTTGCCGATATTATCGACGGATCGAAGTCTGCCGAGGAAGCATTCGCCGATATGATTACCGGGATGCTGAACCAGATCACACAATTCCTGTTCAGCCAGTATGTGGCCGAGTTCCTCGACCTGCTGAAGCCGTCGCTCAACGGTCTTAGTGCCGGTTTGTCTAGCGGCGCCCTTATGGCGACCAACTCCGCCGCGAACATGCCTACCGCCCCGAGGATGCTGGCCGCGACACCGACCGCATCCGCCGTGGCCATGCCGACGTTCGTGCCCTATGGCAGCAGCAGGCAAAGCATCAGCGGGCAGCGACCCGGCGGACAAAGCGGCGACGTCAACATCACCGTCATCGACAAGGCCGGTGTCAGCGTATCGGCGTCTGAGAAGCAACAGCCCGACGGTAGCCGCGATATCGAGTTGATGCTGGAGCAGAAGATTAAGACGATGATTACCACCGGCGCATTGGACCGCACCATGCAGACCAACTTTGCCTTGAGGCGTAAGCCGGTCTAGGGCTTCAGCGATGACATAGCAATTGGACATACCGATGCGCTCGATATCTTCGACCTCAAGGTCGCCGAAGGCTTCGTAGAGCACACGGTAGCGACGTAGGACGTCGCTGGATATTCCATTTACCGTTCCGACATTTTTTGCAAAATTGTCGGAACGCTTCAGCCAGTTTCCGAAACGTTGGTTGGAGCCCTCACCCTCGATGCCGCAATTCGGGTCATCACATGCCTTGCGGGCTTCGGATGCGATCTCGCCAAGGTTGAGGGCGTTACGGATGCGCATTCGGCGCAGGGAGGTTTCCGCGAAAATTTCTAAAAATCGCGGAACGCTTAGAGGTATAGCAAATATTGGATAATTAATTATCGCTGCAATTGACTGCTATGTTGATCGCGGCACCTAAGCTAGTATTGCGCAAAGCAATATTGCCATAGCGAGGTCGCTCCTATGCCGAAACCTTCATTCCCAATTCCGAAACTTCTGCCAACCGTAAAGACCGTATCCGGCGTTACCGTAAAACTCTCGGCATCGGTTATTCAGCACGTTGTCCGAAATGCCCGCGACCATGCCGCTGAGACGGCGAGGGCAATCGAGGATAAATCTCTCGTTGGAGGTCCGCCGGAATATGTCAAAGCCGCGAAAGAAGCCGTCAAAATCCACCGCGAGGCCAAAGAGCTTTTCGAGGCTGCTAAACACCACCGCGATATCCTCGCCGGTGCCGTCGGCATCATGGAAGGCGCACCAACCTATGATGCTGCCAGCCTCTACCACCCCGTTGTCGCACTGGCACTCGACGCCAAAGCCGCTGCCGACAGCCTCGCCGAGATTGACCCCGAGGCATCGCTTGCCGATCTGCGCGACGTCACCGAAGCTCTCACAGCAGCGCTTGACCAGCTGACCGCCGATTGCGCCACCGCCAAGTGCCGTCTGCCATCTGCGGAAACTGAGGTGCGTCGTTGCGTCGGCGCAGCCTATGCGTCCTGCGCCGAAAGCTCTGCCGCGTTCACGCTGTTCAAGCAGCATCGCCTAGCTGAGTTCCTGCCGGTAGCTTGGCCGTCTGGCATGACGCCGATGGGTGCCGCGAAGCTGGTCGAGGATACCGTCAAGCAACGGCGCTTCGGAGCTTCTGCCACCAAGCGCCGCAGCAAGACCGAAAAGGCGCTGATCGCCGCGAGGGCCAAGGATAGCGCCCTAGACCGCGCCAACGATGATGCCGTCGCGGCGCTGATGGCGGCACAGGCCGAGGGAGAAGTCTGATGACGGTTCAACAGCCAATGCGGCAATTCAGCCAGCAGCAACTTATCGAAGCGATCACCCGCGCCATGAAGATGGACCGCGATGACCGCGACCAGCAGGATAAGGCGTTGCAAGGTCAGATTGACAGTCTCAGAGACGTGCTTGCAGGGCTCGATGTCGCCAAACCGGATGCCCTCTACCGCAGTGCCACCGCCAAGCGCCTTGCAGCGACCAAAACCGCGCTCATCGCCTATGCGGTCGATTTCCAAAACCACAAGCCTGCGATCATGGCTGGTCCCGCAAGCCCGGTCCTGCGCAAGGCCATCCCGGCAGGAGGTGCATGATGTCCGGCATGGTAGTTCCGACCGACGACGCCCCGTGGCAGCGCCGCGACCGCGCCAAGGAAGCTGCAGAAGCTGCGGCAGCGCGGCAAGCCCCTGTTGCACCGGCTCCCGCTGCATCGAAATATGTCACGCAGGCCCAGCTAAGGAAAAACGGCGACGCCATCTGCAATGCGATCGCGATGGTCCTAAAGGAACGCGCCGAGGTGGCTAATGCTAACCTAGCTGATATCGAGAAAAGTATCGCCGCGCTCCATGCAAGGATCGACCACCTCGATGTCGCCAAGCCCGACGCCTTGTATCGGTCGGCGACCGCCAAGCGCCTTGCCGCAACCAAGCACAGCCTCATTGCCTATGCGGTCGATTTCCAGAACCATCGCGCCGCCATCATAGACGGCAAAGCCGCAGCTAGCCCGATCCTGCAGAAAGCCCTAGGTGCCAAATGACGCCGGGCACATCAAAGCTGATCTTCTCCGGGCCGCCCGAAACCGTCGAGCAGATCGCCGCGCATGAACTTTCGCACGTTATTGCGGCCTGTCTTGCAATGTGGAAACTGGCGCCTGAGCATTACAACAGCCTGATACAGCATGTCGAAGAGCAAAAGGTCGGCATGAGTTTCAGCGACAGCGTTCCTGATGCTATCCAAAAACGTGTCAATGCAGTTTCGGCACTCGGCCCTATCGCCCTTGCCCCGATTGCCGATATGGACAGCATTATTCGGTTCCGCAAATATGAGACTTGCGGATTGCTTTCATGTGCTGATATCTCCGTGCTGCATGACGTGGAAACCTCGCAGCAAGAGAAGCAGGATATCATCCTTGCAACTCGCTGCTATTTCGAGCGTCGGAAGAATCCTTCAGAGAAGCAGGTTTCAGCACTCATCAGGGTAAAACGCGCCACCGCCATTGCACCGACATTTCTGTCGCGGGAATATGCAGACCGCATTGTGAAGATGCTGCCACTGCTCAATTCAGTCTATCGAATTAAGGGCGATCTGCTGTCGGCAATGCGGACCCCGCAGAAACCTGACGCTAGAAGGTGGTATCATGCATCTGCCTGAAAATTTCCAAGCGATGCATTCGCTGCATCTGGTCCTCGGGCATTATTACGATAGTAGGGTCCTGAATCAATCAGTCCCACGGCCCATACGTTGCCGCGCCTATCACACGCCCAGCTTCACCGCACGGCAGATTCCGCTTTCGCCGTTTTCACATATGCTCTGCGTTGCGCTTGGTTGTCTTCGCATCGGCGATTACCGCTACAACACCAAACAGTGCTCGAACCTGCAAGAAGACCTCGGCATGTTCAGCGCCAATGCCATGCTGCAAACGGCGGAGGGTCAGCGGCTCTTCTGGGAGGCCAACCTCTTTGCGCATTTTATCGACGCCAACGACCTCGACCTCCGGCTACTCGGGCGTCTGCATGATGCTGTAGGCCATGTAGTGTTCGTAATGCCGAGTTTCCGGGTGCTTGATCTGACATGCGAGGGTCTGCACTTCACAGCCTCGATGCCGGATTGCGATAAAGCTGAAGCCTTCGTGCGGACGGTCGGGATCGACGGTCTTCCTGGCATTAAGATCGGCGCAAGGCCGATGGATTCTGCCGAGATCGAACAGGCGAAAGCGGCGACAGCAGTGCACCCTGGCGAAAGGGCGTCGATGGAGGCCCAGATCGCGGCGCTGGCTACGAGGGCGGTGCAGAGGCAGGCAAAACCACGCTGAGAGAAGCAGCGCAGCCGCGCGATGATGGCAGCTAGCGCAGGCTCGGCTAGTAGGGTAGCTGAACGCAGCTACGGCCGCTCTGTCAGCGCGTCTCCACGTAGGAAACCGACGGGCGGATGCAGAAATGGTCGCCTCTGTTCTTTTGTAGCCTTCCGGTCTGCGAAGTTTCAGCCAAGATGCATTTAGGCTTTCTCGACGCAAGTAATCCGCACCTAGCCCGCCTTCCGACGGCTCCCCAGCTTCTAGGCTTCCGTGTTAACTTATTGAAGGCGCAGGGCGTCTACGAGGACCCGAACTCCTGACGCAACGCGCGCCGGGTTAAGGGCGCGTTAACCACCGCGCGCCAGCCTCTACGGAGTTTTTCCGAAGGGGATGCGCATGAAATCCGTTGAACAGATTGCCGCCGAGATCGTCGCCCGCGAGGGCGGATTCGTCGATGATCCCGACGATCCGGGCGGGGCTACGAAATACGGGGTGACACTTGCCACCCTGCGTCGCCTCGGCCTCGACCAGAGCGGGGATGGGCGGATCGATGTCGCCGACGTGAAGGCGCTGACGCGTCAGGATGCCGAGCGCATCTTTGTCGAGCATTATTTCCGCGCGCCCCGGCTTGGTGATTTGCCCGCGGAGATCCAGCCTTCGATCTTCGACATGTATGTCAATGCCGGCTCGAACGCGATCCGCATCCTGCAACGCCTGCTGACTCGGATGGGATTTTCCGTGAAGGATGACGGGGTCATCGGACCGTTGACGGCGGGTGCGGCCCGCCGCGCGGGCGATGCGGCCCCCGGCTATCTGGTCGACGCCTATGGCATCGCCCGCCGGAATTATTACTACGCGCTGGCCGATGCGCGCCCGGCCAGCCGGAAATATGCCCGCACGGCGGCGGGCGGCAAGGGGGGCTGGATCCTCCGGGCCGAGGAGTTCATCTCGACCCGCTATCACCTGACCTCGGCCGAACATCAGAAAAGGACCGCCGCATGGGGATGATGGACCGCTTCCTTGGCATGGGCGGCAATGTTGCCGCCGTCGCGAATGCCGCGACCGGCATGGCCGAGATCTGGCGCGAGAACGCCACCCGGCGGATGGAACTGGAGGAGGAAGGTCGTTCAGGCGCGCTGAACCAGTTCGCCGCCGAATTCAGCCTGCGCCCGCCGAACTGGTTCGATGGCTTCGTGGACGGGTTGAACCGCCTGCCGCGGCCGCTGCTGACGCTGGGCACGATCGGGCTTTTCGTCTACGCGATGGCCGAGCCCGAGGGCTTCGGGCTGCGCATGGCCAACCTGAACCTCGTCCCCGAGCCGCTGTGGTGGCTGCTGGGGGCGATCATCAGCTTCTATTTCGGTGCGCGCGAGGCGCATTACTTCCGGGTCCGACCCCGGATCAAGACGCCGTCGGGCAAGGCCGTTGCGGCAGAGATGTCCAACGTCTCAACGCCCGAAGCGCTGCAAACCGCAACCGAGGACGATTTCGCGGATAATGTGGCTTTGCGGGACTGGGCACATTCGGCCGGGCAGGTGCTGGCCAATCCGTGATCGCGGTGGCGGGCGGGAAGGGCTGGCCTGTCCGTCCGCCCGCCGCTATCCTCCCCTCAGCTACCGGGGAGGAGCCAATGAACGCGGAGATCGGCCATTTTGCCCTGATTCTCGCCTTTGCCGTTGCCGTGTTCCAGATGACCGTGCCGATGATCGGCGCGGCAAAGGGCTGGGCGGGCTGGATCGAAAGCGCGCGCCCGGCCGCGCTGGCGCAATTCGGGCTGATCGCCATTTCCTTCGTCGCCCTCACCCTGTCCTTCGTGACCTCGGATTTCTCGGTCAAGCTGGTCTACGAGAACTCGCATACCGCGAAGCCGCTGATCTACAAGATCTCGGGCGTCTGGGGCAATCACGAGGGGTCGATGCTGCTCTGGGTGCTGATCCTCGCCTTGTTCGGGGCGGCGGCGGCGGTGTTCGACGCCAATCTGCCGCCGCGACTTCGGGCGCGCGTTCTGGCGGTGCAGGGCGCGATCGGGGTCGCTTTCCTCGCCTTCATCCTTTTCACCTCGAACCCGTTCCTTCGGCTCGAGAGTGCGCCCTTTGACGGGCGCGACCTGAACCCGCTGCTGCAGGATCCGGGCCTCGCCTTCCATCCGCCCTTCCTCTACCTCGGCTATGTCGGCCTCTCGATGGCCTTCAGCTTTGCCGTCGCCGCGCTGATCGAGGGGCGCGTCGATGCCGCCTGGGCGCGCTGGGTTCGGCCCTGGACGCTGGCGGCATGGGTCTTTCTGACCATCGGCATCGCACTGGGGTCCTGGTGGGCCTATTACGAACTTGGCTGGGGCGGGTTCTGGTTCTGGGACCCGGTCGAGAACGCGAGCTTCATGCCCTGGCTGCTGGCAGGTGCGCTTCTGCATTCGGCGATCGTCGTCGAAAAGCGCGAGTTGCTGAAAAGCTGGACCATTCTGCTTGCGATCATGTCTTTCGGCTTCTCGCTGATTGGCACCTTCATCGTCCGCTCGGGCATCATCACCTCGGTCCACAGCTTTGCCAATGATCCCGAGCGTGGGGTCTTCATCCTCGCCATCCTTGCGTTTTTCGTGGGCGGTGCGCTGACCCTCTATGCGGCGCGGGCGGGTGCGATGCAGGCCAAGGGGGCCTTCGCGCCGATCTCGCGCGAGGGGGCGCTGGTTCTCAACAACATCCTGCTCGCCGTCTCGGCCTTTGTCGTTTTCGTCGGCACGGTCTGGCCGTTGGTCGCCGAGATGCTCTGGGACCGCAAGCTGTCCGTCGGCCCGCCCTTCTTCGAAAAGGCGTTCACACCGTTCATGGTCGCGCTGGCCATCGTGCTGCCGTTGGGGGCGATGCTGCCATGGAAGCGGGGCAGGCTGGAAAAGGTCCTGCCACCGCTGCGCGGGCCGCTGGTATTTGCGCTGGCCGTGGCCACGCTGGTCTTTGCGGTCTCGACCGGGCATTCGGCGCTTGCCGTGATCGGGGCCGGGCTTGGTTCCTGGCTAGTCGGGGGCGCGATTGTCGATCTGTGGCTGCGGACCGGGAAATCGGGGCTCTCGCGCCTCTGGCGCCTGCCGCGGGCGGATTGGGGCAAGGCGATTTCTCATAGCGGGCTTGGAGTCACGTTTATCGGCGTCAGCCTGCTCATGGCCTGGCAGGTCGAGGATATCCGCGTGGCCCAGGTCGGCCAGACCTTCGAGGTCGCCGGATACGAGATCACGCTGGAAGCGGTCGAGGAGCGGCCCGGCGCCAATTACGACGCCACCATCGCCACGATGCGCGTCGCAAAGGGCGGGCGCGAGGTCGGGGTCCTTCATCCCGAAAAGCGGCTCTACCCGGTGCAGGCCACGCCCACGACCGAGGCCGCGATCCAGAACGGTCTGTTCCGTGACCTCTATCTGGTGATCGGCGATCCGCAGGCGGGTGGCGGCTGGGCCGTGCGCAGCTATGTGAAGCCCTTCGCCAGCTGGATCTGGCTGGGTGCGGCGCTGATGGCGCTTGGCGGTCTGGTCAGCCTCTCCGACCGCAAATACCGGATAGCTGCGGGCGCACGCAGCCCCGCTCCGATGGTCCGGCCGGCCGAGTGACGGGCATGCGCTACCTCATTCTCTGCCTGATGCTGCTCGTCGCCGGTCCCGCCCTCGCGGTGCAACCCGACGAGATTCTCTCCGACCCGGCGCTGGAGGCGCGGGCGCGCGAGATCTCGAAGGTGCTGCGCTGCCCGGTCTGCCAGGGCGAGACGATCGACGAATCGAACGCCCCGATCAGCCGCGACCTGCGGCTTTACCTGCGCGAACGGCTGGTCGCCGGGGATACCGATGACGCGGCGCTGGAGGCGGTGGTGGACAGGTTCGGCGAATATGTCCTGTTCGAGCCGCCGGCGCGCGGCATCAACTGGGTCCTCTACCTCGCCGGTCCGGTCATGGCGCTGCTCGCGCTGCTGATCGGCTGGCGCTTCATCCGCTCGCGCGAGGGTGCGGAGGCCGAGGGCGATGCCCTCAACCCCGAGGAGCGGGCGCGGCTCGAGCGGTTGATGCGCGACTGACGCGAGGTCAGTGCTTTCTCCCCGCGCGGGCTACGGTCAGGATGGCCGGCGAATGCCGAGGGAGGATCCATGGACCATCAGACCATCACCGTTTCGCATCACGAGAGCATCACCCGGATCGTCCTGAACCGGCCGCAGGTGATGAACGCGCTGAACAGCACCATGCGCGCCGAGATCACCGCCGCGCTGGGGGATCTGCCCTCCGGGACGCGCTGCGTCGTGCTGACCGGGAACGGCAAGGCCTTCTGCTCGGGCCAGGACCTGTCGGATGCCAGCGCCGGCCTCGACGTGGGCCGCATCCTGCGCGAGGAATATGAACCGATGCTGCGGGCGATCACCGAGGCGCCGGTGCCGGTGATCGCGGCGGTGAACGGGATCGCGGCGGGGGCGGGGGCCAATCTGGCGCTTGCCGCAGATGTGGTCATCGCGGCCGAGAGCGCGAGCTTCGTGCAGGCCTTCAGCCGGATCGGCCTGATCCCCGATGCCGGGGGCAGCTTCGTCATTCCGCGCAGCGTGGGCACCGCGCGCGCCAAGGGCATGATGCTTTTCGCCGAGCCTGTCTCTGCGCGACAGGCGGCGGATTGGGGCATGATCTGGGAGGCCGTTCCCGATGCCGGGTTCGAGGCGCAGGTCAGCGCCCGCGCAACCGCGCTGGCCGAGGGGCCGACCCGATCCTATCTGGCGATCCGCGAGGCGCTGTCCGCGGCGTCGGTCAACGACATGGCGGCCCAGCTTGAGGTCGAGGCCCGGCTGCAGGCGCGCATGGCCGCGACCGAGGATTTCGCCGAGGGCGTCGCGGCCTTCCTGCAGAAGCGCCGGCCGGTATTCCGGGGCCGCTGACGCTCAGGTGATCCTGATGAAACGCGGCTCCTCGTCGCGATTGTCGAAGAAGGGCACGGCGCGGGGCGGCGCGAGCGGCCCACCGGTCCGGGCGATGGCCGCGACCTCTGCCAGCACCACCTCGGTGATGAAGGGCAGGTCCAGCGCGCGCGCCTCGTCGATCGGGACCCAGTGCAGGTGCGAGAGCTCGTCGCAGGCTGCCGTGAAATCGCTCCGGTCGCCGTGCAGGCGGCTGGCGTCGAGCATCAGGAAGCGCGCGTCAAAGCGCCGGGTGCGTCCGGGTGGCGTGATCGCGCGGAAGACATAGATGAGCGCGCTGGGATCCGGGCTCAGTCCTGCGCCGGCATAATGCCCCCAACCCTCGGGCGCGGGGCCGGGCCTTCCGGTCAGGAGGCCGGTTTCCTCGGCCAGTTCGCGCAGGGCGGCAGCGGCTACGGCCTGCGGCGAGGCATGCGGCGCATCCACGCGCGGCTCGGCGGCGAGGCGGCGCTGCTCTTCAGGGTCAAGCTCGGCCGTGAATCGCACCAGCGCATCGGCGGGATCGACGGCCCCGCCGGGAAAGACGTATTTCGAGGGCATGAAGGCTGCGGACGACCCGCGCTGCCCCATCAGGACCGATGGTCCCCCGCGGGTTTCGCGGTCGAGGACGATGATCGTCGCGGCATCGCGGATCGGTAGGATGTCTGTTTTCGTCGTCATGCCGGGGGAAGTTCGCCGGCCGGTTTTCCCTGGGATCGGTTGGACAAGCCCCCGAAGCCGTGCATCCGCCGCGCCCATTGCAAGCCGACGAAACTGCCCTTGATGACCGGCAGCAGCGCCAGCGACGCCACGATCGCCCCCAGTCCGAAGCCGATCAGCATGGCCATGGGCGAGGGCCGGTAGGCCATGTAGACTGCCAGCAGCAATGGCGCGCCGAGATGCGAAACCAGCAAGATTGTCAGATAGGCCGGTCCGTCATCGGTGCGCTGATGCGACAGATCCTCGCCGCAATGGTCGCAATGGTCGCGCACGGTCAGGTAGCCGTCGAAAAGCGACCCCTCGCCGCAGGCCGGGCAGCGCCGCACCGCGCCGCGCAGCATCGCAGGTTTCAGCGGCCGCTCGGCCGAGGTGGTTCTGGAAAGTCCGGACATTCAAGCAATCCTCTCCCGATCTTTCCTATTTAGGTTGCATGGGGCGGGAATGAAAGCGGTCGAAACGTCGCATCACCTCAAGCGGCGATGGCGGCGGGGGCGACCACGATCCGGTTGCGCCCCGTCGACTTGGCGGTAAGGAGGGCGTGGTCGGCGCGCGCCAGCAATTGACTGCTATCCGTTCCGGCCTGCCGCAGCCCCGCGTCATATCCGGCAATCCCGGCCGAAATGGTGACGGAGAGCGCGCCCGCCATGCATTCCGGCGGCAGGACGATCGCCGGGGCGGCGATGGCCTGCCGGATCCCCTCGGCATGGTTGCGGGCGGCACTGAGCGGGCAATCGGGCAGGGCGATCAGAAACTCCTCGCCGCCGATCCGGGCGACCAGCGCCTCGGGCGGCAGGTTCGCAGCCATCCGCTGTGCGACGGCGCGCAGCACCGCATCACCCGCGGCATGGCCATGCAGGTCGTTCACCTGCTTGAAGCGGTCGAGGTCGAGCAGGATGACCGCGAGGTTTCCGCCGCCCCGGCTGGCCTCGGCCAGAAGTTCGGTCAGGCGGGGCAGGGCATGGCGGCGATTGGAGAGTCCGGTCAGCGGATCGGTCATCGCCCAGCGGAGATTGAGCCGCGCCTCCTCGCGCTTGCGGTCCCCGGCCAGCTTGCGGTCGAGTTGTGCCCGGAGCCGCATCGCCGCCTCGATCGCGACAGAGGGATGGCTCAGATCCGCGGTCAGCACGTCGCCCGCGCCAAGGTCCAGCGCCATCGCGGTCAGTTCCGCCCGCTCGGGCCGCAGGGCGACCACGAAACCCGCATCGCGCGACATCGGGCGCGAGCGCAGTTCCGACAGCAGCCGCAGCCCGTCCCCGGATTGCTGGATATCGCCCGCGATCAGGTAGAGGTCCGGCGCCCGCCCCTTGGCCGCATCCGAAAGCGCGCGGTCCGGGTCGCTGACCGAGATCGCCATGTCCAACCAGTCCTTCAGCGCATGCCGCCAGCCCAGCGCCGCGCCGGGCTGCTCGGCCACGAAGACGGCATGGGGCCCGCCGGGGCAGAGGTATTCGGCCGTGGGCTCGGCGAAGGCGAGGGCGGAGTCGCGGCCCGGATCGCCACGTGAAAGTTGCCCCTCGCTGCGCATCAATCCGCGGATCCGGGCAAACAGCGTCAGGTCGTCGTCGAACCCGTCGATCAGGGCCGAGGCCCCGGCCTTGAGGGCGGGGATGCGCTGCGCGCCCTGAACCTGCATCAGGACCGGAAGGTCGGCGCCGCCGCGCTGCCCGCGCAGGGCGGCGCAAAGCTCGGCCCCGTCCATGTCGAGAAGGCTTGCCCCGATCAGGACGATCTGCGGCTGGACAGTCGCGGCCATCCGCAGCGCCTCGCGCCCCGAGCCGGTCGCCGTCACCTCGTAGCACGCGGAGTTCAGCCGCGCCTTCATCCTGATCCGCGTCGCCGGCGCACCATCCGCGACAAGAATGCGTCCCGCTACGTTCATCTGGCTGCTTTACACCCCATTCCCTTCCGCGCATCTTGCCGCCGCAATGATTAAAAAAGCGTTTCCATCCGCGACCGGAACGAAAGAAGCGAGGGCCAGATGACCAGATCCGAAGCGCGCGACATCGCCGATGCCGGCTTCAGCCATATCGCGGCCGATGCGGAGCTGGTGGCGGCGTTCCTCGGCCAGTCGGGAACGGACGCGACCGGCCTGCGCGCGATGGCGGCGCGGCCGGAGTTTGCGCAATTCGTGCTGGATTTCCTGCTGGAGCAGGATCAGCGCGTGCTGGATTTCGCCGCGGCCTCCGGGCTTCAGCCGCAGCGGGTGGTGATGGCGCGCGCGGTCCTTGGCGGGGGCGATCCCTGGTAGGATCGCCCGGCCGGGTCAGGCGACCTCGGCAAAGACCTTGTCGAGGGCCTTTTCCAGCTTCTCGAACATCTCGTCCATCTGCCCCTCTGTCAGGATGAACGGCGGGCACAGGACCACGGACTGACCCAGCGGCCGGCAGATCAGGCCCAGATCGGTGCAGGTATTGGCGATCCGCTCGCTGACCGAAAGCGCGCTGTCGAAGGGCGTCTTGGTCGGCTTGTCCTTCACCGCCTCCAGCGCCCACATGAAGCCGATGCCGCGATATTCGCCGATATTGGGCTTGCGGGCGAGGCGCTGCAGCCCTTCCTCGAACCGGGGGGCGAGGTGGCGGACATTCTCGGCCAGCCCCTCGTTCATCACCACGTCGATCGCCTTCAGCGCGATCGCGCAGCCGACGGGATGGCCCGAGGCGGTGAAGCCATGCGGGAACTCCTCGATCCGCTCGATCGCGTCCTGCATCCGGTCGGCGAGCGGCCCGGAAAGGATCACCGCGCCCATCGGGAAGAAGCCCGCCGTCAGGTTCTTGGACGAGATGATGGCGTCGGGCATGTAGTCATAGGTCTCGCAGCCCCAGGTGTTCCCGGTGCGCCCGAAGCCGCAGATCACCTCGTCCGAGATCATCGGGATGTCGTGCTTTTTCAGGATCGGCAGGATCGCCTGGAAATAGCCCTTTGCCGGAGGGATGACGCCGCCTGCGCCCATCACCGGCTCGGCGAAGAATCCGGCGATGGTGTCTGCGCCCTCACGCGCGATCGTCTCCTCAAGCTCGCGGGCGAGGCGCTGGACGAATTGCTCCTCGCTCTCGCCCGTTTCGCCGAAGCGCCAGTAATGCGGGCAGGTCAGGTGGATGAAGCCCGGCAGCGGCAGGCCGAAGACCGAGTTGTAGGGCTTGCCGGTCATGGAGGCGGAAACGGCGGTCACACCGTGATAGGCGTTCCAGCGCGTCAGGATCTTGCGCTTCTCGGGCTTGCCCTCGGCGGCGTGCAGGAACCAAAGCATCTTGACCATGGTGTCATTCGCCTCGGAGCCGGAATTGGTATAGAACACCCGGCCCCGGTCGAAGGGCGAGACCTCGACCAGCTTTTCCGACAGCATGACGGTCTGGTCGGACATGCGCCCGAAGAAGGCGTGATAGCCGGGGAACCGCTCGTATTGGGTCTTTGCCGCGTCGATCAGGCCCTTGTGATCGAAGCCGGCGACCATGTTCCAGAGGCCCGAATTGGCGTCGAGATAGCGGCGGCCGTTCACGTCGATGATATAAGGCCCCTCGCCGCGGGTGATGACCACCGTTCCGCGCTGGTGGACCGAGGGCATGTCGGTGAAACCGTAGAGCGAATATTCCTCGGCGCGGGCTTCCCAGCTTTGCAGTTGGTTCATGGCGTCAGCCTCCGTATGCATGTCGGGGCAAGGCTAGCCGGGCGCCGTGAGGCATTCAATGGGGCTGGCCGCGCCTTCGGGCGGAGTGACGGGAGGAAAGCGGGGCGGTGTCGATCTGCCCGCTTTGTCCGACGTTTTTCCGAATTGCGCCGCCACCACGCCCGCCGCAGACTGGTTCCGACGTCACGCGGGCCATCTGACATGCGGTTCCTGACCTTCGCCGTCTGCCTCTGGCTGCCATGCTTTGCGCTGGCGGAACCGCTGATGATTCTGCCGGTCAAACTGCTCGACACCTCGCATGAGGCCGAGGATCAGGCCGGGGACCACGCCCGCCGCCTTGACCTGCTGTCCGGTGTGCTGAGCGAGGAACTCTCGGGCGTCACGCTCTCACGCGAGGAAGTCGCCGCCGCCTGTCCGCGCGAGACGACCGACTGCCTTCTCGGCCTCCTGAAGGACCGCGGGGCAGAGCGCGGGCTTTTCATCGTGGTGCAAAAGACCAGCACGCTGATCCTTCAGATCTTCGCCAGCGTCGTCGATGTCGGCGAGGAGCGGATGGTGGTCCACAAGGAATTGAACTTTCGCGGCGACAATGACGAGGCATGGCGGCGCGCGGGGCGTTTCCTGGCCCGTCAGCTGCGCCCGGCCGGCTGAGGCGGGATTAGCCCGATCTCGCGCAGCTCCGCCTCGATCCCGGAGAGCGCCGGCCCGCGCATCTCGGCGACCAGTGCGTCGAATGTCTTGCGCAGGGCCGCCTTTTCTTCACCCCGGCAATCGTTCCACGGACGGCCCTGCAAGGCCATGTGCAGGACATAATAGCCGATGAAATGCGGCCGCTCGCCATTCGCGATCAGGGCGCGATAGGCTTCATGCGCCCCGATCCAGCGCAGCGCGGCGGCCTCGGGGATGCCCGCCGCGATCAGCGCGCGGGCGGTGGCGGGGCCGATATTCGGGATCCCGGTCAGGTCGGTCATTCGCAGCCAGACTTTCCAAAGCTCGTGCTTTCCTGTATCAGCGCGCGAACTCCAAGGACAGCACGGCATGACCGACCAAGCCAACACCGCGGTGGCGAAAAAGCTCTTCATCAAGACCTATGGCTGCCAGATGAACGTCTATGACAGCCAGCGCATGGCCGAGGCCATGGGTGCCGAGGGCTATGTCCTGACCGAGGACCAGTCGGAAGCCGACATGGTGCTGCTGAATACCTGCCATATCCGCGAGAAGGCGGCCGAGAAGCTTTACTCCGACCTTGGCCGGCTGAAGCCGCTGAAGGCCGAGCGTCCCGACCTGAAGATCGGCGTCGCGGGCTGCGTCGCGCAGGCCGAGGGGGCCGAGATCCAGCGCCGGATGCCGATCGTCGATCTGGTCGTCGGCCCGCAAGCCTATCACCGCCTGCCTGCCATGGCCCGCGCGGGTGGGGGCGTCGACACCGAATTCCCGGCCGAGGACAAGTTCGAGCATCTGCCGAAGCCCGCCGCGACCCGCCGCGCGCCCGCGGCCTTCCTGACCGTGCAGGAGGGTTGCGACAAGTTCTGCGCCTTCTGCGTCGTGCCCTATACCCGCGGGTCCGAGGTCAGCCGCCCCGTCGACCGCATCCTGCGTGAGGCGCGAGATCTGGTGTCGCGCGGCGTGCGCGAGATCACGCTCTTGGGCCAGAACGTCAATGGCTGGCATGGGATGGGCGAAGGGGGCGAATGGGGCTTTGGCCGCCTGATCCGCGCCATGGCCGAGATCGACGGGCTGGACCGCATCCGCTATACCACCAGCCACCCCAACGACATGGCCGATGACCTGATCGAGGCGCACCGGGCCGAGCCGAAGCTGATGCCCTATCTGCACCTGCCAGTGCAATCGGGGTCGAACCGCATCCTGAAGGCGATGAACCGCAAGCATACGGTGGACCAGTATCTGCGCCTGATCGACCGCATCCGCGACGCGCGGCCCGACATCATGCTGACCAGCGACTTCATCGTCGGCTTCCCCGGCGAGACGGATCAAGACCATGCCGATACGCTGGACCTTGTCCGGCGCGTGAATTTCGGCACCGCCTTCAGCTTCAAGTATTCGCCGCGCCCCGGCACGCCAGCCTATGACCGGCCCGAGATCGACAGCGATCTTGCCGATGCGCGGTTGCAGGAATTGCAGGCGCTGCTCTCGGCCCAGCAGAAGGCCGCGCAGGAGGGGATGGTCGGGCGCGAACTGAGCGTTCTTTTCGAGAAGCCCGGCCGGCTGGAGGGCCAGATGGTCGGCAAGTCCGACTACCTGCATGCGGTCTTTGTCGAGGCGCCCGATGCCCGTGTCGGCGATCTTGTGCGGGTGCGGATCACGCGAAGCGCCGCCAATTCACTTGCGGGTGAGCTTGCGGCCTGACCGGGCCGCATTCCGATTGACTTTCCTTGGCGAATCCGCCATATACCCGCGACCGGCCGGGTATCTGCCCGTTGCCGGTGCGTTATTTTAATCTCACCCACAACCAAAGGGTGCGCTGTCCGAAGGCGGATCCCGGATCCCCAACACCTGCCTCGCAGGGGCCGCAGGACGCGGTAGAAGCAAGGAAAGACGGAATGTTCGCAGTTCTCAAGACGGGCGGCAAGCAGTACCGGGTTCAGGCCGGTGATGTGCTGCGCGTTGAAAAGCTGAACGCCGAAGCTGGCGACAAGATCCAGTTCAACGAAGTGCTGATGATCGGCTCGACCGTCGGTGCGCCGCTGGTTGCCGGTGCTGCGGTTCAGGCCGAAGTCATCGACAACATCAAGGCTGACAAGGTCATCACCTATGTCAAACGCCGCCGGAAGCACTCGTCGCAGCGCACCCGTGGCCACCGTCAGCAACTGACGCTGGTTCGCGTCACCGAGCTGCTGGAAAAAGGCGCGGACAAGTCCGACGTCAAAGCAGCCGTCGGTGCGCGCCTTGCACGCCGCCACGACGCCGAAACCGCCAACTGAGGAGACTGACCCATGGCACATAAGAAAGCAGGCGGTTCGTCCCGCAACGGTCGTGATTCGGCCGGTCGCCGTCTTGGCGTGAAACTCTACGGCGGTCAGCAAGCTGTTGCCGGCAACATCATCGTGCGTCAGCGCGGCACCACCTGGTGGGCCGGCGCCAATGTCGGCATGGGCCGCGACCATACGCTGTTCGCCCTGACCGATGGCCAGGTGACGTTCCGCAAGGGCCTCAAGGGCCGCACCTTCATTTCCGTGCTGCCAGCCAATCTAGAGGCTGCCGAATAAGCCGATTTTAACACTACGGTGCTAAAAAAGGGGATCGGCGAAAGCCGGTCCCCTTCGGTTTTCCATGGACCATGCACATATGTTTTGTGAGGACGAGGGAGGAAACCTTGATGAATGACCAGTTCGCGCCGGATCTGCACATGCAGGCCGAGATCGCGACCGAACGGTTTGTGCTGCGGCCGCTGAGGCGGTCGGATGCCGGGTTGATCGCGCATTACACACAGGATCTGCGGGTCGCCGTGGGCACGCGCTCGATTCCCCATCCGCTGCCGCCGGGCGCGTCCGAGGCCTATGTCAAACGCGCCATGTCGGCCGAGCGGGACGAGGATGTCTGGGCCATCGACGGGTCCGAGAACAAGCTTGCCGAGCTTCTGGGCGTCGTGTCCCTGACCCGGATCGAACCGGACCAGTCCGAGCTGGGCTTCTGGATCGGCGCCGGATTCTGGAACACCGGATTCGCGACCGAGGCCGTCGCGGCCCTTGTCGCCGCCAATCCCCACGGCTCGCGCACGCTGTTCGCCGAGGCGTTTCAGGACAATCCCGGCTCGGCCCGCGTGCTGACGAATTGCGGCTTCGAATATCTCGGCGATGCCGAGAGCTGGTCGGTCGCGCGCGATGCGCGGGTGCCGACCTGGACCTATCTGCGCAAGATGGCCTGAGAGGGTCGCCAAAAAGGAAAGGGCACCTCCGGGTGCCCTTTTTCATTCCGCGAGGGGGTTATTTCCGCAGCGTCACGCTGTTCCCGCCGCCGGTGATGACCACTTCGTCGATCCCGGCAAGGGCCTCGTTGGAGATGGTCATGGCGGTGGTGATCGTGTCGCTGACCGGGTTGGCCGGGCTGCTTGCGGCGGCTGTGCCCTTGACGGGCGGGTTTCCGACCAGACGCAGGCGCAGGGTGCCGGTGGCATCTGCCCTGACGCGGCCGCGCGGCATCGGCACTTCGGTCACGAGCGCGACGTTCCACCAGCCTTTTGTCGCCGGAACCGCGGTCACGACCAGCAGCCGGCCCTCGTAGAGCGGCTCCCACCGTGCGCCGGAGATATGGGCAAGCCCGATGCGCCCGTCGGTGGTGGTGGTCGGATAGCCGCCCTCCGGCTCCAGCGTGGTGGGCTGATTCGAGCTGCCGCCGAACCAACGGAACGGATTCAGGCCGCTGTCGCTGCCGCCGCCGAACCGTCCGCATCCTGCAAGCACCAGCATCGCGCAGCCGATATGGCCCAAAGTCCTGATCCGCATGTCGGCCGCCCCCGTTCTTGTCGTTTCCGTGGTGTGATAGGGCAAAGCGCGATGGCGCGAAAGCCTCTTTGACCTTGGCGCGCTGCCGCGCTATGCCAAGCCCGCCCCCGGGAGAACCGGATGGAAAGGACTGCCATGGCCACGCCCGCCTTTGAAGACATCGCCGAGACCTTCGATTTTCTCGATGACTGGGAGGAGCGCTATCGCCATGTGATCGAACTGGGCAAGGCGATGCCGCCGATGGACCCGGCGCTGCAAGTCCCCGCAACCAAGGTCGAGGGCTGTGCAAGCCAAGTCTGGATCATGCCCCGGATCGAGGGCGGCAAGTTCGATTTTGACGGCGACAGCGACGCGCTGATCGTGCGCGGCCTGATCGCCATCCTGCATGCGCTTTATTCGGGCGTGCCGGTGGGCGAGGTGACGGCCATCGACGCGCCGGCCGAATTGCGCCGCCTCGGGCTTGAGGAGCATCTCTCCGCCCAGCGGTCGAACGGATTGCGCGCCATGGTCGAGCGTATCCGCCTGCTGGGTGCCGCTGCCTGAGGTCAGCCGCCCCGGCGGTGCGAGATCCAGCCGCCGCCAAGTACACGCGTACCGTCGATCGCGTAGAAGACGCAAGCCTGTCCGGGGCTGACGCCTTCCTCGGCGTCCAGCAACTCGACCTCGGCCCGGTTCGGCCCGGTGGGGCGCAGGATCGCCGGGCGCGGCGGCCGGGTGGAGCGGATGCGGGCGGTGATCGCGATCTCGCCCTCGAAGGGTTCGTCGCCCAGCCAGTTCACCTCGGTCACCGGAACCACTTTCGTGGCGAGCGCCTGTTTCGGCCCGACAATGACGCGCCGCGCATCCGGGTCGAGGCGCACGACGTAAAGCGGATCGCCCAGCCCGCCGATGCCGAGGCCACGGCGCTGGCCGATGGTGTAGTGAATCACGCCGCGATGCGTGCCCAGGACATTCCCGTCCATATCCACGATCTCGCCCGGATCGGCCGAGCCGGGGCGCAGTTTCTCGATCACGCTGGCATAATTGCCGTTCGGTACGAAGCAGATGTCCTGGCTGTCCGGTTTGTCGGCGACGGCGAGGCCGTATTCGGCGGCAAGCGCGCGCGTCTCGGCCTTGCTTTGCAGTCCGCCCAGCGGAAAGCGCAGGAAGTCGAGCTGTTCCTGCGTGGTCGAGAACAGGAAGTAGCTCTGGTCGCGGTTCGGGTCGGCCGCCATATGCAGCTCCGGCCCCTTCTCGCCATCGAAGCGGCGGATGTAATGCCCGGTCGCCATGCAATCGGCGTCCAGTTCCCGCGCGGTTTGGAGCAGGTCGCGGAATTTCACCCGCTCGTTGCAGCGGATGCAGGGCACCGGGGTCGCGCCGGCAAGATAGGCATCGGCGAACTCCTCGATCACGGATTCGCGGAACTTGTTCTCGTAATCGAGGACGTAATGGGGAAAGCCCACGCGCTCGGCGACGCGCCGGGCGTCGTGGATGTCCTGCCCTGCGCAGCATGCGCCCTTCTTGGCCAGCGCCGCGCCGTGGTCGTAAAGTTGCAGCGTCACGCCGATGACGTCATAGCCCTCGGCCGCGAGTTTGGCGGCGACGACCGAGCTGTCCACGCCCCCCGACATGGCAACGACCACGCGGGTCTCGGCCGGAGGTTTCGCAAAACCCAGCGAGTTCAATGGCATATCTGGCGCATCTGCGCGAAGGGCTTGGCTGCGGCTTGTCATGGATCGTCCTTTGGCGCGCATTCGAAGGTGGGTCCGCGCCGGTGTCGCAGCACATTTAGTGAAAATTGCCGGAATTCTCAAGGCCGGGAGGGGCGGAACCCGGCGCTGTTTCACCGTCATTTAAGCTTTTCCTGCGAGATACGGTGCTGCTCTACAGGAGGTCTGCAGATGTTCGTGAAGAAAATGTCCGGTCGGCGCACCGCGATCCTGCCGGATGGCAGCATCCTGACCCTCGCCGATCTGCCGCCCAGCAGGACGCGCTGGGTGGCCCGGCGCAAGGCGGTGGTGGTCGCGGCGGTCGAGCATGGGTTGCTGAGCCGCGACGCCGCGCTGCGACGCTATGACCTGACCGAGGAGGAGTTCGATGCCTGGCAGCAGGCCGTATCTCGGCACGGGCATGATGCGTTGAAAATCACGCAGTTACAGAAATTTAAACAACTATAGGTTGTTTTATTTGCGATCAGTTCTCCGGTAACATGCTATTAACGCTTTCGTGAAAGAACGACTCCAAACCGGATCGACCAGAGGCATAGAAATGCGAATTCTTCTTGTGGAAGACGACCAGCCCGTTGCCCGCAGTATCGAACTGATGCTGACGCAGGCGAGCTATAACGTCTATCGCACCGACATGGGCGAGGAGGGTATCGATCTCGCCAAGCTCTACGATTACGACCTGATCCTGCTTGACCTCGACCTTCCCGACATGAACGGGATGGAAGTCCTGCGCCAGATCCGCATGTCGCGGGTCGATACGCCGATCCTGATCCTGACCGGCTCGGACGATACCGAGGTCAAGCTGCGCGGTTTCGGCTTCGGAGCCGATGACTACATGACAAAGCCGTTCATCCGCGACGAGTTGGTGGCGCGGATCCAGGCCATCATCCGCCGCTCCAAGGGGCACAGCCAGTCGGTGATCCGCACCGGCGAAATGGTGGTGAACCTCGATGCCCGCTCGGTCGAGGTCGAGGGCCGTCCGGTGAACCTGACCGGCAAGGAATACCAGATCCTCGAACTTCTCAGCCTGAGGAAGGGGACCACCCTGACCAAGGAGATGTTCCTGAACCATCTTTACGGTGGCCTTGACGAGCCGGAGTTGAAGATCATCGATGTATTCGTCTGCAAGCTGCGCAAGAAGCTGGCCGCGGCGCTGAACGGCGAGAACCATATCGAGACCGTCTGGGGGCGCGGCTATGTCCTGCGCGATCCCATCCGCGAGCGGCAGGAGGCGCTGCGCACCGCCTGAGGCGGGCCGAGGCGCTGGACAAGAAGTCCGGCAAGAAGCTATCACTCTGGGCCTGAAGAAATGCCCCTGTCGGGCTGGCGAAGGCGGAGGCGGCGATGGCCCGGGAAACGAAGGATCAGGCTGCGGACGAGGCCTTGCCCGAGATCGCGGCCGCGGTCGAGGATCTTGACGAGGCGGATGCGCGGGCCGAGGCGGCGTCGCTGGCCGAGACCCTCCAGCGCGCGAACGAGGCCTATCACGCCGAGGATGCCCCCTTCATCAGCGACGCGGAATATGACGCGAAGAAGCGCCGCCTCTCCGCGATCGAGGAGCGCTTCCCGGCGCTCCGCACGCAGGACAGCCCGACGCGTCAGGTGGGGGCGGCGCCCGACCAGCGCTTTGCCAAGGCGGCCCATCGCCTGCCGATGCTGTCGCTGGAGAATGCCTTTGACGAGGCGGATGCGGCGGGTTTCGTCCAGCGCGTCCGATCCTTCCTGAGCCTGCCCGTGAATGCGCCGCTGGAGATCACCGCCGAGCCGAAGATCGACGGGCTTTCCCTGTCGCTGCGCTACGAGAACGGCGAACTCGTGCAGGCGGCGACCCGCGGCGATGGTTCGGTGGGCGAGAATGTGACCGCCAATGCCCGCACCATTTCGGATATTCCGCAGCGGTTGGCGGGAACCGACGTCCCGGATGTCGTCGAGATCCGTGGCGAATGCTACATGTCGCATGACGATTTCGAGAAGCTGAACCAGTCCGACAGCGGCCGGGTCTTTGCCAATCCACGAAATGCCGCCGCCGGGTCGCTGCGCCAGCTTGATCCCTCGATCACCGCGGCGCGGCCCTTGCGCTTCTTCGCCTATGCCTGGGGCGAGCTTTCCGAGCCGCTTGCCCAGACCCAGATGGGCGCGGTCGCGCGGATGGAGAGCTTCGGCTTTCGGACCAACCCGAACATGCGCCTTTGCCATTCCGTCGCCGAGATGATCGAGACCTGGGCCGGGATCGAGCAGATGCGCGCGACGCTGGGCTATGACATCGACGGCGTGGTCTACAAGGTGAACGACCTTGGCTATCAGGCGCGGCTCGGGATGCGCTCGACCACGCCCAGATGGGCGATCGCGCATAAATTCCCCGCCGAGCGCGCCTGGACCCGGCTGGAGGCGATCGACATTCAGGTCGGACGGACCGGGGCGCTGAGCCCGGTTGCGCGGTTGCATCCGGTGACGGTCGGGGGCGTTGTCGTCTCGAACGCGACGCTGCATAACGAGGATTACATCGCCGGTCGCGGTGCCGACGGGCGCGAGATCCGGGGCGGCAAGGACATCCGCGTCGGCGACTGGGTCGAGGTCTATCGCGCCGGGGACGTCATCCCGAAGGTCGCCGATGTCGATCTGGCCAAGCGCGAGCCGGGCGCTGTGCCCTATGCCTTCCCCGAGATCTGCCCCGAATGCGGCTCTCCCGCCGCGCGGGAGGAGGGCGATTCGGTCCGGCGCTGCACCGGCGGCCTGATCTGCCCCGCGCAGGCGGTCGAGAAGCTGCGCCATTTCGTCTCGCGCGCGGCCTTCGACATCGAGGGGCTGGGCGCCAAGCAGGTCGAACTGTTCCACCGTCTGAACTGGATCACTGAACCCGCCGACATCTTCACCCTCAGCGACCGCGACGCATCGGGCCGCAAGATGCTGGCCGAGCGGGCGGAGGATTTCCTGCGCGGCAAGCCCTCCGAGGAAAGCCGCGAATTGCTGATTTCCCTTGGGATCGATCCCATGAGCCTCGCGACGAATGGCGAGGGCCGGGCGTTCGAGAAGCTCTCGGCGACACCGCTCGCCGAGGTGAAGGGTTGGGGCGCGACCAGCGCCAGCAACCTCTTTCAGGCCATTGATGCCAAGCGGCGGATCGAACTTCACCGGCTGATCTTCGCCCTCGGGATCCGTCATGCCGGAGAGGTTGCGGCAAACGACCTTTCCCGCCATTTCGGCAGTTGGGAGGCGATGGCCGCGGCGCTGGACCGGCTGCGCCCGGCCGCATTGGCGCATCGCGCCGCCGATCTCGCCGCCGAGGCCGAGCGCAAGGCCGCGAGCGCCGAGGGGCGCCGCGCCCGCATCAGCGAAGCGCGCGCCACGGCTACCGCAGGGCTGGAGGTTCCGCCCGAGGCCGAGGCGGCATGGTCGCATCTGACCTCGGCCAATGGCATCGGCCCGGCGCTTGCCATCTCGCTTTCCGACGCCTTCGCAAATCCGCGCGAGCGTGGGGCGATCGACCGGCTGATCGCGGCCCTGACCGATATCGTTCCGCCGGAGGCGCGGGCGACCGACAGCGCGATCACCGGCAAGACGCTGGTTTTCACCGGCACGCTGGAAAAGATGACGCGGGCCGAGGCCAAGGCGCGGGCCGAGGCGCTTGGTGCGCATGTCGCGGGCTCGGTCTCGGCCAGGACGGACCTGCTGATCGCGGGGCCGGGCGCGGGCTCGAAGGCGAAGAAGGCTGCGGATCTGGGCATCAAGGTCATCGACGAGGACGAATGGCTGCTGATCGCCAAGGGGTAGGGCGGCCCCCGACGCTGTTCCCGCTTTTCGCCTCGCTGGAGACGCTGCCGGGCGTCGGTCCCCGCGCGGCCGAGGCCTTTGCGCAGATGGGCGTGACCCGTCCCCGCGACCTCATCCTGACGCTTCCCCATTCCGGCATCCGGCGCCGCGCGATCGCGCATCTGGCCGAGGCGCATCCCCCCGAGATCGTGACGGTGGCTGTCCGTGTCGAGCGGCACCATCCGCCGGCGACAAAGGGGCGGCCGTGGCGGGTGCAATGCTCGGACGGGACCTCGGACCTGCAGCTTGTCTTCTTCCACCCGCGCCGCGACTGGATCGAGGGGCAGCTTCCACTGGGCGCGCGCCGCCTCATCTCGGGCAAGATCGAGCTTTTCGACGGCATGGCGCAGATGGTCCATCCCGACCTGATCGCGCCCGAGGATGCGCCGCCTCCGCCGGATTTCGAGCCGGTCTATCCGCTCTCCGGGCGGCTGACGCAGGGCGTGGTGCAAAAGGCGGTGCGTGCCGCGATGACGCGCCTGCCCGAGGTGGCGGAATGGATCGACCCGTCACTGGCCGCGCGCGAGGGATGGCCAGCCTGGGCCGAGGCACTGGCGCGCGCCCATGCCCCCGAGGGGCCGGGTCAGCTTGCGCCCACCGATCCGGCGCGGGCGCGCCTCGCCTATGACGAGCTTTTCGCGCATCAGATGACGCTTGCGCTGCTGCGCCGGGATCGGCGGCGGCTGGCGGGCCTTGTCACGCGCGGCGACGGCCATCTGCGCGACAAGGTTCTGGCCGGGCTGCCCTGGCCGCCGACCGGGGCGCAGCGCCGCGCGGTCGAGGAGATCGCCGCCGACATGGCCACGCCGCACCGGATGAGCCGGCTGCTTCAGGGCGATGTCGGGGCGGGCAAGACGCTGGTTGCGTTCCTGTCGCTGCTGGTCGCGGTCGAGGCGGGCGGGCAGGGCGTGCTGATGGCCCCGACCGAGATCCTCGCCCGGCAGCATTTCCGCGCGCTGGAGCCGCTGGCGCGCCTCGCGGGCATCCGCCTCGAGGTTCTGACCGGACGCGACAAGGGCGATGCCCGCGGCAATATCCTGACCGACCTGACCGAGGGGCGGATCGATGTCCTGATCGGCACCCATGCCGTGATCCAGAAGACGGTCGAGTTCCACGACCTGCGCCTTGCCATCATCGACGAGCAGCACCGCTTCGGCGTCAACCAGCGGATGGAGCTTGGCGCCAAGGGCAGCCATCTGCCCCCCGACATGCTGGTGATGACCGCGACGCCGATCCCGCGCTCGCTGGCGCTGGCGCAGTTCGGGGACATGGACCTGTCGATCCTTGACGAAAAGCCCGCCGGACGGCAGCCGATCCGCACCACGGTCATGGCCGATACCCGCCTTCCCGAGGTGCTGGACCATCTTTCCCGCGCGCTGGAGGGCGGGGCGCGCGCCTATTGGGTCTGTCCGCTGGTCGAGGAGAGCGAGGCGGTCGACCTGACCGCCGCCGAGGCCCGCTTCAAGGAGTTGCGCGCCCGTTTCGGCGATCAGGTCCGTCTGGTCCACGGCCAGATGCCACCGGAGGAGCGTGACGCGGCGATGGCGGATTTCGCCGCCGGGCGCGCCGGTATCCTTGTCGCAACCACGGTGATCGAGGTCGGCGTGGACGTTCCCGAAGCGACGATCATGGTGATCGAACGCGCGGAAAGCTTCGGCCTCGCGCAGCTCCACCAGCTTCGCGGCAGGGTGGGGCGCGGCAGCAAGGCCTCGAGCTGCCTGCTGATCTATCACGAGCCGCTGTCGGAAACCGGGCGGCGGCGGCTTGGCATTCTGCGCGAGACGGAGGATGGATTCCGCATCGCCGAGGAAGACCTGCTCATGCGCGGGTCGGGGGATGTGATCGGGACCGCGCAATCGGGCCTGCCGCGTTTCCGCATCGCGGATCTGGAACGGCAGGGCGGTCTGATGGCGCTGGCCCGCAAGGATGCGCAGGCCTTCCTTGAGCGCGACCCGAAGATGGAGAGCGAGCGCGGCCGCGCCGTCCGTCTGCTGCTGTGGCTGATGGAGCAGGACCGCGCGATCCGCCTGATCACGGCGGGCTGACCTTACCCATGTTCCGGCAATGTTCTTAAAAAGTTCTTTACTTTGTTCCGATTCGGTGAGAACAAATGTGAAACACACCGTGGAGAACTGACAATGACCCGCGAAACTCTCTCCGATCTTGTTGGTGTCGTCGCGATTTCCGTGACCGCCGTTCTGCTGTTTTCCCTGCCGGCGATCGTTCCGCCGGTCATGGTCGCCTGAGCCCACCTAATTTTCGTCCTGCCCCGCGCTGGCGGCACCTTCGCCTGGTCCTGCCCTGACCCTTCCCCGGTCTTTCATGCGGGCAACTGCCGGCCCCATCGTGGGTCGGCATTTTATTCGCCGGTCAGGCCGGCTGGGTCGCGGAGTCCGTCGAGGAATCCATCGCATCCAGCACGGCCTGCCAGGCCAGCAGGATGGAAGCGTGGCGGTTCGGGAATTCACGCGCCGGAAGCAGCGCCTCCAACCCGTCGAACGGGGCGGAAGGGGGCGGGCCTTCCGATTTCAGCATGGCGGTCAGTTCGGCGGTGGCCTTCGCGATCTCGTCGCGGCTGCGTCCGATGACGGTGGACCCCAGCACCGAGGCCGAGGCCTGACCCAGCGCGCAGGCCCGCACCTCCTGCGAGAAATCGGCGACCTTTCCGTCGTCCACGACCACATGCGCCGTGACCGACGATCCGCATTGCGGCGAGCGGCGATGTGCGCTGCCGGTCGGTTCGGCAAGCTTGCCGAGATGGGGGATATCCGACGCCAGAGCCAGGATTCGGCGCGAATAGAGCTGCATCAGATCGGTATCGGCCATGTCTCGCCTGGGCTTTCGCTTGGGTCGCGCCATGTCTAGATAGGTGCGACGCCGCCGAAAGGAAAGCCGATGTTCGACCCCGCCAGCCTGAAATATGACGCAAACGGACTGATCCCCGCCATCGCGCAGGACCATCAAAGCGGCGAGGTGCTGATGATGGCCTGGATGAATGCCGAGTCCGTCGCCCGGACGCTGGAGAGCGGCAATGTCACCTACTGGTCGCGCTCGCGCCAGAGCTTCTGGGTCAAGGGCGAAAGCTCGGGCCATGTCCAGAAGCTGGTCGAACTGCGCGTCGATTGCGACCGCGACTGCCTCCTCGTGCTGGTCGAGCAGACCGGCCCCGCCTGCCACACCAACCGGCGAAGCTGCTTTTACACCGCGCTGCGGAACGGCGAGGAAGTGGTGATCATGGAGCCTCAGAATCCCAGCGACTGACGCAGTTCGGCGGCGGTCATGCCTTCCTCGCGGTAAAGGCGCAGGGCGCGCGCGTCGTCGCGCTTGGCAAGGCGCTTGCCCGTCTCGTCCCGGATCAGGCGGTGATGGTGATAGCGCGGGGCGGGCAGGCCCAGCAGGCGCTGCAGCAGGATGTGGATATGGGTCGAATCCAGCAGGTCCTTGCCGCGCGTGACCAGCGTGATCCCCTGCGCGGCATCGTCCACCACCACCGAGAGGTGATAGGAGGTGCCCATGCCGCGCCGCGTCAGAACCACGTCGCCGATCCCCGCGATGAAATCCTGCGCCGCGAGGCGGTGGGGAATGTCGGGCGCGATATTCTCATCCTCGAAGAAGGTTTCCGCCAGCCCGAGCCATTCGAAGGCGCGGGCCGCGTTCAGGCGGATCGCGTCGCCCGGCGCGGCCTCGGCCATGCTCCGGTGGCGGCAGGTTCCGGGATAGACCGGCCCATCGGGCCCGATCGGCACCTCGGCCCCCTCCTGCGGGGCGGAAAGCGCGGCGCGAATATCGGCGCGACCGCACCGGCAGGGATAGAGGAGATCCAGCGCCGCAAGCCGGTCAAGTGCCTGCCGATAGGCCGGCAAGCGGTCGGATTGGCGCATCACCGGGCGCGGCCAGTCGAGGCCGAGCCAGTGCAGATCCTCGAGGATCAGGGCCTCGTATTCGGGACGGCAGCGGCTCTGGTCGATATCCTCGATCCGAAGCAGGAACTGGCCAGGATCGGCAAGCTTGGCGGCGGTCAGGGCCGCGAAGGCATGGCCCAGGTGCAGCGGGCCGGTGGGCGAGGGGGCGAACCGCGTGCGGTTCACGCCTGCCCCGCGAGCCAACCGCGAAAGTCCTCCTTGGCGCGGTCGGTATAGGCCGGATAGCGGTCCTTGCGGCCTTTCCGGCCGCCGCGCATCTCCTCAAGCGGGGGATAGAGGCCGAAATTCACGTTCATCGGCTGGAAGGTCTTGGCATCCGCCCCTCCGGTGATGTGGTTGACCAGTGCGCCCATCGAAGTGGTGACGGGCGGCGGCGGCAGGTCGCGACCCAATGCCTCGGCCGCGGCGATCCGACCGGCGAGCAGGCCCATCGCGGCGCTTTCGACATAGCCCTCGACCCCCGTGACCTGCCCCGCAAAGCGCAGGTTCGGGCGCGAGCGCAGGCGCAGCCGGTCGTCGATCAGGCGCGGCGAGTTCAGGAAGGTGTTCCGATGGATGCCGCCCAGACGCGCGAAGCTTGCGTTTTGCAGCCCCGGAATGCGGCGGAAAACCTCGGTCTGGGCGCCGTATTTCATCTTGGTCTGGAAGCCGACGATATTATAGAGCGTGCCCAAGGCGTTATCCCGGCGAAGCTGGACCACCGCATAGGCTTTCTCGGTCGGGTTATGGGCGTTGGTCAGCCCCACCGGCTTCATCGGGCCGTGGCGCAGCGTCTCGCGCCCGCGCTCGGCCATGACCTCGATCGGCAGGCAGCCGTCGAAATAACCCGCAGTCTCGCCCTCGTGGAACTCGGTCTTGTCGGCGGCCAGAAGCGCGTCGATGAAGCCCTCGTAATCCTCGCGCGTCATCGGGCAGTTGATATAGGCGGTGCGTTCCTCCTCGGTCTCGCCCTTGTCGTAGCGGCTTTGCAGCCAGCAGACCGACATGTCGATGGTGTCGGCATGGACGATCGGGGCGATCGCATCGAAAAAGGCCAGCGCCCCCTCGCCGGTCGCGCCGAGGATCGACTGCCCCAGCGCGGCCGAGGTCAGCGGTCCGGTCGCGACGATCCAGCGGCCCGACGTGGGAAGTTCGGTGATCTCGCCCGGCTCGAAACTGACCAGCGGCTCGTCCTGCAATGCCTGCGTCACCGCGGCCGAGAAGGCGTCGCGGTCCACCGCCAGCGCGCCGCCTGCGGGCAGGCGGTGGCGGTCGGCCATGGCCATGATCAGGCCGCCGGCCGCGCGCATTTCCCAATGCAACTGCCCGACCGCGTTCATCTGGTCGTCATCCGAGCGGAAGCTGTTCGAGCAGACCATCTCGGCGCAATCGCCGGTGCGATGGGCGAAGGTCTCGACCGCCGGGCGCATCTCGTGCAGGACGACGGGCACGCCGGCGCGCGCGATCTGCCATGCCGCTTCCGAGCCAGCGAGGCCCGCGCCGATGATGTGGACAGGTTCCATCTTTTACCTCTTCGCGTCAGGCGGGCGTCATAGCATTGCCGCCGGACAAGCAAAAGGGCGGCATCCGCTGGGGATGCCGCCCGATCTGTCGAACCCTTGGCCGGAAATCAGGCCTCGGTCGTTTCGTCTTCTGCAGCTTCCGCATTGTCTTCCGAACGCAGGCCCGAGGGCGCGGCGATGTTCGCGATGACGAAGTTGCGGTCGATCGTCGGCTTGACGCCTTTCGGCAGCACGATGTCTTCGATGTGGATCGTGTCGCCGATCTGCTTGCCCGTCAGGTCGACGGTGATGTGATCGGGGATGTCCGCGGCGGTCACGACCAGCTCGACCTCGGGACGGACGACAACCAGAGTGCCGCCGCGCTTCAGGCCCGGAGCGGCTTCGTGGTTCTCGAAGGTCACGTGGATGAACAGGTTCACGCGGGTATTGCGGTGCAGGCGCATGAAGTCGATATGCGTCGGCAGGTCCTTGACCACGTCGCGCTGGACGCCGCGGCAGACGACGCGGACGTCATCCTGGCCTTCGACCTTCAGGTTCCACAGCGTGGACATGAAGCGACCGGCGCGCAGTTTGGTCAGCAGCGAGTTGAACTCGAGCTGGATGGGCGTCGGCTCTTTGCCGTCGCCATAGACGATGCCGGGCACCTTGCCTTCGCGGCGAGCTTGGCGGGCGGCCCCCTTGCCTGTCCCCGCGCGTGCCTCGGCCACCAGATCAGGGATCTCTTTGGCCATGTTGGTATTCCTTACAATGTGAGTGTTCGCGGCCATCCTCCAAGGGTGCATGGCCGAAGCCGCGCCTATAGTTCAATCGACTGGATTTTGAAAGCGAAAAAAGATAGGCGATCGGCGGGAAAACGCTTGTCCGCAATACCGCATTGGGAGCAGTCTTTTCCTGTTGGTGGGGTTATTGATGTCGCAGCGTTCTATTTCAATAGATTATCTTAAATGCTTGCTCGCGATCGGAGTCGTGGTCGCCCATTCGCTGTTGATTCACATGGATCTGCAGGAATGGAGCTATCTTCTGGGGATGAGCGTCCTGCGCAGTCTGGTCCCGGCATTCTCGGTGGTCTCGGGCTATTGCTTCTTCTTCACGCGCTCTCGCGGCAGGTCGCGGAGATGGCTGGCCTGGCTGGTGCTGGCCTATGCCTTCTGGACGCTGTTCTATGTGCCGATCTGGCTGAAGCCCTATTCGACCCTGCATGAGGTCGTGATCGCGGTGGTCTTCGGCACCATGCATCTGTGGTATATCGCCGGTCTGATCGTCGCGGCGGTGCTGATCATGGGCTTCCTGCGGCTGGGCGAGATCACGCGAAGCGGTCTCTGGCCGATGATGCTGGCCGCGCTTCTGCTGTTCCTGCTGGGACAGGCCATGTCCTTCTGGGTCTTCTTCACACAGTCCGCCATGCCGCTGGAATTCCAGCGAAACGGGCTGACGGTCATCTTTCCCTTCGCCGCGATCGGCTATGCCCTTGCGGTCTGGGTGGCGAGGAACGGGCGCGACCGGCTGCCGCGGCTCGGGCTGCTCTGGCTTGCGGTGGCGGTTCTTTTCGGGGGCAGGCTGATCGAGGCGGTCTTCGCCCTGCGGACCTACGGCCTCAGCCTCAGCGTCCTGCCCGAGATGCCGGTCCTTGCGATCCTGGCTCCGGTCCTGCTGTTTCTGGCCTTCCTGCGGACCGACCTGCCGGAGGTGAATGTGAACCTCAGCAACTGGTCCTCCAGCATCTATTTCCTGCATATTTTCGTCATCCTGTTCCTGCGTCATTTCTTCGGCATCGACAGTCTGGCGATCTATATGGTGATGGGGATCTGCGTGCCGGTCCTCGCCCTGATGTGCTGGGACCATGTCCGGCCGGTGGTCTTCAGGCTGCTGGGCAGGCAGGGACGGTCCGCGGCGGGAGGGGGAGGGCCTGCGCGGCAGACCCTCCGGCCGGATCAGATATAGGGCTCGAGGAAGTCCTTCGGGATCATCAGGTTGTGGCGGCCCAGCTTCTTGACGTCGCGTTCGCCGCAAAGCGCCATCGTGATGTCGAGTTCCTTCTGGATGACCTCCAGCGCGCGGGTCACGCCGGCCTCGCCCATCGCGCCCAGACCGTAGATGAAGGCGCGGCCGATATAGGTGCCATGCGCCCCCATGGCGAGCGCCTTCAGCACGTCCTGACCCGAGCGGATGCCGCTGTCGAGATGCACCTCGATCCTGTCGCCGACGGCTTCGAGGATGTCGGGCAGCATGCGGATCGAGCTTGCGGCCCCGTCAAGCTGGCGGCCGCCATGGTTGCTGACGATGATCGCATCCGCGCCGAAATCGGCGGCGAGGCGGGCGTCGTCGGGATCGTTGATGCCCTTCAGGATCAGCTTGCCGCCCCAAAGGTCGCGGATGCGCGCGATCTTCGTCCAGTCGAGCTGCGGGTCGAACTGCTCGGCCGTCCAGCTCATCAGCGACGAAGTGTCGCCGACGCCCTTGGCATGGCCGACGATATTGCCGAAATGCCGCCGCTTGGTCCTGAGCATCTCAAGCCCCCAGCCCCATTTCGTCGCGAGGTCCAGCATGACCGGCAGCGTCATCTTGGGCGGGGCGGAGAGGCCGTTCTTCAGGTCCTTGTGCCGCTGGCCGAGGATCTGCAGGTCGAGCGTCAGCACCAGCGCCGAGCAATTGGCGCGCTTCGCCCGCTCGATGATCGCCTCGAGGAATTCCTGGTCGCGCATGACGTAAAGCTGGAACCAGAACGGATGCTGCGTCGCCTCGGCCACATCCTCGATCGAGCAGATCGACATGGTCGAGAGGGTGAAGGGCACGCCGAATTTCTTCGCGGCCAGCGCGGCCTTGATCTCGCCATCGGCGCATTGCATCCCGGTCATGCCCACCGGGGCGAGGCCCACGGGCATCGCGACCTTCTGGCCGATCATGGTGCTTTCGGTGGTCCGGCCGGTCATGTCGACGGCGACCTTCTGCCTCAGCTTGATTTTGGCGAAATCCGTGCTGTTCTCGCGGAAGGTGCTTTCCGTGTAGCTGCCGCTCTCGGCGTAGTCATAGAACATCCGGGGCACCCGCCGACGATAGATCGCCTTCAGATCGTCGATGCAGGTGATAACGGGCATGGCCTTCCTCCTAGATTTCAGTTGCCGGCCGGGACGGTTTCCGGTGCGGGTTCGTTGCAGGACGCGGCCCCTTCCGGGCAGGCGTCGAGGGACATGTTCGAAAGCGTGGCCGCCCGGCTGCGCAGCGCATCGGCCCGCGCGGTCAGGTCCGCGCCGGTCCCGACCGGGCCGGATGGGTGCGATGCCAGCCCGGCCGCGCGGCCCTCAAGACCTTGCGCAACCGAATCGGGACTGGTCGCGACTTCCGCCGCGTGACCCGGCAGGCGGGGCTCGGCCAGAAGCTGGTCGGTGGGCAGCAGGGCGGGGTAATCCCCCATGCGGTCGTCGCAACCCGCCAGCGCCAGCAATGCCGCAAGCGCCAAACCGTTCCGTGTCGCCGTCATCCTATCCCCCGTCCGAACGAGCGACAGCATAGGCGCGAGGCGAAGCCCGGCACAAGATCCGCTCTTCCCGCCGCCCGCCGCCCGCCCTAGAAGAAGGCATGGCCCGCACGCATGGTTCAAAGGCAGAGATTACCGGACCGCTGATCCGCGAGGCCGCGCGCAATCTGTTCGCGCGTCACGGCTACAGTGCCGTCTCGATGCGCCAGATCGCGGCCGAGGTCGGCGTGCAGGTCGGCACGATCTATGCCTATACCCCCGACAAACAGGCGTTGTTGGCCGATCTTCTGCGCTGCCATATGGAGGATTTGCTGGCCGAATGGCAGGACGATCCGGCGCGACCGGCGCTGGACCGGCTGAACGCCTTCCTGCGCTTCCACGTCGCGACCAGCATCGCCCGGCCCGAGGCGGTGTTCCTGTCCTATATGGAGTTGCGCAGCCTCAGCCCCGGGAATCGCCGCCAGATCGCCCTGCTGCGCCGCCGCTACGAACAGGCGCTGGAGACGATCCTCGCCGCGGGCGAGACCGAGGGCAGCATGCGCATCCCCGACCTGCGGCTGGCCACCATGGCGCTGATCGCCATGCTGACCGGCGTGACCAACTGGTATCGCGAAGGCGGCCGGCTGGATCAGGAGCGGGTGGTGGCGATTTACTGGGATCTGGTCCGCGGCGCGGTCGGCGCCTGATTTTCCTTTCCATCCGGCCCGCGCAATCAGATATAAGGCAGCCATGAGTCTTCCGCCCCAGTTCCTCGACGAGATCCGCGCCCGCGTGCCATTGTCGCGCGTGATCGGCCGCAAGGTGGTGTGGGATCTGCGCCGCTCGAACCAGGCCAAGGGCGACTGGTGGGCGCCCTGTCCCTTCCACGGCGAAAAGACGGCCTCTTTCCATGTCGATGACCAGAAGGGTTTCTATTACTGCTTCGGCTGCCACGCCAAGGGCGACGCGCTGACCTTTCTGCGCGAGGCCGAGGGGCTGGGCTTCATCGAGGCGGTCGAGATCCTCGCCTCCGAGGCCGGGTTGCAGATGCCCGAGCGCGACCCGAGGAGTGTCGAGCGTGCCGACCGCCGCACCGAACTGGTCGATGTCATGGAACAGGCCGTGCGCTGGTTCCGGCTGCAACTCGGCTCCGGCCTTGCCACTGACGCGCGGGATTATCTGGCGCGGCGCGGTCTGGACGGCGCGGCCTGCGAGCAGTTCGGCATCGGCTTCGCGCCGGATCAGCGGCAGGGGCTTTTCAACGCCCTGCGCTCGAAGGGGATCGCGGAGGCGCTTATCGTCGAGGCCGGGCTGGTCGCCAAGCCCGATGACGGCGGCGCGCCCTTCGATCGGTTCCGGGGACGGATCATGTTTCCGATCCGCGACGGGCGCGGGCGCTGCATCGCCTTTGGCGGCCGCTCGATGGACCCGAACGCGCGGGCGAAATACCTCAACAGCCCCGAGACGGCGCTGTTTGACAAGGGGCGCAACCTCTACAATGTCGGCCCGGCGCGGGCGGCTGTCGCCAAGGGCAAGCCGCTGATCGTGGCCGAGGGCTATATGGATGTCATCGCGCTTGTCCGCGCGGGCTTCGACGGCGCCGTGGCCCCCCTAGGGACCGCGATCACCGAGGATCAGCTTCGCCTCATGTGGCGCATCTCGCCCGAGCCGGTAATCGCGCTGGATGGCGACAGCGCCGGGCTGCGCGCGGCCATGCGGCTGATCGACCTTGCCCTGCCGATGACCGCGCCGGGGCAGGCGCTGCGCTTTGCCTTCCTGCCGGAGGGGCAGGATCCCGACGACCTGATCCGGGGCAGGGGTGCGGCGGCGATGTCTACCGTCCTCGATGAATCCCGGCCGCTGGTCGACCTGCTCTGGCGGCGCGAGACCGAGGGCAGGGTCTTTGACAGCCCCGAGCGCAAGGCCGCGCTGGACAAGGCTTTGGGCGACGCGGTGGCGCGGATCCCCGACAAGGACACGCGCGATCACTATTTCTCCGCGCTGAAGCAGCTGAAATGGGAGCTTTTCGGCCATCGTCGCCGCGAGGCCGCGTCCCAGCAGCAACAGCCGCGCGCGGCTTGGCAGCCCAAGGGGATGCGCGGCGCGTTTCCGGGGCCGGTCGCGCCGGTCGCCTCGACCCGCGCCTCGCGGCTTTCGGCGCCGGATCTGGACGAACACGCGGCCGAGGGGATGATCGAGGCCATGGTCCTTGCCATCTGCGCGACCCATCCCGAACTGATCGCCGCGGTCGAGCCGCGGCTGGAACGGCTTGAACCGGCGGATGCGGACCGGGCGGCGCTGATCCATGATCTGCTGGCCGGCAGTCAGTCGCAGGCCGGCCAGCGCGCCCTTGAAAGCGTCATGGCAGAACCCCATGTCAGGGCCGCTCCGGCAATCCTGCGCCCGCAGGAGGGTGACGCCGCGGGCGGGATTCTCGCCAACGCGCTCGACCGGATCGAGGCGCGACGCTCTGCGCGCGAAGAGATTGCCCGCGCCGAGGCCGAGATCGAGGGGATGGCCGACGAGGGCCTGACCTGGCGCGTCGCCCAGTCGGCGCGCGCGCGGCAAATGGCCGATCACCCCTCGCTCGCCGATCTTTCGGATCTCGGCGAGGATCGCGAGGCCATGGCGGCGCAATTGCGCGCCGCGCTGGAGAATGAAATCTGGCGCAAACCGCGCCGCTGAGCCTGTCCTTCCTGCTGTCCCGACGGGGGCCGAATCAAGGACGGCGAATCACCGATGCCCGTCCGGGCAGCAGGCTTTGATTCCTGCCCGGACTTCGATAGAACCGGCCGATAGCCGATCCCGATTCGCTGATTCGCGAATCACCGCTTCAAGGGAGCCAGCATGGCAGCGAACGACGACGACCAGAAGCCCGACACCAAGGACGACGATCACTCGCTGGACATGAGCCAGGCTGCGGTGAAGCGCATGATCGCCGAGGGGCGCGAACGCGGCTTCATCACCTATGACCAGCTCAATGCCGTCCTGCCGCCGGAACAGGTCAGTTCCGACCAGATCGAGGACGTGATGTCGATGCTGTCCGAAATGGACATCCGCGTCGTCGAGAACGATGAGGAATCCGACGACGGCGAGTCGGTGGGCGAGGTCGCGACGACGTCCTCCACCTCGCGCGAGGTCGCGGTCGCCACCACCGAGACCGAGAAGCTGGATCGCACCGACGACCCCGTCCGCATGTATCTGCGCGAGATGGGTTCGGTCGAGCTGCTCTCGCGCGAGGGCGAGATCGCCATCGCCAAGCGGATCGAGGCGGGCCGCAACACCATGATCGCGGGGCTTTGCGAAAGCCCGCTGACCTTCAAGGCCATCACCATGTGGCGGCAGGAGCTTCTGGACGAAGACATCCTTCTGCGCGACGTGATCGACCTCGAAACCACCTTCGGCCGCTCGATGGACGAGGATAGCGAGGATGAGGACGTGCTGGCCGATGCCACGCCGCGCGCCGAATCCGGCGCGGCGAACGGTCGCGACGCTGACGAGGAACTCGACGCCGACGGCAACCCGATGCGCCGCTCGGAGGACGAGGAGGAGGACGAGGACGGCCAGAACCTGTCGCTCTCGGCCATGGAAGCCTCGCTGAAGCCCAAGGTGCTGGAGACGCTGGAGCTGATCGCACAGGGCTACGAAGAACTGGCGCACATGCAGGACAACCGCATGTCGGCCACGCTGAACGAGGACGGCACCTTCTCGGCCGCCGATGAGATCGCCTATCAGCGCCTGCGCTCGCGCATTGTCGGGCTGGTGAACGAGCTTCACCTGCATAACAACCGGATCGAGGCGCTGGTCGACCAGATCTATGGCATCAACCGCCGCATCGTGACCATCGACTCGGGTATGGTGAAGCTGGCCGATGCCGCCCGCATCAACCGGCGCGAGTTCATCGACGCCTATCGCGGCTGCGAGCTTGACCCGACCTGGGTTGACCGGATGATGGCCAACAAGGGCCGGGGCTGGCAGCACCTGTTCGAGAAGTCGCGCAGCCAGGTCGAGAACCTGCGCTCGGACATGGCCATGGTCGGCCAGCATGTCGGCGTTGATATCGAGGAATTCCGCCGCATCGTGAACCAGGTCCAGCGCGGCGAGAAAGAGGCGCGTCAGGCCAAGAAGGAAATGGTCGAGGCGAACCTGCGCCTCGTCATCTCGATCGCTAAAAAATACACGAACCGTGGCCTGCAATTCCTTGATCTTATTCAGGAAGGCAATATCGGCCTGATGAAGGCCGTGGACAAGTTCGAGTATCGCCGGGGCTACAAGTTCTCGACCTATGCGACCTGGTGGATCCGTCAGGCGATCACGCGCTCGATCGCGGATCAGGCCCGCACCATCCGTATCCCGGTCCACATGATCGAGACGATCAACAAGCTGGTGCGCACCGGCCGCCAGATGCTCCACGAGATCGGCCGCGAGCCGACCCCGGAGGAACTGGCCGAGAAACTCCAGATGCCGCTGGAGAAGGTCCGCAAGGTGATGAAGATCGCCAAGGAGCCGATCTCCCTCGAAACCCCGATCGGGGACGAGGAAGACAGCCAGCTCGGCGATTTCATCGAGGACAAGAACGCCGTCCTGCCGCTCGACAGCGCCATTCAGGAAAACCTGAAGGAAACGACGACGCGGGTTCTGGCCAGCCTCACCCCGCGCGAGGAGCGGGTTCTGCGGATGCGTTTCGGCATCGGCATGAACACCGACCATACGCTGGAAGAGGTCGGCCAGCAGTTCAGCGTCACGCGTGAACGGATCCGGCAGATCGAGGCGAAGGCGCTGCGCAAGCTCAAGCACCCGAGCCGGTCGCGCAAGCTTCGGTCGTTCCTGGATCAATAGGATTGGAGACCTCCTTCTTTCTCTATCGCAGCCGGACGGAATTGACTGCGCGGTCTTCCGGCTGCGCGGACATTCTGGCCGCGTCCCGGTCGCGCAATCAGGCCTTCGGACTGACCGGCTACCTCCATCTTGAGGACGGGTGCTTCTATCAATGGCTGGAAGGCCCGCCGAATGCGCTGGCGGAAGTCGGCCAGATGATCACCGGCGACCGCCGCCATTGGGATGTCGATTTCATGTGGCGCGGCACGCAGCCCGACCGCAGGTTCCACGGCTGGGAGATGGGGTTCGGGACCTCGAACGCCGGAACGCTGTTCGACTGGGTGGTCGAACAGGGGATCCAAGTCAGCGACCAGACCTCGTTCTCGCGCGGGTTGCTGGATTTCATGCTGTCCGAACTCCGCGGTCTCAGATCGGCCTGACTGGGAGAAAATGAAAATGCCGCGTCCCGTGGGCGCGGCATTCGTCATTCGTGACGCCCACTAGGTATTGGGGCGCGAATGGCCTCCGATCACTAGTGCTTGCATTTCCGGGGCAAAAAGTGAACAGTCGCAGCCAGATCAAGCAGAGGGGTCGCGACGGCGGCCCAAGGCGGTGGGCAGCGTGAGCGGGAATATCGAAGCATGGTTGGGGGAGAGCGCGAACCTGCAGGTTCTCCTCATGCTTGTGCTTGCGGCGATCCTCATTCTCGGCATCGCTCTGGCCCGGACGCGGCGCGCGGCCGAGGCTGCGGCGCACACTTCCCGCAGCACCGAGGATGGTTTGCGCGACCGGCTGGAGCAGGAGGGCCGGGCGCTGCGCGACCAGCTTCTTGCCGCGAGCCGGCTTGAGGCGCGGGGCGAGGCACTGAACCAGCGCATGCGGGAACTGGTCGAGGAGCGGGACGGGCTGACCGACGCCCTCCACCGCGAGCGCGGGCTGCTGTCATCGCTCCAGCGCGAGCTGGCCGAAACCCGGCTTGCCGCCGAGAAGGACCGCGAGGCGGCCGAGCGCGACATCCAGACCCTGCGCGAGCTGCGCGAGGAAATGACCGGCCATTTCCGGCTGATGGCGAACGAGACCCTGCGCGTGCAGGGGGCCGAGATGCAGAAGACGCATGGCGACCAGCTGAACGCGCTGCTGAACCCGTTCAAGGAGCAGGTGAACCGCTTCCAGACCGAGCTTCAGACCCGGAACAAGGCCACCGACGAGGAGCGGGCGCGGCTGAAGGAGCAGATCGAATACCTCCACAAGCGCTCCGAGCAGATCTCGCAGGAGGCCGTCGCGCTGACCCGCGCGCTGAAGGGCGACAGCCAGAAGCGCGGGGCATGGGGCGAGATGATCCTTGAGCGGATTCTTGAGGATTCCGGGCTGCTGGAGGGCACCCATTACCACAGCCAGACCAGCCACCGCGACGGCGAGGGCAAGCTGTGGCGGCCCGATGTCATCGTCAGGATGCCGCAGCGCAAGCTGCTGGTCATCGACAGCAAGGTCTCGCTCAATGCCTATGAGGAGGCAGTGAATGCCGAGGACCCGCTGACGCGAGAGGCGGCCTTGCGCCGCCACGTCGCCTCGGTCCGCGGCCATGTCGCGCAGCTTGCTGCCAAGGGCTATCAGGCGCTGGACGATGGCTCGGTCGATTATGTGCTGATGTTCATCCCGGTCGAGGGCGCGTTTTCCGAGGCGCTGCGGGTCGATCCCGACCTTGCCCGCTATGCGATGGAGAACCGCGTCGGTCTTTCGACGCCGACCACGCTGATGCTGACGCTGCGCACCGTCGATCACATCTGGACCGTCGAGCGGCGCGAATCGAACGCGATGCAGATCGCGGCGCGGGCAGGGCAGCTTTACGACAAGCTGCATGGCTTCGTCTCGGCGATCGAGGATGTCGGCATCTCCCTCGACAAGGCGCAGAAAAGCCACGCCACGGCGATGGACCGGCTGTCGCGCGGCTCGGGCAACGTCATCCGTCAGGCCGAAATGCTGCGGGAACTGGGCGCGCGGACGCAGAAGCGCCTGAGCCTCGACCATGACGGCGGCACGCTTCCATTGCCCGAGGAAGCGGCGGAGTGAGCCTGACCCGCCTCCATGTCGAGACAAGGGGGCCGGCGCTTCACGAGATCACGCGCAGGGTGGGGGAATGGCTCGCCGGGATCGGGGCCGGGGACGGGGTGGTCACGCTTTTTGTCCGGCACACCTCCTGTTCGCTGCTGATCCAGGAGAATGCCGATCCCGATGTGCAGCGTGACCTGCTGGCCTGGCTCGAGCGCATCGCGCCCTCCGCCGATCATCCGTCGATGCGCTGGATCACCCACCGGGCCGAGGGGCCGGACGACATGCCGGCGCATCTGAAGGCCGCCGTGCTGCCGACCAGCCTGCATATCCCGATCGAGAGGGGGCGGATGCTGCTTGGCACCTGGCAGGGCATCTACCTTGTCGAACACCGCCTTGCCCCGCATCGGCGCGAGGTGCTGGCCTCGTTTCAGGCAGGCTGAACAAGCTGCCGCTCCCGGCGCTAAATTTCCTTTCCCTTGTCGCCATGTTGTGAAAAATTTGAGCAACAAAAGACGCATGGCCAAGGGTGCGAGGACAGGGAATGGCGGCAGGCAACCGATCGCAGGCGGCGCAGGGTCTTACCCTGATCTCGCCACCACTCGCATATGCCGTTCTGGTCATGGCGGCGCCGCTGGTGACCATCCTTGCCTATTCCTTCCTGAAGGACGGCTATCTGACGGTCATCCGCGAATTCACGCTGGAGAATTATCGCGCCGTCTGGTCGGACCCGATCTTCCACACCATCCTGCGCCGGTCGCTGGGCGTCGCGGCCATGGTGACGCTGGTGACGGTCGTGCTGGCCTTCCCAGTCGCCTATTTCCTCAGCTTCGTGGTCGCGGCCGAGCGCAAGGGCCTGTGGCTTTTCCTGATCACCATCCCGTTCTGGACCAGCTACCTGATCCGGGTTTTCCTGTGGAAGGTGATCCTCGGCTATAACGGCGTCATCAATTCCGGGCTGAAATCGCTCGGCATCATCGAGCAACCGCTGAGTTTCCTGCTCTACAACATCAACTCGATGGTGATGACGCTGGCCCATGCCTATGCACCTTTCGCGATCCTGCCGATCTTCATCGCGCTGGAAAAGATCGACCGCTCGTTGCTGGAGGCCGGGCGCGACCTTGGCGAGAGCCGGGCGATGACCTTCTGGCGGGTGACGCTGCCGCTCGCGATGCCGGGCGTGGTCGCGGCCTCGCTGATCGTCTTCATCCCGACGATCGGCGACTATGTCACGCCCGCGCTGATCGGCGGCGGCAAGATCCCGATGATCGCCAACATGATCCAGTCGCAGATGCTGGATCAGGACAACCGGCCGATGGGTTCGGCGCTGGCCGTGTCGTCGATGCTGGTGGTCGCGGTCCTCAGCCTGCTCTTTGTCCTCGTGAACCGCCGCTTCCTGAAGGTGCGGCAATGAAGGGCGGCGGTCTCAGGGTCTATGCGGTCGCCTATCTGCTGTTTCTCTATGCGCCGATCTTCCTCCTGCCGGTATTCGCCTTCAACTCGGGCACCGTGATTTCCTTTCCGCTGAAGGGCTTCACGACCGAATGGTTCGTGCAGATGTTCGGCAATGCCTCGCTCAGGAAGGCGCTGGTCAACTCGCTGACCATCGCGGTCTCGGCCTCGGTCTTTGCGACCTGCCTTGGCATCTTCGCCGCCCGCGCCTCGACCCGGTTCGAGTTCCCGGGCAAGACGCCGATCATGGCGATGATCATGCTGCCGCTGGTCCTGCCCGAGATCATCGTCTCGATCTCGCTTCTGGTCGTGCTTCTCTCGATCGGGGTGCAACTCAGCATCCTGACGGTGATCCTTGGCCATACGCTGATCTGCATGCCCTATGCGACGGTGATCCTCTCGACCGCGTTCAACTCGCTCGACCGGTCGCTGGAGGAGGCGGCCTATGACCTCGGCGAAACGAAATGGAGCGCGTTCCGGCTGGTCATCCTGCCGTTGGTCATGCCGGGGATCATCTCCTCGCTGCTGATGAGCTTCACGATCAGTCTGGACGAATTCATCATCGCCTTCTTCCTTGCCGGGAACGAGCCGACGCTGCCGACCTATATCTTCAGCCAGCTTCGCTTTCCCAAGCAGACGCCGATGATCATGGCGCTGGGGACGGTGCTGGTCGTGATGTCGATCCTTCTTCTGACCATCGCCGAATATTTCCGCCGTCGCGGCATTGCCAAGACCGGCGCCAAGGATACCGGAGGCTTCCTGTGACGACCCCAAGCAGCAGCACTGCCGCGCATCGCGCCCGCACGGCGGCCGCGCGCCCGATGATCGAATGCCGGGACGTGCAGAAATACTATGCCGATTACCACGCGCTGCGGGGCATCGACCTGACGATCCGGGAGGGGGAGTTCTTTTCGCTTCTCGGGCCGTCCGGCTGCGGCAAGACCACGCTGCTGCGCACCATCGCCGGGTTCGAGGACATCTCCTCGGGCGTGGTGCTGATCGACGGGCAGGATCAGGAAAACGTGCCGGCGAACCGCCGCCCGACCAATATGGTATTCCAGTCCTACGCCATCTTCCCGCATCTGACCGTGGCCGAGAATGTGGGCTTCGGCCTGCGCCGCGATCCGCGCTCCAAGGCCGAGAAGGCCGCTGCGGTCGAGGAGGCGCTGGAGATGGTCGGCCTCAAGGGCTATGGCAAGCGCGCCTCGCACGCGCTCTCTGGTGGCCAGCGGCAGCGCGTGGCGCTGGCGCGCGCGCTGATCCTGAAGCCCAAGGTGCTGCTGCTGGACGAGCCGCTATCCGCGCTCGACCGCAAGATGCGCGAGCAGATGCAGGTCGAGTTGATCAAGCTGCAGCGTCAGGTCGGCATCACCTTCGTCCTCGTCACCCACGACCAGGAGGAGGCGCTGGTCATGTCCGACCGCATCGCGGTCATGTTCGAGGGGCAGATCGCCCAGCTTGACGGGCCCGAGGCGCTTTATGCCCGCCCGACCAGCCGCCGGGTCGCGAATTTCATCGGCGTGATGAACTTCCTGCCCGCGCATGTCCTTGGCGAAACGTCGAACGGCGTCGAGGTCGAGGTGCCCGGGCTTGGCCGGGTCGAGATCCCTGCCGGGAATGTCAGCCGCAGGGACCCGGGTGACGAGGGGCCTTCGGTCGGCTTCCGGCCCGAGGCGGTCTCGCTGCTTTCGGCCAGCCAGTCGGGGACCGGGCGCGTCACCGGGGGGGTGATCGACGAGGTCGTCTATTACGGCGACATGACCTATTACGACGTGCGGCTGGACGGTTCGGCCAGTTTCGACGGCAAGGCGCGTCCGGTCCGCATCGCCATGCGCAATGTCTTCGGCCGCGAGGTGCAGGATGTCGGAACCCGCGCGAATGTGAGTTGGTCGCCCGGCTCGCTGGTGCTTTTCCGCTGATTTCCGCGCCTTCCGGCAAGATATTGCCATGCCGGATTTGCGGCCTGGGCCGAGGCGTGCCACGTTCGTCAGGCAATGCAACAGACGGAGATCCACGATGATCGCACGTTCCGCCATTCTTCCCGCACTCGCTTTGGCCGCTTCGGCGCTGACCGCAGGCATCGCCTCGGCGCAGGAGGCCGCGCCCGCGGCGCCCGCCGCTCCGGCCACGGCCCCCGCGACTGCCGAAGCCCCTGCGGCGGCGCCGGTGCAGGACAATGGCGCTGCATATGAAAGCGCGCGCAACCAGTTGGGCGTGCTGACCTATTGCCAGGAAAAGGGCTTCATCGACGGCAAGGCGGTCGAGACCCAGACCAAGCTTCTGACCATGATCCCGGCCGGTGACACCGCCAAGGGCGATGCGGCCGAGGCCAAGGGCAAGGACGGCACCGTCTCGGCCATGGGCGTCGAACGCTCGCTTGCCGATGCCGCGTCCGAGCAGAAGACGACCGAGGACGCGCTCTGCAAGCAGATGGATACGCTGCTCCAGCAACTCGCCGCGCAAGTGCCGAGCTGAAGCGCTGAGAATTGACGGCATTTCCGGTCAGGGTCGCTCCGCCCGGTGATGCCACCCGAGGCCGGCCCTTTGCGATGGGGGCCGGCCTCTCTGCATCCGGTCAAAGGGGCGGCAGTCCCGCCTGCACCTTCTTCGGCAGGGCAAGGCGCACCAGCCGGTAGCTGTGGCGGATGCGATGGGCCAGTTCATCCGGCGCGGAATCGAGGGGCAGGGCGACCCAGCTTCGATGCAGATAGGCCGCGCGCTCAGCCACCCCGGTCTCGATCAGGAAGGCGGCAAGCTCGGCGCCATCGGTCTTGACGGCGACATGGGTTCCGGCTGTGCCGGTCACGGCGAATGTCTTGCCGCCGACCTTCCAGCAATCATGCCCTCCACCCCAGGGATCGGACCATTCCGCCCCCGGCTGCGCGGCACAGATCTCATTGACAAGTTCGCGGCTCATGCAACGAGTTTTGCAGCCTCTCTTGGCAGAGACAAGGCGATGGTTTATGGCAACGGCATGAAGTTTTGCGCCGCCACCATCCGCTGCATCATTACCGGCTGAAAAATCGGGCGGGCGTTACCTTCGTGACCAATGACGCCCGCGCCGGGGACAGGTTCGGGATGCCCAATTCGAGGGAAGTCATGGTCGAGATCAGACTGACGAATACCAAGACCCGCGGGAAAGAGGTCTTTCGGCCGATCGACCCTGCCAATGTGCGGCTCTATCTGTGCGGCCCGACGGTCTATGACCGGGCGCATCTGGGGAACGCCCGCCCGGTGGTGGTGATCGACGTGCTGGTGCGGCTGCTGCGCCATGTCCATGGCGCGGACCATGTGACCTATGTGCGCAACTTCACCGATGTCGACGACAAGATCAACGCGGCGGCGGTCCAGCGCAAGGAACTGGGCGCGTCCGGCACGCTCGAGGAGCTGATCCGCGAACGGACCGAGGAGACGATCAGCTGGTATCACGCCGACATGGATGCGCTGGGGGCCGAACGCCCCGACCATGAGCCGCGCGCCACCGACTATATCGGCCAGATGATCGCGATGATCGAAATTCTGATTGCGCAGGGCCACGCCTATGCGGCCGAGGGGCATGTGCTGTTCGACGTCCGCTCCTTCCCCGAATATGGCCGGCTTTCGGGCCGCTCCGTCGATGACATGATCGCGGGCGCCCGGGTCGAGGTTGCGCCCTTCAAGCGCGATCCGATGGATTTCGTGCTGTGGAAACCCTCGGACGCGGACCTGCCGGGTTGGGACAGCCCTTGGGGCCGGGGCCGTCCGGGCTGGCATATCGAATGCTCGGCCATGGCCTATGAGCTTTTGGGCGAAAGTTTCGACATCCATGCGGGCGGCATCGACCTGCAATTTCCCCACCACGAGAACGAGATCGCGCAAAGCTGCTGCGCCCATCCGCATGGCGATTTCGCCCATGTCTGGCTGCATAACGAGATGCTGCAGGTCGAGGGCAAGAAGATGTCGAAGTCGCTCGGCAATTTCTTCACCGTGCGCGACCTGCTGGAAAAGCGCGTGCCGGGCGAGGTGATCCGCTTCGTCCTGCTCTCGACCCATTACCGCAAGCCGATGGACTGGACCGCCGAGAAGGCGCAGGCGGCGGAGGATACGCTGTGGGACTGGCGTGTGCTGACCAAGGATGTCGAGCCGGCCGCCGCGCCCGATCCGCGCGTGATCGAGGCTTTGGCCGATGATCTGAACACCGCGGGCGCGATTTCTGTCCTGCACGGGCTGCGCGATGATCCGCCCCTGCTGCTGGCCTCGGCCCGGTTCCTTGGCTTGCTCCAGCCCGAGATGGGCGACTGGATGCGCCATGATCTGGCCAGCATCGCGAACGTCAATTTCTCGGTCAAGGACGCGATCGAGGAGCTGACGCAGAAGCTTGTGGCGCTGCGTGGCGATGCGATGCAGAGCAAGGATTTCTCGGCCGTCGATGCGCTCAAGACCGCGCTGACCGAAGCCGGGGTCGAGGTGCGCATGTCCAAGGCCGGGGTCGAGCTTCTGGCCGGTCCGCGCCTTGATATCGCGGCTTTGGGGGCGTTGCTGTGACGGATCGCCTTTATCTCTACGACACCACCTTGCGCGACGGGCAGCAGACGCAGGGCGTGCAATTCTCGGCCGCCGAAAAGACCGAGATCGCGCTGATGCTCGATCAGCTCGGCGTCGATTACATCGAGGGCGGCTGGCCGGGGGCGAACCCGACCGACAGCGATTTCTTCGCCGCCGCACCCGCGACGCGCGCGACCATGACCGCATTTGGCATGACCAAGCGCGCCGGGCGCTCGGCCGCGAATGATGACGTGCTTGCGGCGGTGATGAACGCCGGCACCGCGTCGGTCTGCCTCGTCGGCAAGACCCATCCTTTCCATGTCCGCGAGGCGCTGGGGATCTCGCTTGACGAGAATGTCGAGAATATCCGCGCCTCGGTCGCGCATCTGGTCGCCGAGGGGCGCGAGGCGCTGTTCGATGCCGAGCATTTCTTCGACGGCTATCAGGACGATCCCGATTATGCGCTCGGCTGTCTCCGGGCGGCGCTGGAGGCGGGGGCGCGCTGGATCGTGCTTTGCGACACGAATGGCGGCACCTTGCCGGGCCGCGTGGCCGAGATCACCCGCGCGGTGATCGCGGGCGGCATTCCGGGCGACCGGCTTGGCATCCATTGCCATGACGATACCGGCAATGCGGTGGCCTGCACGCTTGCGGCGATCGAGGCGGGCGCGCGCCAGATTCAGGGCACGCTGAACGGTCTGGGCGAACGCTGCGGCAATGCCAGCCTGACCACGCTGATCCCGACCCTGATGCTGAAGGAGCCGTTCCGCTCGTCGCTGGAAACCGGCGTCTCGGCCGAGGGGCTGGCGGGGCTGACCCGTCTCTCGCGCCGGCTGGACGAGATCCTGAACCGCGCCCCCTCGCGCGCCGCGCCCTATGTCGGGACCTCGGCCTTTGCCCACAAGGCCGGACTTCACGCCAGCGCGATCCTGAAGAACCCCGCGACCTATGAACATGTCGAGCCGGGCGTCACCGGCAATGAACGCATCATCCCGATGTCCAATCAGGCCGGGCAGTCGAACCTGCGCGCCCGACTGGCGGATGCCGGGATCGAGGTGGGCCGCGACGATCCGGCGCTGGGGCGCATCCTCGATCTGGTGAAAAGCCGCGAGGACGAGGGCTATGCCTATGACGGCGCGCAGGCCAGCTTCGAGCTTCTGGCCCTGTCCGAGCTTGGCCGCCTTGAGCAGTTCTTCGCGGTCGAGCGCTACCGCGTCACGGTCGAGCGGCGCAGGAACGCGCTGGGTCGCCGCATTACCGTCTCGGAAGCGGTGGTCGTCGTCCGCATCGGCGAGGAGCGCATGCTCTCAGTCAGCGAGAGCATGGACGAGGAAGGACAGGATCGCGGCCCGGTCAACGCGCTTTCCCGCGCGCTGGCCAAGGATCTGGGGCCCTACCAGTCGCATATCGAGGATATGCAGCTTGTCGATTTCCGCGTCCGCATCACCGCGGGCGGTACGGATGCGGTCACGCGCGTCATCATCGACAGCGCCGACCGGCACGGCAATCGCTGGTCCACGGTCGGTGTCTCGCACAATATCGTCGATGCGAGTTTCGAGGCGCTGGTCGATGCGATCCGCTGGAAGCTGATCCGCGACGGCGTGGCCCCGGCATGAGCCTTGAGCATTGCGCCGAAGAGCTTCGCGAGCATGACCCGGACCGCTTCGGGATCTGCCTGCTGGCCCCGGCGGCGGCGCGGCCGCGATTGCTGACGCTCTACGCGCTGAACCTTGAGCTTGCGCGGGCGCCGCTCGCCTCGAATGAGCCGCTGATCGCCGAGATGCGGGTGCAATGGTGGGTCGAGCGGCTTGAGGATATCGGCGAGGGCAAGGTCGCATCGCATGAGCTTCTGGCCCCGCTGGCCGAGGCATGGGGCGAGCGCGCCACCGCCTTCGCCGTGCTGGCCGAAGGGCGACGGCGCGACTGCGCGCGCGAGCCGCATGACGGCCCCGCCGGGGTCGCGGCTTATGTGCAGGCGACGGCGGTGCCGCTGGCCGGGTTCGCGGCCGAGGCCCTCGATGGGCCGCAGGCCGCGATGCCCGCGATCGCCGCGCAGGCCGAAGGCTTGGGCCTTGCGACCTGGCTTGCCGCTCTGCCGGCGCTGCAGGGGCTGGGGCTGGGCCTTTGGGATCCCTCGCCCGAGGCGATCGGCCGCATCGCTGCCACGGCGCGGGAAAGACTGGCCGAAGCGCGCGCCCTGCGCCGCGACGTGCCGCGCAGCGTGGCCCCGGTCCTGTTCGGGGGGGCGGGGGTGAAGCCCGTCCTCGACGCCGCGCCGAAGGGGATCGAGGCGCTGGCCGCGCTGCCGCAGCCCTCCGAGTTCCAAAGGCGCCTCGCGCTTGGGGCCTTCGCGCTGACCCATCGCTGGTGGATGTGAAAAAGGGCGGCCCATTGGCCGCCCTTCGTCATTCCGGTTGCGCGAAGATCAGCCGCGCAGGATCGAGCGGCCCGCGTATTCGGCGGAAGCGCCCAGCATCTCCTCGATGCGGATCAGCTGGTTGTATTTCGCCAGCCGGTCGGAACGGGCCAGCGAGCCGGTCTTGATCTGGCCGCAGTTGGTCGCGACGGCGAGGTCGGCGATGGTCGCGTCCT
>Ga0160472_100225_pt1 | contig 68321 bp, 89 predicted proteins | sample HID1973M_E11MG_FD_108267 | JGI IMG/M metagenome (GOLD analysis project Ga0160472, IMG submission 108267) | Enriched mosquito-associated microbial communities from UW Madison campus, WI, USA - HID1973M_E11 MG | ecosystem: Host-associated > Arthropoda: Insects > Digestive system > Unclassified ... | reverse complement strand
GCGCTGCAGATGGACATCAAGATTGAAGGCATCACCGAAGAGATCATGAAGCAGGCGTTGCAGCAGGCCAAGGCCGGCCGCTTGCACATCCTCGGCGAGATGGCCAATGCGCTGACCGCACCGCGTTCGGAGCTGAGCGACTTCGCTCCGCGCCTGCTGACCATCAAGATCCACCCGGACAAGATCCGCGAAGTGATCGGCAAGGGCGGCGCCACCATCCAGGGCATCACCAAGGAAACCGGCACCCAGATCGACATCCAGGATGACGGCACCATCGTCATCGCCTCGGTCAACGCGATCGCCGCGCAGGCTGCCAAGGCCCGCATCGAGCAGATCACCTCGGACGTCGAGCCGGGTCGCATCTACGAAGGCAAGGTCGCCAAGATCATGGACTTCGGCGCGTTCGTGACGATCCTGCCGGGCAAGGACGGCCTGGTGCACGTCTCGCAGATTTCCAGCGAGCGCGTGGAGAAGGTCGGCGACAAGCTGAAGGAAGGCGATCTGGTCAAGGTCAAGGTGCTGGAAGTCGACAAGCAGGGCCGTATCCGCCTGTCGATCAAGGCCGTCGAGGAGGAAGGCGGCGAGTAATCGCCGGCTTCCTGCCAGGAAAAAAGCGGGCTTCGGCCCGCTTTTTTTTGTGTCGCGATCAGCGCGGAGCGCCCGCTGGATTGCCCTGTACCGGCTGCGGCTGCGGCTGCGGCGGCTGTTGGGGCTGCCCGGGAATCGGGTACTGGGTCGGGCGTGGCGGTACCACGCGCGGGAATCCCGGTGGCATCGGCGTGGCGGAGGGCGTGGTGGGCGTCACGGCCGGCAGCGCCTGCGGTGGCGGTGCCGCGATCAGTCGCGCGGTGGGGCGCAGTTTCAGCAGCGCGGCCCAGTCACGGCGGTTGAGGTCGCACTGCGTTTCGTTGGCGGGCGAGCAGTTCACCGCCACGCCCACGCCATCCTCGCTGCCGCCATCGCCGGTGGCCAGCGGCTTGGGCAGCACCAGGCGGCCGGTGCGGTCCAGTGGCAGCTTGCGCATCATCACCGTGTTGAAGACGTTGCCGCCGATCAGGTACAGCGTGCGGTCGCCCCCGACATTGGCGGCGATGACGATGTCGCAGTGCGAGGGCCAGCCCGTCGTGCCATTGCGCGCCAAGGCCGCGCTCAGGCCGGCGAAGCCGATGACGTCGTCGCGTCCGCGCAGCAGGCACAGCAGGTCGCCGGGCTCGGGCTTGGAGTTCTCCGGATCGGTGAAGGTGTATGGATCGCCATCCTGGGCGCGGAAGGCGGCGCGGATGTAATCCAGGTGCCGCGCCGAACCCGGGAACCCGGCCAGGCCGGCGCGCGTCATCACCCAGGACACGAACGCCGCCGACCAGGGCGTGTCGACCAGGAAGGCACGGCAGTCCACCTCGCTCCAGCGTGAGCCATCCGGGGCCATGCAGCTGCGCGCGCCGGGGCGATCGCCCACCGAATACAGCAGCCCGCTTTCGCGCCAGTATGCGGCCACGCGCGACCATGCCGGTTGCTCGCTGTAGCCGACCGGGCTGCGTTCTGCCTCGGTAACGCTCAGGCTGGCGACGCGGCCCTGGGTGTCGATGAAGGGTTGGCCCCAGGCGCGGTGTTCGGCGCAGGCCGTGCGGACGATCTCCATTGCCGCGGGGGTCAGGCCGTAGCGCGGCGGCAGGTCGCAGATTTCTGCGGCACCGGCGTGACCGGCGACGAGCAGGCCGAGCAGGGCGCAGCAGTGGATCAGGGACTGGGGCTTCATTGCCGGTGTTGCGGTCGGGGGTGACCGAACACTGACATGGCCCCGTTCAGGCCGCGTGATGGCCCGGTGGCATGCCCAGCTTGAGCGACAGGTCGACCGCGTGGACGTGCTTGGTCAGCCCGCCGATGGAGATGTAGTCGACCCCGTCCCCGGCGATCGCGCGCAGGCCGGCGAGGTCGACGCTGCCGGATACTTCGAGCGGAATGCGCCGGTCGACGGGCAAGGCGGCGGCGATGCGTACCGCTTCACGGCGCAACTCGGGGCTGAAGTCGTCGATCAGGATGCGTTCGCAGCCGGCGGCGATGGCTTCGCGCAGCTCGGCCAGGTCCTCGACCTCGACGATCAGCGGCAGCGCGGGTTGCTGGTGGCGCGCTGCCTGCACCGCGGCGGTCAGGGAACCGGCCGCGCGGATGTGGTTTTCCTTCAGCATCACCGCGTCGAACAGGCCGATGCGATGGTTCTGCCCGCCGCCGCACAGCACGGCGTACTTCTGCGCCAGGCGCAGGCCCGGCAGGGTCTTGCGGGTATCGAGGATGCGCGCGCCGGTGCCGGCGACCGCCGCGACGTGGCGCGCGGTGGTCGTCGCCGTGCCCGAAAGCGTCTGCAGGAAATTCAGCGAGGTGCGCTCGGCGCTGACCAGGCTGCGGCTGCGCCCGGCCAGCGTGGCCAGCACGGTGCCGGCAGCCACGTGCTGGCCTTCGGCGACATGCCAGTCGATGCGCACTTCGGGGTCCAGCGCGCGATGGCAGGCGTCGAACCAGGGCCGGCCGGCGATGACCGCGTCCTGCTTGCACAGCAGGTAGGCGCTGTCGGCGGTGTCCGGCAGCAGGGCGGCGGTGACGTCGCCGCTGCCGATGTCCTCGGCAAGCGCGCGGGCGACATCAGCCTCGATCAGCGCCTGCGGCGGCGGCACGGGGCTGGGGCTGGCCATCGACAAGGCGATTACCTGCCCGGGAAATCCGCGACCTGGGCCGGGTCGATCGCCTCTTCGGCCAGCAGCACCGGAATGCCGTCCTCGACGCGGAAGACCTGCTTGCGATCGCGGGTCAGCAGCGCCTCGCGCAGCGGCAGCGCCTGTGCGCTGCCATCGGCCTTGACCACGGTGCCGGCCGCGATGGCCCGGTTCAGCGCTTCCAGCCCGGCGGCGTCCAGCAGCGACAGCGGCTGGCGGGTATCGGGCGAGCAGAGCAGGTCGAGCAGTTTGCGGTCCATGGCCTTCGTCGGGTCTTCGTCTTGCGTGGAAGGCGGCTAGAATACGTCTTTAAGGCAGGGTAGGGCCATGACCTCCAACCAATCCGCGCCGCTGGTCGGCATCGTGATGGGCTCCCGTTCCGACTGGGAGACCATGCAGCACGCGGCCCAGAAGCTTGATGCGCTGGGCGTTCCGTATGAAGTGAAAGTGGTGTCCGCGCATCGCACGCCGGACGTACTGTTCCAGTACGCCGAGCAGGCTGGCGGCCGCGGGCTGCGGGCGATCATCGCCGGTGCCGGCGGTGCCGCGCACCTGCCGGGCATGCTGGCGGCCAAGACCGCGGTGCCCGTGCTGGGCGTGCCGGTGCAGTCCAAGGCCCTGAACGGCATGGATTCGCTGCTGTCGATCGTGCAGATGCCGGCGGGTATCCCGGTCGCCACCTTCGCCATCGGCAATGCCGGGGCGTCTAACGCGGCACTGTTCGCCGCCGCCATGCTGGCGCACGAGGCGCCGGCGGTCGGCGCGGCGCTGGATGCTTTCCGCCAGCGCCAGACCGATGACGTCATGGCCAGCGACGACCCGCGCCAATGACGACGGTCGGCATCCTCGGCGGCGGCCAGCTGGCCCGCATGATGATCCTGGCAGGCGCCTCGCTGGGCCTGCGCTTCAGGCTGCTGGATCCGGCGCCGGAAGCGTGTGCCGGCCAGCTCGCGCCGCTGCAGGAGGGGGCGTTCGATGACCTGCAGGCCCTGGCCGCGTTCGTCGACGGCGTCGATGCGGTCACCTTCGATTTCGAGAACGTGCCGGCCGACAGCACGCAGTGGCTGCTCGACCACTCGCCGGTCTATCCCGGGCCGCGCGCGCTCGCCGTGGCGCAGGACCGGCTGAGCGAGAAGACGTTGTTCCGCGAGCTCGGCATTCCGGTGCCGGATTTCCATGCCGTGTCGGATCGTGCCGGCCTGGACGAGGCGCTCGCGCGCATCGGCACGCCATGCATCCTCAAGACCCGTCGCTTCGGTTATGACGGCAAGGGCCAGTTCCGGATCAAGGCGCCGGCCGATGCCGACGCGGCCTGGGCCGCGCTGGGTGCGCAGGCCGCCACGGTGGGCCTGATCGTCGAGGCGTTCGTGCCGTTCCAGCGCGAAGTCAGCGTGGTGGCCGTGCGCGGCCGCGATGGCGAATTCCGTACCTGGCCGCTGACCGAGAACTGGCATGTCGATGGCGTGCTGTCGGCCAGCCTGGCGCCGGCGCAGGCGGACGCGGCGATGCATGAGGCCGCTTCGGCGCACGCACGCCGCCTGGCAGAGCACCTGGATTACGTCGGTGTGTTCGCTCTGGAGCTGTTCTGCCGCGATGGAGAACTGCTGGCCAACGAGATGGCGCCGCGGGTGCACAACTCCGGGCACTGGACCATCGAAGGCGCGGAAACCTCGCAGTTCGAGAACCACCTGCGCGCGGTGCTCGGCCTGCCGCTGGGCGACACCACGATGCGTGGCCATGCCTGCATGCTCAACTGGCTGGGCGAGATGCCCGATGCGCCTGCTTTCCTGGCCGTGCCGGGCGGGCACTGGCACGACTACGGCAAGACCGCGCGGGCCGGGCGCAAGGTGGGCCATGCGACGCTGCGCGCCGATTCAACCGAGGCACTCGCGCAGGCATTGCGCCAGGCCGGCGAGGCGCTGCAACGTCAGGCCCAGGTGGCGCCGGTGCTGGCGCGGCTGTCCGAAGCCTGATTCGTGAGGGAGCGGCGCCGGCGCCGCTCCCCGGCAGGCGTGGGGGTCAGCGCAGCCGCGAGGCCACGAACTCCCAGTTGACCAGCTTCCAGAATGCTTCCAGGTACTGCGCGCGACCGTTGCGGTAGTCGATGTAGTAGGCGTGCTCCCACACGTCGCAGGTCAGCAGCGGCGTGTCCTCGCCGGTCAGCGGGGTGGATGCGTTGCTGGTGGTGACCACGGCCAGGGCGCCGTCTGCGCGCTGCACCAGCCAGGTCCAGCCCGAACCGAAGGTCGCCAGCGCGGCGCGTTCGAAATCGGCGCGGAAGCGGGCGAAATCGCCGAACGCCTGCGCGATCTTCTCCGCCAGCCGGCCGGCTGGCTCGCCACCGCCGCGCGGGCGCAGGCACTGCCAGTAGAACTCGTGGTTCCACACCTGCGCGGCCTGGTTGAACAGGCTGCCCTGGGCGCGGCGCACGATGTCCTCCAGCGCCAGGTCGGAGAATTCGGTGCCGGCGATCAGTTCGTTGAGTCGGTCGACATAGGCGCGCTGGTGCTTGCCGTGGTGGTAATCCAGCGTTTCCGCCGACAGGTGCGGTGCCAGCGCGGCGCGGTCGTAGGGAAGGGGGGATAGTTCGATCGGCATGGGGTCGGAAGGCGCCACGGGAATCGCGGCGTGTGCTTACAATGGCGGGCCAGGCGGCAGTCTATCCGACCGGGCGGTCGGAACTGCCACCCCTACAGGAGAATCGCCATGCCGGTGATGGAACGGATCCAGGCCGAAGTCGAAGGGCACCCGATCGTGCTGTTCATGAAGGGGACGCCGCAGTACCCGATGTGCGGCTTCTCCAGTCGCGCGGTGCAGGCCCTGATGGCTGCCGGCGCCGAGCAGCTGCATACGATCAATGTCCTCGAAGAGCCGGAGATCCGCGCCAACCTGCCGCGCTATTCCAACTGGCCGACCTTTCCGCAGCTGTTCATCCATGGCGAGCTGATCGGCGGCTGCGACATCACCCTGGAGCTGTTCGAGTCCGGTGAGCTCAAGCGCATCGTCGCCGAGGCCTACACGCCGTGAGCGGCGAGTTCGCCGCCGGCACCGCCGACTCGCTCGTGGGCCGCGTCGTGCTGGTCACCGGCGCGGCCGGTGGCCTGGGCGCCGCTGCCGCGCAGGCGGCCGCGCAGGCGGGCGCCACCGTCATCCTGCTTGGTCGCAAGCCGGCCAAGCTGGAACGGCTGTACGACCGCATCGCCGCCATCGGCCCGGAGCCGGTGATCTATCCCATGGACCTGGCCGGTGCCTCGGCCGAAGACCACGCCGTGCTGGCGCAGCAGATCGACGAGCAGCTCGGCCGCCTCGACGGCGTGCTGCACTGTGCCGCTGATTTCCCCGGGCTGACGCCGTTCGAGCATGCCGATCCGGCCGTGCTGGCGCGCGTGCTGCACGTCAACCTCACCGCGCGGGCCTGGCTGTCGCAGGCCTGCCTGCCGTTGCTGCGCCGCCAGTCCGATGCGGCGCTGGTGTTCGTGCTCGACGACCCGGCCCGGGTCGGCCAGGCCTACTGGGGCGCCTACGGCGCGGCCCAGCACGCCCAGCGCGGCCTGCTGGCGAGCCTGCACGGCGAGACCGCAGCAGGTCCCGTGCGGGTGTCCGGACTGCAGCCCGGGCCGATGCGCACCGCCCTGCGCGCGCGTGCCTACACCCACGAGGAAGACCGCGACGCGGTCGAGGCGCAACGCTATGCCGGCGCCTGCGTGAGCCTGCTGGGCGCCGAAGGCGCGCCGCGGCGCGGCACCATCTGGCAGCAGGCGTTCGCTCCGGCCTAGCGGAACGGGCGCCATAACGGGGACAATGGCGCCCGTTTGCGCCACCTCCGGCGCTGTTTTCCGTCCGCGCCGGCGCCGACGGCCTTCGTTTCGCGCCATGGGCGCCCCGTCTTCCAGGCTCCCGCCATGACCATCCTTTCCGCCGCCCTGCTGCTGTTCCTGATCCTGGACCCGCTGGGCAACATCCCGGTCTTCCTCAGCGTGCTCAAGCCGTTGCCGTCGCGCCGGCAGCGCATCGTGCTGGCGCGCGAGCTGCTGATCGCGCTGGTGGTGCTGATGGCCTTCCTGTGGGGCGGCAAGTACGCCCTGGAGATGATGCACCTGCGCCAGGAGTCGGTGTCCATTGCCGGCGGCATCGTGCTGTTCCTGATCGGCATCCGGATGATCTTCCCGCGCCCTGAAGGCCTGATGGGCGAGATCCCGGACGGCGAGCCGTTCATCGTCCCGCTGGCGATCCCGCTGGTCGCCGGCCCCTCGGGCATGGCGGCGGTGATGCTGATGGGCAGCGGCGAGCCGCACCGCCTGCCGGACTTCAGCCTGGCCCTGCTGATCGCCTGGGGCGCCACCTCGGCGATCCTGTTCTCGGCCACCCTGCTGTACAAGCTGCTGGGCCACCGCGCCCTGTCCGCGCTGGAGCGGCTGATGGGCATGCTGCTGGTGGCCATCTCGGTGCAGATGTTCCTCGATGGCATCGGCACCTACCTCAAGCTGCCGACCACCCTCTGAGCGGGGCGGCGCAGGCCTGTGCAGGCCGTGTGAGGGTGGGTTGACGGAGTGCTTGCAGGGCGGTGGATGCTGCACCTGCACATAAGTCATTGTTTCAACGCAAGCCTTTGTTGCTGCAAGCGTTTCCAGCTGTGACCGCGAACGTATGAATGGTCATGAGCCGGTCACAATTCGCCATTAACGTGTTAACCTGTTGTTAACCGTTACGGCAGCAACCAGCCGTCGGTAGGGAACCCCAGATTTCGTCAGCGCATTGCCGGAAGCGGCAGTGGCTGAGCCGTTTTTTTCGCATCCGCCAACGCATCGAGGCTACCGCCCATGACCCATCCCCGACAGTTCCGCATGTCCAAGCTCACGCTTGGCCTCGTGGCCGCTCTTGCCGCCGCCCCCGTCTTTGCCCAGAGCACCTCCGCCGGCATCGGCGGCATGGTCACCACCACCAGCGGCCAGCCGGTTGCCGGCGCTGAAGTGACCATCACCCACGCGGAATCGGGCACCGTCAGCCGTGCCACCACCGACGCCGCCGGTCGCTATACCGCGCGCGGCCTGCGCGTGGGCGGCCCGTACTCCATCACCGTGACCAAGCCGGGCGAGGGCACCAAGACCGAGGACAACGTCTACCTGACGCTGAACCAGGTCAACACCGTCAACGCCCAGCTGACCGGCGACCTGGCCACCCTGGAGACCGTCAATGCGGTCGCCATCGCCGGTGGCTCGGAAGTGTTCAGCGCCACCAAGATGGGCGCGGGCACCTCGATCGACCAGCAGAAGATCGAAGCCATGCCGTCGATCAACGGCAACATCCAGGACTACATGCGCCTCGACCCGCGCGTGGCCTTCGTTGATCGCGCCTCGGGCACCATCTCGGCCGGTGGCCAGAACCCGCGCTTCAACTCGATCAGCATCGACGGCGTGTCCGCTTCGGACACCTTCGGCCTGGAAGGCAACAACATGCCGACCCGCCGCCAGCCGGTGTCGATGGAAGCCATCGAGGCGATCGACATCAACCTGTCCAACTACGACGTCTCCATCGCCGCCGCGTCGGGCGCCACCGTCAACGCGGTGACCAAGTCCGGTACCAATGAATTCCACGGCTCGGTCTACGGTTCCTACCGTGACGGCAGCTGGTTCGGCGACAACCCGGACGGCTCGAAGTTCAATGGCTTTGACAGCGAGAAGACCTACGGCATGACCGTTGGCGGCCCGATCGTCAAGGACAAGCTGTTCTTCTTCGCCAACTACGAGAAGTTCGAGCAGAAGGCGCCGGGCGCCGACCTGGGCAGCACTGCCCTGGGCAAGGCCAACGCGGTCATCGACATGGATGACATCGCGCGCGCGCAGCAGATCGCCCAGGACACCTGGGGCTTCGACGCCGGCGGCCTGGACAGCAACGGCAACACCGACCTCGAAGAGTACGCGCTGAAGCTGGACTGGAACATCTCCGATGCCCACCGCGCCAGCATCCGCTACAGCAAGCTCGACCAGAGCAAGCTGCGCATCAACGGCATGGGCAGCTCCAGCCAGGTCTCGCTGAGCTCGTACTGGTACCAGCACGAGAAGAGCAACGAGAGCTACGTCGGCCAGCTGTTCAGCGACTGGACCGATACCTTCTCGACCGAAGTCAAGGTGTCCTACCGTGACTACTCGGCCGTGCGCGTGGTCCCGACCACCGCCCCGAGCGTGGCGATCTACTTCGGCGGCAGCCAGGCGTCCCCGAGCGGCGACGTGCTGTACCTCGGCACCGAGACCAACTCGCAGAACAACGTCCTCCAGACCAAGACCTGGAACTACTACGCTGCCGGCATCTGGAACCTGGGCGACCACGAACTGAAGTTCGGCGTCGACTACAGCGACAACGAGATCTACAACTACTACGGCGCCAACTCGTGGGGCGTTTACCGCTTCTACGGCCTGGACAACTTCGCCTCGGGCAACTGGGCGCAGTACGACCTGAGCTCGGAGACCTCGCCGGGCTCGATTGCCGCCGACTTCGACCTGAAGAACCTCGGCCTGTTCGTGCAGGACACCTGGTACCTCAACAGCAACCTGACCCTGACCCTGGGCCTGCGCGCCGACCGTGCCGACAGCAGCCCGAGCCCGGCCTACAACGCCGCCGCGTCGAACTACTTCGGCTACAACAACAGCAAGATCTTCTCGAAGGACTTCCTGTTCCAGCCGCGCGTGGGCTTCAACTACACCTTCGACAGCGAGCGCCCGACCCAGCTGCGTGGCGGCCTGGGCCTGTTCCAGGGTGACGCGCCGAGCGTGTGGGTCAGCAACAGCTACTCGACCACCGGCTTCAACTACAACTCCTACACCCTGTACAACCCGAACAACGCGCCGGCGGTGGCCTTCAGCCCGGACGGCCTGAACCAGAACGTCCCGTCCACTCCGGGTTCGTCGACCCAGAACGTCAACTTCGTCGGCAACGACTTCAAGCTGCCGTCGACCTGGAAGGCCAACCTGGCGTTCGACCACGAGCTGCCGTGGTACGGCATCGTCGGTTCGGCCGAAATCCTGCTGACCAAGGTCAAGAACGCGCTGTACTACCAGAGCCTGAACATCGGCCCGGTGGTCGATGGCGAGACCCAGCCGGCGTTCATCGGTCCGGACGGCCGCGAGCTGTACTGGAACCCGGCCTCCACCAACAAGGCCTGGGCTTCGGGTGACGCGCGCTATGGCCGCAACAAGGCCTACAACAACGTCTTCCTGATCGACAACACCGACAAGGGTCGTACCTCGCAGTTCACCCTGTCGCTGACCAAGCCGTTCACCGATGACAGCGACTGGTCCTGGACCCTGGGCTACACCTACACCGACGCCACCGAAGTGGGCAGCCTGACCAGCTCCACCGCCTCCTCGGGCTGGGGCTACCAGTACGCGTTCAACGCCAACTCGGAAACCGAGAACACCTCGCGCTACGAGATCAAGGACCGCGTCAGCGGCCAGCTGAACTGGAAGCACAAGTTCTTCGGTGACTACCAGACCCAGGTCGGCCTGGTGTACGAAGGCCGCAGCGGCCGTCCGTTCAGCTACGTCTACAACGGCGACGCCAACGGCGACACCCGCACCGCCAACGACCTGTTCTACGTGCCGTCGGGCCCGGGCGACGTGCTGTTCGGCACGATCAACGCCAATGGCAGCTTCTCCGCCAATCCGGCGCTGGAAAAGCAGTTCTACGATTGGCTGGCGGCCAACCCGCAGCTGGCCAAGTACGCCGGCTCGTATGCGCCGGCCAACGGCTTCCGCACCGGCTGGATCAACACCTTCGACGTGCGCATCAGCCAGGAACTGCCGGGCTTCATGAAGGGCCACAAGTCGGAAATCTGGGTGGACATCCAGAACGTCGGCAACCTGCTGAACAAGAAGTGGGGCCAGATCTACGACTACGGCTTCTACGCCGACGCCCGCGTCGCCAACCTGCAGGGCATCTACGACGGCAAGTACGTGTACAACCAGCTGTACCTCGACAAGCCGACCGTGGCCAACGCCGATGCCGACGGCTTCAACGTCGGTGTCTCGCAGTGGTCGCTGCAGCTGGGCTTCCGCTACCAGTTCTGATCCATCGCCAACCGCAGCGAAACGGGAAACGGCCGGGGCAACCCGGCCGTTTTCTTTTGTCGGGGGGACTGGGTTACAGTCCCGCGGCTGGATAGAAGGAGCAAGGCATGGAACAAGTTGAGACGACGGGCCGGGCATTGCCGGTGGTGGATGCGCGGATCTACCCGCGCGGCGGGCTGGACGTGCTGTCCCGTGCCGAGGTGGCGCGCCTGCGCGATGCCTCCAGTGGTGGCATGCACGAGCTGCTGCGGCGCTGCGCGCTGGCGGTGCTGACCAGCGGCAGCGCGTCGGACGACCCGCGCGCGGCCCGCGACCTGTACCCGGATTTCGACATCCAGGTCACCCAGCAGGACCGTGGCGTGCGCATCGACCTGAGCAAGGCGCCGGCGATGGCGTTCGTCGATGGCGAGATCATCCGTGGCGTGGCCGAGCTGCTGTTCGCGGTGGTCCGCGACCTGGCCTACATGGCGATCGAACTCGGCCCGCAGTACGTCGCCGACCTGGAGTCCAGCGATGGCATCACCAACGCGGTGTTCGGCCTGCTGCGCAATGCGCGCATCCTGCAGCCGAGCGACCCGAACCTGGTGGTCTGCTGGGGCGGCCACTCGATCTCGCGCGACGAATACCTGTTCACCAAGCAGGTCGGCTACGAGCTGGGCCTGCGCGGGCTGGACATCTGCACCGGCTGTGGCCCGGGCGCGATGAAGGGTCCGATGAAGGGCGCCACCATCGCCCATGCCAAGCAGCGCCGGACCAACACCCGCTATATCGGCGTGACCGAGCCGGGCATCATCGCCGCCGAATCGCCGAACCCGATCGTCAACCACCTGGTGATCATGCCGGACATCGAGAAGCGCCTGGAGGCCTTCGTCCGCATCGGCCACGGCATCATCGTGTTCCCCGGTGGCGTTGGCACGGCCGAGGAAATCCTTTACTTGCTGGGCATCCTGCTGCGCGAGGAGAACGCCCACCTGCCGCTGCCGCTGATCCTGGCCGGGCCGACCATCGCCGCGCCGTACTTCGAGCAGATCGACCGCTTCATCCGCCTGACCCTGGGCGAGGCGGCGGCGTCGCGCTACGAGATCATCATCGGCGACCCGGTCGAAGTGGCCCGGCGCATGACCCGCGGCATCAAGCAGGTGCGCGAGTACCGCATCGCCCAGCGCGATTCGTTCTACTTCAACTGGTCGGTGGAGATCCCGCTGGAATACCAGCAGCCGTTCGTTCCCACCCACGAGGCGATGGCCGCGCTGGACCTGCACCAGGGCCGCCAGGCCTCGGCCCTGGCCGCCGACCTGCGCCGCGCGTTCTCCGGCATCGTCGCCGGCAACGTGAAGGAGGAGAGCATGCAGCGGATCGAGGCGCACGGCCCGTTCGAGATCCACGGCGATCCGGCGATGATGCAGGCACTGGACGGCCTGCTGCGGGCGTTCGTGGAACAGCGACGGATGAAGATTTCCGGCGAGTACCGGCCCTGCTACCGGGTCATGGCCTGAGGGTCAGCACCGCCTGGAACCGGTTCGCCGATGCGGTCGTCGACAACGATGCGTGTTCCGAACCGGCCAGGCGCGCACGCAGTCCGGACAGGCCCACGTGGTGGCCATTGTGGCGGGCCTGCGCCTCGCCCTCGGCAGGCAGGCTGTTCTCCACGGCCAGCAGCCAGTGATCGCCGTGCGGGCGCAGCGAAATGCCGATGCGCCCGCTGGCGGCGGAGCTGCCGACGCCATGGTGGACGGCATTCTCGACCAGCGGCTGCAGGCTCAGCCGGGGCAGCCGTAACGGCGGCAGGGGCGTGGGCAGCTCCCATTCGACCTGCATGCGGTGGCCGAAGCGGATCGATTCGATGTCGATGTAGCGCCGCGCCAGCAGGATCTCATCGTCGATCGGCACTTCCGCCGGGCCGGCCAGCGCGGCGCGGAACAGGTCCGACAGGTCGAGCAGGATCTGCTCGACCCGTTGGGGTTCCCGGTGCACCAGCGTGGCCGCGGCATTGAGCGCGTTGAACAGGAAGTGCGGCTGCACGCGCGCGACCAGTGCGTCGAACTCGGCCTGCTTGGCGCGGACGGCGAGCTGGCGGGCGTTCCAGTGGTTCTGGAAGATCACCGCTCCAACCAATCCCACCACCAGCGCGATGCCGCTGAACTGCAGCCACAGCACCCGCCAGTCCGGTTGCGAGAGGCGGGGGAAGCCGCGCAGCAACAACCAGGCCGCGGCGCAGACGGCGGCGGTGGCCAGCAGCAGGGTGGTCGCCGTGACCCAGGCGATCGCCAGCGGGCGCAGCCGTGCCAGCGGTACGCGCGCCATCCGCAGCACGCACAGGGTCAGGATGCTGATCCACTGGATCAGCAGCGAGCTCAGGCCGAAGTACATCCAACGGCTTCCGGAGATGCCGGGGGCCAGCGCGAGGATCGCCGCGAGCATTTCGCCTGCCAGCACCGCCGAGACGACGACGACGGGTTGCCAGAGGATTTCCAGCGGAGCGCCAGGCGGGGTGGGTTCGGGACGGGGGCTCATCGGGCTGGCGAGGGTCCTGGGCAGGTGCGTGACCGCTGGGGGCGGGGATGCCGCCGCTCGTCGGCAGGTGCTGGAGGGTCAGCGAAGCCTGGCATAGCTTAGCCGCATCGAAACTGGGGATGGGGATCTCCATGATCCGGACCTGCCAATCGCGCCAAGCGGGGTTCACGCTGATCGAACTGATGGTCACCGTGGCGGTGCTGGCCATCGTGATGGCGATCGCGATTCCGAATTTCCGCGGACTGATCAACAGCAATCGCCTCACCACCCAGTCCAACGAGCTGGTGGCGACGTTGCAGTACGCCCGCTCCGAAGCGGTGCGCGCCAATGGCCGGGTGACCGTGTGCCCGACCAGTGACGGCAGCACCTGCGGCGGCAGCGACTGGAGCTACCTGATCGTGATGCTAAATCGCGACCAGCAGGTCCTGCGCGAGCTGCACGGTCGAGCCGGTTCGGCGCTGAGCGCCGACGTGGACGACGTGGTGTTCTCCCCCGATGGCCTGGCCCGCGACAGCGCCGGGCTGCTGGCCACGGCGAACATCAACGTGTGCATCGATACCACGCAGCCGACCGACAACCAGCGCGTGGTGGCGCTGGCCAGCGGCTCGCGAATTTCTGTCGGACACGCGTCCGGCGCCTGTCCCTGATTCGGCAATGGTGGCCCAGGTGAAACAACAACGGCAGCTTCCTTCTCCCGCCGCGCAACGGGGCGTGGGCCTCATCGAGGTCATGATCGCGGTGTTGATCATGGCCATCGGGCTGCTCGGCGTGGCCGCAATGCAGACCGCCGCGCTGCGCAACAGCCAGAGCTCGCTGGAGCGCAGCCAGGCGGTGATCGCCAGCTATACGGTGCTGGACGCGATGCGCGCCAATCGTGTGGCCGCGCTGGCAGGCAGCTACAACACGGGTGGCTTCCTCTGCAAGACCGATGGCAGCGGTTCCCTTGCCGCCGCTGACCAGGCCGCCTGGATCAGCGGCTGGAAAGCCGCCGTTGGCAGCGATGCGAACGACGACAGCGCATGCGGCAGCATCAACTGTGTCAACGGCATCTGCGAGATCGGCCTGCGCTGGGATGACAGCCGCGCGATCGATGCCGGCGACGGCCAGAAGGCCAAGGGCAGCAACCAAGAGACTTTCCGTACCAAGGTGCAGCTATGACGGTGGCATTCGCGAAGCGGGCGGGGCGGCGACCGGGCCGCCAGCAGGGCTTCAGCCTGATCGAACTGATGATCGCGCTGGTGCTGGGCCTGCTGGTCGTCGGCGCGGCGATCGGCATTTTCCTGTCCAACCGGCAGACCTACCAGGCCACCGAAGGCGTGGGACGCGCTCAGGAAGGCGTGCGTACCGCGTTCGAGATGATCTCGCGCGATGTCCGTGAGGCCGCCGGGAACCCCTGTGTCAACAACATCCCGATCGCCAACGTGGTCACCGGTGCGACCGGCAACTGGTGGAGCAACCTCGGCAACTGGGGTGATGCCTTCCGCGGTTATGCAGCGACCGAGGCCGCGACCGGCCTCACCACGGGTGCCGGCAGCGCGCAGCGCGTGGCCAATACCGAAGCGGTCCAGCTGTTCGCCGCCGATGACGACGTCGCCACGATCAGTGCGCATGACACTGCCAGCTACAAGTTCACCGTCAACACGAGCGACCATGGCATCGTTGCTGGCGACCTGGCCATGGCCTGCAATGCGCGCCAGGCCTCGGTGTTCCAGGTGTCCTCTGTGAGCGGCGCGGACGTCTTCCATGGCACGAGCGGTACGCCGGGCAACTGCACCACCGGCCTGGGCATCCCGATGACCTGCGGCGCCGGTACCACCTTCGCCTACACCGCGCCGAATTCGGTGCTGGTGAAGCTGCACGCCACGCGCTGGTACATCGGCAATGGCGCCAACGGGCCCGCGCTGTACCAGCAGGTCGCCACCGCCAACGGCACGGTGACCAGCCAGGAAGTCGCCGCCGGTGTGAGCAACCTCAGCGTGCTCTACCTGTTCGCCGATCAGACTGCCTACCAGGCCCCGTCGGCCGTCACGGACTGGTCCACCGTTACCGCTGCGCGCATCACCCTCACCCTGACCGGCACCGACAAGGTCGGCCCGAGTGGCGAGCCGATCGTGCGCCAGTTGATCCACGTCGTCAGCCTGCGGAACCGCAATCCATGAACAGTCAAGTGACTTTCCCCCGGCGCCAGCGCGGCGCGACGCTGATCGTGGTGCTGATCCTGCTGCTGATCATGACGCTGCTCGGACTGGCTGTCCTGCGTGGCACCACGCTGGAAGAGCGCATGACCGCCAACATGTACGACCGCAGCCTGGGCTTCCAGGCCGCCGAGTCGGCGCTGCGCCAGGGCGAGGAACTGGCCAAGGCCACGGCCGTACCGGTTGCCGCTGGGTGCAGCAATGGCGTCTGCGGCCTGCCGGTCGCCACCGATCCGGACCGCTGGCTCGATACCGGCTTCACCGCCTGGCGCGACGCGAGCAACAACCTGGGCGATTCCAATACGCCGATGCCCAACGCCAAGTACATCATCGAATACATGGGTGAGGCGCCGACCTGGCCGGGTTGCGACCGTCGCGTCCCGATCGAGGCCCTGTGCCTGGCCCCCCGTTTCCGCATCACCGCGCTGTCCGCAGAAGAAGGCCGCTCGACCGTGATGCTCCAGACCAACTACATCGTCCAGTGATGGAGCCTGCCATGCGCACGCCTCAATCGAAAATCCGTCCGCGCTCCCGGCTTCGCCAGTGGTCGGACCGCCTCGCGCCGGCCCTGTCGGCCTGCTTTGCGACGCTGCTGGCGCTGCCGGCAAGTGCCGGCATCACCCTGCCGACCGAGCCGCTGACCACCGGCGCGCGCATCCCGCCGAACGTTCTGCTGATCCTCGATGACTCGGGGTCGATGGAATATGACTACATGCCGGATGCGGTGCCAACGACGTCGGCAGTGACGAGTGGCAAGAACACGATCAGCATCGGCAAGCAGACGTACACGCGCAATTCGATTTTCTACAACCCGGCCAAGACGTATACGCCGTGGGTGGATTCGACCGGCACCGTGCGCACCGATGCGGCCACGTACAACAAGGTGTACTCAAGCACGACGCTGGCCAGCGGCGATACCGCGGACCTGTCGAAGAACGTGCAGACGTACTACGTGCCGAAATCGACCACGGATACCAGCGAGACGTACCTGGCCAATGCGGCCAATTACTATCGCTACCAGATCCTCACCAATGGCAAGGTGGTGCAGGCGATCTTCACCACCTACACGAAAGCCAACACGACCGACGCCACCAAGGCGCTCGGCTGCTCGACGGACACCAACAATAATGTCAATGACTGGCGTGGCTGTGTCGAGACCACGCCGACCGGGCGTACTGAGGCCGCGGAGGCGTTGAACTACGCCATCTGGTACTCCTACCATCGCACCCGCGCCAAGGTGGCCAAGGCGGGTGCCGGCCTGGCATTCAGCAACCTCAGTTCCAACATGCGGGTGGGCTTCCGCACCATCTGGGGTCGCGGCGCGAAGTCGATCAGCGGCAACGTGATCACCGATGCCAACCCCATCCCGGTGTCCCGGAACAACGGCCTTTTCGCCGATCCCAATGGTGTCAATGGCAGCAACAACAACCGTACCCACTGGTATGACCGCCTGTACAACTCGGGTGCATCGGACAACACGCCGCTTCGCTCGTCGCTGTCGAAGGCAGGCGATTACTTCAGCAGCACCGCGGCCACGGGGCCCTACGGCCCGGAGGCGCTTGCCGACCAATACACCTGTCGCCAGAACTTCACGATCCTGACCACGGACGGCTACTGGAACAACGATTCCAGCTCCGTGGGCGAACAGGACAACAGCGCAGGCTCGACGATCACCAACTCGCGGGGTGACTCCTACACCTACCAACCGGCCCCGCCTTACGCGAGTTCGGACAGCTACGGCGGCACGGAAGGCAACCTCGCCGACGTCGCCATGCGCTACTGGAAGAGCGACCTGCGCACCGACATGGAAAACAACGTGCCGACCACGACCGCCAATCCAGCGTTCTGGCAGCACATGGTGACTTTCGGCATCTCGATCGGCGCCAAGGGTACCCTGGACCCGGCTACCGACCTGCCCGCGCTGACCGCCGGCACCAAGTCGTGGCCGGCCACGAAGAACAACAACATCGTCAACATCGACGATCTCTGGCATGCCACGATCAACGGCCATGGCAGCTTCGTCGTGGCGACCGACTCGGACGGCTTCGTCAAGGGCCTGCAGTCCGCGCTGGCGGCGATCACCGAGCGCAGTGGCTCGTTCTCCAACGTGTCGGCGAACTCCACCACGCTGGATGCCAACACCAAGGTGTTCCAGGCCCGCTATGTCTCGGGCGTGTGGACCGGCGATGTCGCGGCCTACGCGGCGACCTCGTCCGGCACCAGCGGCACGGCCAGCTGGCACGCCAACACCGGCATCCCGACGACGGGCCGCAAGGTGTTCACCTCGGATGGCACGCAGGCCCTGGCGTTCCCGGCCTCGGCGACGCAGGCCCAGCTGGATGCGCTGGTGCGCACCGGCAACGCGAGCAACTATCCGGTCACCAAGGAAGACAACGCGGCCTATATCGCCGGCACGCGGAGCCTGGAAGCCAGCCAGGGCGGCAACCTGCGCAACCGTTCCACGCTGCTCGGCGACATCGTCAGCTCTTCGCCGGCCTATGTCAGCGAGACCGACACGCTGTACGTCGGTGCCAACGACGGCATGCTGCACGCAATCGATGCTTCCAATGGCAGCGAGCTGTTCGGCTTCATCCCGGGCGGCATCAACTGGTCCGACCTGGGCACCTTGAGCCGGCAGGATTACAGCCATCGCTACTTCGTCGATGGCCCGGTGGTGGTTTCCTCGCGCACCCAGACGCCGAACCACAACATCCTCGTCGGCGCCCTGGGCAAGGGCGGCAAGGGGCTGTTCGCGCTGGACGTGACCACGCCGTCCACCTTCGGCACCGCCAGCTACAAGTGGGAGATCCGCGGCACGGACAATGACGTCGGCCTCATCCAGGGCAAGCCGATCATCGCCAAGCTCAACAGCAACGTGACCGCGCTGATCGTCAGCAATGGCGTGAACAGCACGAACGGCCACGCCGTCCTGCTGGTCTACAACCTGGATACCGGTGAGCTTATCAAGCGGATCGATACCGGCGTGGGTTCGGCGGTGACGGATGATCCCAGTTCCAATGGCCTGTCCGCACCGGTGGCCTGGGATGCCGATGGTAACGGCACCGTCGACTACGTATACGCCGGGGACATGCTCGGCAACGTCTGGAAGTTCAACCTGGGTGCGACCACCCCGGCCACCTGGTCGGTGGCGAACAGTGGCAATCCGATCTTCGTGGCTTCGCACACCAACAGCGACGGCACCGTGGTCCGGCAGCCGATCACCGGCGGCATGACCATCGCCATGCATCCCAAGAACTTCAAGACCTGGCTGTTCTTCGGTACCGGTCGCCTGATGACGGCCGGCGACATGACGAATCTGGCGGTGCAGAGCATGTACGGCATCGTGGATGACGGCACCGCGCTGGTGCGCGATGGCACGAATGCCAACCTGACCAAGCGTGACATCATTGCGGTGGATACGAGCAGCGGCAAGGGCGTTCGCGCCTTCCAGCCCAAGGCGGCGCTACCGAACGATTCGAAGGGCTGGTACATCGACCTGGTGACCCCGCCCAACGCGACCGCCGAGGGCGAGCGCATCGTCAGTGACGCACAACTGGTGGGTGACGTGCTGGTGACCTCCAGCATCATTCCGCAGGCCAGCGCCTGCGATCCGAACGGTCGCGGCTACCTCAACGCACTGGATGCCTTCAGTGGCACCAGCACGGGCCCCTCGCTGTTCGACCTCAACGGTAACGGTGTCTATACCGACGAGACGATCACCAGTGGCGGAGACAAGGTGCCGATCGGCTCGGTCGATCTTGGCGTCGGCATGCCAACCCTGGCCAACCTGATGCGCGGCCTGGCCGTGGTCGGTGGTTCGTCGGGCAACACCGGCAGCGTGCAGATCCGTGAAACCAGGAACGTCGGGCGTGTGTCCTGGCGCGAAGTCAAGAAGAGGGACTAACGATGTCTAGCCTTGCTTCCATGCGGTACGGCCAGGGTGGCCAGCGCCAGGGTGGCTTCACGCTGATCGAACTGATGATCGTGGTGCTGATCCTCGGCGTGCTGATGGCGATCGCCATTCCCAGCTATAACCGCTATTCGATCAAGACGCGGCGTGCGACCGCCGCCGCCTGCCTGCTCGAGCGGGGGCAGTTGATGGAGCGCTACTACACCACGCATCTGACCTACGTCGGCGCTGGCGCGCCGGCGCAGTGCGATGGGGTGGAGAACTTCTACACGATCGGCTGGGATGGTGGCACCGCGCCGACCGCGCGTGCGTTCAGCATCACCGCAGTGCCGAAGGCGGGGCAAACGGCCGATACCGAGTGCGCCACCTTGAGCCTGGATCAGGCCGGTGCACGCGGCGTCACCGGTACCGGAAGTGCGGCCGTGTGCTGGTAAGCCATCGCTGAGGTGGAATGCAAAGGGCCGCGCCAGTCGCGGCCTTTTGCTTTTTGCGTCATCCGTTCGGGCCCTGCGTGCCGCGGTGATCCGCGCGCCCACAATTCGCGCAAACAAAAAGGCCACGATTTCTCGTGGCCTTTCTGCATTATCTGGCGCCCGAAGTTGGACTCGAACCAACGACCCCCTGATTAACAGTCAAGTGCTCTAACCGGCTGAGCTATTCGGGCGGGGAGCGCATTGTAGCCGGGGTTTTTGTGGGGGGCAACCCCGCGCGTGAAAATTCCTTCAGTCATGGCAACGGGCCTTGCGGCGTGGCGTTTCCGAGCGCGGACGGCCCGTGTTGTTGACGATCACGCGCGCATGCAGCGTGTCGTCCCTGCAGATGCGCAGGGTGAGATTGCTGCCGCCGGAGAATCCCAGTGCCTGGTAGCGCAGGGCTCGGCGGCCCGTGCTGGCATGGATCTGCAGCGCGGGCACAGCGCCGCGGTCAACATGCTGTTCGATCCGGCTGTCCGCCGTCGGCTGGCCCGCCCGGTCCGGTGCATCGAACACGATCCAGCCCTGGCTCCAGTCGATGCCACGGGTGCAGCGCCTGCCATCGTGGGAAGGACAGATCACCGCGACAGTCCTGCGCGTGATCGCGATGCTGCGCGCCAGCTGGATGGCGACGATCAGCTCATTGATGGTGCTCGCGGTGCGCTGGCGTTCCATCAGCCCGCGCATCGAGGGCAGCGCCAGTGCCAGCATGATCGCGAGCACCGCCAGGGCGACCAGGCTTTCGATCAGGGTGACGCCGGTGGATGGTTTCGGGCTGGGACGCATCGGGCCGGGTCGGCGGGAGGGAGGTGCAGCGTCCTGCGTTCCCGCGTTCGCTTCCATCGGCTTTCCCGCGCGCTGGCGGGTCGGACTAATGGCCTGGACCGGGGTGGGGCCGAGCGGGATTTCCCGGCGCGTGCGTGGCAAGTGGTTGATTCCCGGGTCTTTATGGCGAGTGTTCGGGCTGCTGGCCGGCAGCGGGGCCCAGCCGCGTTGTCAGAACCATCGACTGCTGATCAGGGGGACGGCAATGGAAGGTATGCGGCTTCTGCGAATGGGAGTGCTGGCGTGGGGCCTGACGGTGGCCGGCGCGCCCGGTGCCGAGCCCTGGGGGGCGCCCGCGCAGGCGGCCGAGGAGGGGGCGGCTGCGCGGTTCCGGGCTCTGGACGTGAACCACGACGGCCTGCTGAGCCGCTACGAATACGACGCCGAAGTGATCTTCGACGTGGCCGACACCGACCGCGACGGATTGTTGTCCGCGCAGGAGCTGGAGGCGGTGTTGCCGCCATCGGCGCCCGGCACGAGCGTGGCCCGACGGATGCTGGTGGCCGACCTGGATCGAGACGGCAAGCTGAATGAGGACGAGCTGCGACGGGCGATCGAAGCACGGTTCGATTGGCTTGACCGTAACCATGACGGCAATCTCGACCCGGCGGAGATGGCGGCGGGCTACGGCGTCCGCGTAAGGCCCTGAGCGACAGGGCGCCCATACCTGGGCGTCACACGACAGCGCGCAGCGTGGACCGGCAGCCCGCGCATGCGGCACGGGCGCTTCCTTGCGCCGAGGTGCTGCCATGTCGAACCAGATAGTGGAACAAGGCGGCTGGGTGCAGCTGCGGGACCCCCCGCCGCGCGCCGGGGCCGGGGCGACGGCGACCTGTGCCAGCTGCGTGGCCGTGTGCTGCCGGCTGACCGTGGTGCTGGAGCCGGGAGATGCGGTCCCGGCGTGCCTGACGAGCACCGGACCGCAGGGGCTTCGGGTCATGGCCAAGGGTCCGACAGGCAAGTGCGTAGCCCTGGAGGCGGATGGAATGACCTGCGGCATCTATGCCATGCGTCCCCAGGCCTGCCGGCGCTTCGCCGAGAACGGTCCGTACTGCCGCGCGCTGCGGGCCGAGCATGCCTATGCCGCGGGACTGGCCAGTCTGCTGTAGTGCATTGGCGGTGGACGGGGAGTGGAGGCGCGGATCAGGATGCGGCGTGTCGCGTGGTGGGAGGGCGGCTCGCCTGGCCGTCATCGCGGGCTGGCTATACTGCCAGATCGTTCCCGAGGTGCCGTTCCATGAGTGACCGCTTCCAGCTCGTCTCTCCCTATTCGCCGTCTGGCGACCAGCCGCAGGCGATCGAGAAACTGTCGGCGAACTTCGAGGCCGGACTGGCCAAGCAGACCCTGCTGGGCGTCACCGGTTCAGGCAAGACCTACACGATCGCCAACGTCGTGCAGCAGATCCAGAAGCCGACCCTGGTGATGGCGCCGAACAAGACCCTGGCCGCGCAGCTGTATGGCGAGTTCAAGGCGTTCTTCCCGCACAACGCGGTGGAGTACTTCGTCAGCTACTACGACTACTACCAGCCGGAAGCCTACGTGCCGGCCTCGGACACCTTCATCGAGAAGGACAGCTCGATCAACGAGCACATCGAGCAGATGCGCCTGGCGGCGACCAAGACCCTGCTGTCGCGGCGCGACGCGCTGGTGGTGGCGACGGTGTCGGCGATCTATGGCCTGGGCGCGCCGGAAGACTACCTGTCGCTGCGGCTGATCCTGTCGGTCGGCGAGCATATCGACCAGCGCCAGCTGATCCGCCATCTCACCGACCTGCAGTACACCCGCAACGAGTTCGAGCTGACCCGTGGCGCGTTCCGCGTGCGCGGCGAGGTGGTCGACGTGTTCCCCGCCGAATCCGACACCGAAGCCCTGCGCATCGAGCTGTTCGACGGCGACATCGAGAAGCTGACCCTGTTCGACCCGCTCACCGGCGAGACGATGCGGGTGCTGCAGCGCTATACCGTCTACCCCAAGACCCACTACGCGACGACCCGCGAGCGCACGCTCAGCGCCATCGATACCATCAAGGAGGAGCTCAAGGAGCGCCTCGAGGTGCTGTACGCGCAGAACAAGCTGGTCGAGGCACAGCGGCTGGCGCAGCGCACCCAGTTCGACCTGGAGATGATGGCCGAGGTCGGTTACTGCAACGGCATCGAGAACTACTCGCGGCACCTGACCGGCAAGGGTCCCGGCGAGCCGCCGCCGACGCTGTTCGACTACCTGCCGGCCGACGCGCTGCTGGTGATCGACGAATCGCACGTGACCATCCCGCAGATCGGCGCGATGTACAAGGGCGACCGCTCGCGCAAGGAGACGCTGGTCGAGTTCGGCTTCCGCCTGCCGTCGGCGCTGGACAACCGCCCGCTGCGCTTCGAGGAGTGGGAAGAGCGCTCGCCGCGCAGCATCTACGTCTCGGCCACGCCGGGCCCGTACGAACTGCGCGAATCCGGCGAGGAGATCACCGAGCTGGTGGTGCGCCCGACCGGCCTGGTCGATCCGGAAGTGGAGATCCGCCCGGTCGGCACCCAGGTCGACGACCTGATGAGCGAGTGCAATGCGCGCATCAAGATGGGCGACCGCGTGCTGGTCACCACGCTGACCAAGCGCATGGCGGAGAACCTGACCGAGTACCTGGGCGAGCACGGCATCAAGGTGCGCTACCTGCACTCGGACATCGACACCGTCGAGCGCGTGGAGATCATCCGCGACCTGCGCCTGGGCAAGTTCGACGTGCTGGTCGGCATCAACCTGCTGCGCGAGGGCCTGGACATGCCGGAGGTCTCGCTGGTGGCGATCCTGGACGCGGACAAGGAAGGTTTCCTGCGTTCGACCGGCTCGCTGATCCAGACCATCGGCCGCGCGGCGCGCAACCTGCGCGGCAAGGCCATCCTGTACGCGGACCGGATGACCAAGTCGATGAAGGCCGCGATCGAGGAAACCGATCGTCGCCGGGCCAAGCAGGTCGAGTACAACGAGGCGCACGGCATCGTGCCCAAGTCGGTTGCACGGCCGATCTCCGACATCCTCGAAGGCGCGCGCGAGGACGTGCCTGGCCGCGGCAAGGGCAAGGGGCGCCGCGGCCAGGTGGCCGAGGAGCCGGCGGATTACCGGGCGCTTGGCCCGGCCGAGATCGCCGGCAAGCTCAAGGCGCTGGAGCAGCAGATGTACCAGCACGCCCGCGACCTGGAGTTCGAGGAGGCCGCGCGCCTGCGCGACCAGATCCAGAAGCTCAAGGCCGCCAGCCTGGCCTGAACGGCCGGGCTGAACAAAAACGTGGCGCAGGCTATTGCCCTTCGCCGCGCGGCCGGGCTAGAATGCGCGCCCCGCAACGCACAAACGTTGTCGGGCTTACCGGGCGGTTAGCTCAGCGGTAGAGCACTACCTTGACATGGTAGGGGTCACAGGTTCGAACCCTGTACCGCCCACCACTCGAAACCCAAGCGACACAGCGGTTTCGGTGGAATCAACCTCGGCGCGGGTCTGCGCCACTGACCCCAAAGTGACCCTACCAAGCAGCGCCTGCAGCTTCGGCACGTCGCGCGCCAGGTCCACCACGATCTCCTCCAGCACACGCCGTGCGTCGCCCAGGTACTTCGGGTCGAACTTGGCGTAGCGGTCCGTCGTACCTGCGGCATGGTGGCCCAGCAGCCCTGAGACCTCCCAGGCCGGCACGCCGCGCTGGCGCAGCCACGTCGCGATGGTGTGCCGCACGGTCTTGGGGATGAACCAGGCCGGCAGAGCGGCCGCCACGCGCAGCTTGCGCCATGTGGTCTTGATCGACGCCACCTTGCGGCCGTGCCAGTTCACGACGTACGCCGCCGGCTTCGCCTCGTCCAGGTACGCCCCGAGCGCCGGCAGCAGCGGCACCGTCGGTCGGAACTTCTTCGTCTGCCGCCGGCCTGCCGGGTTCAGCATCACGAGGCCGGCCCGGCGGTCGATCTGGAACGCCTGCAGGTCCAGCGCCGCGTCGCCGCGGCAGCCCGTGCAGAGGCGGATCAGGAAGTACGCCCAGATGTGCTCCGGCATCGGCGTGTTGAGCAGCCGCACGATGTGCTCGCGGGTCGCATAGTGGGGATAGGCCTCGCCGATCGGCGGCAGCTCGACGAAAGGCACCTGCGTGATCTCGCCGCGCTTCCAGGCCCGGTTCATGGCCGACTTACCGACCCCCAGCACCCTGCGCGCGTAGCTCTCCGTCAGCCCTTTCGCGCGAAGCCATCGCAGGAAGTCTTCCTGCCGGCCGATCGTCACCTCAGCCACGGTTGCCTCGTCGCCGAAGAACTGGCGCCACAGCGCCACGCCGCGCTTTGCGCTGTCCTTGCTGGCCAGCTGGCTGCCATGCTGAGCCATGTAGCGGGTGAGCACGGTCGACAGCAGAACATCCGCCGGTGCCTGCTGCTGCAGCGCCGCGTTCTCGACGAACCACTGCGCCAGCGCTACTTTCGCTTCATCAAAGTCTCTTGTGCCAAGCGAAGCGCGCTGCTTGCATCCTTTGGCGTCGAGCCACGCCCGGTACCAGGCGGCTGAGCCTTTGCGCTGTTCGATCCAGTAATCGCCGAGGCGGAAGCGGGTGGACATGTGTGCTGTTCCAGGTACGTGGTCAGGTGGTGCTCGGTGTACATCGGGGCCTTTCCGATGCGGATATACCCGATTCGACCCCGGGCCCGAATTCGCCTGAGGGTGATTTCCGCCACCCTCAAATACGCGGCTGCCTCGGCCTCGGTGAAGAGCTCGGGAAGGCGTTCAGCTGCTCCCATGGGGATTCCTCCGAAGATCAAGAATAGGTCGCGCGCGCTGAGCGCGCGACGCATGGCGGAGCGCACTGGGCAGCCAAATGAAGTGCGAAACCACACTTCGACGTAGCCTGCGCGCGCTGGCATGTCGCAGGTGCCCGTCGAAGCTCGCGACTCTGGTCCGAAGCTGAGCGAGCGCTGGTGCTCGGGCTACAACCTTCCCGCGCCGGACGTGCTGGCCTTCCCACTCGGCCAGGGCAGCCCGCAGGTGGCCCACCACACGGCGCCGCGCCAGCGTGTGGGTGGGGTGGATCACGTAGCCGAGGAAGTCCAGGCCATCGGTCAGTCGGCGCAGCTTGATCTCGTCCTTCAGGCGCAGGCCCAGGCGCTCGTGCAGGTATCGCTCGATCTCGCCTTGCCAAGCCTGCAGCTGGGCGCGGTCATGGTGGAATAGCACGAAGTCGTCGACGTAGCGCAGGTAGCGCTTGGCCTTGAGCTCGTGCTTCACGAACTGGTCCAGCGCGTCCAGGTAGACGTTGGCGAAGAACTGGCTCGACAGGTTGCCGATCGGCAGGCCGCGGCCAGCTGGCGCGTTCGCCAGGCGCTTGTGAGCAGGCACCAGCGCCAGTTCAGCGGCGGTGGCGCGGTACTGCACGCCAGCGCTGCCCGGTGCCTGCCGCAGCAGCGCATGGGTGACTTGCTGCACCGTAAGCGACGCGCCTGCACGCTGTAGGCGGGGCTTGAGCATCCGCCAGAGGGTGGGGCGGTGGATGCGGTTGAAGAAGTTGGCCACGTCCAGCTGCAAATACCAGCCGCCGCCCTGGCCGCTGTGCACCTGGCGGGCGAAAGCCTGCGCGCGGCGCACGGCCGCGTGACTGCCCTTGTCGCGCCGGTTGGCGTAGCTGTCATGGATGAACGTCGGCTCCCAGATCTCCTCCAGCTGCGGCACCAGCCAGTGGTGCACGACCCGGTCGGCGAAGTCGGGCGCATGGATCTCCCGCGCCTTGGGCCGGGTAGCCACGAAACACGTGGCAGGCCGTGGCGACCAGGTGCCGTCGGTGATCTCCCGCTGCAGCTGTAGCAGGTTGTCCGTCCAGTGCGCGTCGAAGCGCAGCTGGTTGAAGCTGGGGACCTTCTGCCGGCGCGCGCGGCGCCAGCTGCGGTAGAGGTCCTGCAGGCCCGGTGCCCCCTGAAACTCACCGGCACGACGCACGGCCAACGCGAACCCGTTGTTGTTGCGGTGGTTGTTGTTGACGTTGCCGTTGTTGAAATTGACGTTCCACGCGGACGCCGAAGACCAGGCGGCCGCCTCCCCATACACTTGCGACCAGGCCGAGCAGCCCGGATGCGGGTAGCGCGGCTTCGTCATGGATTGGCCCCCGCAGAGGCGGTACGGGTACTCAGTTTCTGGCCACGCTGCGGGACGGCACGACGGCCTTCCGAACTCTGGGCATGAGGGGTATTGACCGTGCGGTGCCAGCCGCCGGCCTGGGCGCCAAGCTCCGCCGCCTGCCGAGCGAGGTGCTCGAACTGGCGGAAGCTCTTGAAGGCATGGATGAGCTTGGCGGTCTGCAGGTACTGTTTGAGGTCATCGATCGCCCAGACCACCTGCTGCACCCAGCGGCGCTGATGGGCCTTGTCGTGCCACGCGCGGATGGCCGTGTGCAGCACGTCGGTGGCCTTGTGCCGCAGGTCGCCGCCGATCTGGTAGCGGTGATAGCGCGGGAAGGCCCGGACGGCCTGCTCGATGTCCACGAGCAGGCGTTCGGCGGCCTTGATGATCGGCGGCGGCTGGTAGCGGGAGGTCATCTGATCGATCAGCCCAAGGTCAAATTACTGACCGGCACGACGCACGGCCAACGCGAACCCGTCGCTGTCGCGGGGGGAGCTGCCGACGCCGCCGAGGTAGAAACTGACGCCCCACGCGGACGCCGAAGACCAGGCGGCCGGGGTCTTCGACCAGTACCAGTCGCTCTGGATATCGCGGAAGAAGTCGGTGTCGATGGCCGGATCGTGGCGGCTGCGGTCCACCAGCAGCGACAGCTCCTCGATGGTCGGCAGATCCCAATCGCTGAAGCCGGCCAGGGTGAGGTCCTTGCAGGCCTTCTCGCAGTCCTCCTGCGGCACGTCCGAATCGACCACGCTGGTGGCGGTGAACATCAGGCCGTGCGCCGGCAGCAGCACGGCGACGTGGTCGTTGGCTTCGGCGGGCAGCTGCTGGCCATCGGCGCCGATCTTGATGAACTTGGGTTGGGTCATGGTGATGCTCCTGGGAATGATCAAAAGGGGCCAATTACTGACCGGCACGACGCACGGCCAACGCGAACCCGTTGCAGTAGCGGCGGAGGTAGTAGACGTAGCCGTCGTCGAAATCGACGTACCACGCGGACGCCGAAGACCAGGCGGCCGGGGTGCTGGTCCAGTGCCAGCGCGACTTCACGCGCGGGAAGAACTCGGTGTCGATCGCCGGCTCATGGCGGGTGTCGTCGATCAGGCCGGCCAGCTCGGCGCGGGTGGGCAGGCGCCAGTCCTCGTGGTCCAGCAGACGCAGCTCCTGGCAGCGCTCGATGCAGCGCTCCTGGGTAATGCCATCGTCGGCGTCGGCCGGGTCGCCCAGGGACTCGATGGACCACATCAGGCCGGTGGTGTGGTCGATCACGGCAACATGGTCAGTGCGAGAGTCGCCGGCAGCGATCAAGGCGCCGTCCGAGCGCACCTTGGTAAAGCGCGGTACGGCCACGCCATCGACCCCTCGGGGTTCGGGTTGCGAGTGCGGCTGATCAGCGTCGGTCAGCGCTTCCAGAACGGCCGTGGCCGGCCGAAAGCAATCGATCGTGATGCGGGAGTCTTCGGTCAGAACGGTGATGATGCTCACTTGCGGTTTCTCCTGAAGATGCGCTGCCACAATGGGCGGCGCGATGTTCGGTTACTGACGGTCAGGCGAGAGAGCTCATCGCAAAGCCGCGCGTTCTCCGCGATCAGCACGGTGAGCCGCTTGCGCAGCTGGTCTTTGGTGGGTTGCTTCATGCGCCTAGGCGCACGGAACGGCGCGGCCATGCCCGGGCTCAGAGGGTGAAGGGCATCAGGACGTGCGCGACTTCCGACACCGGAACGTCGGCTGCCTGGATCAGCGCGGCTGCCTTCACGTCCTTGGCCAAATGCAGCACGACCTGGTCGCTGCGAATGGCCCCAAGGATCGAGATCATCTGCTTCGGGTGCAGGCCGACCCGGATCTTTCCGGTGTGCTCGATAACCGCGCCCGCCTCCATAAGGTGCTCGACGTTCTCGCCGGCGCGGTCGCTCAGGAATACGGTATCGCTGGTCAGTTCCAGAGCGAACAGGAAGTTCATGCCCTTTTCGCTCTTCCACGAGCTGAAGGGCTGGAAGCGGCGGAGCGCATCGACCAGCGCCTTGCGGTCGAACCTCACCCGCGCGCCGGCGGCGTCCGGGTCCGGAACCAGCTTCTCGACGTTGAGGGCGGTTCCCGGATCAGACATACGAACGGTGAAGCGACGCCCCGGACTGGAGACGCGCAGGGAGACAATATGCTCGACGCGCGGCACTCGGCCGATGAACACATGCGCTTCAGGCTCGGACAGCGCATCCATGAGGCGCGGCACCTGGTAGGCCGGAATGCCGAAGCGGGGTGTGTCGTAGTTCCATGTCCGCCGCGCCATGACCTTGCCATCCGTACCCCATACCCGGCCGGCCTCCACCATCACCACGCGACAGTAGGGCCGAACGTCTTTGTCATCGGGGGCGTAGCCGACGTGTGCGAGGGCCTCGGCCAGTGCTGTCGCGGGGATTTCCAGCGGAGACCAGCCCACCGTCTCCAGGTCGGGGAAGTCCTCCGGAGATGGGTGGACGCCGACCCGGTAGTGAGATCGCCCACGGCGCACGCTGCCATCGCCTCGCATCTGCAGGATGCCGCTGCCGGCGCTGATGCTCCGAAGCGTGGCCTCATGGAGCATCAGCTTCCCTTCGTCCTCGATGTCGACCGGGATGGAAACGGTCGAATAGACCTCGGTATCTGTGGTCTCGATATGCAGCTCGCCATCGCTTGCGGTCAGGCGGGCGAACTGGAGGATGTCCAGGGGCGACTTTGCCGGTGCCGCGCTGAACTTCAGGGCTTCGGCCAGCTTGGTGGATTCTACGGTGATGTGCATCAGGCGGCCTCGGCTATCAAAGGGGCTTGCGTGGGGACGGGGAGCGCGCGCTGGTAGTCGGCAAGGACCTTCAGGGCCCAGATGGGCGTGCGCTCATGGGAGCTGTAGAGGGCTGGATCGGTGGGCGGCTCGTCCACACGGCTGCGGTCGTATAGACGGTTGCCGTTGAGGTCGGTCACGACCATCACGTCGTCGTAGACCATGTCCGGGTCGAGGTCGTCCTCAATCGCCTGGCCATAGGCGAATCGCCGAAGCCGGCCGCCCTCCCAGATGCCGAACAAGAGATCCAGGCGGCCGCCGCGATAGTCGACGTGCAGCCGCCCCTCACAGCACAGCTCGATCGCGTCGGCGAGATCCCAGTCGCCGGCCTGGGCGCGCGACATGGCATCGCGCTGGATGGTGCTCATCATCGTCAGGACCTCCGGATAGCGGTGACGGTGCCCAGGGGAAGACCGCGCTGCGCGCTTGCCTTGGGAATTGGGTGGTCGTTCTTGGAGCACCACTCGCGCATCGCGTCGTCGTACTCCGGGTGTTTGCTGGTTGACCCGCACGCGCATTCGATGAAGTGGCCGCCGCCGGCAGTGGGGCGCCGACAGTCATGGATATGGCGCGCGCTGTGTCCGCGCTTGCAGGCCGGCAGCTTGTCGGCGTGGCTGATCTGGCGCTGTGTGCTCATGCGTGGCGCCTCCGGGCTTCCCGCCACGTCTGGGGCCACTGAAAGGCCAAGACGATCGCGACGACAAGCAGCAGCGCCGCGGCCGACCAGGCGGCGCGCTCAGCGCAGAGCCGGGAAGCGAACAGCAGCATGGCCACCGAGATGATCAGCACGATCAGGGCTCCATAGCGTTTCATGCTCGTTCCCCCTCGCCGATGCGCTCGGCTTCACTGAGTTCGAGATCCCTATTACCCGTGAGGACCTCGGTGCAGTCAGTCACGACCAGGTCGGCCGGTGTAGGCAGGGGCGGGATGCCGAGGCTCATGGCCGCGAAGAAGTCGCGATCGTTCACCGGGAGACCCCCAGGACCAGGTAGGCCGCACCGAAGCCGGCGAGGAAAGCGATAGCGGTGCAGATGACCAGGTCGATGCCGTGCGCCCGATTGATGGCGGCCAGCTCTTTGTCGAAAGGCTTCATGCCTTCGTCCTCCGGGCGGCCTGACGCAGCTCGCAAGACAGCCGCGACACCACGGCGGCACCGCTGGCTTGGGTTTCGAGGACGTCCTTTCGAGCCTGCCGTGAGGCGCGCAGTGCGAGGTGGGCCGCATAGCCCATCCGGAGCGCGGCCAGGTAGACCGCGCGAGCGGCGCCGTCAGCGCGTTCAAGTCGGATCGGCCGGCGGAACGGAATCACGGCCGCGCTCACGCTACGTCCCCCAGCTCGACCAGAGCGCGCTGAAGGTCGAACTGCAGCTCTTCGATAGGCCGCGCGCTGTGCTGGCGCCCAACGATGCCCTGGGCGCGCAGAGTGGCTTCGGCGCGGCGCAGGAGGCCGGGCAGGGCAGTGCATCGCGCCAGGTACTGGGCGTTGGCAGCATTGCCATCAGTATTGAGGTGCGGCGACCTGCAGTCGGCAATACGGACGGAGCCATTGCCGGACCAGATGGTCGTGGTCCCCGGGCCGCTGTAGTAAGGCCCCGGGGTTGGTGAGGCGGTGCGCTCTTCGGTATTCATGACGATCTCCGAATCAGGCAAAAGGGCCAATTACTGACCGGCACGACGCACGGCCAACGCGAACCCGTAGCTGTAGCGGCGGTCGTAGTTGACGTAGCCGCCGTAGAAATAGACGAGCCACGCGGACGCCGAAGACCAGGCGCACAGGTCGCTCGTCCAGAACCAGCTGGAGGGGAAGTCCGGAAAGGCGTCGGTGTCGATCGCCGGGCTGAAGCGGTTGAGATCGACCAGGGAAAGCAGCTCCTGCCGGGTCGGCAGGCGCCAGTCGTCGTGATCGCCGAGGCGAAGGGCGGAGCAGAGCTTGCCCGCCTCTTCGTGGGTGATGTCCTCGCCGACCGGCTTGGCCGACCACTCCAGGCCGGTCGAGGAATCGAGAACCGTCAGGACCAGCCCGGCGTCGTCACGGGTCTGGGTGAAGCGGGGTGCGAGATCCATTGCCGTCTCCGAGCCCCCCGGCAACGGCCGGTTTCGTGGGGCGCAGGACGACAATAGCGTAGCTACTTACGAAATGCAACAGCGAAGCTATTTAAAATTGGGGCGGACGATCTTCACGCGAGCGCCGTACACCACGTAGAGCACCAGAACGTACAGAGCCCAAGCAAGAAATGCAGTGAAACCTGTCGCAAGGACTGCCTTTCCGAAACCCGGAGCAAATTCTTCCCACGAAAAAGGTCGTTCCGAATAGGCCACATATCGTTCCCTGTCGAGGATCGACTTCAGCTGCACCCCCGCGCCATATTCGTTCTCCACATACTTGTAGATAGGCGGAGCTGCGCCCGCCTTCGACAGCAGTTCCAAAACGTCGCTTGGATTAGTTAGGAAGCCACAGGTGAGCGAGGTTTCCCCCATGTGCTGAAAGACGATGACCTCGCAGCGGCGCTCCTTCGGGCTATGGACGTAGTCCTTCTCCCAACTGAAATGAGTTCTCCAAACGAACGATGCATTGATCGCCAATGTCAGAGAGGTCAAAGCCACACTCGCCACGATCAATGTCAAAGCGACCAGCAAGAGCCGGTGCCACCACTTTTGCGGAACTTCCTTCATTTGCTCCCCCTTTACTAGCCCACTGATCGCAAAAGGCCTGCATCCTCGAAATCGATGCCATCCCGCAGACATTCGCGAGCTCGATCCAGGTTCCTGTGAAGGGCAATGACCTCTTCATCGGTTAGGTCGTCAAGGCACGTCTTGCCAAGGAGCGCCTGGTCTACAAGGAGGCCAAAACCACACCCTCTGTACGCCGATGCCAAGCTGCGGATCATTCGCAAGCGGCTCTCCCGCGTCGCCGCATCCATCAGCTGTGTCGATGTCTTATGCAACGGCGCCGAAGGGAGTTCCCTATGCAGATTTGCGGCGGTTACGAGCCGAAGGCCCGCCTTCTTCCCCAGCTTTCGCTGTGCGCGCAGCGCTATCAACTCGGCCATCCTGTCCAGACGATCCGCCTTTTCCACTCTTTCTCTCCACTGGCTCACCAATTTTGCGCGCAAAGCGCAGCACGTCGCCGTCGGTGGTCCCCTGTATTCCCTCGCTCATGACCTCTTCCAAGGCGAGCGCAAGCAGCTCGGCATCCTCGGGCGTCTCGATTTCGAAGGACGGCATGCCGGCGCCTACAACGGCGCCTGCGGCCAACCTGACGGCGTCGAGAATGGTCTCGCGGGTCAATCTCTGGGAGTGAGATCCGGAGAAATGGACGCGGATGCGTCGGTACTCTGCACTGATCGTGCTTGGATCTACCCCAACCAGTGGAGCTAGCGCGGCCGCCTTGTCCCAGGGCACAGGGCGGTGGCCGCTAGCAAACTGTGAGATGAAGCCTGGCGTTACGTCCAAGCGTTCGGCTAGCTGAGCCTGGGTCCGACCAGATTTTGCAATGGCTGCGGACAGGGCGTGCCCTTCGGGGGTTTTGGGATTGGCAGGCCTAGGCATAGAGCAATGCTATTAAGGGGTGGCGCTTGGCGCGATTAGCTGCGCTATTTACATGCGTAGGTAGCGATGCTACTGTCGGCCAATGAGCACGCCGATCCTTACCGCCATTACCGCCGCTGGCGGCCAGCGCGCCTTGGCGCAAAGACTTCATGTTCATCCCGCGTTGGTGTCCCAATGGGCAACCGGCCGACGGCCTATGGCGGCACACCACGTTCTGGCGGTTGAAGCCGCTACCGGCGTCTCGCGCCATTCGCTGCGCCCGGACGTGTTCGGCGAGCCCCCGGCGAACGACCCAGACGCCGGCCGGATCGTTCCGGTGGAGGGGGCCTGATATGGCCCCCCTCAAAAAGCGCCCACTGCTCAGAACCCTATGTGCGGTTCTCCCTTGGCGTACTCGAATACAAACAGCACCGCGTCGTTCGGAAAGTGAACCGACACGTGTTTGGGACCCTCCGCCGTTTCTATTGGACCGCGAGTTGCGTGGAAAAAGTAGGGGTGGCTCATGTCCACCGCCGAGCAGTCCAGCTTCGGATTCCCACCGTTCAAACCGTCGTGACCAATCTGCATGAGCGCCGCGCCGATGCCCGAATCCTTCTTGATCGTAACGATGTACCTCACGCCTGCCTCCGGTAATTGGTTGATTGGGTCGCACCTCCAATCCTACCGGCAGGCGGGCACTCAACGCGCCGAAGGGCAGGGGGTGGCCGATGCTGCCTGACCGGTGGAACCCGCGCGTGTGGCTGCGGGATTGGCTCTCGAAGCGAACGCCTGCCGAAGCAGCTGCCGACGCCGCATGGCTCAACCAAATGATCGGTCTGAGGCATCTGCGGCGACCCGAAGACCTGTCTCGAACGATGCAAGCTGCGTGTGCAGCGAGTCGCGGAAGTGCTGATTCCGATAAAGAGCCCCTGACTCCATCAGCCGGTCGATCGAGTGAGCCTTTAGCTCTTCCCACGCGGCGAGCGCCCCGATCGGATCGGGGTGGCTCGCAATGAGAGCGTTCGCCAGCAACTCGATTGCCATTTGTTGGCCAAGCAGCACGGCAATAGCTTGCTCCTGCCTGGTGACCGAATCCGCGCGTCCTTTCGTCATGTCGCTCTCCTTGCGGGCTGTGTTGTTCGCACATCCAGCGTACCGCAAGGCGGGCGGCTCCTTCCCCAGTGGTCTCGTCCATGGGCGCATCGTGCGCCGGCGTGGCCCTGCCGTCTCCATTCGGGAGTCCCGCCAGTGAATGTCACCGACGCCGCCTACGACACCGTGCACCTGTACCCGGGCGGGAGCGAATCGCTTGCGCCGCGACTTGGAATGAGCGCAGCTACCCTGCGGGGCAAGGTCAACCCAAACAGCGATCGCAACCGCCTGGCGCTGGAAGAGGCCGACGAGCTGATGGCCAAGAGCGGGGACTTCCGGATTCTGCACGCCCTGGCCGCGAGCCATGGGTTCGCGGTGCAGCCGGCAGAAGGCCCAACCGCCGGCACGCTCATCGGGACGTTGCTCAAAGCGGCTGGCGCCCAAGGCGATCTGTCCGATGCCGTCGCCGCCGCTATGGCCGATAACCGCATCAGCCACAACGAGGCCGACGAGATCAGCCGACTGTGCATGCAGCTGGTGGCTGCCTTCTCGAAGGTGTCCCAGCAGGCTCAGGCTGCGGCCGGGGAGGGCGGCTGATGGATGCCACGACGCGCGCGCTGTGCACCGTCCGTCGCCGCTGGCTGTGGGCCGGCTTCGTGCTCCGGCTGAAGGGATGGGCATGCCGGGCCTCGGCTGGGCGTGTTTGCCGCGTTCCCCGGAGTACTGCCTGGTGAGGCCCGGGGACTTCCAGAGGTACGTCGTCGGCCCGCCCATGAAGCCCCGTGAGCCGACGCCTCCGAAGAGCCTGCTGGAGATCCAGCTGGAGCAGGCGACCTTCCGACTGGAGGACATGGCGGCCCGCTTGGCCTCTTGCACGACCGAATGGAGGCGCGCACGCCTTGCCAATGAACTGGCGTTTCAGCGCAGGACCGTGGAGCGCCTGCAGGCCGAGGTGGCGAAGGAGCGGACGTCATGACCAAGGCAGAGACGCTGCGGCACCTGGACGAGTGCATTGCGCTGTCGAAGGGCGGCCCACCCATCACCGGGCCGGAAGAACGAGAGCACCTGCGCCGATGCGCCGAAGAGGACGCGCGCGCTGAGAACCGCCGAAAGCCCACACCGCAGCTGCCTTTCGACCAGCTGCACTGACCGATTCCCGCCCCTCTAACCGCCGAGTAGCTCTCGGTGGGACAGCCGACCTGCCGGTTGAGGGAGATGGGTTCCAGCAGGGACGCAGGAGAAGCCATGTACCACCACACTGACATCGACGGGCGGAGGCAGTGATGCAGGACGCCCGTATCGCGACGGGTCTGCCGTCGCACCCCAAGACCAAGAAGTTGCTGCGTCGTCTCGGTCCCCAAGGGGGCTGGAGCCTGATGTGCCTGTTCCTCTGGGTAGCGGCGAACCGGCCCGATGGTGACCTGGCCGGGATGTCGGCCGAAGACATCGAGCTGGCTGTGGACTGGCCCGGAGGCGAAGGCGAGCTGGCGCGCGCGCTGTGCGAGGTCGGCTTCCTGGACGGCGATGAGGGGACGTACGCGATCCATGACTGGGCCGAGCACAACCCCTGGGCTGCCGGCGCCGAACGCCGCGCCGACAAGGCCCGCTTCGCAGCGCTGTGCCGCCGTTACGGCCGCGCCGAGGCTGCCCGGATGATGCCCGACTATGCCGCGAGCATGCTTGAAGCAGAGCCTGAGCAGGCTGCTAGCACGCCCGATCCTGCTACTAGCATGCCCAGAGCAGAGCTAGATTCTGCTAGTAGCATGCCCGTAGCAGGTTCTAGCTCTGCCCCGTCTCCGAATCCGTCTCCGAATCCGTCTCCAGAGCAAGAGCTATCCTCGCTTCGCTCGGATTCGTCCTCGGCTGCGCCGAAGGACGGGGCGGGGAAGGGCGCCAGCAGCGCAGCGGACAAGGCACTGCGCCTGGCCCAAGTGACCGATCAGGCCATTGCGGCCTGGAACGCCAGCCCGTTGGTCAAGCCCGGTGGGGGGCTTCTGGCCACGGTGAATCCCAAGGTGGGGCGCGACAACCGGCAGCTGCAGGTCAGGCGTTGCATCTCGATCGCCCGGGATATCTGCCTTGGCCAGGGCCAGACGACGATCCCGCCTGAGTTCTGGGTCGAGTACTTCGCCGTTGCGGCGCGCGACGACTTCCACTCGGGGCGGCAGGGCGGAGGCCGCGGGCACGAGAACTGGCTGCCCGACTTCGAGTTCATGACCCAGCCGAAGACCATGCTCAAGCTGTTCGAGCGCGAGGAGGCTGCCTGATGGAAGCCGCCGCTGCGCTCCGAGTGCCTCCGCACAGCGTGCAGGCCGAGCAGGCTGTCCTCGGCGGGCTGATGCTCGCTCCTGAGGCGCTTTGCCGGGTGCAGGATTGGTTGGCGCCCGAGGACTTCTATCGCCGGGACCATCGGCTCATCTACGAATCTATCCGCGCGCTGGACGAGAAGGGCCGACCGGCCGATGCCGTCACCATGGGGGAATGGTTCGAAGCCCAAGGTCAGCTCCACCTGGTCGGTGACGGTGCGTACCTGTTCGAGCTGGCCAACACGACGCCGTCGGCAGCCAACATCACCGGCTATGCCGAGATCGTGCGCGACAAGGCGCTGGCGCGCAGGATCATTGAGGCCGGCACCGAGATCGTCAATGCGGGCTTCGATCAGGGCTTTGACCCAGATCAGGCGCTCGCCACGGCGCAGACGCTGGTGCAGAGCTTGGCCCCCAGCCAGACCGGAGGGCTGGCGCCCGCGAGCAGCAGCCTGAAGGACTGGTTCTCAGACCTCCGACACCGCTACGAGCTCGGCAGCACGGTGACCGGCCTAGCCACACCATGGGACGACTTCAATAGGGCCACGCACGGGCTGCAGGATGGCGACCTCATCGTGCTGGGTGGCCGGCCGAACATGGGCAAATCGATCGCCGGCCTCAATATCGCCGAGTGCGCCGCCAGCACGCGCCATGTGGCGGTCTTTTCGTTGGAGATGACGCGCAACCAGCTGCACCGGCGCGGGATCTCGGCGGCCGGGCGGATTCCCCACGACTGGCTGCTGGCGCCGACGGATGCGGACGACTACTGGGCACAGGTCACCGAGGCCGTCAGGCAGCGTAAGTCGCTGCACCTCAGCATCGACGACACGCCATCGATCACGATCAACCAGCTGATGGCACGGGCGCGCGCGCTGCATATGCGCGATCCAATCCGGTTGCTGGTGGTCGACCACATCCACGACTTCAAGATCGACGCCAAGCTGGCTCGCTTCGAGTACGGCGCAATCGCCCAGGGCCTGAAGACGCTCGCGAAGGAGTTCAATTGCCCGGTGGTCGCTCTGGCGCAGCTCAATCGCGCGCTGTCCAGCCGTGCCGAGAAGCGGCCGACGATGGCCGACCTGCGCGAGTCCGGCGAGATCGAGCAGAAGGCCGACATGATCGTCTTCATCCACCGGGAGGACTACTACGACCGGGAAACCCACCTCAAGGGCGTGGTGGAGCTGATCCTGGCCAAGGGTCGGGATATCGAATCCGGCCGCTCCATCTACCTGGCCAACGACTTCGCCCATATGGCCCTCCGCAACCTAGAAGGCCCTCTGCCAATGCACGAGCGCCCAGCGATGGCCGGCGCGTCCGGCCGCTCCCGGTACTTTGGCCGGAAGGGCGGTCAGGCGGTCGGAGGCGATGACTGATGGCGACCAAGGTCCGGCAGGGTGACCTCATCGACGACAACCCGCAGCGGCTCGCGCAGGTCTGGCGCGCTGCGGCGGAGACTGCGCTTTTGGACTTGCAGTTCAGTGAGGCCGTGCGCCAGCGCCGGCACGACTACTACATGGCTGAAGCGCTCCGATTGGAGGCGTTGGCCGGATGCTGACCACCAGCACGGGGACACCCACCCGCGACGAAGCTGCGCGCATTGAGGCGGCAAAGGTCGGCCCATGCATGGCCTGTCTGATCCTGAACCTGCGCGGCGTCCTCACCGCAGACCAGGTCGTCTATGGCTGCGACTACCAACACTGCAAGAGCGGCAACCGTCGGCGCGGCCACGCCTTCGGCTTCGCGCTGTGCGTCTGGCACCACCGGCATCAGCCCATGGGGGGCCTCTCATTCCGCGAGACGGCTGCCAGATACGGTCCCAGCTTGATGGATGGGTCCCGGCAATTCCACGAAGTCTACGGCACCGACGACGAGCTGATCGAACAGCAGACGGTCGTCATCGAAATGAGGCAGGCAGCAGCATGACCACCAGCACCAAGACCGGCATCGGCGCCCGGGTTCGCGCCGTCTTCGACCGCACTTCCGACGAGCTGACACTGGCCGACCTCTGCCGCGTCCTGGGTATCGAGAGCGGCAAGGACCGGAAGCGGGTCGCCTGGGCGACGCGAGACCTGGTGAAGGCTGGCTACGTAGCCCAGGCCGGCCAGCGCCTGCACAGCCGTTATCGCTCCACCGGAAAGCCTCAGGTCGCGCGGCAAGCCCTGAGCCCAGACGCGCAGCGGGAATACTCGCGGCAGGCGGCACGGCGGTACCGGGCGCGCCATCCGGAAAGGGTTCGCCAGCTGGAGCGCGCGCGCCGCCGCCCGGTGGCCTCGCGCCCGGCTTCGCAGCAGCCGCGCCTCGCCCGCATCGGACTCCGGGCTGCCAATACTCCGGCATCGTCGCCTGTGCCCATGGCGCGCGCTGAGACGGTGGAGGAGTTCCTTCAGCGCGGCGGTCGCGTGCATCGCCTCGGCGCCCATTGGGAAGCCGTATGAATCTGGCAGTGACCCTCCCATGGCCAGATAGGCTCCTGCATCCAAATGCCCGCACGCATTGGGGACCGAAGGCCAAGGCGACGAGGGACGCGCGTGACACCGCGATGCTGCTCGCATTGCAGGCCGGCTGGCGCCATGCGCTGCTTCCTGATGGCCGGCTGGACCTGTGGGTGGACTTCTATCCGCCGGATTGTCGCCGGCGGGACGACGACGGGATGCTGGCGAGCTTCAAGGCAGCCCGCGACGGCCTGGCCCAAGCCCTGGGGATCGACGACAGTCGCTTCTACAGTCACCTGCGATTGTTGGACGAGGTGCGCCCCGGAGGACAGGTGTGCGTGCGAATCACCCCAGCCGGGGACCGGCCTTGAAGCCGGGCTTCATGGGGGAGGTGGGCGGACCCCGCACCTCGGTGATCGCCGGCGCCGAGCTGGCGTTCCGCCTGGCTGCCGCCTACCCGAAGTCCACGCCAACGCCACAGGAGCTGATGGACCGATGGGGCATGACCAGGTCGACGGCGTACCGGTGGGTGCGAACGATGAAACAGGCCAGAGGCCAACTGATGGAGGAGGGGACCAATGGCTGATGTGCGAGAACTGCTGGCGCGGCTGAACCCGCAGACGATCAAATTCGATAGCGGAAAGGGCGGGGGTGCGCCGTCGCTGACCAACCAGGACATCGCCGCGGCGCTGGCCATGGTGCCCCCCAGCTTGGGGCGGGAGCTGCTGGAGGCCTGCTGGTGGCCGGATGGCGCCGCGCTGCGCCGGCACCGGCTTCGGGATGCCGTGGTTGCGCTCGTAGCTCCGGAGCTGCAGCGGCAGCAACGCCGGCTGGCCGATGCCCGCACCGATCTGGGCCTCGCCGAAGTCTGCATAGGGTGGTCGGGGACGGTCACCGCCGAGCAGCGGGCGGAGCGCGACCGCGCAGCGCAGCGGCTGGGTCAGGTAAAGCGCCAGTGCTGGCCGCTGTCGACGCTGGAGTCCCTGCCGACCCTCGCCATGGCGGTGATCAGCGAGATCGCGCGCTGTAGCCACTGCGGGACCTGCGAGGGTCGGGGTCAGACCATGGCCGGCGAGCTGCTGATCGCCTGCAAGGTGTGCTCCGGCAGCGGCATCTTGCCAACCAGCGATCGCAGCAGGGCGGCTGCCATCGGACGTGACGAGTCCACGTACCGGGAGAGCTGGCGGGGGGTTTACGAGTGGATGCTGGAGAAGATGCGGGAGTCCGAGCAGGAGGCGGCCTGGCACCTGATGCGCGCGCTGGACCATGCTGCCTAGCTTGCATCTGGTCGAAGCGGCAGGCGAATGCTAGCGTTTCTGGCATGCCGGAGGATCAGATGGCGAATCCCAGTTCCGTAAGCCGACGCATGGAGAGCGCCATCAGGCACCTGGTGGCCAGAGAATACGAGCAAGGCTTGATCCACCTCGTGCCCGCCATAGACAAGACCGCCTCGAGACGATGGCCAAAGGCCAAAGTAGGCGAGCGATTCAGGTCTTTCATTGACGATGACGATGCTCTTCTAACCCTGCTCGCAACCGGCTCGGTCATCACCGGACTTACCGTGGATGGCCAGACCATAGGTGGCGTGCTCTACAAATTGATGCGGACCACGATTGCCCACGAGGGCGAATTGGATTCGCGTCTGGAGTTCGCAGAGACAGGGGAGCTGCTACTTGGCCGCGACAAGTGGACCTTGCCTGTGACATTCATCTGGGCCATGTGCGTATTGGTTATCGTCGCCCCTGAGAATGAGGCGGAGCATATTGGGCCAGCCTTCCGTGTCTCGCTGCTGGGAAGGGGCAGGGCTATTGATGACCTATGGGGGCAGGCTGATGCAGTTCGGGCAGAGGCAATGGCGCAGTTTTTTCGAGATCCATGACCACCTTGTTGTGCGGGGGTGACGCCCCCGCACTTTCGGAAGTAATTTAATACCATCGCACGCGAACCCAGCCCCGGCCGACCAGCCGGGGCTTTTCTTTGCCCGGCCCCTCGCCAGATCAATCATCGAGCCCGCTGGATCGCGGGACGGGCACCCATTGGAGCTAAGCATGGCGGCCATCACGCCCGAACAAGCAGGTGGCCGGAACGTTGTGGCGTTCCTGGACATGCTGGCTTGGTCCGAAGGGACCGACAACGGCAAGCAGCCGACGAATGACCGGGGCTATGACGTCCTGGTCGGCGGCGGGCTATTCCGGGGCTATGCGGACCATCCACGCGCGCTGGTCAACCTGCCGAAGCTCAAGATCCAGTCCACCGCCGCCGGCCGCTACCAGCTGCTCCAGCGCTACTGGGACGCCTACCGGAAGACCCTGCGCCTAGCGGACTTCTCGCCGCTAAGCCAAGACCTGATCGCCCTGCAGCAGATCCGCGAGCGCGGCGGGCTGCCTCAGATCCAGGCGGGCAAGATCGCGGCGGCGATCAACAATGTGTCGAACATCTGGGCCAGCTTGCCGGGCGCCGGCTACGGCCAGCACGAACATGAGCTGGAGGACCTGCTGGCCGTATACCGCCAGAAGGGCGGGCAGGTCGCATGAGCGACATGCAGGAGACCGCGCCCTGGTGGATGGCCGGTGGCCTGGCCGCCTTCTGGGTGGTCAGGGAGACCTGGGGCGCGGTGCTCGCTCGCAAAAAGGAACGGACCGAGACCGACGCCAACATCGATCTGCTCACCGGGTTGGTCGAGCGTGTGAAGAGCCTCGAAAGCTCGCAGACCGCGTTGGGCGAGCGCATCGAGGTCGAAGTGAAGCTGCGGATGCAGGCCCAAGAGGAGGCGCACCGCCTGCGCCTCCGCGTGATGTCCCTTGAATCGGCCATGCGCCAGGTCGGCGCTGTCATTCCGCCGGAGCCAACGCCGTGAACCGGACCCTTATCGCGGTAATCGCCTTCGTCGTGTGGTCGGCCGCTGCCTTCGGCGCCGGCTGGGCTTGGCGCGGGGATCGCGCCGAGAAAGCCGAGGCTACGGGCCATGCCGCCGCGGCGACCGCCGCTGTCGCCCAGGTCAACCAAGCCCGGGCCACTGAACACACCCAGGCGGCCGTCCTGGCCGACATCGGAGCGAAGCATGAAGAAGATCGCCGGGCAGCCGAGGCTGTCCCTGACGCTGTGGTCGCTGATCTGCGCGCTGGCAATCTCCGGCTGCGCGACGACCTCGCCACCTGCAGCACAGCCCGCCTGTCCGAAGCTGTCGCCGGCACCGTCGAACGTGATGCGGGAGCCCAGCTCCGAGGCGAGGTTGCGGGAGCTATTGTTCGCGCCGGCCGCGACGCCGACGACCAGCTCCGGGCCTGCCAAGCCGTGGTCCTCGCAGACCGTGCCGAGGTGACCCCATGAGCCTAGGCCTCCCGCAACTCATCTACCTGAGCCTCGTGCTGGTAGCGCTGGGCACCGAGATTGCTCGGCACGGCGAGCCGAAGAAGCCGGGGAAGCACAACGCCGTCGCGTCCCTGATCGCGTCGGCCCTTCTGGTCGGCCTGCTGTACTGGGGCGGGTTCTTCGGCTGATGACGCTGCCTCCTCCCAGCCCCGGCCACCTGACGGTGGGCACAGTGGCTGCAGCCGCCGAGGCGATCCGCCTGCTGAAGCGCATCCGCAAGGAGCGTAGCGGTACGGTGCGATGCGCGCTGCTGTCGGCGGTGGAGCAGCTGGTGGCGTCGATGGGGAAGATCGAGCAGACAGTGGGAAGTGGGCGCTGGCCATCCCTTCCGCCGGGTGCCGATTGATGGCCCGCCTGCACACCGTTCCAACGCGCCTGCAGCAGGTGCCGAGCCGGCTGGCCACGGTCAACCAGGATAGCTGGAGGGCGGGGAAGCAGGGCAGCACGGCGCGCGGCTACGGCTACCGCTGGCAGCAGTACCGCCTGCGCTACCTGGCCCAGCACCCGCTGTGCGTGATGTGCGAGGCCGAGGGAAGGGTGGAGGCTGCGGTGGTGGTGGACCACGTGGTGCCACATGAGGGTGAGCAGCAGCTGTTCTGGTCCGCCTCGAACCACCAGGCGCTCTGCAAGGCTTGCCACGACGGCACGAAGCAGCGACAGGAGGCGGCAGACCGTGCGTCAGGGCGTGCCACCACGGGCAGCCTACGGGCCTCCGGCGGCACCCGCAGCACGACCGCGAGTCGACCAGGGATGGGGCGGTCGAAAGTCGGCGCGGTTTCGAAAAGCTAGACCGGCTGTCCTCTCATGCAGAGAAAAAATCCCCCTTTCGGTGAGGTAATCAGCAAATGGCAGGGGTGAAAGGCAAGAGCGGCGGCCCGCGAAAGAACGCAGGCGGCGCAAGGCCTGGCGCCGGTCGGAAGCCGAAGGTGATCGCGCCGGCGAAGGCTGCGAAATCAGCAAATGCCAAGGCCAAGCCGAAGGCGGTGACCTCGGTCACGGCGAAGCTGGAATCGCAGCCGCACGGCGGCGCACTGAAGCGATCTAAGGACCGGCCAGTAGCGCAGGATGACCAGGACATGCTGACCCTGTTGCAGAACATCGCGCTGGGCAAGACCGCTGCCAATGCCATCCAGGTGAAAGCCGCGGTCGCGGCCGTGCAGTACACGCACGCCAAGAAGGGCGAGGGCGGCAAGAAAGAGGAGCGGCAGAAGGCAGCAGAGAAGGTGGGCGGCCGGTTCGCCCCGACGGCGCCGCCTCGGGCGCGGATGAACTGAGGTGATTCCGGCGTACTCCACCGCCTGCCCGGACTGGGCGGCTCGGCTGCGCGCGGGCGCTTCGATCATCCCGCCGCCGATCTTCCCCGATCGCGCCGAAGAAGCGCTGCGGGTGTTCAAGCAACTGCGGATCGTCGATGCGCCGGGCAGCCCGACGTTCGGCGAGGCCTGCGACCAGTGGGTCTTCGACTTCGTGGCCGCCATCTTCGGCGCCTACGACGCGGAGACCGGCCGGCGGCTTATCCGGGAAGTGCTGATGCTCATCCCGAAGAAGAACAGCAAGTCCACGCTGGCGGCCGGGATCATGGTCACCGCGATGATCCTCAACTGGCGCATGTCCGCCGAGATGATCATCCTGGCGCCGACCATCAAGATCGCAAACAACGCCTTCGCGCCGGCGCGCGACATGATCAAGGCCGACGACGAGCTGGTCGAGCTCTTCCAGGTGCAGGACCACATTCGCACGATCACGCACCGGCTGACCAGGGCCACGCTGACCGTTCTGGCCGCTGACAGCGACACCGTCGGCGGCAACAAGGCCAGCTGGGTCCTCATCGACGAGGAGTGGCTGTTCGGCAAGAAGGCCAACACGGACTCCATGTTCCGCGAGGCGACCGGCGGACTCACGTCTAGGCCGGAAGGCGTCGTGATCAAGCTGAGCACGCAGTCCGATGAGCCGCCGGCCGGCGTCTTCCGGGCGGACCTGCAGCGGATGCGCTCGATTCGCGACGGTCTGATCGTCGATCCGACGTCACTGCCGGTGTTGTACGAGCACCCGCCGGAAATGATCGCGTCTGGCGAGCACCTGAAGCTGGAGAACCTGCGGCTGGTGAACCCGAACTTCGGGGTGTCGGTCGATGAGGAGTATCTGCGCCGTGAGTTCGAAAAGGCGGACTTGGAGGGCGAGCACGCGCTCCGAGGCTTCCTGGCTAAGCACGGCAACGTCGAGGTGGGCCAGAACCTACGGTCGGATCGCTGGGCCGGCGCGGACTTTTGGGAAGGACGTGCAGAGCGCGCGCTCACCCTGGAAGACCTGATCGAACGCTGCGAGGTGGTCACGATCGGCATCGACGGTGGCGGCCTGGACGACCTTCTCGGACTGGCCGCGGTGGGACGTGAGCGTGACTCTCGCCGCTGGCTGGCTTGGTGTCATGCCTGGGCGCACGAGATCGTACTGGAGCGCCGGAAGGATGTGGTCGCCAACCTGCGTGACTTCGAACGCGACGGCGACCTCACCATCGTCAAGCTTCCGGGCTTGGATGTGCTGCAGGTTGCAGATGCCATCTGCCAGATCAAGGACGCCGGCCTGCTGCCGGAAGAACATGCGGTCGGCGTCGATCCAGCGGGCATTGGCGCGATCGTCGATGAGCTGACCACTGAGGATCGCGGGCTCGATATCAAGCAGATCGTGGCCGTGTCACAGGGCTGGAAGCTCAATGGTGCGATCAAGACCACCGAACGAGCGCTGGCCGGCGGCAGCCTGACCCATGGCGGCCAGGCGCTCATGGCCTGGTGCGTCGGCAACGCGAAAGTCGTGCCGGTCGGCAACGCCATCACGATCACAAAGCAGGTCAGCGGGTCCGCCAAGATCGACCCGCTGATGGCTCTGTTCAACGCGGTGTCCCTGATGGCACTGAACCCATCCGCCCGCGGCTCCTCGGTCTACGAGGAACGCGGCATTCGATTCATCTGAGGAACGCATGGCCCGATTCGATGCCACCGCGCTCCAGGCCCTGGACAGGATCTGGAAGGGCGAAGCCACGCCCGCTGGCCCGCGCGCCAGCGCCGACGGCCAGACGATGGCCATGGATGACCCCCGGTTGCTGGAGTTCATCCGCGCGGGCCGCTCGTCGGGAGGCGCGTTCCAGCTGCGGAACATGGCCGTGCTTCGGTGCGTCTCGCTGATCTGCGGCACCGTTGGCATGCTCCCTGTCAGCCTGATAGAGGCCGGCCCCGAGAAGACGGTGGCATCGGATAACCCTGCGCACCGCTTGCTGAAGGTGCGGCCGAACAGTTGGCAGACGCCGCTGGAGTTCAAACGGCAGATGCAGCTGGCTCAACTGCGGTTCGGCGACGCCTATGCGCGCATCGTCTGGTCCGCTGGCCGCCCGATCGCCCTGGTTCCGTTGAACAGCCGATCGATGCGGGCCGAGTTGGCCGACAACTGGCGGATGGTCTATCGCTACAGCACTGAGAGCCGGGGCGAAGTCGTGCTTCGGCAGGAGGATGTGTTCCACCTCCGGGATCTGTCGGTCGATGGAGTCACCAGCCTTTCGCGTATGCGCCTCGCCGATCAGGCCATCCGTCTGGCTCTGGAGGCCGAAGAGGCCGCTAGTCGAACCTTCACGACGGGCAACATGGCAGGCGGTGCATTGGAATTTCCCAATGCGCTGAGCGAAAAGGCCTACGAGCGCATTCGCGGGGGGCTGGATACTGAGTTCGCAGGCGCCCGGAGCGCACAGCGCTGGATGATGCTCGAAGAGGGCGGCAAGGCGAACAAGTTCGGCAGCACCGCCGAGGAAGCCCAGCAGGTCGAGAACCGCAACATGCAGGTGGAGGAGATCGCCCGCCTGTTCGGCGTTCCGCGCCCGCTGCTGATGATGGACGACACCAGCTGGGGCTCGGGCATCGAGCAGCTGGGCATCTTCTTCCTCCAGTACACGATGCTGGAGCATTTCACGAACTGGGAGCAGGCCGCGGCGCGTTCTCTGCTTCCGGATGCAGATTTGGATCGCCTCCAGTTCAAATTCAACGAGCGCGCGCTGATGCGCGGCACGCTCAAAGACCAGGCCGACTTTTTCGCCAAGGCGCTGGGCGCCGGCGGGCAGTCTCCCTGGCATACCCAGAACGAGGTGCGCGAGCTGCTGGACTATCCCGAGTCCACGCAGCCGGGCACCAATGACCTGCGCAATCCCATGACCCAGAAGGGAAAATTCGATGAGCCTCCGGCAGCTGCCTGATATTCGCGCGGACCACCGCCTGGGTGCCGCCCAGTTCGATATGCGTCCAGATGCCTTGGAACGCTGGGAGCCGGAGGTGCAGGCGGCGGCTGCCGGCGACAACGCAATCTCCATTTACGACCCGATTGGCGACAACTGGGAGGGTTCCGGCGTCACGGCAAAGCGCATCGGCGCCGCGCTGCGGGCCATCGGCCAGCAGGACGTCACGGTCAACGTGAATTCCCCGGGCGGCGACTTCTTCGAAGGCGTCGCGATCTACAACTTGCTTCGCGAGCACCCTGCCAAGGTGACTGTGCAGGTCATGGGCCTGGCTGCCTCGGCAGCTTCGGTCATCGCCATGGCCGGCGACGAGATCCTGATGGGTGACGGCGCGTTCCTCATGATCCACAACGCCTGGGCAGTTGCCATCGGCAACCGGCACGACATGGCCGAGGCGTCCAAGCGACTGGAGCCGTTCGACGCGGCGATGGCCAAGGTCTACGCCGATCGCGCCGGCATCACCGTGACCGAGGCGGCGCGGATGATGGACCAGGAGACCTGGATCGGTGCCGCCGATGCCGTGGAGACCGGCTTCGCCGATGGTCTGCTCGATGGCGAATCCGTCACCAAGGGTGCCAAGCAGAGCGGGGGCCGTAAGGCGCTGGCTCTGGTCGAGGCAGCAATGGCGAAGGCGGGGCACTCGCGATCGAGCCGCCGCGACACCCTCAAATCTCTTTTCTCCGGCACGCCGAGCGCTGCTGGCAACTCCGCCACGCCGCGCGCTGGCGACGACACCGCAGCCCAGCTGCAGAACCTTCTCAACACCATCAAAGGGTAATCCCATGAATGTGCAGACCCACCGCCGCGTTCCGCGCGGCCTCGTCGCCGTGCGCGCGGAAGGCGAACAGCCGAATGTCAAGGCACTGGTCGAGGCCCTGAACAAAGCCTTCTCCGACTTCAAGGCGGAGCACAACCAGCAGCTCGAAGAGATCAGGAAGGGCAACGCTGATGCGCTGCAGGCCCTGAAGGTCGACACCATCAACGCCGAGATCAGCCGCCTGCAGAAGGCAGTTGACGACGCCAACATGCAGATCGCCTCGGCGCAGATCGGTGGATCGGGCGGCGACCAGCTGAAGGATCGCGAGTACAGCGCAGCCTTCCGCGCCCACTTCAAGGGCGGCGACGTGCAGGCCTCGTTGAACAAGGGCGCCGACAGCGAAGGCGGCTACCTGGCCCCCGTGGAGTGGGACCGGACCATCACCAACAAGCTGGTGCTGATCTCGCCGATGCGGCAGCTGGCCAATGTCCAGCGCGTCTCCGGCGCCGGCCTGACCAAGCTGTTCAATCTGGGCGGCACTGCCTCGGGCTGGGTCGGCGAGACCGCGGCGCGCCCGGCCACCGCCACCAACACCTTCGCGTCGCTCGGCTTCGGCTGGGGCGAGATCTACGCGAACCCGGCGGCGACCCAGCAGCTGCTGGACGACTCGGAGATCGACCTGGAGGCCTGGCTGGCCGGCGAGGTGGACACCGAATTCGCCAAGCAGGAGGGCTCAGGGTTCTTCTCCGGCGACGGCACCAACAAGCCGTTCGGCATCCTGACCTACGTCACCGGCGGTGCGAACGCGGCGAAGCACCCGTTCGGTGCCATCACCGCAGTGAACAGCGGCGCGGCGGCGGCGATCACGTCGGACGGCATCCTCGACCTGATCTACGACCTGCCCTCGGCCTTCACCGGCGGCGCCCGCTTCGCGATGAACCGGAAGACGCAGGGTGCCATCCGCAAGCTCAAGGATGGTCAGGACAACTATCTGTGGCAGCCGTCGTACATCGCGGGCCAGCCGGCGACCCTGGCCGGCTTCCCGATCACCGAGGTGCCGGATATGCCGGACGTGGCAGCGAACGCCATCGCCGCGCTGTTCGGCGACTTCCGCCAGACCTACACGGTCTATGACCGCGTGGGCGTGCGCGTGCTGCGCGATCCGTACACCAACAAGCCCTTCGTGCAGTTCTACACCACGAAGCGCGTCGGTGGTGGCGTCCACAACCCGCAGCCGATGCGCGCGCTGAAGATCGCGGCCGCGGCCTGACCCATTGGCGCCGGGCGGCTTTGGCGCCGCCCGGTTGCCCGTAAGAGGAAACGACATGGCAAAGTTCAAGAAGGCCTTCCGAGGCGTCCCGGACGGCGAGATCTACCCGAAAGACTACGTGCGTGGCGACGAGTGCCCGCCGGAACTGGAGGAGGGGGCGCGGGAGCTTGGCGCGTTGGACGACTCGGCCCCGACACCGCCGCCGGAGGGCGATGACGTCAATCCGGATCCGAGCGCGTCCGACGCCAGCGGCGCTGCCGAGGGTGACCATGCCACCGGCACCGAAACGGTCGACGTGCCTGATAAGGCTGTCCTGATTGCCAAGCTCGAGGAGGCGAAGATCGCCTTCGACAAGCGCTGGGGCGTTGAGAAGCTGCAGGCAGCCCTCGACAGCGGCAAGAAGGACTGACCGATGGCCCTGCTGACGCCAGAGCAGTGCCGGGCGCAGTGCCGCGTCGACGGTGAGTACGCCGACACGGAGTTGGCCGACCTCCTGGTGTCGGCAGAGGCTGCAGCATCTGCCTATCTGAACTGCGCGACGTTCGATGCGCAGGCCGCATTGGATGCCGCGCTCGAAGCGCTTCCGGGACAAGCTGCCGCAGCTCGCGCGTCTTACGCCGCTGCCCTGGCGGCTGCGGATGCCGAGCCCGACGAGCAGAAGGCACAGACCATGCGCATGGTGGCCGAGCAGCGCTTGGCCAACGCCAATCTGGCCGGCCAGCGTGTCCTCTACGGAATCGTCGCCGACGGCAGCATTCTGGCGGCGGTCCGGCTCATCCTCGGCCACCTGTGGGCAAACCGTGAGGCTGTCGTCGTTGGCGACACGGCAACTGAAATTCCGATGGGCGCAGTCCACCTGCTGCGCCCCTATCGGCGAGTCCAGAGCCCATGAAGGCCGGCGAGCTCAACCGCCGCATCCGCATCGAGCGGCGCGGCACCGGCACGGATGGCTGGGGCCAGCCAGTCGCCGACTGGCAGCTGGTGGGGGAGATCTGGGCCAGCATCGCCAACGAGACAGGCATGGGGGCGATCCGCTCCAGCCTGCAGGGCAACGTGCCGGCCTCGATCGCGCGCTACAGCTTCCTGGTGCGCTTCCCGACGGCGCAGGCGCTCGGTATCGACCAGGGCATGCGCATCGTCCACGACGGGCTGGTGTTCGACATCAAGGGCCTCACGCGCGACCTGAAGGACCGGGAGCGCGCCTACATCATGGCCGAGCAGGGTGGTAACGATGGCTAGCCGGGTGAACCTCTCCGGCGCTCTGGCCGGCCTCGACAACCTGGCCGAGATGACCACCAGCGTGGCGCGTTCCATGGGCGTGGGCGCCGGCCAGGCCGTGCGCGATGAGGCGAAGGCCCGCGCGCCGGTCGACGACGGCACGCTTCGAGATGCCATCTACCTGGCATACCGCGATGGGGAGTCCACCGAGTCGAAGGTGGTCTATCAGGTCAGCTGGAACGCGAAGAAGGCGCCACACGGACACCTGCTGGAGTTCGGCCACTGGCGGACGAACGTTCTGGTGCGCGGCGAGGACGGTAAGTGGCGCGCGACGACGGAGCTGCTGCCGGAGCCAGTGTGGACCGCAGCGCATTCATTCCTGCGGCCGGCCTACGAGGCCACCCTGTCGCGCCTCGCGGAGATCGCCGCGGCGCGCGGGAGCCAGCGCCTGGCCGAGCTGATGGCCGGCAAGGGGGAAGACGATGCCGTATGAGCCGCTGCTGGAACAGCTGGTCGCCCCGGTGCTGGGCGGCAGGTTCTACGCCGACGTGCTTCCGGATAAGCCGACGTACCCCTGCGGCGTCTACCAGCAGGTCGGCGGCCGCGGCCTCTGGTTCGCCGAAGGTGAGATGCCGGACCACAAGCACGCGCGAGTACAGATCACCCTCTGGGCGGCGAAACGTTCCGAGGCCAATACGCTGATGCGCGCCATCGAGGGCGTGCTGTGCACCAGCCTGCCGAAGGCGGAAGTCATCGGCGCGCTGACCGCGACCTATGAGGACGCGATCAAGAAGTACGGCGCCCGGCAGGACTTCGGGCTCTGGTACCCCGACCCCTGAGCGGTTCTCTCCACTGCCCGGCCTCGCGCTGGGCTTCCTTTTGACCCATAGCGAGGTTTCTTCCATGTCTCTCAAGCTGCCCAAGGGCGTCCAGTTCGGCTTCGCGTCGGTCCTGGCCACCGCCATCGCCGCCACCGGCTTCTCGAAGGCCGCGCCGGCCGTCGCCACCGTCCCGACCGGCTCGGTCGACGAAGGCGAGGTGGTGCTGATCCAGGTCGCCGGTTGGCCGCTGCTCAACAACAAGGTCGCCGTCGCCGGCGATGAAACCGCCGGTGCGCTGCCGCTGCTCGGCACCGATACCACGGACGCGACGCTGTTCGGCGGTACCAGCGGCGCGGGCACGCTCCTGATCGCCGGCGAGTTCACCGACTTCACCCAGCAAGGCGATCCGTCCACCAGCGGCGGCGATCAGCAGTTCTGGCAGGGAACGCTGCTGGAAGATCCGACCGGCCGGCAGATCTCGATCCCGACCACGAAGAACGCCAAGACCATGACCCTGCCGCTGTACTACGACCCGAGCCTGCCCTGGTACGGCGCGGCGAAGGCGGCGGACGCACGCGGTGAGCCGGTGATCCTGCGAGCGAAAATCCCCGGCGGCGACGTGCTGTACTGGTACGGCTACCTGTCCTTCGACGGCGACCCGACCATCGCCTCGAGCACGCCGATGGGCAACACCATGACCTTCACGGCGCTGAGCGAGTCCACCCTGGTGGAGGCGCCCTGATGCCCGTGCGCAAGGGCGAGGCGCCCAAGCAGCTGCCGGCGGAGCTGAAGTTCAGCTCCGCCGCGGAGAAGCTGGTCCTGAACGTCAAGTTCGCCAACCACACCAGCAAGGAATACCGCGACCACAACGGCACGGTGGGCGAGCTCGTGCTGTGGCTGGTGGACGAGTGGGACGCCGACTTCCCGCTGACCGTGGACGGCATTTCCGACTTCGAGGACGAGCACCCCGGCATCAGCCATGGCCTCATCGAGGCGTGGTGGCGCGCGCGCACGGTGGCGCTGGAAAAAAACTGATAGAGGCGGTCGAGGCGCTGTATTTCCGCGTCCCGACCGCCGCCGAACTCCAAGGTACCGGCCTCAAGCCGAAGCACTACGTGGCGCCAGAGGTTGTTCTGTGGCCCGAGAACAACACTGCGATCGACCTGTTCCAGCGGATCTCCAACCAGTGGCGCTGCGGCGCCGGCGGCCCCATCGGGCTGGACTACCGAGTGGTCTACGACGAGCTGGCGCACCTGGGCATCGCTGGCGACGCGCGCGACGAAGTCATGGCGGCCCTGTCCGTCATCGAGGTGGCCGCCATGAAGCACATCAACGAGGGATAGGCCGACATGGCAGACCAGACGATCGGCACCGCGCGGATCGAGATCGAGATCGACAACAGCAAGGTCGAGCCCGGCATCAACCGCGCCAAGCAGTCGGTTTCCTCGCTCACCACGGAGGTGGAACAGGGTAGCCAGCGACAGGTCCAGGCCACCACGCGCCAGATCAAGGCGCTGGAGCGGCAGATCGCTACCCTCGGCAAGGACCGCGAAGAGATCATCCGCTGGCGCATCGCGCAGCAGACCACCGGCGCCGAGGCTGCGCGCCTCACTGCGCTGCTGGACAAGCAAGCGGCCTCGATGGCCAAGGCGGCCACGTCTTCGGGGCAGTACCGCGCCGCGCTGCGCAGCCTGCCGGCCCAGGGCACGGACATCGTGACCCAGCTGGCGGGCGGCCAGAACCTGGGCCTGGTGCTGCTGCAGCAGGGCGGCCAGATCCGCGACCAGTTCGGCAGCGCCAGCCTCGCCATCCGCGGTGTCGGCACGGCGCTCGCCGGGCTGGTCAACCCGATCACCCTGAGCGCCGCGGCCGTCGGTGTGCTGGGCTACGCCTGGTATGACGCGGCGAAGCAGCAGGAGGCCTATACGGCGGCGCTTGCCCTGTCCCGAAACGAGGCGGGCCTTACCGAGTCCGCGCTGGCGGACCTCGCGCTGCAGGCTGCCAAGGCCGAGAACGCTCGCGTTGGGCTTGGCGCTGACGCCGCGGTGGCCATCGCGAAGAACGGCCAGATCGCCCGGGATAGCGCCCAGGACGTGGCGAATGCCGCGGTGGCCATGAGCCAGCTGACCGACCAAGCAGTCGACGACACCGTCGCGGCCTTCGCCAAGCTGGGGCAGGACCCGACGAAGTACGCGCTGGAACTGAACGAGCAGATCGGGTTCCTGACCTCCGGGCTGTACGAGCAGATCCGCGCGCTGCAGGACCAGGGGAAGACACAGGAAGCGGCGGCGATCGCCACCAAGGCGGCGTCTCAGGCCACGCAGGAGGCACTGGCACGCGTGCGCGAGAGCCAGGTTGGCGTTGCGAAGTGGTGGGATGAGCTGGGGGTCAAGGCAAGCAACGCCTGGGACCGGATGAAGCAGGGCCTCGGATTCCAGAACCAAGCGCAGGAGCTGCAGGACCTGCTGAAGCAGAACTCGGAGGCCGTTGATGGGCTGCGGTTCCTGCAGTCCGAAGGCAAGCGCGCGAGCGTCATCCAGAAGGCAGCAGACGACATCAAGGAACGCACAGCGCGCATCCGGCAGCTTTTGGAGGAGGCCGAGCGCCAGAACGGCGAGGCGCAGGTCCAAGCCGCGCAGCAGACCGCAGTGCGCACTTCGGCGGCGCTCGACGCCATCATCGAGTCCCAGGCGACCAAGGAGGAGAAGAAGCGCACCGAGATCGCCAAGGTCACCGGCGACGCGGAGGTCGCCATTGAGCGGGCGAAGGCAGCGGGGTTGATCAAGGAGGCGGAGCGGCTGGAGGCGAAGAGGCAGGACGCGATCGCCGCGATCACGAAGAAGTACGCCGACAAGAACGCCGGCAAGGCCGCCGCTGCGCAGGTCAAGAGCGACTCGAACAGCGCTCAGACGCTGGTGGAATCCATCCAGCGCCAGATCACGGCCAACGAGCAGCTGCGCGACACCAGCGAGAAGGTCACCGCCGGCGACCGCCTGGCCATCCAGGCCAAGCAGATGCTGGAGGACCAGAACAACAAGATGTCGGCCAGCGCCCGGGCGCTGCTCAAGGCCATCCTGCCGGAGCTTGAGGCCAGCGAAAAGTTGACCGACAGCTACACCAAGCAGGAGAAGGCGAAGGAGGCTCTGGCACGCCAGAACGCCATCTTCGAGCTGCAGAACCAGAACCAGGCGCGGGGCAACGAGGCCGACCTGGTCCAGATCGGGCACGGCGGCGAGGCCGCAGAACTGCTCCGCCGCCAGTTGGATATCCGTCGCGCCTACGAAGATGAGGTGAAGCGCCTGGGCGACAAGGGTGTCGCGGACGACAAGGACAGCTGGGATGCGCTGGCGGCGAACGCCAAGCGGCACTACGACGAGATGCTGGAGGCCGAGCGTAAGTTCCAGAGCGAGCGAATGGCCGCCCTGGGCGACTGGCGAAACGGCGCGCAGGCCGCGATGCAGGACTATGCATTCGGGGCGGCCGATGTCGCCAGCCAGACGAAGGACGCGTTCACCAACGCCTTCGAAGGTGCAGAGGATGCACTGGTCGACTTCACGAAGACCGGCAAGCTGTCCTTCAGGGACCTGGCCGACTCGATCATTTCCGACCTGACGCGGATCGCAGCCAAGCAAGGTATCTCGACTCTGGTCGGATACATTGCGGGCGCGTTCGGAAGCACGGCATCGGCCCCGTCAACGTCTGGCGGGCAGGGCTTCGGCAACAACACGAGCTGGCTCACGGGGAGCCTTACGCCCAACGCTCGCGGCGGCGTCTACGACTCGCCGAGCCTATCGCGCTACTCGAACAGCATCGTGCACAAACCCACCATGTTCGCCTTCGCCAAGGGCGCCGGACTTATGGGCGAGGCGGGGCCTGAGGCCATTCTGCCGCTCCGCCGCAGCTCAGATGGGCGTCTGGGCGTCCAGGCATCCGCCAGCGGTGCGGGAGCGCAGATCGCCAAGGTCGAGGTGAATATCGAGAACAATTCCGGTGGGCAGATGACTGCGGAACCGTCTGGCGTTCGGTTTGACGGGGAGAAGCTCATCGTCGGCGTGCTGGTTGGTGCAATTGCCAGCGGCAAGGCTGACTCCGCGCTCGGTGCCAGATATGGCATGCGGGCCAAGGGGGTGGCGCTTGGCTAATCCCACATGGCCGGCCGGCCTGCCGACACCGATCATCGATGGCAACAACTACACGCCTGGCAGCGACAACGTGCTGCGCACTCAGTTTGCGGGCGGGATGAAGGTCCGCCGCCGCCAGTCTTCAGCCTACGAGGTTGTGGCGTTTTCGCTGGTGTGCAACCGAGCGCAGGTTCAGACGCTCGACAATCTCGTGGTGTTGACGCTGGCCGATGTCCTGCCGTTCGACTGGTTCGAGTTTCGTGACCCTGCACGTAGCGGCGCCACCTATCGATTCCGGAGCCGGCCGAAGTACGCGCCTGTGCAGGTCGGGCGACTGTGGCGGGCCGACATCGAGCTGGATCTCCTCACGCCGTTCAGCGGCTCCTTCAGCCTCGCCGCCGCGGCCGGCGTGCTGACTACCATCGACGGCACGGACATTACTTCATGAGCAACAGCATCCGAGAGCGGGATCTTGGCCAGATCAACCCGGCGCCGACCGACCTGGTGCGAATCGTACGCGGCGATCGGTCGGTCATGGGGCCGGCCGCCAACATGCCGGTACCGACGGCGGCGCAGACCCAGCTCAACCAGCTGCGGGACGGGCAGGGCGCCGGCCAGGTGGTGGCGCGTACATGGGCGGACCTGTCGGCCGCCGCCGGCGTGGCCGGCACCGGGGCTCAGGTGATCGACGACACCGGAACGCACACGGATGTGGCGTCCTCGACGGTGGTGCCTAACCAAGGCCAGTACGTCTGGAACGTCGGCATCGCCGGCTGGCAGTGGGTGCGCCCGGACGCGCTGGCGCTGAAGGCCGAGGCGGTCGATGTTGTGGGCTCGGAGTACTTCGCGAACGACGGCATCTACTACTACTCGGTCGACCAGGCCGGGGACTCGCGCATCGCCTATTCGGTCTCCGGCGATGGCTCGGCCTTCTACACCTCCGGCGGCCGGGTGGAAGACAGCGCATCGGCTCAGGCGATCGACACCCTGGGCTTCGACGCAGCCATCGCGCCGGTGATGCCGGGCTACACCGACGCGATGATCCGCTACGCGCTGGATGCCGATGGCAACACCCGCGTCGTGGCGATCGAGGGCGGCTATTCGGGGCCGGTCACCGTGCTCCCGGCCGAAACCGGCGAGCCGTCGGAGACGCCGGCGGACTACCTGGCGCTGTTGCGCACCACCAAGCAGGCGCTGGCGGGATTGCAGGTGGGCCAGCGCACCGCGCCGCTGGTGCTGGCCTTTCTCGGCGACAGTTGGACGTTCAAGCCGCGCCGCTTCCTGTTCTGGCTGAGCAAGGTGCTCAAGGCAGCCTATGGCGATGCGGGCCCCGGCTACGTGCAGTTCTGCAAGTCGTCCGGGGTGTGGTGGGGCTCGGTCGATGAGGCTGTCGCCGTGGCGCGCAGTGGCGCCTGGGTGGACAGCAACCACGCCGGCCTGTCGCTCCCCAACCTGGCCGGTGCCACCGGCGAGCTTGGCGCCAGCTACACCCTGACCGGCATTCCGGCGGGACTGAGCGAGGTGAAGCTGTTCGCGCAAGGCGCGGTCAACGTCAGCTACGCCTGGAATGGCGGCGCCGCGGTGACCGTGGCTGGGGGCGGTGCGACGGTCAACGTCATGGCCCTGACGCCCGACCCGGCGGGCGGCACTCTGGTGATCACCTGCCTGGCCGCTGGCCAGGTGCTGGGCGGTGTGTCGTTGGAGAAGTCGGCCCCGGGCATCCGCATCCACAATCTGGGCTCGGACGGCGCCCACTCCGGGCACTGGGCCGAGGCCGACCCGACGATGTGGGCTGCCGGCCTGGCCGCGCTGGCGCCGGACTTCGCGCGCGTCATGCTGGGCACCAACGACCAGAAGTCTTCCGCGCATCTGCCGGCGCAGTTCCAGATCGACATGCAGACGCTGTGCACGCGCCTGCGCGGCATCAACCCCGTGGTCGACCTGCTGGTGGCCATGCCGCCGGAGAACGGCTCCACCGACCCGGCGCACGTCGCGCCGATGTCGGCCTACGCGCGCGCCGGCTACCAGGTGGCGCAGGCGGCCGGCGCCGCCTTCGTCAACCACCAGTCTTTGTGGGGTGAGTCCTACGCCAGCTATTCCCCGACGTCGAGCCGGCCGTGGATGGATATCGATGCCATCCACCCCTCCGATGCCGGCGGCGTTGCGCTGGCGGCCTGGGAATCGCGCGTCCTCCAGTTCCTCTAAAGGTGATCCATGGCTTCCTTCATCAAGCTCAACGCCGTCCTGCCTGCTGATACCCAGCAGCCGAAGCTGACGGACATCCTTCGCGACATCATCGACCCCAACAAGCTGGCCTACTACGACCGCGACGACGCCGGTGCGGCACGCTCGATCAATGGCGCGCCGCTGCGAAACGGGCCGGCCTCCAGCGGGACCAAGACCTGGACGTCGGCCAGCGGAATTGGCTACGACGGCCTGGGCAATATCGTGTGCACCTCGAGCACGCGCCGCATCGGCTACATCAACCAGGCGTCGACCGACGCCCAGGCGGTGGCCACGGTGGCTCTGGTCGCCAGCGGCAGCGCGACCTATGCGGGCCCGGTGATCCGCCGGCAGGACGATGCGAACTATCTGTTCGCCTGGATCCAGAGCGATGGCGCGTTCCGGCTGCAGCGCCGGGCGGCCGGCGTGACCACCACGATCGCGCAAGCGACGGTGTACCCGGAAGTGGACCGCGAGTACCAGATCTTCGTGGAGGCGGCCGGCAACGTCGTCACCGCGCGCATGCGCGGCAAGCTGTCGGCTGGGGCCAGCGACGAGCTGATCGAGCTGTCCGGCGCGGATGCCTCTCCGAATCCCGCAGGGATCGGTACCGGCATCATCTTCAGCGCGCCAGGCCAGGTGATCACCGGCTTCTACAGCCGATAAGTCCATGCCACGCCTCCTGTCTCCAGCGGCCGCTGCAGCCGCCCTCGCGCCCCAGACGGCGGAGGTCTTCGTCACCCTGCTGCGGATCACCGCGCCGGGCATGGAGACCATCCGCATCGCCAATGACACCCAGCCCGTGGTGCGCACAGGGGTCACCTTCCAGCCCTACGCCTTCGAGTGCGAGCTGCCCGAGGACACCAGCGACTGGAACGGCACCATTCCGCTGCGCATCGACAACGTCGATCGGCAGGTGTCGCGGATCATCCGCGACTACGTGGGCACGCCGTCGTGCCGGATCGAGGTGGTGCTGGCCAGCTCGCCTAACACGCCAGAGATGGGGCCCTTCGATTTCGACGTCCTGAGCGCCGACATCGACGATACCTCGCTGGTACTCACCCTGGGCTATTCCGAAGGTTTCCTCGACCAAGGGTTCCCGGCACAGACCTACACGCCGAGCAATTCACCGGGCCTATTCGTATGACGGCGGCCTTCTTCGTTCAGTTCATCGGCGTGCCTTACGCGGGCAAGCAGTTCTGCCGCGAGCTGGTGCGGCGCGTGCTGGCCACGCAGGGCATTCCGATGCCACTGGTGGAAGAGCCGGCGCAGGCGACGGCCTGGCGGCGCGTGGAACGGCCGCAGGCGCTGGATGTGGTGGTTTTCAACCGCGGCGGACGGCCGTCGCACGTGGGCATTTGTGTCGACGGCGGGCGCTTCCTTCACGTGGAGGAGGGCGGCCGCTCGGTCATTGATCGTCTCGGGGCGCCGCTGTGGGCGGCACGCATCGAGGGCTTCTATCGCTTCATGGGGACCGCAGCATGCAAGAGCTGATCATCAAGGGGCACGAGTTCGCCGAGGCCGGCATGGTGCATGTGCGCCCCGGCCAGACCGTGGCCCAGATGCTGGCCGCAGCCACCGGCGGCGTGGAGCTGTCGCCCGACCTGATCGTGCGCATCGGTGGCCACGAGGTGCCGCCGGCGCTGTGGGCGCGGGTGCGGCCGAAGGCGGGTTCGCGCATCCTGGTGACCCGCACCGGCCTGGCCGGCGGCGGCAGCGCCCGCCAGTTGCTCGCCGCGGCGGTCATGATCGTGGTGTCCTACTACGCGCCGGGCTGGGGCGCCGCGCTGACCAACACGGCCGCGGGCAGCGCTGCCGCCGGCACAGTTGCCGCCGGCATTGTGCTTGCCGCCTCCTACGCGGTGAATGCTCTGATCCGGGTTCCGACGGCCAGCAATGCCGCCAACTCCGACCAGAAGAGCTGGAACCAGCTGACCGGCTCGTCGAACCAGATCAACCCGTGGGGCGTGATCCCGGTGGTGCTAGGCGAGCATCGACACTTCCCGCCACACGCGGCCATGCCGTACTCGGAAATGGTGGGCCAGAACAGCTATCAGCACTGCCTGTTCGACCTGGGCCACGGGCTGCTCAACGTCGACGAGCTGAAGATCGGCGACGACGATATTTCGAACTACGAGGACGCCTGGTTCGAGCTGGCCGATGAGGCGCACCCGCCGACGCTGTACACCAACGACGTGTCCGAGGACGCCGTGCAGTCTGAAATGAACACCGACGGCAACCAAGTCACGCGCACCACGGCGCCGGGGGTGGATTCGATCGGCCTGGACATCCTGCTGCCCAATGGGCTGCTCGTTTACGGCGATTCGATGCTGCAGGGCTGGCCCATGTGGATCGTGTGGAAGGTCGAGTATCGCGCCGTGGGCGCGTCGACCTGGCTGACGCCAAGCTCGCCGCGTCTATCCGGGCTGGTCAGCAGCTGGACGGCGGGCGGCTCGGAGCTGCCCGCGTTCGGACCGGGAGCCGGCCTGTACCTGGTGAAAAAGCAGACCCGCGATCCATTCTCGATCGGCCTATCCTGGGATGTAGCCAACGGGCAGTACGAAGTGCGGCTGACCCGCTATGACACCAAGAACCAGACCTCGCGGAGCTGGGCCGACCAGGCCACCTGGCTGGCGCTACGCTCGATCCGCTACACCAACCCGTCCACCACCGGCACCAGCAAGCTGGCCATGAGGATCCGGGCGACCGACCAGCTGACCGGGACGCTGCAGACGTTGTCGTGCCTGATCAAGCAAAGCGTGCAGGTCTACAACCGGACCGCCGGTACCTGGTCATGGCAGTACAGCAAGAACCCGGCCTGGGTCGCCTACTGGCTGCTGACGCAGAGCCGGGCGATGGCGCGACGCGTGCCGGCCTCACGGGTCGACTTGGACAGCTTCGCTGACTTTGCCGACTTCTGCACCGCCAATGGCTTGGAGACCCGGATGGTGGTCGACACCCAGATGACCGCCAGCGACCTGCTGCGCAAGGTGCTGGCCGGAGCGCTGGGCGATCTGGGCAACCGCGACGGCAAGTACTGCGTGATCTTCGACCGCGACGATCCCACGGCGGTGGCACAGTTCACCCCACAGGAGACCGCCGGCTTCAAGGTAACCCGGGCCTTCGCCAAGCTGCCGCACGCGCTGCGGGTGCAATTCAAGAACCCGGACGCGGACTGGCAAGACGACGAGATCGTCGTGGTGCGCGACGGCTACAGCTACCGGGGCAAGGATGCACGCGGCAATGCGAGTGCCGATCCAGCCGCAACCGAGTTCGAGACCCTCAACCTCGAGCAGACCATGCTGGCCAAGCAGGCGTGGCAGATCGGGCGCTACCAGCTCGCTCAGGCGATCTATCGCCCGAACACCTACACCTGGACCTCGGATATCGCTGGCCTGACCGCCACTCGCGGCGACTGCGTGCAGGTGCCGAACGACGTCACCGAGTGGGGCGTGGGCTGGGGCAGGGTCCTGTCGGTACAGGCTGGCGGCATTGCCGGTGCTGCCGCGACCATCACGCTGGACAACGTCATTCCCACCGACGCGGGTCGTCGCTACCGCATGCAGCTGCGCACCACCGCTGGCGTGCTCGTGGTGGTGGGGGTCGTCGCCTCCGGCGGGGAGACCAATGTGTTCGCCGTCGACGCGATGCCGGCCGGGTTGGGCGCCGGCGCGGTCGCCGTGCTCGGCGACGCTGCCGTCGAGGTCCACACGTTGCTGCTGACCGGGGTGCGATACACCGCCGATCTCGGTACCGAGTTCACCGCCACCGACTACGATGCCCGCGTGGCGCCGTATTGGGCCGGCGCACCGGACTCGATCGTCTCGGAGGTCAGCGGCAAGGACTACGGCATTCCGGATCCTCCGGTGGTGACGGTGGTCATCAGCTCGACGGTCAACGATGCGACCGACGATGCCGGCGTGAAGACCCCGGTGGTCCGGATCGGCATGTCGGTGAAGTCCGGCGTGGCCCGGCTGCAGGCCGCATGAGCACCCCCTCGGTAGCCATCGAAGTGCGCTGGCGGCCCACCGGCGATACCGTCAGCGTCTGGCAGGCGAAGCGCTTCAGTGTCAGTCAGGCGCTACAGCTGGCCGAGCTTGAGCGCGGCGTCGCCTACGACGTCCAGGTGCGCTCGATCGGTGCCAATGGCCGCAGCTCGGCGTGGGTGGATGCGGCGGTGGCGGTGGCCAGCACCAATCGCCGCGGCGCGGCCGCACTGCCCAACATCGCCAACCAGCAGGCCATGTGGGACGTCGACACCAGCGTGACCTACGCCGCCAGCAGCACCAGCGGCGGGGTCAGCACCGCCACGATCAGCGTCTCGGCCGGAACGCTGGTGATCGGCGGGGCGACGGTGACCTATGGCGCCAGCAGCATCACGGTTGACGGGGCCGCCGGCGAGCAGATGACGCTGTTCCTGTACTACGACGACCCGGTCCTGCAGGGCGGTACGCTGCCGCTCGGCATGACCACCAGCATCGTCGATTCGGCCAACGTCGACGGCCGCGTCGCCATCAGCACCGTGCAGCTCACCTTCCCGCCTGCGGGAGGCTCCAGCACCGGTGGTGGCGGCATCGGGGGCGGCGGTGGCAGCGGTGGCGTCAAGAATCCGCCCTTCAACGAGAACCCGGTATGAGCTACGAAAAGCGAGAAGACATTGCCGGTGAGCCCGGCGAGCAGGTGGTTATGCTGGACGACGGTGCCCTGGTCGCGGTGCGCTGCACGCGCGCCGTGCAGGGTGGCCTGATCCAGTTCACGGGCCAGGCCCGGGCCATCGATGAAGACGGAAAGACGCTGATCGGCCTGGACGGCACGGCCGTGGTGCGCCGGCTGGCCCACAGCGATCGCAACGCCAGTCGCGCCGACGCGGTGGCGCGGGACTGCCTGCTGGCCCTGCTGGGCGAGGCGCCCGAGACGGTGGAGTGGGGCAGCCAGTACCTGCTCGACGTCAGCATCCGGCAGGCTATCGCGCTGGCCAGCATCCAGCCTGGAGCAGTGGACGCCGCTGGTGCGCTCTGATTGCCCCAAAAAAAAGGCCCCGAAATGTCGAGGCCTTTTCTTCATGGCGCGGTCGCGATCAGCCGTTTGCTGGGGTCTCGCGCTCAACGATTCGTCGCATCGCTTCCTGCACGTCGTGGCGCTCACGTTCGGTCCACGCGCGAAGGGGGGATCCGGTAGGAGCCGACACCGAGAGCGTTCCGTTGGCAAGTTGCTTTCGAAATTCTTCTTGGGTTAAAGGATCCATGGGCGTGATCTCTCGGGTGCTCTTGTTCATTGCAAATCCCCTATCCACCAGTTGATGGAGCATCTGATCCAGAGTGGCTTTCGGGCTGCTAAGGTTGTTGTTGAAGGAATGCAACTCGTAATACTTAACTTCGCCGCCTGTACACGGGTCGTGATTTTTTGCGGTCTCTACGCACTTGAAACTGCAGCCGTTCACTGAATAGCAGTCTCGAGCAGGGACGCCTCCGGTCCCGCAGAAGTACGCATGATCTTCGAAATGTTCATAGGAACCTCGGCTGAATTCGACCTGGAAGCCGGGCTTCGTCAAGATGGTCACGGCGATCTCGGCGACTACCGTACCCATGAGATCGATGAGCTGGGAGGGCGGTGCGACATAAGACGGATTGGGGCTGCAGAACCACGTTTTCCATTGGTCGATAAGCCCCGAATTTCCGGCGCAAATCATCACTGCGGAACTGCGTTCCGCGATCTTGTCGAAGCCGGTGTCGTCTACAAAGTAGACGAAATTGACACTATCCACTGACCAGCGAGAATCGCTGGCAATGCGAGCATTGCGCCGATCTAAAACGTTGGTCGTCATGCGCTTCCTAGCGCTCCCCCTGACAAGCCGGAAAGTATATGTGGCGCCTACCTTGACGCAATCGGAAAACTCCCCACTCTCTGGAGGTTCCGAGTGCCCGGGTACTACATGTAGTGGCTCGACTGGCCAATTGGCTGTAGTTCCACTAGATGTTGTGTCGCATTGTGTGCGACATGTGCATACAATATTCATGTGGCGTTCATATTGTCACGAGAATTCGGCGCCTTCATCCTGAATGCGTTCATTTCGTTTCGTTTGGGTCGGCGAGCTTGGGAGGGGCTGTGTACCCCAGTGCTACCCTGTCGTCCCGCCCGGAGCTGACCCATGCCCCTGTCCCGAGACGACCTGGCCAAGTTGCTGGCCAATCTCGACGCCGCGGTGCCAGGCATGCTGCAGATCCATGACGGTGAGGCTCTGGAGGCGATCGCCTGCATGGGCGAGGACATCGCCGATCAGGCTGGCCATGAGCGATCTTGGGTTGAAGACCAGGTCGAGGCCATCATGGCTCGCCACGGCCTGATCGACCCGGCGCCGCGGGAGGCCTGAGCCATGTGCTACTCCGCCCAGGTCCAGGCCGACTACAAGAAGCTGGTCCGCACGTACGGCGCGATCATGTCGCTGGCCGACTTCACCAAGCTCTACTTCCACGACGCCGGTAAGGCCAGGCCAAAGACCCCGAAGGCGATGGACGACGGCTTCCTGCTGTCCGACCAGGCCGAGGTGGCCGGCATTGCCGCCGAGATACGCGAGTGGAACCAGGACGAGGCCTCCCGCTGGGAGGAGGTCCTGTTCAGCCAGAAGACCCGGCTCAACACCGCCCAGCGGTCCTTGCAGACCAAAATCACGAAGAAGGCCGAGACCGACGTTCGGGTGGCCGGCAACAATATTGACCGCGCCGAGCAGAAGCTGGACGACCTGCGTCGCACGGAGCCCGAGGCCCGCGACAGCAGGATATTCCCCGGCGTCTACGCCCCGGTGATCATCAGCGAGGGCGGCCGGAGGGTGATCAAGCCCATGCGCTACCAGTGCCGGGTCGAGGGCTCGCCGGCGTTCTTCGACGAGAAGTACCCGGGGACCTACAACGCCCGCCGCGACAGCCTGGAGAAGTTTTGGCGCGGCACCTTCGGCCGCCGGCATGGCCTGCTGGTGGTGAACACCTTCTTCGAGAACGTCGAAGGCCCCGACGGCAAGAACCTTCGGCTGCAGTTCACGCCGCGCACCGGCGAGCCCATGCTGGTCGCATGCCTCTGGTCGCACTGGACCGACCCGAAGGGCCAGGCCCCGGATCTGCTCAGCTTCGCGGCGATCACCGATGACCCGGAGCCCGAGGTAGCCGAGGCCGGCCACGACCGGACGATCATCAATATCAAGCCCGAGCACATCGATGCCTGGCTCAACCCCGACCCGAACAATCTGGCCGCCCTGTACGCCATCTTCGACGACAAGCGGCACCCGTTCTACGAGCACCGCCTGGCGGCCTGAGCCTCTACGCGGTATTCACATTCGATGGCTATTTTTGCCATGGGTGTCTGGGCGCAGGGTGCGCGAGGTGGGTGTATGGACCGATCGAAGATGACGGCCAACGAAGCGGCCCATCGCTTCACGGCGGCCATTGGTCTGGGGAGAGTCGTTTTCGCGGCCGATGAGATGCGGCAGTTCCGGGTCTGCGCCTGGGATCACCACGGATTGGTGTGCTGGAACGACTTGATCTGGCTGCCAAAGAGCATGGGTGTCGAGGAAGCGGTGCGGCTCTATTCCGAAACCAACTTTGTCTTCTTTCTCGAGTTGAGGCCTGTTGAGGGCGACGGGCCCGTCGTGCGCATGGATCTCTCGGCTTCCGGGCAGGGGCGGGCTTGGGCGCGACAAGTCGCCAAGTCTCTTTCTCCTGCCTGATCGGTCGCAGACGGCGCGACGCCGAACAGTAGGCTGTGGCCATGAGCACTGACCGACGCGACAACGAGACCAGCCGGGGCGTGTGGCCCGGTATGTTTGACGAGCTGACCCACCTGGGGAACGACACGCGCACGCCCGAGGAGGTCGCGGCGGCCCAGGCCCGCGAGAACGCCAGGCGCAAGGGCAGGGGGCGCAAGGATTGGTGGCGGGGCCACCTGGACGAGAACGGTCGGTTGAAGGACTGACCGGGGCGGCAATGCACGACCGCGAGCCCCCGACCCTACCCAACGGGCAAGTTTCGGACCAGCCAGCGCGCATGCAGAACGGCGACACCGTGGTGCTCGTGAACCCGGCGGTTGCCGGCAGGATCATCGTTTGGCCGCTGCGCATCCCCGGCCCGAATGGCTACCAGGCTGCCCACATCGCCACCGAGCCGCCGGAGGCGCTGCCGAACGGGGCGCCGGAGGATTGGCACTCCACTGGGGGTGCGATCTACGAGGTGAGGCGCGTAGCGCGCGCACGCAGTTGAGTCGGACGCCGCCGAGGCGTCAAATAGCGGGAGTTCATCAGGTGCTCGGCGATGCCCAATAGAGCGGAATGGCCCCCTGTCGTATATCGATACTTCGACGAATCCCGATTCGCTGATGGCCTAGTCGCGGGCCGGCTCCGTCTGACCACGTTCGAAGTGTGTCGGGGTTATGAAAGTGCCGAGCAAGGTGATCGAGAGGAGGGCATGGGATTCTACGAAACCGGTACGATTCGTGGTGGATCTCAGGATCCCGACTTTGTTGAAGTGGCGCGCCGCGCCGGCATCGGCATTAGTCCCGGCTGTTCTAACGGCCACATAGAGGACTGTACGAGCACGACTAAGCTCGAGGATGCCTACCTTTATTGCGTGAGCTGCGTGCGCGACGATGACTACTTTGCGAGCCGATTTGGACCTTACTGCGTAGAGATTGTATCGCCCTTCCTTTTCGGAATGCATGTCACGGCGATGGCTACAGGAGTTGGCCTGGTCGGTAACGCGGGGGCTGGCCCTGTGACATATCGAAGCAGGACGTACACGGCGATGGAGGATCCCTTCGAGCCTGCTTTCGTCAAGCCCGAATCCTATGTGCCGCAAAGGGAGTTTCGGTTCGCATGGCTGCCTACCGCCCTGGCATCGCGCCCGCTGAAGCCGGCAGACCTTACGGTTCCCCAGATTGCTCCGCTCTGCCGGCGAGTTGCTTGAGGTCATCTGCTGGCGGAACCAAGGGTGACCCAAAGCTGACCCCAAGGCACCGGCAAGTGATTGATCCTATTGGGGTGGGTACGATCAGCTTGGATCGGCCTTGTCTTTGATTTTGCTGATCTTCCGGGACCTTGACATGGTAGGGGTCACAGGTTCGAACCCTGTACCGCCCACCACTTAAACGACTGAAATATCAGTAATTTTTGTGGGATCAGACAGACCCGGCCAGCGAGCCGGGTTTTTCATGCCAGCAGCGTGCCAGCAGCTAGACTCACTGCTCAGGCAAATGGCCACGCGGCAGCATTGGCAGAGCTATCGGCATCGTCGGAGTCGGTAATGCTGCCGTTGACGTCCTCGCGAATCTCGCCACACTTCCGTCAACAGGGTGCATCGGGAACGGGGATGGGCTGGGACTCAATCGGGGTTGCTCGGGCGTCACTTGAAGAAGCGCTGCGCACACAAAAGCTATTATTGGAAGGCGAGAGTTCCCTGCCTCAAGGTGCGGAGCGAGCAGTCGCGCTCGATGTGACGGAGCAACTGGTCCGAGCGCAAGATGCCATGTCGTTCGCGAACGGCGAGCGATTAGACCTCTACAACGAGATTCGTCGCCTCAGTTCAGCGCTGGAGCGAAAGGTGTCCGTCGTCAAACGCCTTGACGCTTACTACCTGCCAGATGCGCACGGAAACCCGGAGGGCGATCCGTACTGTCTCCTGTGCTGGGAGAGGGATTACACGCTTCTGCATCTCATCCGAAAGTCGCAGCATGCCAACTGTTGTCCCTACTGTGATCGCGAGTACCTGGCCGAGACAACAGTATTCGGGATCGGCGGGGAGCCTCGCTCATGAACAAGTTGACGTGGACTATCCCCCTTCTCGTCGCGGCTGCAATTCTTGGCGAGCTAATTTCCGATGCGCTTGGATATCAGATTGAATGGACGGCAGTCGGCATCTGTCTAACTGCGATCATAGCCGTGTGGCAATTGAGGCAAGATAGTGCGCAGAAGGCCGCTGACCGCGAGTTGGAAACGAAGCGAGACATCCTGTTCGAAGGTGTGCGTGGTATGACCCAGGCGATGCAAGCGTTCGCTAGCTTGCCGAACATGGGGATAGATTTCTCGGAGACAATGAAACATTTTCAAAGCGGAATGACCGCTATCAATGTGGCGACTAGCGTAGCAAGTCTGCCGGCAGCCAAGGCTGGAAAAGAGTTCATCGACAAGCTGGGACCGTTGTTCATGCGCGGCATGAAAATCCGCATGGACCTAGATCGTGTCCAGGAAGACGATGACACGTCGGTTGCTGAAAATCACCGGGTCCTTGTGGCGCATTGCCTTGATAACACGCTGGATCTTGGGAAAGCCATGTTGCGGGCTATTGCTGCTGTTCGGACAGACGTGGGAATTGCGAAAGAGAGCGAGGCTGAATTTCTTGCCGTCGTCTATCCAAACGAAGCGCTTGTTCGTGGTGTCATCAACGAAGTATTGGGCCGTCAGTGAAACAAGGCCCCGGTAACTCCCTTGGCGAGCTACCGGGGCCTATGCAATCTCACGGCACCTAGGGGTACGCCGCGACTGCTGGTGCGGTTTTCCATGAACGCCGGCACTCACACCTAATCCGGCTGCACCTTGGCGCTATTCGTTGCGCACCACATGAAGCTGCGGCGGGGCTTTGGTCGCAAACTTGTGACGGCCACGCGACATGGCGGTGGCGTTCTCTTTCTTGGTTGCCTTCTTGCCGACCTCGCCAATGCGGGCGTGGCAATACGGCAGCAGCTGCTTGGCGGCATCCGCACGCACAGCGATGGGCAGGCCGTCCAGGTTCATCACGTCCAGCAGGAACTGCTTGGGGTCGGCGTACTTGTCGCGCGGCATGGTCGGGACGCTGGCGGGCTTCATGTCCACGCCGGGCGTGGCCTTGCTGGCGGCTTTGATGGCCGCACGGATGGCAGGCATCGCCATGAGCTTGTCGGCAGCTGCGGATGCACTTCCCACCGCGTAGCCAGCAGCCACGGCAGCATCCCGGTTGGTGCAGCCCGCAACCTTGTTGACGACGAACTGGCGCTGCTTCTCGGTCAGTTTGGGAGGGGTTGGCTTAGTCTTCATGGGCAAAAATCCCTCTCCGTAAGGGAACATCCGGTCTAGGTGTCGAAACTTTCTGGTGATTTTTCGTCACGTCCCGTTGGTGGCGTCAACGCGACGCGGCGGCAAGTTCTCCTGGACCGGCCAGGTTTTTGTAGACACCTAGGGGCCATACTTCATGGCAATGACCGAGGTATCTATGAGTAGCAGCAGGCAGTACACGGAGGAGTTCCGCAGCGAGGCGGTGAAGCAGGTGCTC
>Ga0160472_100224_pt1 | contig 69317 bp, 61 predicted proteins | sample HID1973M_E11MG_FD_108267 | JGI IMG/M metagenome (GOLD analysis project Ga0160472, IMG submission 108267) | Enriched mosquito-associated microbial communities from UW Madison campus, WI, USA - HID1973M_E11 MG | ecosystem: Host-associated > Arthropoda: Insects > Digestive system > Unclassified ... | reverse complement strand
TAAGCTCAAGGGTGGCGTGGACTTGTTCCGATAGCATCGGAACGCGAAGTTAACAGCTCAACACGCGGTTTACAACCCCAAAAACAAAAATGCCGTTCAGACTTAACTGAACGGCATTACCGCCTTGGCGGGAGTTTTTGTATGTGGCGCGATGTGCAGCTCAGCGCAGTTCAGCCCAGCAACAGCGCGTCATCGTCCAGCTTCTCATGCCGCGTCTGCTCGAACATCTTGAGCAGGTCCGGCACATCCAGCCCCTTGCGCTTGTCGCCCGACACATCCAGCACGACCTGGCCCTGGTGCAGCATGACCGTGCGCTGGCCGTAGTCCAGCGCCTGCCGCATGCTGTGCGTGACCATCATGGTCGTCAGCTTGTTTTCCTCGACGATGCGCGCCGTCAGTTCCAGGACGAAGGCGGCGGTCTTGGGATCGAGCGCGGCGGTGTGCTCGTCGAGCAGCAGGATGCGCGACGGCTGCAGCGACGCCATCAGCAGGCTCACGGCCTGCCGCTGGCCGCCCGAGAGCAGGCCGATGCGATCGGTCAGGCGGTTTTCGAGCCCGAGGTTCAGCAGGCGCAGCTTGTCGCGGAACAGTTCGCGCGACGAGCGGTTGAGCGCCGGGCGGAAGCCCCGGCGCGAGCCGCGGGCCATGGCCAGCGCCATGTTTTCCTCGATGGTCAGCGCCTCGCAGGTGCCCGCCATCGGGTCCTGGAACACGCGCGCGACCAGCGGTGCGCGGTCCCATGCGGGCTTGCGGGTGACGTCGGTCTCGTCGATGGTGATGCGGCCCGAGTCGACCATCTGGTCACCGCTGATGGCGTTCAGGAAGGTCGACTTGCCGGCACCGTTGGAGCCGATCACGGCCACGAACTGGCCGCTCGGGATCTCCAGGTTGAGCCCGCGCAGCGCGCGCGTCTCGATCGGTGTGCCCGGGTTGAAGGTCAGCTTCAGGTCTTGTGCGCGCAGCATCTCAGGCACCTCCGTTCTTGCGGGCAAACAGCTTCTTGCGCGTGGCCGGCAGCACGAGGGCCACCGTCACCAGCGCGGCGGTGACCAGGTTCAGGTCTTGCGCCTTGAGGCCGATGAACTCGCTGTTGAGCGCGAGGGCGATGAAGAAGCGGTAGAGGATGGCGCCGAGCACCACGGCCAGCGTGGTAAGCACGAGGCGGCGCGCCGGCAGGATGGTCTCGCCGATGATGACCGCGGCCAGGCCGATCACGATGGTGCCGATGCCCATCGAGATGTCGGAACCGCCCTGCGTCTGCGCGAAGAGGGCACCGGCCAGCGCTACCAGCGCGTTCGACAGCGCCATGCCGGCCAGCGTGGCGCGGCCGGTCGGGATGCCCTGCGAGCGCGCCATGCGCGGATTGGCGCCGGTGGCCCGCATGGCCAGTCCGAGTTGCGACGAGAAGAACCAGTCGAGGCCGACCTTGGCCACCACCACCACGATGAACAGCAGCGCCGGACGGAGCACGTAGTCGGGCATCCAGTCGGGCTGGAGGATGGTGAAGATGGTCGGCTCGGTGATCAGCGGCACGTTGGGGCGGCCCATGATGCGCAGGTTGACCGAGTACAGCGCGATCATCATCAGGATACTGGCCAGCAGATCCATGATCTTGAGCCGTACGTTGAGCCAGCCGGTGATCCAGCCGGCCATGGCGCCGGCGGCGATGGCGACCACTGTGGCGACGAAGGGGTCCTGTCCGGCCGAGATCAGCGTGGCGGCCACGGCGCCGCCGAGCGGGAAGCTGCCGTCGACGGTGAGGTCCGGGAAGTTGAGGATGCGGAACGAAATCAGCACCCCGAGCGCCACCAGGCTGAAGATCAGGCCGATCTCCAGGGCGCCCAGAAGGGAAAAGAGGGACATGGGGGAATCCTGTTGCAGGGGCCGGCCGGCTCGGCGGGCGTCCGGACTTTGTCCGGCAGGGCCTGGGGACGCGCCGCCGTCCTCGGTGGACGGCGGCTGGCCGGTCTGGCTGTGTTACTGCCTAGCCTGATTACTTGATGACGGTCCTGGCTTCCTTCAGCAGGTCGGCCGAAAGGGTCGCACCTTGCTTCTGGGCCGCCGTCTCGTTGACGAACAGTTCGAGCTTGTCGCTGGTCTCGGACGCAATGGCGCCCGGCTTCTCGCCCTTCAGGATGCGCACCACGACCTTGCCGGTCTGGTGGCCGAGGTCGCCGTAGTTGATGCCCAGCGCCGCCACGGCACCGCGCTTCACGCTGTCGGTATCGGCGGCGATCAGCGGGATCTTCGACTCGTTGGCCACCTTGACCAGCGACTCGTACGCCGACACCACGTTGTTGTCGGTGTTCGTGTAGATCACGTCGACCTTGCCGATCAGGCTCTTGGCGGCCGGGGCGATGTCGACGGTACGCGGCGCGGCGGCTTCCTTGAGGGTCAGGCCCTGCTTGGCCAGCAGTTCCTTCAGTTCCTTGACCACCACCACCGAGTTGGCTTCGCCCGGGTTGTAGACCATGCCGACCGTCTTCGCCTTCGGCACCACGCGCTTGATCAGGGCGACCTGCCGGTCCAGCGGCAGCTTGTCGGACACGCCGGTCACGTTGGTGCCCGAGGCGGCCCAGCTCTTCACCAGCTGCGCGGCGACCGGGTCGGTCACGCCGGAGTAGACCACCGGCACGCTCTTGGTGGCGGCCACCACGGCCTGCGCCGACGGGGTGGCGATGGCGACGATCGCGCTCGGGTTGTCACCCACGAACTTGCGGGCGATCTGGGCGGCAGTGCCGGTGTTGCCCTGCGCGCTCTGGTATTCCCACTTGAGGTTCTTGTCGGCATCGTAGCCGGCGGCCTTCAGTTCATCGCGCACGCCGTCACGGATGGCGTCCAGTGCCGGATGGTCGACGATGGACAGGACCTTCACGGTCGCGGTCTGCGCCTGTACCGCGCCGCCGTACAGCAGTGCCAGCGCCACGGCGCTGCCGAGAATGGACTTGGTCGATGCCTTGAGACACTTCATGTTGCTTGGTACTCCCCGATCACAGGTTGCGGAACAGGGGCGGCCAGGCCGTCACATGAAAGGGTCGGCCGCCCGATAAGTGTGCGAGGATACCACTGCGCGCAACAAAAAGCTGACATTTGGTGCCTGCACGGCGGAAACTCGCCGTGTAGGCCTTTCAGGCGGTTGACGGTGCAACTTTATTGCACTGCGGCAATCCGGCCGCATGTGTGGATTACGTCGCCGCGCGCTCAGCGGCGCAGGGCGGCCGCGCATTCCCGCACCAGCGTGGGGCCGCGGTAGATCAGGCCGCTGTAGACCTGCACGAGCTGCGCGCCGGCATCGATCTTGGCGCGCGCGTCCGCCCCGCCGAAGATGCCGCCCACGCCGACGATCGGCACGGCATCGCCCACCACCTTGTGCAGCGCACGGACCACGTTGGTCGACGACTCGAACACCGGCCGCCCTGACAGGCCGCCGGCTTCCTCCGCATGGGGCAGGCCCTTGACCGCCTCGCGCGAGATCGTCGTGTTGGTGGCGATCACGCCGTCGATCCTGTGACGCACGAGCGCATCGCCGATGTTGCCGACCTGGTCCGCGTCGAGGTCCGGGGCGATCTTCAGCGTCAGCGGCACGTAGCGCTTGTGCTGGTCGGCCAGCCGCTGCTGCGCGGTCTTGAGGGCGGACAGCAGGCCGTCGAGTTCGCTCGCGCCCTGCAGCTGGCGCAGGTTCTTGGTGTTGGGTGACGAGATGTTGACCGTCACGTAGCTGGCGTGCGGATACACGCGCTCGAGGCAGTAGAGGTAGTCGTCGACCGCGCGCTCGATGGGCGTGTCGGCGTTCTTGCCGATGTTCAGCCCGAGCACGCCGCCCTCGGCCTTCCAGCGCGAGGCCTGCACGTTGGCGATGAAGGCATCCACGCCGCCGTTGTTGAAGCCCATGCGGTTGATCAGCGCATCGGCCTGCGGCAGCCGGAACATGCGCGGGCGCGGATTTCCGGGCTGGGCGCGCGGCGTGACCGTGCCCACCTCGATGAAGCCGAAGCCGAACGCGGCCAGTCCGTCGATATAGGCGCCGTCCTTGTCGAGTCCGGCGGCGAGGCCGACCGGATTCGGAAAGCGGATGCCCATCACGGTGCGCGGGTCGTCGGCAATGCTGTTGCCGATGCAGCCGGCCAGGCCGAGGCGTTTGGCGCGCAGCAGGTTGTTGAGGGTGAAATGGTGGGCGTCTTCCGCATCCATCGAGAAGAGGGCGGGACGAAACAGGGGATAGAGCGCGTTCAGCACGGGGGCAGCGGCCGGGGATGCCGGCGCGGGAAGTCGAAATCAGGCCGCATTGTAGCGGCTTCGCGCCTGCCGCCAGCGCCTGCGAGGCTACTCCTGCGCCGGACCGGGCTCCGGCGGGGCGGCCGGCTGGAGTTCGACGGGCGGCGGCTCGAAGGCCTGCCACTGGTTGCCCCGCAGTACCTGCAGCGGGCGGAAGCGCGCCTTGTAGGCCATCTTGCGGCTGTCGGCGATCCAGTAGCCGAGGTAGAGGTGCGGCAGGCCGAGTTCGCGGGTCTGCCGGATCTGCCAGAGGATGTTGTAGGTGCCGTAGCTCGCGCCCTGCACCAGCGGGTCGTAGAAGGTGTAGACCGACGACAGGCCGTCGTCGAGCACGTCGATCATGCTGACCATGCGCAGGCGGCCGGCCTCGGGCGAGTCGGGCGGCTCGCGGAATTCGACCAGCCGCGAGTTCACGCGGCTTTGCAGCAGGAACTGCTCGTACTGGTCGCGGCTGTCCTGGTCCATGCCGCCGCCGGCGTGGCGCATCGACTGGTAGAGCAGGTAGAGCGCGTAGTGCTCCTCGACGTAGGTGAGCGGCGCCACGAGGGCCTGCAGCCCTTCATGCTGGCGCCAGGCGCGGCGCTGGCTGCGGTCGGGCTCGAACTGGTCCACCACCACGCGGCACGGGGTGCAGGCGTGGCATTCGTCGCAATAGGGGCGGTAGGTGAAGATCCCGCTGCGCCGGAAGCCGGCGCGCACGAGGCGCGAATAGACGTCGGCGTTGATCAGGTGCGCCGGGGTGGCGACCTGCGAGCGCGCCATGCGCCCGTTCAGATAGCTGCAAGCGTAGGGCGCCGTTGCATAGAACTGCAGCGCGGAAAGCGGAAGTTCCTTCAGCTTGCTCATCGGCGGGCAGGGGCGGGGGTAAGCGTGTCCGTTGTCTCAGTCGACCGGGTCAGTGCGGGCCGCAGGCTGGGTCCAGTGTGCCAGTACCGACTTGTCGAACTGCCAGGGCGCGATGGCCGGCTGCTGCGTGGCCTGGCGCACGTGCGCCAGGAAATCGATACGGGGAATCGGACGTGCGCCCAGCGACGCGAGATGCTCGGTTTCCTGTTGGCAGTCTATCATCGCCACGCCGTGGCTGGCGACGAACGCACAGAGCGCCGCGAGGGCGATCTTCGACGCGTCGGTGCGCCACGCGAACATCGATTCGCCGTAGAACATCCGCCCCAGCGCCACGCCATACAGCCCGCCGACGGGCTCGCCGCGGTACCAGGTTTCCACCGAGTGGGCGAGGCCGTTGTCGTGCAGGGTGCCATAGGCGACGACGATGTCGCGGGTGATCCAGGTGCCGTGCTGGCCGTCGCGCCGGGTCCGGGCGCAGGCGCGCATCACGGCGCGGAAGTCGTGGTCGACGCGGATCTCCCAGTCGGGGTCGCGCAGCACGCGCTTCAGGGTCTTGCGGAATGTCGTGGAGATCTTCAGCGCCGCCGGCGCCAGCACCATGCGCGGATCGGTACACCACCAGAGTACGGGCTGGCCGTCGGAGTACCACGGGAAGATGCCCTGCCGGTAGGCCAGCAGCAGCCGCTGCGGCGACAGGTCGCGGCTGGCCGCCAGCAGGCCCGGGGCCTCGGACGTGGGGCCGAGCGCCCGGTCGACCGGGGGAAAGGGATCTTGCGGGTCCAGCCAGGCAATCATGCGCGGCGGGCGAGCGCGGGACGTGCGCTCAGGGTGTGACCGTCGCCCGGCTGGTCAGCGGGCGCATGGGCTTGTCGATGTCGAGGCTGTGCAGGCGGAAGGTGCCATCGGCCAGCCGCCCGGCCGCGCGGTCGGCGAAGTAGCAGCGCAGCGTATGGATGACGGTGGGGAAGGCCAGTTCGTCCCACGGCACGTCGGCTTCGGTCACCAGCTTGACTTCCAGGCTTTCCTCGCCGGGCGCGAAATCGAGGTCCTCCAGCTGGGCGAGATAGAAGAGATGCACCTGGTGCACGTGGGGCACGTTGAGGATCGAGTACAGCTCGCCCACCTGCACGCGCGCGCCGGCTTCCTCCAGCGTCTCGCGCGACGCGCCCTGCGCCGTGGTTTCGCCGATCTCCATGAACCCGGCGGGCAGTGTCCAGAAACCGTAGCGCGGTTCGATTGCGCGCTTGCACAGCAGAACCTTGTCTTCCCACACCGGAACCGTGCCGACTACGTTACGCGGGTTGACGTAATGGATGATGCCGCAGCTGTCGCACATGTGGCGGGGACGGTTGTCGCCCGGGGGCACGCGAAGCACGACAGCATGGCCGCAGTTTGAGCAGAATTTCATGGAGGGCGTCCGGAAGGAATGCCCGAAAGTGTATCACCGCGCCGCGACTCGCCTCGGGGCCGATGCCGGCGGGAGATGCCCTGCGCAGGCCTGTTGCTTTCCAGTCGTATTCAGGCCGCGACCTCGTCACGCGGCTTGATGGTGGCGAGGATTTCTGCCTCCCGTTCGCGGCGCGCGACCTTGAGATCGTAGGCCTGCTGGAGGTTGAGCCACGACTCGGCGTCGCCGCCGAAGTAGCGTGCAAGCCGCAAGGCCGTGTCGGGCGTGATGCCACGACGTTCGCGCAGGATTTCATTGACGCGTGCGGCGGTCACATGCAGTGCCTGGGCCAGCGCGTTGGCGCTCATGCCCAGCGGTGCGAGGAACTCCTCGCGAAGCACTTCGCCGGGGTGTACCGGCCGCATGCCGTTGTTGGGGTGGGTCATCGTTTTCCTCAGTGGTAGTCCACGATCTCGACAGCGCCGGGGCCGTCGTCCGTCCAGATGAAGCAGAGGCGCCAGCGCGCGTTGATGCGGATGCTGTATTGCCCGTAGCGGTCGCCGTGCAGCGGCTCCAGGCGGTTGCCGGGCGGGGCGCGCAGGAAGGCCAGTGTCAGGGCTGCGTCCAGCAGGGCGAGCTTGCGTTCGGCAACGTTGCGGATGGCATTGAAGCGCGGTACCCGGCGGCCCTGGAAGAGGGCGGCCGTGTCGGCACATCTGAACGAGAGGATCATAGCTGATTGCTTATCGATTGTCGATAAGCAATCAGACCATGGAAGGGAGTGCTCGTGAAGGAGAGGAATCTCTTTTTGTGAGACGGCGGTGTGTCCGCGGGTGGCTTACTGTCCCCCCGCAACCCCCTTCCAGGACCTCAATGCACCGAGATAGACGAGCAGGCCATAGGCGAATGCGCCCAGCAACACGACAAAGACATAGCGGCTGGGGATGCCGAACCGGCTGATAAAGGCCTCGGAGGAGGAGAACCACGTGAAGCACCAGGCCTGGCCGGCCGAGTCGCAATTCCACAGTGGGATGACCGAGATGGAGGGCAGGACGTCCGGCACCCATTGCGAGGGGTATGCCGGCTCGGAAACGACGAGGCTGATCGTTGCGATGCTCGCCGTCAGGATCATGATGATGAGTCCGGCCCGCTCATTGGTTTCCATGCTCGACCCTCCCTTGCCTGTCTGTTTCTTGTACCCGCGCGCCGATTATCACGAAATCCGGGGCCGCGGACATCCAGCCAGAAGTGTGTGGGAGGTGAACACTCATACCACTCATACATAAGTAGGAGAGGCTGCGGTGAAATGTTGCGGGCGGGACGCTGGGTAACGCCGGATTTTCGGCGGAACGCTGCCCCATCAGGTGGCTTCTTAAGATAAGCTTAATAAATCGCCGGAGACGGGGTGCCGGGCTGTCTGCGCATCCAGTCAGCGAGCCGTAACGCGCCGAGGGGAGATCGCAATGAGACAACTATGGCCTTATCTGGGACTCATCGCACTCGCCGCCATGTTCGTCTATGCGTACGCGTACGTTACGTGAGGCAATCGCCGTTGCGTGAAAGTGCGGCGCCAGAAACAAAAAACCCGCCGAAGCGGGTTATTTTGGTTTCGCCGGCTTTTGGTTGCGGGGGCAGGACTTGAACCTGCGACCTTCGGGTTATGAGCCCGACGAGCTGCCAACTGCTCCACCCCGCGTCCGTCGAAGCTGTGAGTATAGGGCAACGCGCGTTGCGCTGCAACACTTTCGTTTTGCCCTCCTCCAAATAGTTAGATGCCACGCCAGCCGTCGGGTTCAACGCGCCAGCCAAGCGGCGGCTTCAAACTCGAAACTGTCGCGCTGGAGCAGGTCGTCGCGCTGCCAGATCACGCGGTCGCGGCGCACCGTCAGCATCCAGGTGGTCGTGGCGAGCGGCTGGGGGGCGGCGAAGGCCGTGGGGGTGAGGACGGCGCCGCAGGGGCCGTGGGACGGGTCGCGCACGGAGGTGTAGCGGATCATGCCGACGCCGGCGTCGCGGGCGATGCGGGCGAAGTGCTGGCAGGCCTCGTAATCGCCGGGAGCGGTCCAGTGGGCGGCGTCGCGGTCGAAGGGCGGGGCGTCGAGGGCGATGCCGTCGGTCCGGACGCTGACTTCGAACAGGGTCTGCGCGCGGGCGACGATGTAGGGCAGGGCGGGACTGTCGCACAGGAAGCGCCAGCGCCAGTAGCCCAGTTCGGCGCAGGCGGTGCGGCGCTCGTCGGCGCCGTAGAACACGCCGGGATCGTGCGGCGCGCGGAAGCGCGAGCCCCAGGGGGACGGCGGGTAGCGGAACGGGGTGAAGAGCAGGTAGTGCAGGTGACGCGCCTCGGGCGGCACGGCGGGCTTGCCGGCGTCGAGCACGGCTTCGAGGACGGCCTGTTCTTCCAGGGTGTCGACCAGCGCCATGGTGCTGACCACGTGCTGGGCCTCCACGGCCCGCCAGAGCGAGAGCGCGAACGGCCGGCGCTCAGATGCGACCGCGGGTGGCGTCCAGGTAGTGAACGACACGTACGAGACCTTCGGTTGTGCGAATCAGGTCGAACGGCTTGGCGCCGAGCGAGAGGTTGTCGTTGCCCAGCCACAGTCGGGCCTGCTCGCCGTGGCCGAGGATGGCGTCGAGCGAGCGGAACAGGCGGACGAACAGCACGCCGAACTCCCATTCCTTGCGATGCTGGTCGAGCACGTAGGCGCCGGCCGCCATGCGGGAGACCGACGCCGTGCTGATGCCGAGCACGCTGGCGATGCCGGCCTGGCTGATGCCGAGAAAGCCGGCCGCCCGCATGACAGCCTTGGTCAGGGTGGTGGCCGGATCCGGCCCCTCGGTCGGGGCGCGTAACGGGAGTTTCCTGGGTTGCATCGCCTGTCGTCCTGTTTCTTGAGAAACATTATAGGCGCTCGGTTTCAAAAGAAAAGGGGTTGTCCTCAACTCATTCGATCGCTTTCCGCTCAGTAGGTTTCTATATGGAGTCGGCCTTCGTCCCTGAGGCGGGAGGCGAGGGTTGGCCAGTCATGGCCGGACCGCGCGCAGACGTCGGCGAACGCGCCCAGCACCCCGTCTTCCATTCCTTTCAGGCCGCAGACGTAGATATGTCCATGCGGGTCCGCCAGCAATGCGGCGACCGGGCCGGCCGCCTCGCGGATGGCGTCCTGTACGTAGCGGCGCGGCGCGGCGGCGCTGCGGGAGAAGGCGAAGTGGATGTCGAGGAAGTCCTTCGGCAACTTCAGCAGCGGGCCGAAGTAGGGCAGTTCATCGGGGTTGCGGGCGCCGAAGAACAGCAGGCGGCGGCCGCCGAAATGCTCGCGGTTGCGCCGCATGCGTTCGGTCATGGCGCGCATCGGGGCCGAGCCCGTGCCGGTGCAGATCATCATCACGCTGGCTTCGGGGTGGTTCGGCATCAGGAAGGTGTTGCCGAAGGGGCCGACCACCTGCACGGTGTCGCCCCTGGCGAGGTCGCACAGGTAGTTCGACGCCACCCCGCGCACCGGACGGCCTTCATGGTCCTGCTCCACGCGCTTTACCGTCAGCGCGAGGTTGTTGTAGCCGGGGCGCTCGCCGTCGCGCGGGCTCGCCACCGAATACATGCGGATGTAGTGCGGCTTGCCCGCGGCGTCGGCGCCGGGCGGCACGATGCCGATGGCCTGGCCTTCGAGGACCGGGAAGAACTGGCTGCCGAAGTCGAGGACGATGTGGTGGACGTCGCTCGACGCGTCCCCGGCCGTCAGCCGGTAGTTGCCCGCCACGGTCGCCGTGGCCGGGGCGCGCACGCCGTGCAGGTTGACGTAGGGGTGGGCAGCCGACCACGGCGCGCGCGGCGAGGTGTGGCGGCTGGATTCGACCGCCTGCATGCGTTCCGCCGGCACGGCGGCCTGGCCCGTCGGCGGCCCGGCATGCTGCGTCTCCACGGCCGGCGTCATTGCGGTCGCCTCGGGCAGGTCGGCCTGCCCGGGCAGTTCGTCCCACAGCAATTGCGCGTCGACCGCATACGCCTGCCCGCGCAGCACCGTGCGCCAGTTGTCGATGGCGCCGGTCGGGCAGGGCGGGAGGCAGGCGTTGCAGCCGTTGCAGACGTCGGCCTTCACCACGTAGTTGCGCGCGTCGTGCGTGACCGCGCCGATCGGGCAGGTGTCTTCGCAGGTGTTGCAGCGGATGCAGATCTCGGGATCGATCAGGTGTTGCCTGATGACGTCGGGTGCGCCCATCCATGCCCTCCCACTCGTTCACTGGTCCACCAGTCCACTAGTTGAACCGCACGTACTCGAAGTCCAGCGGCTGCCGGTTGATGCCGACCACCGGCGGCGCGATCCAGTTGGCGTACTGCCCGGAAGTGGCCACGCGCCCCATCAGCGAGGCGACGTAGGCGCGGTCCTCGTCCGTGGCCAGCCATTCGCGCTCGTGCGCGCGCCACTGTTCCTCGCCTATCACGTCGCCGGCAGGCGACACCCGCACATTGGCCAGCGTGCCGATGCGCCGGTTGAACGCCTTGTGCGGCACGGTCAGCCGGAACGGGATACCGTGCTTCTCGATCACCTTGTTCCAGCGCCCGACGCCGCCGATGGAGTCGCGGATGAAGTCGTCGCGCAGCACCTCGTTCAGCGCGTTGAGCATGGGCACCTCGCGCTCGGACAGCCTGCCGTCCTGCACGTCGAGCACACGGTAGACGTCGCCCTTGAGCACGTGGTCGTCGGTGCGCTTGCCTTCCTCGAAGCGGCCCTTGAGGCCGGCGCTGTAGAAGGTGGCCGCGTTGGACGACTGGTCGGCCCCGAACAGGTCGATGGTCACGCTGTAGTGGAAGTTCAGGTAGCGCTGGATGGTTTCCAGATCGATGACGCCCGCGGCGCGCACGTCGGCCGGGTCCGAAATCTCCTTGTCGCGCATCACTTCGCAGGTGCGCTGGATGACGCGCGCCACGCCCGATTCGCCCACGAACATGTGGTGCGCTTCCTCGGTCAGCATGAAGCGCGTGGTGCGCGCGAGCGGGTCGAAGCCCGATTCGGCCAGGGCCGAGAGCTGGAACTTGCCGTCGCGGTCTGTGAAGTAGGTGAACATGAAGAACGCCAGCCAGTCCGGCGTGCGCTCGTTGAAGGCGCCGAGGATGCGTGGGTTGTCCTGGTCGCCCGAGCGGCGTTCCAGCAGCGCCTCGGCTTCCTCGCGGCCGTCGCGGCCGAAGTAGCGGTGCAGCAGGTAGACCATGGCCCACAGGTGGCGGCCTTCCTCCACGTTGACCTGGAAGAGGTTGCGCAAATCGTAGAGCGAAGGGCAGGTCAGGCCGAGGTGGCGCTGCTGCTCGACCGAGGCGGGCTCGGTGTCGCCCTGCGTGACGATGATGCGGCGCAGGTTGGCGCGGTGCTCGCCCGGCACGTCCTGCCACGCGGCCTCGCCCCTGTGCTCGCCGTAGGCGATGGTGCGCGCCGGGTCAGCGGTAGTCCGGCATCTTCACGTAGTCAAAATTGGCCCAGCCGGACGGGTCGACCGACACGGCCGTGCGCAGGTAGACGTCGAAATCGTGCGAGCCCTCCGGGCCCATGTCGCGCCACCAGTCGAGGAAAGCCGGCTGCCAGTGCTCCAGCGCGCGCTGCAGGGCGCGGTCGTCGGACAGGTTGACGTTGTTCGGGATCTTCTGGCTGTAGTCGATGCTCACGCTGTCTCCTTGTGTCTCTTTCGTTCGAGCCGTCCGTCAGACCCGGTCCCAGTCGAACCGCGCCTTGTTGCCGGTGCCGAAGACCTTCAGCGCGCCGTGCTCGCCGACCGCGTTGGGGCGCTGGAAGATCCAGTTCTGCCAGGCCGTCAGGCGGCCGAAGATGCGCGTCTCCATGTTCTCGGGGCCGCCGAAGCGCAGGTTGGCCTCGAGGCCGGTGAGGGCGTCGGGCGACAGGCTGGCGCGTTCCTCGATGGCGATGCGGATCTCGTCCTCCCAGTCCAGGTCGTCGGGCGCGGCGCTGACGAGGCCGAGGGATTCGGCGCTGAGCGCGTCGAGCGGGGCGCCGGCGTGCTCGCGCACGGCGGCGATGGCCATGGAGTCGCCGTAGAAGCGCGCTTCCAGCCGTGGCTGGCCGCCGGGCATCGGGTAGCGGCCGAAATTGGCGTCGGTGACGTGGAGGCGCGGGGCGTCGTCGGGCGTGTCGGGCATATGCAGCATGTAGCTGCGGTCGGCGGCCAGCGCCAGTTCGAGGAGCGTGCCGGCAAAGCACGAGTCCGGCTCGATCAAGGCAAAGAGGGTGCGCGACGAGACGTCCAGCCGGGCGAGGGTGCGGCGGAGCATGCCGATGGTCTCGCGCACGAACCAGTGGCTTTCGTGCGCGGCAAGCTGCTCGTCGGCGGCCAGCATGTGCGAGGCATTGCCCTCGGTCTTGATGACCCAGATGCCGAGGTCGAGATGGTTGGTGCGCAGGGTCAGGATGGCGTCGTCGAGTTCGCGGGCCATCTTGAGCGGCCACCAGTCCGCGCCCGCCGCCAGGATGCCGGCGAGGTCGCGCGGCAGGTGGTGGTCGGGGCCGAACACGGTGATGGTGGCCTTGCGCGCGGCCGGTTCCAGTCGCACGCGGACGGTGTCGTAGCGGTAGCCGTCGGGCTCGGCGTGGCGGGCCAGCGGGGTCAGGGCGATGCCCTTCGCGTCGGCGGGACGGTCGCTTGCGCGGGCCAGGGCCAGCGCCCGCTCGCGCACGTAGTCGTCGAAGCGGGCCGGCTTGACTACGTCATCCACCAGCTTCCAGTCCCGGGCGCGCTGGCCGCGCACGCCTTCGGTGGTGGTACAGAACATGTCGGCATGGTCGCGGCGCACGCGGCGCTTGTCGGTCAGGCGGGTCAGGCCGCCGGTGCCGGGCAGCACGCCGAGCAGGGGGACTTCGGGCAGGCTGACGGCCGACGAGCGATCGTCGACCAGCACGATCTCGTCGCACGCCAGCGCCAGCTCGTAGCCGCCGCCGGCCGTGGTGCCGTTGCAGGCCGCGATGAACTTCAGCCCCGAGTGGCGGCTGGCATCCTCCATGCCGTTGCGCGTCTCGTTGGTGAACTTGCAGAAGTTGACCTTCCAGGCGTGCGACGACTGCCCCAGCATGAAGATGTTGGCGCCGGAGCAGAACACACGGTCGCGGGCGCTGGTCAGCACGACGGTGCGCACCTCGGGATGCTCGAAGCGGATGCGCTGCAGCGCGTCGTGCAGTTCGATGTCGACGCCGAGGTCGTAGGAATTCAGCTTGAGGGCATAGCCGGGACGCAGGCCGCCGTTCTCGTCCACGTCCATGGTGAGCGTGGCGATGGGGCCGTCGAAGGACAGCTTCCAGTGGCGATAGTGGTCGGGGTGGCGCTCGAAGGTGACAGGGTCGTGAGCGGCGGGGGAGGCAGGTGTGGATGAGGCAGCCTTGGCATGGGCAGTGGCCGGCGCGGACATTATTCTCTCCTTGCACTATAGTGCCTTGCGGCTTGCAATGAAATATAGTGCAGCGCCAGCCCCGGCGCAATGCGGGGCTACGCGCAGCGCGCCGGGGCGGCAGGATCAGGCTTCGGTCAGCCGGAGTTGCGCCATCAGGTGCCTGAGCGAGGTGTGGGCGTCGAGGCCGCTGGTGTCGATGGAGATGTCCGCCCGGGCGTAGAGCGGGGTGCGCGCCTGCAGGATGCGGCGCAGGTCGGCCATGGCTTCGCGGTTGCCTTCCATCGGCCGCATGTCGCCCTGCGCCACCACGCGGGCCATGTGTTCCTCGGGGGTGGTGCGCACCCACACCGTGAAGCAGCGTGCCAGCAGCAGGTTGAAGGTGGCGGGTTCGGAGACGAGGCTGCCGGGGGTGGCGAGCACGAGGCTGTCGTGCTCGCGCAGCGCGCGTTCCAATGCGCGTTGCTCGTAGCGGCGGTAGGCCGCCTGGCCGTACAGCGAATGGATCTCCGACAGGCTCGCGCCGGCCTCCTGTTCGATGACCCGGTTCAGTTCGACGAAGGGCACGTCGAGCGCCTGCGCCAGGGCCCGGCCGAGCGTCGACTTGCCGGCGCCGCGCAGTCCGATCAATGCGATGCGGCGCTCGCGGGCGTCGCGGTGCTCGGCGGGTGCCAGCGCCTGCCGGCCCGCCTCGCGCACGCGCGCAAGGTCGGCGGCGGACAGCTGGGCCAGCCACTGGACCATCTGCGAGAACTCGGCGGCCTGCTGGCCCTGCATGAGCTGGTTGCCGTCGCGGGCGTCGATCTCCGCGAGCACGGCCATCAGCGGCACGTCGAGCGCCTTCGCCACCTGCCGCAGCAGCAGGACCGAGGCGTTGCCGGTGCCGGTTTCCAGGTTGGCGAGATAGCGCTCCGATACGTCCGCACCCCGCGCAAGATCCTTGCGCGACATCCCCCGTGCCGCGCGCAGCGACCGGATGCGTTCGCCCAGTTGCGTCAGGTAGGGGTCGCGCTCGGCGGACGGGCGGGACTCCGCGGCCAGGTCGGCAGCGGTTGGAGCGATGGATTCAGCGGTGGCGGCAGCGGGCATGGCAGGTGAGTCGGACAACACAGGCGGCATTATATGGACGCGTACGGATGCGCCAGCGAGGAAAGTGACCGGGAGGGAAACTGCCTCGATGTTATATAGTGCATTCCCTTGCTTGCATATTAGTCGACGTGAAATAAAATGCATCAACAAAAAGCTGCCTGACGACTGCGCGCCTTGCGCTGCACGCGGAGCGGCCGACCGAGGAGTGGAGACCATGACGCCCCCCAACACCGCCGGGACCGACCCGGCGGCAGCAGTCGTCGCCACGCTGCCGCCGCGCTACAACGCCGCCGCCGACCTGCTTGGCCGCAACCTCGCCGCCGGCCGGGGCGGGAAGCCGGCCTACCTCGACGACACCGCCGCCCTGACCTACGCCCAGCTCGACGCCCGCAGCCGCCGCTTCGCGGCCGCGCTGCTGGCGGCCGGCGTGCGGCGCGAGGAGCGCGTGCTGCTTTGCGCGCTCGATACCATCGACTTCCCGACCGTATTCCTCGGCTGCCTGCTGGCGGGCGTGGTGCCGGTCTGCGTCAATACGCTGCTGACGGCGGACGACTATGCGTACATGCTCGGCCACAGCGCCGCGCGGGTCGCGGTGGTGTCGGAGCCACTGCTGCCGGTGATGACGCAGGCGATGCAGCAGGCGCAGATGGAGGTCCCGATCATCGTGGCCGGCCCGCATGCGGGCGCGTTGCCCGAGAACAGCGTGGGCGCCTGGTCCGCCGGCGCCCCGCTCGACAGCCATGCCGACACCGGCCCGGACGACATGGCCTTCTGGCTGTACTCGTCAGGTTCCACCGGGCGCCCGAAGGGGACTGTCCACACCCACGGCAACCTGTTCCACACCGCCGACCTCTACGCGCGGCAGGTGCTGGGCATCCGCGAGGACGACATCGTCTTCTCGGCCGCCAAGCTCTTCTTTGCCTACGGGCTGGGCAATGCGCTGACCTTCCCGATGTCGGTCGGCGCCACCACCGTCCTCATGGCCGAGCGCCCTACACCCGACGCCGTGTTCCGCCGCCTCACCGGGCGCCGCCCGACCGTCTTTTGCGGCGTGCCGACGCTCTTCGCCGGCATGCTGGCCGCCCCCGGCCTGCCGGCCCGCGAGACCGTGTCGATACGGGTCTGCACCTCCGCGGGCGAGGCGCTGCCGCGGGATATCGGCGACCGGTTCCGCGCCCATTTCGGCTGCGACATCCTCGACGGCATCGGTTCCACCGAGATGCTCCACATCTTCCTGTCTAACCACCCCGGCGAAGTGCGCTACGGCACCACCGGCAAGCCCGTGCCCGGCTACGAACTCAAGCTGCTGGACGAGCAGGGCCAGCCATGTCCGCCCGGCGAGATCGGCGACCTCTACATCCGGGGCCCGTCGGCGGCGCTGATGTATTGGGCCAACCGCGAGAAGAGCCGCGACACCTTCGTCGGCGATTGGACCCGCAGCGGCGACAAGTACATGCAGGACGCCGACGGCTACTACGTCTACTGCGGCCGCAGCGACGACATGCTGAAGGTCGGCGGCATCTACGTCTCGCCCTTCGAGGTCGAGGCCGCGCTGTCGCAGCACGAGGCCGTGCTGGAAGCCGCCGTGATCGGCGTGGCCGATGCGGACCAGCTTATCAAGCCCAAGGCCTTCGTCGTGCTGCGCCCCGGGCACACATGGCACGACGGCATGGCCGGCGAACTGCAGGCCTTCGTCAAGTCGCGCCTCGCGCCGTACAAATATCCGCGCGAGATCGAATGCGTGGACGAGTTGCCCAAGACCGCCACCGGCAAGATCCAGCGCTTCCGCCTGCGCCAGCGCGAGGAAGCGAAACGTCATTCACCACCGGATTAATCGAGACTTGCCCATGCAGCACGAATTCGTGGATATCCCGTTCGACGGCCGGCAGATCCGGCTCGAAATGCAATGGCTTGGCAGCATCGATGCCAACCGCCCGCTGGTGGTGTTCCTCCATGAAGGACTCGGCTCCATCAGCATGTGGCGCGAGTTTCCGCAGCGGCTGTGCGAGGCGGGCGACTTCCGCGGCCTGGTGATCTCGCGCTACGGCTACGGCAAGTCCACGCCACGCCCGCCCGGGGAAAAATGGGGTGTCGACTTCATGCACCGCCAGGCCCGCGAAGCCCTGCCGGCACTGTTCGACGCGCTCGGCATCGGCCCCGGCCGCCGCCACGGCAAGCCCTGGCTCCTGGGCCACAGCGACGGCGGTTCGATTGCCCTGATCTACGCCGCCAGCTTTCCGGATGCCGTGCAGGGCATCGTGGTGGTCGCGCCGCATATCGTGGTGGAGGACGTGAGCGTCACCAGCATCGAGGCGACCCGCCAGGCCTATCTGGATACCGACCTGCGCGAACGCCTGGCCCGCCACCATGACGACGTCGATTCCGCCTTCTGGGGCTGGAATGACATCTGGCTCGACCCCGCCTTCCGCGACTTCGACCTCCGCCCGCTGCTTGCCGGCATCCGCTGTCCGGTGCTGGCCGTACAGGGCGAAAACGACGAGTACGGGACCATGGCGCAAATCGAGGGTATCCCTCCATTTGCCCCCCAGACCGCCTTGCTTAAACTCGCCGCGTGCGGCCACTCGCCCCACCGCGACCAGCCCGGCCCGTTGACGGAGGCCGTGGTGCGGTTTATAAACGCAGAAACTTCAAATCTAAAATAAAGCGCCTCCTCCCATCTCCGCTACCCGCCGCGAGCCATACAAGAGCGGGAGCGCGCAGCGAGGCGTCACCCGCTTGACCAACGGAAGGAGACACCATGCATCGCCTCATCCCGCGCAGGCTCGCGCCTGCCTGTGCCGCCATGGCCGCCATGCTCGCCGCCGGCGGCGCCGTGGCGCAGCAGAGCGCGCCGGGCAAGATCAAGGTCGGTTTCATGCTCCCGTACACGGGCACCTACGCGGCGCTCGGCACGGCCATCGAGAACGGCTTCCGCATGTACGTGCAGGAGCAGGGCGGCAAGCTGGGCGGGCGCGAAGTGGAGTACTTCAAGGTCGATGACGAATCGGACCCGTCGAAGGCGCCGGAGAACGCCACCAAGCTGGTCAAGCGCGACCAGGTCGACGTGGTGGTCGGCACGGTGCATTCGGGGGTGCAGATGGGCATCGTCAAGGTGGCCAGGGAGAACAACACGCTGCTGATCATCCCGAATGCCGGCGTGGATGAAGCCACGGGGCCGATGTGCGGGCCGAACATCTTCCGCTCGTCGTTCTCGAACTGGCAGCCGGGCTATGCCATGGGCCACGTGGTGGCCGAGCGCGGCCTGAAGAAGGTCGTCACCGTGACATGGAAGTACGCGGCGGGCGAGCAATCCGTCAAGGGCTTCAGGGAAGCCTTTGAAGCCAAGGGCGGCAAGGTGGTGAAGGAACTGACCCTGCCGTTCCCGAACGTGGAATTCCAGGCGCTGATCACCGAGGTGGCTTCCCTCAAGCCCGACGCGGTGTACGTCTTCTTCGCGGGCGGCGGCGCGGTCAAGTTCGTCAAGGACTGGGCGGCGGCGGGGCTAAAGGGCAAGATCCCGCTCTACGCCTCGGGCTTCCTCACCGACGGCACGCTGGAGGCGCAAGGCGATGCCGCGCAGGGCCTCGAGACCACGCTGCACTACGCCGACGGCCTGAACAACGCGCGCGACAAGGGTTTCCGCCTCGACTACGCGAAGACCTACAAGCTGCAGCCTGACGTGTACGCCGTGCAGGGCTACGACGCCGCGCAATTGCTGGCCGCGGGTGCGAATGCCGTCAAGGGCGACATGAGCCGCAAAGCCGAGGTGTACAAGGCTATCGAGTCCGCCCGTGTCGACAGCCCGCGCGGCGCCTTCACGCTCTCCAGGGCGCACAACCCGGTGCAGGACTTCTACCTGCGCAAGGTCGAGGGCCGGGAGAACAAGGTGACCACGGTGGCGGTGAAGGGGCTGGCCGACCCGGCGCGGGGCTGCCGGCTTTGAGCCTGAAGGTGGGCTGCCTTTTCCCCTCTCCCACACGCGGGAGAGGGCAGCCCACCGCCTGAAGACATGGACATCGTTTCCTTCCTCATCCAGTGCCTCAACAGCGTCCAGTTCGGTCTGCTGCTCTTCGTGGTGGCAAGTGGCCTGACGCTGATCTTCGGCATCATGGGTGTCATCAACCTCGCGCACGGCAGCTTCTACATGCTGGGCGCCTATCTCGCCTTCGTGCTCGCGGGGCTGACCGGCAACCTGCTGGTCGCCATCCCGCTCGGCGTGGTGCTGGCGGTGCTCTTCGGCTACCTGCTCGAGTGGGCCTTCTTCAGCTACCTCTACACGCGCGACCATCTGCAGCAGGTGCTGATGACCTACGGCCTGATCCTCGTCTTCGAGGAACTGCGCAGCATCCTGGTCGACGACGACGTGCACGGCGTGCCCATCCCGGCGTGGCTCGACGGCGCGCTGCCCATCGGCAACGACATGACCTATCCGGTCTACCGCCTCTTCGTCTCGGCCGTCTGCCTGCTGGTGGCGGCCGCCATGTACTACGTGATCCGCCGCACCCGCATCGGCATGATGGTGCGCGCCGGCGCCAGCAACCGCGAGATGGTGCAGTCGCTCGGCATCAACGTAACGGTGCTCTACCGCTTCGTCTTCGCGCTCGGCGTGGCGCTGGCGGTGCTGGCGGGGATGGTGGCGGCGCCGGTGTCGTCGGTCTATCCGGGCATGGGGGCGCAGGTGTTGATCGTCTGCTTCGTGGTGGTGGTGATCGGCGGCATCGGCTCGGTGAAGGGGGCGCTGGTGGCGTCGCTGCTGCTCGGCTTTGTCGACACCTTCGGCAAGGTGTTCTGGCAGGAGGGGTCGGGCGTGCTGGTGTACCTGATGATGGCGGTGATCCTGCTGTGGAAGCCGCAGGGCCTGTTCAAGGCGGGCTGAGATGACGACACATTCGACGCCTGGCCGCTCCGGTGCGCGCCTCGCCTGGACCTCGGCGGGCTGGCTGGTGGCGCTCGCCGTGCTGGCGTCGCTGCCGCTGGTGCTCACCGCCGACAGCCACAAGTTCTATATCGAGCTGGTCAGCAAGGTGATGATCATGGCGATCTTCGCCCTGTCGCTGCAGTTGCTGATCGGCTATACGGGGCTGGTGAGCCTCGGCCACGCCGCGTACTTCGCCGCCGCCGCGTATGCCACCGCCATCCTCGCGCCGCAGGCGGGGCCTGGCAACGGCTGGCTGCTGCTCGGCGCCTCGCTGCTGGCCGCCGGCGGGCTGGCGCTGGTGGTGGGGGCGATGGTGCTGCGCACGCGCGGCGTGTACTTCATCATGGTCACGCTGGCCTTCGCGCAGATGGTCTACTTCGTCTTCCACGACACCCAGATCGCCGGCGGCAGCGACGGCACCTATATCTACTTCCGCCCCGAATTCATGCTGCCGGACGGCACCCTCGTGGTCGTGACCGATTCGACGCGCTTCTACTGGTTCGTCCTGCTATCGCTGATGCTCACGCTGGCCATTCTCGCCATGCTCCTGCGCTCGCGCTTCGGCCACGCGCTGGTCGGCATCCGCCACAACGAACAGCGCATGCGTGCGGCGGGCTATGCGACCTACCGCTACCAGCTCGCGGCCTTCGTCGCGGGCGGCATGCTGGCGGGGCTGGCGGGCTTCCTCTATGCGATCCAGTTCGGCTTCGTCAATCCGGAGATCGCGTCGTGGCACCAGTCGGGCAACGCGATGCTGATGGTCATCCTCGGCGGCGTGGGCAGCCTGGCCGGCGCGGTGATCGGCGCGTTCTCGTTCGTGCTGCTGGCGGAGTGGTTCAGCACGCTCTCGAAGCACTGGCAACTGATGATGGGCGGCTTCATCATCATCGCCGTGGCGCTGTTGCCGGGCGGGCTGGTGAGCCTGCCCGGCGTGCTGCGCGGCGGCGCGCTGCGGCGGCCGAACGTAGCGGGGCGGCTCATGCCATGGGCAAGCAAACGCGTCGCACGCAAGTCTGACGGAGAGGTGGCATGAAAACGGCCGCGACATCCCACACGCCGGCCGGCGCGCCTATCCTGCGGGCCGACGGCCTGACGCGCCGCTTCGGCGGACTGACGGCGGTGTCCGAGGTCGACCTGACGCTGAACCTGCGCGAGATCCACGCCGTCATCGGCACCAACGGCGCCGGCAAGTCCACCCTGATCAACATGCTGTCCGGCGAGCTGGCGCCCTCGGCGGGCCGGCTGCGTCTGCACGGCGAGGACGTCACCGGCTGGTCGCAGCCGAAGCTGGCGCGCAACGGGGTGGGGCGCAGCTATCAGCGCAACAATATCTTCCTGCCGCTGACCGTGCGCGAGAACTGCAGATTGGCCGCCCAGGCCCGGGCGCAGCGCGCATGGCGCGTGTGGGAGAGCGCCCGGCACTGCCGCACCAGCCGCGCGCTGGCTGACGAAGCCATGGAGCGAGCCGGCCTGGCGGCCCATGCCGACCGCGTGGCCAGCGAGCTGGCGCACGGCCAGAAGCGCCAGCTGGAAGTCGCCATGTGCCTGGCCGCCGAGCCCGTCGTGCTGCTGCTGGACGAGCCGCTGGCCGGCATGGGCGCCGAGGAGTCGGCCCGCATGCTCGACCTGCTGCGCGGACTGCGCGAGGGGCACGCCATCCTGCTGGTCGAGCACGACATGGAAGCCGTGTTCTCGGTGGCCGACCGTATCACGGTCATGGTCAACGGCGCGGTGATCGCCTCGGGCCGGCCGGACGCCATCCGCGCCAGCCGCGAGGTGCAGCTGGCCTATCTGGGCGAGGAGGACGAGTCCGGCGAGGGCGAGGCAGAGGAGGGCGCCGCATGACTACCGCCCCGGATGCCCTGATCGAGGCCACCGGCGTCAACGCCTGGTACGGCTCCAGCCACATCCTGCGCGACATGGCGTTCCGCGTCGGCGCCGGCGAAACGGTGGGCCTGCTGGGCCGCAACGGCATGGGCAAGTCCACCCTGCTGCGCACGCTGCTTGGCCATGTGCGCCAGCGCGAGGGCAGCATCCGGGTGGCGGGGCGCGACGTCTCGCGCGCACGGCCCCATGAAGTGGCGCGGCTCGGCGTGGCCTACGTGCCGGAGGGGCGGGGCATCTTCCCGAACCTGTCGGTGCGCGAGAACCTCGTCATGGCCGCCCGCGCGGGCGGCACCGGCCGGCGCGACTGGGACGAGGCGCGCGTGCTGGATCTCTTCCCCCGCCTGAAGGAGCGCCTCGGCCACGGCGGCCAGCAGTTGTCGGGCGGCGAGCAGCAGATGCTGTCCATCGGCCGCGCCCTGATGACCAACCCCGACTGCCTGATCCTGGACGAAGCCACCGAGGGCCTGGCGCCGCGCATCGTCCGCGAAATCTGGGCGGTAATCGCCGCCGTGCGGACCACCGGCATCGCCGCCGTGGTGGTCGACCGCAACTTCCGCGCGGTGCTGGCGAACGTGGACCGGGCGGTCGTGCTGGAGAAGGGCGTCGTGGTCCTCGACGCCCCGGCCGCCGTGCTGGCTGACCAGCCGGGGCAGCTGGCGCACTATCTCGGCGTCTGATCCGATAGGTAGGCCGTGGACCGGGCGAAATGTGTCGCAACGCCGCAACGCCCGCCACTCCCGTCCCGTCCGCCACCACACCGTTTCGGGGTTGACCTGCCAGTGGTTCCCTCCCATGCTGGATGCGTCACCGCTCGGCCGGCGCGTTCGCAGATGGTCTGAAGGCTGGACTTCCACTAGAATTGCGCCGGTTTGTGCGTTGCAATAGGCTGCTTCGGCGAGAACTGACAAGAAATCCTTCCGTGAGACCCTTGCGTAGCCCGCCGCCGGCCCTGCCGGCCGGGGTCGCACGAGAACACTGGCGAACGGTCTCAACGACCTCAACGATGACCCAATCCCTCCCCCAGTCCACCACCAGCCATTATTTCGTCGAAAGTCCGAGCACCCGGGCGCTCGTGATTGGCGCCATTGGCGTCGTTTTCGGCGATATCGGCACCAGCCCGCTGTATGCGCTCAAGGAGTGCTTCAGCACCGAACACGGCATCCCCTTCAGTGACTCGGCGGTCCTCGGCATCATCTCGATGCTGTTCTGGGCCATGATCATCGTGGTTTCCCTGAAGTACGTGCTGTTCGTGATGCGGGCCGACAACGACGGCGAGGGCGGCATCCTGGCCCTGCTGGCGCTCGCCCTGCGCACCGCCTCCCCGCGCTCGCGGATGGCCAGGACACTGATGATGCTCGGCATCTTCGGCGCCTGCATGTTCTATGGTGACGCAGTCATCACGCCGGCCATCTCGGTCCTGTCGGCGGTGGAGGGGCTGGAAATCGCCGCGCCGGGGCTGTCTCACGTCGTCATCCCCATCACGCTGGTGATCCTCTGCCTGCTGTTCGTCATCCAGCGCAGCGGCACGCACGCCGTGGGCAAGCTGTTCGGGCCGATCATGATGGCCTGGTTCATCGGGCTCGGCGCGCTGGGCCTGCTGCACCTGGTGCAGGCGCCGGAGATCCTGAAGGCGATCAGCCCGCACTACGCCATCAGCTTCCTGATCACGCACTCGCTGCAGGCCTTCGTGGTGCTCGGCTCGGTCTTCCTGGTGCTGACCGGCGCCGAGGCGCTCTACGCCGACATGGGCCACTTCGGCGCGCGCCCGATCCGCTACGCCTGGTTCGCCCTGGTCATGCCGTGCCTGATGATCAACTACTTCGGGCAGGGCGCGATGCTGCTGAACAACCCGAAGGCCATCGAGAACCCGTTCTACCTGATGGTGCCGCAGACGCTGCAGCTGCCGATGGTGCTGCTGGCCACGGCCGCCACCGTGATCGCCTCGCAGGCGGTCATTTCCGGTGCCTTCTCGCTGACCAGCCAGGCGATCCAGCTCGGCTTCCTGCCGCGCATGCGCATCCGCTACACGTCGGCGGCCGAGATCGGCCAGATCTACCTGCCGGTCATCAACTGGATCCTGCTGGTGCTGGTGATCGTGGTCGTGCTGTCGTTCAGGAAGTCCGACAACCTCGCCGCGGCATACGGCATCGCCGTGACCACGACGATGGTCATCACGACCTTCCTCGCCGCCGTGGTGATGCGCAACGTCTGGAAGTGGCATCCGGCGCTGGTGACGCTGATCGGCCTGTCCTTCCTGCTGGTCGACCTTGCCTTCTTCTCCGCCAACCTGCTCAAGGTCGCCGAAGGCGGCTGGTTCCCGCTGCTGATGGGCAGCATCGCCTTCTTCCTGCTGATGACCTGGCACAGCGGCCGCAAGCTCCTGCGCGCCCGCAGCCTCGAGGACGGCATCCCGCTCGAGCCCTTCATCGCCGGGCTGCTGGCCCATCCGCCGCACCGCGTGGAAGGCACCGCCGTCTTCCTGACCGGCAATACGGACTCGGTGCCGGTGTCGCTGCTGCACAACCTGAAGCACAACCGCGTGCTGCACGAGCGGGTGGTCTTCCTCAGCTTCGTCACACGCGACATTCCCTACGTGGACGACGAGCATCGCCTCACCTGCAAGGACCTGGGCGGCGGCGCCTTCATCCTCAAGTCGGAATACGGCTTCAAGGAAACGCCCGACGTGCAGCGCGTGCTCGACCTTGCGCAGAGCAACCTCGGCATGGAGTTCGAACTGATGGAAACGTCGTTCTTCATCGCCCGCGAGACGGTGATTCCGTCCAAGCTGCCGGGCATGTCGATGTGGCGCGAAAGCCTGTTTGCGTGGATGCACCAGAACGGCGCCAAGCCGTCGGACTTCTTCCGCATCCCGGCCAACCGCGTGGTGGAACTGGGGACCAAGGTCGAGATCTGACCGGCCCCCGACCTCAGCGCCAATGACAAACGCCCCGCATTCGCGGGGCGTTGTCGTTCGAGGGCAGGTGGGATCAGCGCTTCAGCTTCGCAAACGCCGCCGCCATGGCGCCCGCCGGCTCCGCCTCGCGCTTGCCGCCGCCGAAGCCCTTGCCGCCGCGCGCGTTGCCGCGGTCACGGTCGCCGCCGCCCGCACGCGACTGCGCCTGGCCCGGCTCGTCGTCCAGCCGCATCGTCAGCCCGATCCGGTTGCGCTTGACGTCCACCTCCATCACCTTGACTTTGACGATCTGGCCGGCCTTGACCACCTCGTGCGCGTCCTTGACGAACTTGTTCGACAGCGCCGAGATGTGGACCAGCCCGTCCTGGTGCACGCCGATGTCGACGAATGCGCCGAAGGCCGCCACGTTGGTCACCACGCCTTCGAGGATCATGCCGGGCTGCAGGTCCTTTACGTCCTCCACGCCTTCCTGGAAGGTGGCGGTCTTGAACTCGGGGCGCGGGTCGCGGCCCGGCTTCTCCAGTTCGGAGAGGATGTCCTTGACGGTCGGCAGGCCGAAGGTCTCGTCGGTGAACTGCTGCGGCGACAGGCCGCGCAGCGCGTCGCGGTTGCCCATCACGTCCCGCAGTCCCTTGCTGATATGGTCGAGGATGCGCTTGACCACGGGGTAGGCTTCCGGGTGGACCGACGAGCGGTCGAGCGGATTGTCACCGTCGTTGATGCGCAGGAAGCCGGCGGCCTGCTCGAAGGTCTTGTCGCCCAGGCGCGGCACCTTCTTCAGCGCGGCGCGGTTGGGGAAAGCGCCGTTGGCATCGCGGAATTCGACGATGTTGCGCGCGAGCACGGTGTTCAGGCCCGACACGCGCGCCAGCAGCGGGGCCGAGGCGGTGTTCACGTCCACGCCGACGGCGTTCACGCAGTCCTCGACCACAGCGTCGAGCGCACGCGCCAGTTCGCGCTGGTTCACGTCGTGCTGGTACTGGCCGACGCCGATCGACTTCGGATCGATCTTCACCAGTTCGGCCAGCGGGTCCTGCAGGCGGCGGGCGATGGACACGGCGCCGCGCAGCGACACGTCCAGCTCCGGGAATTCCTTGGCGGCCAGTTCCGAGGCCGAGTACACGGATGCGCCGGCCTCGCTGACGACGATCTTGGTCAGCTTGAGTTCAGGTGCCTGCTTCATCAGGTCCTGCACCAGCTTGTCGGTCTCGCGGCTGGCGGTGCCGTTGCCGATCGACACCAGCGCCACGTTGTGCTGCTTCGCCAGGCGGGCGAGGGTGGCGAGCGAGCCGTTCCAGTCGCGGCGCGGCTCGTGCGGGTAGATGGTGGCGGTGTCGAGCAGCTTGCCGGTGGCATCGACCACGGCGATCTTGCAGCCGGTGCGGATGCCGGGATCGACGCCCATCACGGACTTCGGGCCGGCCGGCGCGGCCAGCAGCAGTTCATGCAGGTTGCGCCCAAACACCTTGATGGCCTCGTTCTCGGCCGTCTCGCGCAGTTGCGTCAGCAGTTCGGTTTCCAGGTGCGGCTGCACCTTGACGCGCCAGCACCAGCGGCACACGTCGCCCAGCCACTTGTCGGCCGCGCGGCCGAGCTGCTGGATGCCCACGTGGCGGGCGATCATGCCCTCGCACGGATGCGGCACCATCGCGTCCTGCTCCTCGCCCAGCCCCAGCTTGACCATCAGCACGCCCGCATTGCGGCCGCGGAACAGTGCCAGCGCGCGGTGCGACGGCACGGTGCGCAGGGTCTCGCTGTAGTTGTAGTAGTCGCGGAATTTCTCTTCCTCGGCGGTTTCCTTGCCTTCCATCACCGACGACGCCACCACGCCGTTGTTCCACAGGTGCTCGCGCAGCTTGCCGAGCAGCTCGGCCGTCTCGCCGAACTGTTCGGAGAGGATGTCGCGCGCGCCGTCGAGGGCGGCCTTGATGTCGGGCACGCCGCCGTCGGCGGTCGGGTTCCCGTTGACGTATTTCGCGGCCTCGGCCTGCGGGTCGAGCGTGGGGTCGGCCAGCAGCGCCTGCGCCAGCGGCTCCAGCCCGCACTCGCGCGCGATCTGGGCGCGCGTGCGGCGCTTCGGCTTGTAGGGCAGGTAGAGGTCTTCCAGCGCCTGCTTGGTGGCGGCGGTCTCGATGGCCGTGCGCAGTTCGTCGGTCAGCTTGCCCTGCTCCTCGATGGAGGCGAGGATGGCGAGGCGCCGCTCTTCCATGTCGCGCAGGTACAGCAGGCGTTCCTCGAGATTGCGCAGTTGCGTGTCGTCGAGGTTGTCGGTCACTTCCTTGCGGTAGCGGGCGATGAAGGGCACGGTGGCGCCTTCGTCGAGCAGCGCCACGGCCGCGGCCACCTGGCGGGGCTGGACGGCGAGCTCCGCCGCGATGAGCGAGACGATCTTTTGCGAGACGGCAACAGGCAGATTGGACATCGGGAATGCAGTCAGTCGGAAAGCTGGGGATTTTGCCACAAGCGGAAGGCACTTCCGGCGCGATGGCGGGTATGGCGTCGCCTATCTTTGCGGTACGGGGGCAAAGTGCCTTGCGCGCGACAGGCCGGGCCGTGGCCCGCGACCCCGGATGATAGAATCTGCCCATGTCCCCAGCCGCCCATCCGTCGACGTTCCCGATGCCGTTTTCCCTGAATCTGCCGGCTGCCGCCGCCCTGGCGCTGGCCGCCATCGCTGCGCTCGCGCCGCTGCCGGCCGCCGCGCAGGCCCCGGCGCCGCAAGCCGCTGCCGCGACCACGGCGCCGCGTGACTTCGACGCCGAGCGCAAGGCCATCGGCGACTCGCGCACATGGACGAATTACCGCTTCGCCACCGCCGAGCGCGCGTGCTACAGCAAGTTCTTCGTGACCTCGTGCGTCGACAAGGCGAAGGAAGAGCAGCGCAAGGAATTGCAGATCCTGCGCGCGCGCGACCTGGAAGTGGGCGACGCCGAGCGCGCCTACAAGGCCGCCGAGCGCGACCGCGAGGCAGCGCTGCGGCAGGCGGAGTACGAGGCCGGACGGCCCACGCGTTCGGCGAACGAGCAGGCCAACCGCGCCGCCTTCGACAAGAAGCAGCAGGACCAGGCGCTGCGCGACGCACAGCAGGGCAAGGATGCGCCGACCCGCGCCGCCAACGCGCAGTCGTACCAGCAGAAGCAGTCCGACTACAACAAGCGCCTGCAGGAAGCGCGCGAGAAGGGCGCCGAGGACGCGCGCCAGCGGCAGGAAAACGTGAAGGACTACCAGCAGAAGCAGGCCGACCTCGTGAAGCGCCAGCAGGACCTGGACGAGCGCCGCGCCCGTGCCGAGGAACAGAAGAAGCAGGGTGCGTCCGCGCCCAGCCCGTTCGGTTTCTGACGTCCCGGGTTCCACTCTTGTCCGATCTCACCGCTACCCCGGCGACTGCCGCCGACGAAGTGCCTGCCGTGCCCTCCCAGGCGCCGTCCAAGGCGCCGGCCCACGCCGCCGAACTCGCCACCGTCTTCTCCGATACCGGCACGCTGGCCCAGGCCATCCCCGGCTACCGCCCGCGCGCCGCGCAGCAGCACATGGCCGAGGCCGTCGCCAATGCCATCGAGCAGAACGGCACCGTCATCGTCGAGGCCGGCACCGGCACCGGCAAGACCTACGCCTACCTCGTCCCGGCGATGCTGTGGGGCGGCAAGGTGGTCCTGTCGACCGGCACCAAGAACCTGCAGGACCAGCTTTTCCTGCGCGACATCCCGACCGTGCGGCACGCGCTGAACGTGCCGGTGTCGGTGTCGCTGCTGAAGGGGCGCGCCAACTACCTGTGCCACTACCACCTCGAGCGCGCGCAGGCCGGCGGCCGGCTGGCGTCGAAGCAGGACGTGGCGTGGCTGCGCGACATCACGAAGTTCGCCAAGACCACTACCTCGGGCGACAAGGCCGAGTTGGCCTCGGTCCCCGAGAACGCGGCGGTGTGGCAGCAGGTAACGTCCACTCGCGACAACTGCCTCGGTACGGAGTGTCCCTTCTACAAGGAATGCTTCGTGATGAAGGCGCGCAAGGAGGCGCAGCAGGCCGACGTGGTGGTGGTCAACCATCACCTGTTCTTCGCCGACGTGGTGCTGCGCGACACCGGCATGGCCGAACTCCTGCCTGCCGCCAATACCGTGATCTTCGACGAGGCGCACCAGTTGCCGGAGACCGCCACGCTGTTCTTCGGCGAGACGCTGTCGACCAGCCAGCTCCTCGAAATTGCCCGCGACACCGTGGCCGAAGGCCTGTCGCATGCCCGCGACGCGGTGGACTGGGTCGCCCTCGGCGCTCCGCTCGAACGCGCCGCGCGCGACCTGCGGCTTGCCTTCACCAAGGACAACGCCCGCCTCGCGCTGAGCCAGATCGACGCCGACGCCCGCACGCGCGAGCCGTTCTACGAGACGCTCGATGCGGTGGAAAGCGCGCTGTCCGGTTTCGTCGAGGCGCTGGAAAGCCAGGCCGAGCGCGCCGAGTCGCTGCAGGCCTGCCACCGGCGCGCCGTCGAGCTGGCCGACCGCCTGGCAGCATGGCGCGACGACGGCAAGCCCGCGCCTGCGGCTACCCCGGCTTCCGAGGGAGAGGGCGAGGAAGCCAGGCCGGCGCAGTTCGGTCCCGAGACCGTGCGCTGGGTCGAGGTCTTCTCGCACACGGTCCAGTTGCACCGCACGCCGCTGTCGATCGCCCCGATCTTCACGCGCCAGCGCGAGGGCCAGCCGCGCGCCTGGGTGTTCACGTCGGCCACGCTGTCGGTCAAGGGCAACTTCACCCACTACGCCGCCCAGCTCGGTCTCGACAAGGACCAGTCGCTGACGCTGCCCAGCCCGTTCGACTACGCGAAGCAGGGCCTGCTCTACGTCCCGCGCGACATGCCGGCACCCAACGCCCCGCAATTCACCGATGCCGTGGTGAAGGCCGCGTTGCCGCTGATCGAGGCCGCCGGCGGCCGCACCTTCCTGCTCTGCACCACGCTGCGCGCGGTGCAGCGCGCGTCGGACCTGCTCTACGACGCCTTCGCCGAGCGCGGCCTCAAGCTGCCGCTGCTGGTGCAGGGGCAGGCGAGCCGCACCGAGCTGCTGGACCGCTTCCGCGAACTTGGCAACGCGGTACTCGTGGGCAGCCAGAGCTTCTGGGAAGGCGTGGATGTGCGCGGCGAGGCGCTGTCGCTCGTCATCATCGACAAGCTGCCGTTCGCGCCGCCCGACGATCCTGTGCTGGCCGCGCGCATGGAGGTGCTGCAGCGCAAGGGGCTGAGCCCGTTCGCCGTGCACCAGTTGCCGCACGCCGTCATCACGCTCAAGCAGGGGGCGGGGCGGCTGATCCGCTCCGAGTCCGACAAGGGCGTGCTGGCGATCTGCGACACGCGGCTGGTCGAGAAATCCTACGGCCGCCAGATCTGGCAGAGCCTGCCGCCGTTCACGCGGACGCGGGAGGAGGCGACAGTGGTGAAGTTCCTCGAAGGGCTGCGGGAGAAGGACGGGCAGGGCGCAGAGGGCGAGCAGGACACGCAGGCCGGGTAGGAGGTCTCAGGCCCACCACCCGCCGTTCTTCACGTAATGCACCAGCCACCGGCTGTGCAGGCCGTGGAACCACACATGGTCCGCCACGGCTGCCGCGCCCATCCATGCGGCGCCGACGATGATCCAGTCGCACCGCCCGCTCTTCCACAGCTTCAGCGAATGCCGGTGCCACAGCCACGGCACGCCACGCGGGTTCGGCCAGTCGGCCAGCAGGTGGATGATGCCGCCGCAGGCGAAGCCGAACAGCGGCGCGGCCATCGGCTGTCGCGCCAGCTCGGTCCACGACCACCAGGCCAGCCCGATCCAGCCGACACCCCAGTGCGTCACCGTCCGGTGCGTGACCCAGAGCCGCTGGGTGCGCGACCACCATGCCACTTCCATCCAGTCCGGCGCCGTGGCGCCCGCCATGCCGGCGAGGAAGGTCAGCACGGTCCAGAGGAAATACGGCCCGGTGTTGCCCGCCTGCGCCGCCAGTGCCGCCGCGCAGAGGCCTGCCGCCCAGCCGGTGGCGTGGTGTGCTTTGGTGGAGGCCATGATGGATGCGGACGACGATGACGAGGGCGGGGCGTAATGGTGGCAGATATGCGACGGAAAGTGAACTTGCCGACAGCGACTTCTTCACCTGCCACCCGGAACGGGGAGCGCCTATATCTTGAAGCGCGCGGCCGCGTCATAATTCCACGAACCCATTTCATGACGGAGTAACAAGTTGCGTTTCGAGCACCTGGTGGAAATCAACGATCTGGCCAATCCCACGCTGGATCCGCTGACGCCAGAACAACTCTGGCAAGGCCTGGTGCTGCGCGCCGAATCGCCCGAGTTGTTCATGCTGGGACTGGACCGCGCGGAGATCGTGGCCCGGGGCGACGGCTATATCGACCGCGTGCTGCATTTCGGACAGGCGCATGTGCGTGACCGCGTGGTGTTCGAATCACGCCGGCAGGTGCGCTACGAAACCGCCGCCACGGCCGACCACGCCGGTGGCACGCTGACCATGATGATCGAGACGCCGGGCGAGGGCGCGCTGTTCGTGCGCTTCGTCTACCAGACCACCATGCCGGTGGTCGATGCCACCACCGGCGACGACCGCTACGCCGAGATCGTCAAGTCGGCCTATCACGAGGCCGATCTCGATACCGTCCGCAAGATCCGCGAGATCGCGGCTACCGGGCAGCTCGGGTGAGTTCCCATCCGGTGGACCCGGCCGATCCGGTCCAGCCGACCGCGGCCGGCAAGCGGGGTGCGACCCGCGCGGTGCTGCTCGCCCGTTATGGCGAGAACCTGCGCTGGCTGGTCCTGTTCACGCTGATGCTCGGCTCGGTTTCTTCGATCGTGTCGTCCACGATCGTCAACGTGGCCGTGCCGGACCTGAGCCGGCATTTCGCGCTGGGCCAGGACCGGGCGCAATGGGTGGCGGCCAGCTTCATGATCGCCATGACGCTGGCGATGCTGCTGACCCCGTGGCTGCTCGACCGCTTCGGCCTGCGCCGCACCTATATGGGCGCCTTGCTGCTGCTCGGCCTGGGTGGACTGGTGGGCGGCCTCTCGCCGACCTACGAGATCATGATCGGCATGCGCGTGGCCGAGGGCGTGGCGGCCGGGCTGATGCAACCGCTGCCCAATATCCTGATCCTTCGGGTGTTCCACGAGCGCGACCAGGGCAAGGCCATGGCGCTGTTCGGCTTCGGCGTGGTGCTGGCGCCGGCGGTGGGGCCGAGCCTGGGCGGCTTCCTCGTCGAGGCCTTCGGCTGGCGCTCGATCTTCTTCGTGGTGGTGCCCATCACGCTGATCGGCCTGTGGATGGCACGCCGCTACATGGCGACCGACTCCGTGCTGCAGGGCGAGCCCAAGCCGCTCGACTGGCGCGGGCTGGTGCTCGCCGGCGTGGCGACCGTCGCCCTGCTCAACGGCGTGGTCGAGATGCGCAACAGCGTGCCGGCCGGGCTGGCCACGGCGGGCTTCGGCGTGGCGATGCTGGTGGTGTTCGTGCTGTGGCAGTTGCGCGCGCCGTCGCCGCTGATGGACATGCGCCTCTACAGCTACCGGCAGTTCTCGGCCGGGGCGCTGGTCGGCTTCATCTATGGCGCGGGCCTGTTCGGCTCGACCTACCTGCTGCCGGTCTACATGCAGATGGGGCTCGGCTACTCGCCGTCGCGCGCCGGCCTGCTGCTGCTGCCGGCGGGGCTGATGCTGGCGCTGACCATTGCCGTCGCCGGGCGCTTCAGCCACCGTGTGCTCCCGCACCGGCAGGTGTCGGTCGGGCTGGTGTTGCTGGCGCTGTCGTTCCTGCTGCTGGCCATGGGATCGCCGACCACGCCCTATGTGCTGCTGGCGCTCTGGGTGGTGATCGGGCGCATCGGGCTGGGCTGCGTGATGCCGGCGCTGACGCTGGGCGCGATGCGCGGGGTGGATTTTTCGCTGATCGCCCAGGGTGCGAGTTGCGTCAACTTCCTGCGCCAGCTTGGTGGTGCCATCGGCGTGAGCCTGGCCGGCGTGGGCCTGCAATGGCGGCTGTCGTCGCACGGCGCTGTGCTGCACGAGCATGGCGACGTGCTGGCCACCGGCGCCCGCATCCATGCCTTCGATGAAACCTTCATGGCGGTGGCCGCCGTGATGGCCGTGGCCGTGCTGGCCGCCTGGCGCATCCGGCCGCGGCCGGAACCGGCGGGCTGAAAGCAGGCGGCCGGCAGAGATCAGGACGCCGCGCCGCTGCGCAGTTCCTCGACCAGCGCGATGTACTTCTCCATCGCCTCTTCCTTCGGCGTGCCGCGCAGCGTTTCCCACGCGTCGAACTTGTAGCGGCCGACGAAGTCGGTCATGCCCGGCTTGTCGCCGTGCACGTCGCCTTCGCTGCCCTGCTTGAAGAGGGCGTACAGGCGCAGCATGATCATGTTGCCGGGGCGCTCGGGCAGTTGCTGGACGTCGCTCTGGGCCTGGACGAAGCGGGCTTGCAGGTCGCTCATGGAATCTCCTTGGGGGAATGTGGCGGGAATGTGCATCCGGGGAGGCAAATGATAGCCGCCGCCGGGCGCCGGGCCGGCACGAAAAATCAGAGGGAATGCTCGGTTTGCGGGCCGGATCGCCGGGCCCGCGGCCCCTGCGCCGCATGCAGCGTGGCCGCCGCAGCGGATACAATCGCGCCATGTCCTGGATCCTTGCAGTTGAAACTTCCACCGAGTGGTGCTCGGTGGCCCTTGGCCGCGCCGGCGCCGATGGCGTCGTGGCGACGGTCTCGCGCCATGAACACACCGGCGCGCGCTCGTCGGCGCGCGTGCTGCCCGCCGTGGGCGAAGTGCTGGCCGAAGCCGGCATCGCGCTGGCCGATTGCGTGGCCATCGCCTTTGGCGCCGGTCCCGGCTCTTTCACCGGCCTGCGCACGGCGTGCGGCGTGGCACAGGGGCTGGCCTTTGGCGCCGACGTGCCCGTCATCCCCCTCAATACGCTGATGGCCTGCGCCGAGCGCGTCAGGATGGAGGCGCCGCTGCCGGCCGGCACCGCAGTCCTCGTGGCGCTCGATGCCCGCATGGACGAGGCCTATGCCGGCGCGTTCCGCTGGCAGGCGGGCGAGTGGGTGACCGACACCGACCTGCAGGTCTGCCCGCCGGAGGCGGTGGCGACGCCCGCCGCGCCGTTCTGGCTGGCCGGCAATGCCGCTGCCGTGTTCGGCGACCGCCTGGCAGCAGCCGCCGCGGCGGACCGCGTGTTCCCCGAAGCGCTGCCCGACGCCCGTCCGATGGTCCATCTGGCCCTGCGCGCCTGGGCGCGCGGCGAAGCCATCGACGCCGCCCACGCCGCGCCGCTCTACCTGCGCGACAAGGTCGCCAGGACCATCGCCGAACGCGAGGCGGCGCGCGCCGCCGTGGAGGGTACGCAGCCATGAGCGCCTCCGCCCGCGAATCGTCCCGCGCCGGCCACGCATGGCCGGACGTGCCGGTGATGCCGGTGCTGAACCACGGCTGGGTGCTCGCCCGCATGACGGCGCTGGACGTGGATGAAGTCGCGGATATCGAGTCGCGTGCGTACAGCCACCCGTGGACGCGCGGCAATTTCGAGAATTCGGTCAAGGCCGGCCATCTCGGCCTGACGCTGCGCGACCCGGGCGGCGACCTCGTGGGCTACGCGGTGCTGATGCCGGTGGTCGACGAGATGCACCTGCTGAACATCACCATCGACCCACACCGGCAGCGCCAGGGGCTCGGCCGCCTGCTGCTGGCGATGACGCTTGCCACCTCGCACGACCATCACCTCTACACCATGCTGCTCGAAGTCCGGCCGTCGAACGTCGGCGCGCTGAACCTGTACCACGAGGCGGGCTTCGCCGAGATCGGGCGGCGCAAGGGCTACTACCCGGCGGTGCATGGGCGCGAGGACGCGCTGGTGCTGCAGCGTACCTGGCCCGGGGAGCCGACCCCATGAGCCGCCGCGCGCAGTTTCTCGAAGTGATTGGCATCGGCACCGAGTGGGTGCCGCGCCGGATGCCGGAAGCGGTCGTGCAAGAGCCGGTCGCGGAATCCGTGGCGGAGCCGGTGATGGAAGCCGTGACGGCGCCGGAGCCCGCGGCCGTGATCACGGAGGCACCGGCCGAAGTGCCGGCCGCCATGCCGCCCGTCGTCATGGAGGCACCGCTGACGCGTGGCCGTATCGACGACATCGCCGCCCTCGACTGGAACGCCCTGCAACAGCACGTGGCTGCCTGCACGGCCTGCGGCCTGTGCCAGACCCGCACCAACACCGTGTTCGGCGTGGGCGATGCGCAGGCCGGGTGGATGCTCGTCGGCGAGGCTCCCGGCGAGAACGAGGACCTGCAGGGCGAGCCGTTCGTCGGGCAGGCCGGCAAGCTGCTCGACAACATGCTGAAGTCGCTGGGGCTGGCGCGCGGGCGCGACGTCTTCATCGCCAACGTGCTGAAGTGCCGCCCGCCCGGCAACCGCGACCCGCAGCCGCCGGAAATCGCGGAATGCGAGCCTTATTTGCAGCGCCAGATCGCGCTGGTCAAGCCGAAGGTCATCGTCGTGCTGGGCCGGATCGCCGCGCAGGCGCTGCTGCGCACGACCACCCCTATCGGCAAGCTGCGCGGCCAGGTGCACAGCTACCAGGGCATCCCGGTCGTGGTGACCTATCACCCCGCCTACCTGCTGCGTAGCCTGACCGAGAAGGCCCGCGCGTGGGAAGACCTGTGCCTGGCCCGGGAGGTGCACGACGGTGCGGGAGCCGGCGCCTGAACTCGCCAACGGCCACGGCGCGGTAGCGGGTAACGCACCGCTGCTGTGGCGCACCGCGCGCGAACCGCGCGTGCGGGATCTCGCGTGGTGCACGCTGTCGCCGCCGCTGCTGTCGCGGCTGCCCGAGGCGGGCGTGGCACTGGCGCAATGGCCATCCGGCTCGCGGGCGGCATGGGAGCGCTGGCTGGCCACCGCCGACCCGGCCACGCTGCCTCCCACCATCGATGAACTCGCGCACGGGCGGGCCGACGACGCCTCCCTCAGCCTGCGCCTGGGCCGTCACGCCGAACGTCTGCTCCAGTTTGCCCTGCAACACGCCGACGGCGTCGAGCTGCTGGCAGCCAACCTGCCGGTGAGGCGGGCCGGCGAGCGTGGCATCCAGACGCTGGGCGAACTCGACTTCGTCTGGCGCGACCTCGCGACGGGCGCCATCGTCCACTGGGAAATGGCAGCCAAGTTCTACCTGTACGCCGGGGGTGGGACCGAGGGCCTGCACGGCTTCGTCGGGCCGAACCTGGTCGACCGGCTGGCCGACAAGCTCGCTCACCTGATCCATCGCCAGCTTCCCCTCGGCCATGCGCCCGAGGCACGGGCGCTGCTCGGCCGGGAGGTGGACCGCAGCGAGGTCTACCTGCTCGGCTGGCTCTTCTTCCGTAACGGGGAAGCGCCGCCGGGGCTGGCGGCGCTTGGCATTGCCGACGATCACCTGCGCGGCTGGTGGTCGTCGCTGGAGGACTGGCGGGCACGGGCAGCCGAGGGCGGACGCACGCGCTGGTGCCGGCTGTCGCGGGCAAGTTGGCTGTCGCCGGCGGTGATGCCGGAGCGGGAGACGGAGCACGCCGACGCGCTCCACGCGGCGCTCGCCCGGCGCTTCGCCGACCCCGGGCTGGACAAGGGCTGGCGGCGGGAGTCGCCGGTGATGCTGTGTGAACTGGAGCCGGCCGGGGCCGGCCTGTGGCGGGAGCGCTCGCGCGGCTTCGTGGTGCCGCCGGGATGGGAGGAGCGGGCCGGGGACCGCGCCGCCGGAGCGGTGGGTCGGGCGCCGCGCTAGCCGCTCAGCGGTGCCTCAGTGCCTCAGTGGTGTTTGTCCTCGCCGATCATCGCCAGCGAGTCGAAGGTCTTGACGTTGTACTTGTGCAGCTTGATCACCGCCGCCATGGTCAGGCAGATGAACAGGCCCAGCGCGATGATGACGAAGCCGATCGCCACGTTGAGCTTGATGAGCAGCGCATACAGGCACAGCATCAGCAGCACCGAGACGTTCTCGTTGAAATTCTGCACGGCGATGGAATGGCCAGCCGACAGCAGCACGTGCCCCCGGTGCTGCAACAGGGCGTTCATCGGCACCACGAAGTAGCCCGACATCGCCCCCACCACCATCAGGAACAGGTAGGCCACGGCCATGAAGAGCGGCATGTGCAGGCCGAGCACGTTGAGCGTGACGTCCGGCATCGCATCCTTCGTGTAGAAGGCCATCATCATCACCACCACGCCCATCGCCACGCCGAAGGGCAGCACGGAGAGCGACTTGCGCAGCGGCACCCGTGCGGCGGCGACCATCGCCCCGACTGCGACGCCGACTGCCACCACGGCCTGCAGCAGCGCGCCCTGCGACAGGTTGAGGCCGAGCGACTTCTCCGCCCATTTCAGCACGATGAACTGCAGCGTGGCGCCCACGCCCCAGAACAGCGTGGTGACGGCCAGCGAGATCTGGCCGAGTTTGTCGCGCCACAGGGCGATGAAGCAGTCCCCGAACTCGGAGATCAGCTTGATGGGGTTCTTTTCCTGCTGCGGGTAGCGGGCGCCGGTATCGGGGATGAACAGGTTGAAGACCGAGGCGATCGCGTAGAAGCACATGATGACGACCATCGCGGCCTCGGCCGGCGTATTGATACCGGTGTCGATGTAGGGGACGTCGAAGCCGAGCAGGATGTGCGAGACGTGCACCGAGATCAGCCCACCGCCGACCACGGTGCCGAGGATGATCGAGCAAACGGTCAGCCCTTCGATCCAGCCGTTGGCGGCCACCAGCCGCTCGGGCGGCAGCAGTTCGGTCAGGATGCCGTACTTGGCGGGCGAGTACGCCGCCGCGCCGAAGCCCACCACGCCATAGGCGAACAGTGGGTGCAACCCGAACATCATGATGGCGCAACCGACGATCTTGATGGCGTTCGTGATGAGCATCACGCGCCCCTTCGGCTTCGAGTCGGCGAAGGCACCAACGAAGGCCGCCAGGATCACATAGGAGAGGACGAAGAACAGCTTGAGCAGCGGGGTCATCCACTGCGGGGAATGCAATTCGGTGAGAAGGGCGATGGCGGCGATGAGCAGCGCATTGTCGGCCAGCGACGAAAAAAATTGCGCGGCCATGATGGTGTAAAAGCCCTTCTTCATACCTTTGCTTTGTTCTCCAGGGCGTGCGGCCTGGTGTTCTTCCAGGCTCGCGGCAGTCTCCACAACCGTCAACCTGTGCGCGCCTTTCTGGGCGTGGTGCATGTTCGAATCAGACGAATCCTGCTCTGCGGCATTTGCCCCGGAATCCACCGATTCGCGGCGCGCGGCTTGCCTGACCGTCATCGACATATTGCTTCGCTCATAGAACATGGCCGGGAGTGTCCGGCTTTATATCATGAAACCCTGTGCATTCCGCACAGGGGCGAACCCGGTGTTTGACAGCCCACCGCGCCGTCCATTCCCGGACCGTGGTCCAGTTTGTGTTCAAATAACGGCTATGCGCGCCAGGCCGCCGACGTGCTCGTGCAGGAACTTCTCCTGCCGTCCGCCCAAGTGGCGTGTCGTGCCTGGGACCGGTGCCCCGACCCTCCTTTCGTAGTGCCATGCCAAGACCCGTTCACGCCGTCATCCACCAGCCCGCCCTTGCCAACAATCTTGAAGTCGTCCGCCGCTGCGCCCCGGATTCGCGCGTCTGGGCCGTCATCAAGGCCAATGCCTACGGCCACGGCATCCACCGTGCCTTTGCCGGCCTGCGTGCCACTGACGGTTTCGGGCTGCTGGACCTGAACGAGGCCGTGCTGCTGCGCGACCTCGGCTGGCAGGGCCCGATCCTGCTCCTTGAAGGCTTCTTCCAGCCGCAGGACGTGGCGCTGCTGGAGCAATACCGGCTGACCACCGCGGTGCACAGCGAAGAGCAGCTTCGGATGCTCGAACTGGCCCGTCCCAAGGGGCCGCTGGCCATCCAGCTCAAGCTCAACACCGGCATGAACCGGCTCGGCTTCCGGCCCGCGCAATACCGCGCAGCCTGGGAGCGTGCGCGTGCCATGTCGGGGGTGGGCAGCATCGTCCACATGACCCATTTCTCCGATGCAGACGGTCCGCGCGGCATCGACCACCAGGTCGAGCAGTTCAACGCTGCCACGGCCAACCTGCCGGGCGAGGCCAGCCTGTCGAACTCCGCCGCGGTGCTGTGGCACAAGCAGGCGCACCGGAACTGGGTGCGCCCAGGGATCATCCTCTACGGCGCTTCGCCCACCGGGCGCGACGCCGATATCGACGGCTTCGGCCTGCAGCCGGCCATGTCGCTGTACAGCGAACTGATCGGCATCCAGGATCTCCAGCCGGGCGACACGGTCGGCTACGGCTCCCTGTATACGGCCGACCGCCCGATGCGCATTGGCGTGGTGGCCTGCGGCTATGCCGACGGCTACCCGCGCCACGCCGGCGGCTGGGGCGAACCCGGCACGCGCCGCGCGCCGGTGCTCGTCGACGGCGTGCGCACGCACCTGGTCGGCCGCGTGTCGATGGACATGCTCTGCGTGGACCTCACGGCTTGCCCGAAGGCACGCGTCGGCAGCCCCGTCACCCTCTGGGGCCAGGGCCTGCCCGTCGACGATGTGGCGGAAGCGAGCGGCACCGTCGGCTATGAGCTGATGTGCGCACTGGCGGCCCGGGTGCCGACCACCGTCGCCACGCTCACGGCGCCGGCGACAGAAGCCGCCTGACCGGACGGGACGCGCAATTGGCCAAGGCTAAGACCATCTACACCTGCACTGAGTGCGGGGGCACGGCGCCGCGCTGGCAGGGGCAGTGCCCGCAATGCCAGCAATGGAACACCCTCGTCGAGAGCGTGCCGGAATCGGCGCAGGCGCGGCGCTTCCAGCCGCTGGCGGCGTCGGCGGTGGTGCGCCAGCTGGCCGATATCGAGGCGTCCGACGTGCCCCGCTTCTCGAGCGGCATCGATGAATTCGACCGCGTGCTCGGCGGCGGGCTGGTGGCGGGCGGCGTGGTGCTGATTGGGGGCGACCCCGGCATCGGCAAGTCCACGCTGCTGCTGCAGGCGCTCGCCAACCTGGCCGGGCACCGGCGCGTGCTCTACGTGAGCGGCGAGGAATCCGCCGCGCAGATCGCGCTGCGGGCGCAGCGGTTGGGTGTCGAGAGCCCGTCGCTGGGCCTGCTGCCCGAAATCCAGCTCGAGAAGATCCAGGCCGTGCTCGACGCCGAGAAGCCGGAAGTGGCGGTGATCGACTCGATCCAGACGCTGTACTCCGACGCGCTGACCTCGGCGCCGGGTTCGGTGGCGCAGGTGCGCGAGTGCGCGGCGCAGCTGACCCGCATCGCCAAGAGCAGCGGCATCACCATCATCCTGGTCGGCCACGTGACCAAGGAAGGCAGCCTGGCCGGGCCGCGCGTGCTGGAGCACATCGTCGACACGGTGCTGTACTTCGAGGGCGACACGCATTCCTCGCACCGCCTCATCCGCGCCTTCAAGAACCGCTTCGGCGCGGTGAACGAACTGGGCGTGTTCGCCATGACCGAGCGCGGTCTGCGCGGCATCAGCAATCCGTCGGCGCTGTTCCTGTCGCAGCACGAGCAGACCGTGCCCGGGTCGTGCGTGCTGGTGACGCAGGAGGGCACGCGGCCGCTGCTGGTCGAGGTGCAGGCGCTGGTCGATACCGCCAACGTGCCCAATCCGCGGCGCCTCGCCGTCGGTCTCGAACAGAACCGGCTGGCGATGCTGCTGGCCGTGCTGCACCGCCATGCCGGCATCGGCTGCTTCGACCAGGACGTGTTCCTCAACGCCGTGGGCGGTGTGAAGATTACCGAGCCGGCGGCGGACCTCGCGGTGCTGCTGTCGATCCATTCGTCGATGCGCAACAAGCCGCTGCCGCGCGGACTGGTTGTGTTCGGGGAAGTGGGGCTGGCCGGCGAGATCCGCCCGAGCCCGCGCGGGCAGGACCGGCTGAAGGAGGCGGCCAAGCTCGGTTTCACCGTCGCCGTGATCCCGAAGGCCAACGCCCCACGGCAGAAGATCGACGGGCTCGAGGTGATCGCCGTCGAGCGGATCGAGCAGGCCATCGACCGGGTGCGCGACCTGAACTGAAGCGGCACCCCACCGGAGCAGGACCGACGCCATGACCCTCGAGACGCCTCGCCTGTGGCTGCGCCAGTGGCGGGAGGCCGACCGTGTGCCGTTCGCCGCGCTCAACGCCGACCCGGAGGTCATGACGTGCTTCCCGTCGACGCTCACCCGCGCAGCCAGCGACGCCATGCTGGACCGATGCCGCGATGCCATCGCCGCGCGCGGCTGGGGCCTGTGGGCGCTCGAACGCAAGGCCGGCGGCGACTTCATCGGCTTCGTCGGCCTCAGCGTGCCGGGCGCCGACCTGCCGTTCTCGCCTTGCGTGGAAATAGGCTGGCGGCTGGCGCGCGCGGCCTGGGGGCAGGGCTATGCCACCGAGGCGGCCCGCGAGGCGCTCCGGGTCGGCTTCACGCTACTGGGGCTGGACGAGATCGTGTCGTTCACGGCCATCGGCAATGTCCGATCGCGCGCCGTGATGGTGCGGCTGGGCATGAGCGGCGATCCGCACACCTTCGAACATCCGGCCATCGCGCCGGGCCATCCGCTGCGCGAACATTGCCTGTACCGGCTGCGCCGCGCCGACTGGCACGCTTGATCGCGCGCCGTCGGTCGATGAACGGCAAGACCGATAAATGAGTAATAATGCGCTTTGTCGTTCAACGGATGATCCCATCCCGCCCATGCAAGCCAACTCCCGCGCCTATTTCCTCCTGATCGCTTTCATTTCATTCGGACTCGTGGGCGCCGCGCTCTGGTTCCAGTTCGAGAAGGGCTACCAGCCTTGCCCGCTCTGCATCATGCAGCGCTTCGCCTACGTGGGCATCGGCGTGTTCTCGCTGCTGGCGGTGATCGCCCGCAGCACGCGCTCGCTATGGCAGGGACTGGCCATGCTGTCCGGCGTGGCCGGCATCGCGGTGGCGGGCTATCACGTATCGCTGCTGCTGAACCCGAAGGCCAGCTGCGGCATCGACCCGCTGGAAAACTGGGTCAACGCACTGCCCACGGCAAAGCTCCTGCCGCAGGTGTTCTTCTCCGACGGCCTCTGCACGGCCCCGCTGCCGCCGCTGCTCGGCCTGTCGTTTCCGGCGTGGTCGCTGATCTGGTTCTTTATCCTGACGCTCACGCTGGCGGTGGGGTTGATCCGGCGGGAGAAGCATTACCGCTGAGCAGGTTGTGATGGGGCGGGCTCACGCCCGGCCCGTCCGGCGGGTCAGACGATCTGCTCGATCTGCTCCTGCAACTCCAGCCACCGCTCTTCCAACTGCTCCAGCTCGCCGTTGACTTCCCCCTGGCGCTTGAGCATCTCCATCAGCTTCGCCTTGTTGGCCTCGGCGTAGCTCGATTCGTCGGCCAGGAAGGCGTCGACTTCCGACCTGGCGTCCTGTAGCGTCGCCATCCGCTTCTCGATCTTCTCCAGTTCCTTCGTCAGCGGCTTGCGCAACTGGGCGAGGCGCTGGCGCTCGTCGGCCTCGGCGCGGCGCTGGTCCTTGCGGTTGACGGTTGCCCCCGCGCCGGCCTCGGCCTGGTGGGCGGCGGTGGCGGCGTTGCGCTTGGCGGCGGCCTGTTGCAGCAGCCAGTCGCGGTAGTCGTCGAGGTCGCCGTCGAAGGGCCGGATGCCGCCATCGGCCACCAGCATGAACTGATCGGCGGTGGCGCGCAGCAGGTGGCGGTCGTGGGAAACGAGGATCAGGGTGCCCTCGAACTGGGCGAGGGCCATGGTCAGGGCTTCGCGGGTGTCGAGGTCGAGGTGGTTGGTTGGTTCGTCGAGCAGCAGCAGGTTGGGCTTCTGCCAGACGATCAGCGAGAGCGCGAGGCGCGCCTTTTCGCCGCCGGAGAACGGCTCGATGGGCGAGGTCGCCATGTCGCCGCGGAAGTTGAAACTGCCGAGGAAGTCGCGCAGTTCCTGTTCGCGCGTGTCCGGGGCGAGGCGGGCCAGATGCTGCAGCGGCGAGTCGTGGTCGCGCAGGGTTTCCAGCTGGTGCTGGGCGAAGTAGCCGATCTGCAGGCCCTTGCCGAGACGCAACGTGCCGGTGAGCGGGTCCTGCGTGCCTGCCAGCGTCTTGACCAGCGTGGACTTGCCCTGGCCGTTGGCGCCTAGCAGGCCGATGCGCTGGCCGTTCTGGATCGACAGCATCAGCTTGTGCAGGATGGTGACGGGCGGGTCGGCCTCGGCATAGCCGCAGTCGACGCTGTCGAGCACCATCATCGGGTTGGGCGCGGCGTCCGGCTCGCGGAACTCGAAGGCAAAGCCGGCGGCCACGTGCACCGGTGCCAGCCGCTCCATCTTCTCGAGGGCCTTGACCCGGCTCTGCGCCTGGCGCGCCTTGGTCGCCTTGGCCTTGAAGCGCGTGATGAAGGATTCGAGGTGGGCGATTTCCTTCTGCTGGCGGGAGTAGGCCGCCTGCTGCTGCGCCATCTGCTGCAGGCGCATGGTCTCGAACAGCGTGTAGTTGCCGCCGTAGCGGTTCAGCTTCTGGTTCTCGATGTGGACGGTGACGGTGCAGATCGCGTCGAGGAATTCGCGGTCGTGCGAGATCATCACCAGCGTGCCGGGGTAACGCGCCAGCCAGTCCTCGAGCCAGACGATGGCGTCGAGGTCCAGGTGGTTGGTCGGTTCGTCGAGCAGCAGCAGGTCGGACGGGCACATCAGTGCCTGTGCCAGGTTCAGGCGCATGCGCCAGCCGCCCGAGAACGACGACACCGGCTGCGACACCTGCGCCAGCGTGAAACCCAGCCCCAGCAGCAGCGCCTCGGCGCGGGCGGGGGCGGTGTAGCCGTCGGCGTCGGCGAAGGCGGCATGGGCCTCGCCTTCGGCATGGCCGTCGCCGGAGGCCTGCGCGGCGGCGATGGCGGCCTCGATCTCGCGCAGGCGGGTGTCGCCGTCGATCACGTATTCGACTGCGGTGCGCGCCACGGCCGGCGTTTCCTGCGCCACGTGGGCGATGCGCCACTGCGCCGGCACCGCCATGTCGCCGCCGTCCGGATGCAGTTCTCCGCGCAGCATGGCGAACAGCGTGGACTTGCCGCTGCCGTTGGCGCCGACGAGGCCGACGCGCTCGCCGGGGTTCAGCGTCACGCTGGTGTGGTCGAACAGCACCTTGGTGCCGCGCTGGAGGACGAGCTGGTCGATTCGGATCACGGGGAGGGACTTCGGGCAGATCTGGCGGGAGAGGCGGCATTGTAGCGCCTCCGGGCCCGGCCGCCTCGGCCTGCCTCGCGCGGGCAGGCGGGCAGGCTGGCACAATGCCGGGCAGGGAGGGACCAGACCATGCACCAGGCAGTCATCGCCATCCACGGCGGCGCGGGCGCCATCAGCCGCGCCGCCATGAGCCCGGGCCAGGAGGCGGAGTACACCGTCGCTCTGGAAGACATCCTGCGCGCCGGACGGCGCGTGCTGGCGGACGGCGGCAGTGCGCTGGACGCCGTCACGGAGGCGGTGCGGCGGCTGGAGGACTGTCCGCTGTTCAATGCCGGCAAGGGCGCCGTCCTGACCCACGCCGGCACCTTCGAGCTGGACGCGGCGGTCATGGACGGCGCCACGCGCATGGCGGGCGCCGTGGCCTGCGTCCACCGGCTGCGCAATCCGATCCTCGCCGCACGGGCCGTGATGGGGCATAGCGAGCATGTGCTGCTGGCCGGCGACGGCGCCGAAGCCTTCGCGGCGGCGCAGGGACTCGAGCTGGTCGACCCGTCGTACTTCCACACCGAGGCCCGCCATGAACAATGGCAGCGCGCCATGGCGGGCGGCACCGGCATGCTCCTGCTCGACCACGACGCTGCCGCCCAGGCGCCGCTCGACCCCGACCACAAGCATGGGACGGTCGGCGCGGTGGCGCTGGACCGGGCAGGGCGGCTGGCGGCGGCCACGTCGACCGGCGGCGTCACCAACAAGCTGCCCGGCCGCGTGGGCGACAGTCCCCTGATCGGCGCCGGCTGCTTTGCCGACGATATCGTTGCCGTCTCCACCACCGGCACCGGCGAGATGTTTATCCGCGCCGTCGCCGCGTATGACGTCTCGGCGCGCATGCGCTACGCCGGCCAGACGCTTGCCGAGGCCACCGCCTGCGTCGTGACGGAATCGATCCCGGCCCTGGGTGGCCGGGGCGGGTTGATTGCCGTCGACCGGCTGGGCAACGTCGCGCTGCCGTTCAATACCGAGGGCATGTACCGTGGCGTGGCGCGGGTGGGCGAGGGCAGCATGACCGTGGCGATCCATGGCTGACCCGCGCACGCGATGATGGACAATGCGGCCGGGCGCCGTTATCGTGCGCGTCCGCAATCCAGGACTCGCCCATGACGCCCCGCTGGACCCCCGTCTGCAAGGATTTCGTCGACCCGGCCACCGCACGCTGCCACGCCCGGCCGGCGCGTGGCCGGCATCACGACTTCGCGAACGGGCACGCCTACATCCTGCGTGACGAAGAAGGACACGAACATCCGTTCGGACTGGCCTGCGCCCGCGCCGTGCTGGCCGATCCGGGCGAACTCGACCTCGTCCCCGACTACACCGTGCGCGACGTGCAGCCGCGCATGCCTGACCTGGCGCTGCTGCCGCCACCGGGACGCCGGCGCCGCGCCGGTCCGTCGGCCGCGGAACAGCATGCGCTGGCGGCGCGCTACCTGGTGCTCCGCATGGAAAAGGTCGCCTCGGTGCCGCGCGTGCAGCCCACCGTACGCTTCCCGCCGCTGGAGGACCTCTACGTGCAATATCGCCAGGGCGGCACGCTCGACGCCGCGCAGGTGCGCCGCATCCTCGCCATCGAGCGCAGCCCGTCCACGCCGCCGCGCCTGCGCCATACCAACCTGCTCGACGTCTACACCGCGCACGTAAAGCTGGAGCGCCTGATTGCCGGGGCCACCAGTCTCTCGACCATCCGCTTCCTGCGTGCGCTGCATGACTGGCTGGCACGTCAGCTGGTGCTGTCGACGGCGCAGATCGAGGCTGCCGGCATCGCCATGCATCCGCTGGCCTTCCGGTCGGACGGCGTCTGGCAGGGCGGGCAGAACGGAGAATTGTTCGAGGGCTGAAGGCGGGGGCAGTTACCCCGCGTCGGGCTCGAAGAACGAAAACCGCAACTGCGGCCGCGTGAAGCGGCGCTGCAAGCGCTCCTCGACCTCGTTGATGGCGGCCACGAGCGCTACGTCCGACGGCATCGGGGCCATCTTCACCTTGAGCGCCACCATCATGTAGTCGCCGAACTGCTGCGTGATCATGTTGACCACGCGCTCCACCTCGGGCTGCGCCTCGACGAACGCCCGGATCTCGGCACGCAGCGCCGGCGAGACCGATTCGCCGGCGATCAGGCTCTGCACCTCGAACAGCACCAGGAAGGCCACCACGACCAGCAGCACGCCGACGCCGATGCTGCCGAGCGCGTCGAAGACCGGGTTGCCGGTCAGTGCCGTCAGTGCCAGCGCCAGCAGGGCCACGGCCAGCCCGGACAGCGCGGCGATGTCCTCGCCCACCACGACCAGCAGTTCGGACTGCCGTGTCTCGCGGAACCAGCGCCACAGCGAGTTGCCGCCACGCTCGGCGGCCAGCGACTTCAGCGCGCCGCGCAGGGCCACGCCCTCCGCCACGACCGCGACCGCCAGCACCCCGATGGACGGCAGCAGGTATTTGACGGGCTCCGGATGCCGCAACGACCCGATCCCGTGGTAGATCGAGAACAGCCCGCCGACGCTGAACAGCAGCACGGCCACCAGCAGCGACCAGAAATAGATCACCTTGCCATGCCCCATCGGATGGTCTTCGGTGGGCGGCTGCTTCGACAGGCGCATGCCGATCAGCAGCAGCACCTGGTTGCCGCAGTCGGCAAAGCTGTGCAGGGCTTCGGCCAGCATGGCGCCGCTGCCGGTGAAGGAGGCCGCGGCGGCCTTCGCCAGCGCGATGCACGTATTGGCGCCGAGCGCGAAGAAGACGGCCTTGTGCGAATCGGGGCTGGACATGGGGCTCCGGTGGCGAGCGTAAAGCGCCACTTTAGCGGATGGGGCCGAGGCTGGGGGCGCAGCGCCCGCGGAACCCGGGCGTCGGAGACGTTCCCGGTCCGGCCTTACTCGAACGGCTGCGGCCGCTTCGTCTTGTCGCTGGAGGGCGGCAGGATCGGCAAGGCGATCTTCGGCTGGTCGCCAGTCAGCGTCTTCAGGAAGGCCACGATGTCGGCATTCTCCTGCGGCGAGAATTTGCGGCCCAGTTGCAGGCGGCCCATGACGTCGACCGCCTGGGTCAGGGTGTCGGCGGCGCCGTCGTGGAAGTACGGGTAGGTCAGCGCCACGTTGCGCAGGGTGGGCACCTTGAAGTTGAAGCGGTCGGCGTCCTTGCCGGTGACCGCCGCGCGGCCCTCGGCGGTGCTGTCGGTCTTGTACGGCTCGACGATGCCCATCTTCTGGAACGAGTTGCCGCCGACGTTCGGGCCGTTGTGGCAGGCCACGCAGCCGGCGCTCTTGAAGAGCTGGTAGCCGCGCAGTTCCTGTGCGTCGATGGCCGTCTTGTCGCCCTTCAGCCACTTGTCGAAGCGCGCGTTCGGCGTGACCAGCGTTTCCTCGAAGGCGGCAATGGCGAGGGTCACCTCGTTGATCGACAGCTTGTCATTGCCGAATACCTTCCTGAATTCGTCCTTGTACTCCGGGATGGAACCCAGCATGTCGACCGCCAGGCTGTGGCTGAAGGCCATCTCGCCCGGGTTGGCGATCGGACCGCCGGCCTGCTCGCGCAGGTTCTTGGCGCGGCCGTCCCAGAACTGGGCCAGGTTCAGGCTGGAGTTGAGGACGGTGGGCGAGTTGATCGGGCCCTTCTGCCACTTGTCGCCGATGGACGATTTCAGGTTGTCCGAGCCGCCCATGCTCAGGTTGTGGCAGGAATTGCACGAAATGAAGCCGGAACGCGACAGGCGGGGATCGAAGAACAGCTTCGCACCCAGCGCCACGCGGGCGGGGTCGGTCACCCTGGCCTCGGGGATCGGCAGGATCGGCTCGGATTGCCTGGCGCGCACGTGGCCGGACATGAGCAGGGCCGCCGCCGACAGCGCGGCAAGGGTAATGCGGGCGGAGTGGGGATTCATGGCGCGTTCCTTCTTGTTGGTGCCGCATCAGGCCGCACAACTGGCCCTCGGCGGCGTGGGGATTCAGGCACGGCCATTGTTCGCAAGGCCTCCGCTGCACGAGTTGATGTCACACAAAATTTGTTACGGCGCGGACAGAGCCCCCGGCTTTGACGTCTAATGGGCACTCCCCCACAGTGCCGCTGCCGCCATGGACCCGTTCTCGCACAGCTATGCCGAAGCCCGACAGAAGTTCATTGCCGCCGCCAGCGAAGCCGGCGCCGCGCCGGTCGACTTTCCCCATCCCACGCAACGTGGCAGCGAGGGCGAGGAACTGGCGATGGACGTGGCATGGCTGGGGCCCGAGGACGCGGCGCACGTGTTGCTGGTGACATCGGGCGTGCACGGCGTGGAGGGCTACGCCGGTTCGGGGGCGCAGGTCGCCCTGTTGCGGGACGCCGACACGCTGGCCGCCTGCGCGGCGCATGGCGTCGCGCTGTTGCTGGTGCATGCGGTCAATCCCTACGGTTTCTCGCATTGCCGCCGGGTCAACGAAGACAACGTCGACCTGAACCGCAACTTCATGGATTTCAGCCGGCCGCTGCCGCACAACGCGCCGTACGCGGAAGTCGCGCCGCTGCTGCTGCCGGAGCACTGGCCGGCTTCGGAGGCCGACGACGGGCGGCTGATGCGGATGATTGCCGAGCGCGGCATGGCCTGGTTCCAGGCGGCGGTCAGCGGCGGGCAGTACGAGGACCCGGACGGGCTGTTCTTCGGCGGCACGCAGCCGGTATGGAGCCAGTACACCCTGCGGCGCATCCTGGCGCGCTACGGTGCGGGCCGGCGCACGCTGCGCTGGATCGACATCCATACCGGCCTGGGGCCGTGGGGCTATGGCGAGCCGATCCACATGGGGCCGAACGAGCCGTCCAGCCTTGCGGCGGCGCGGGCGATCTGGGGGCAGCCGGTGACGTCGATCTACGACGGCTCATCGAGTTCGGCGCAGTTGACGGGGATGGCGTGGCGGGCGGTGGGGGAAACCTTGCCGGACGTGGACTACGCCGGTATCGCGCTGGAATTCGGCACCTTGCCGGCGGCGGAGGTCCTGGCAGCGCTGCGCGGCGATCACTGGCTGCACCGCCACCCCGAGGCCGACACCAACCAGGGGGAATTGGTGCGGCAGGCGATGTGGCGGGCGTTCTACGGCGATGCGGACGACTGGCGCGACGGCGTCGTGTCGCAGGTGACCGACGCCGTGCGCAAGGCGATTCCGATTCCTCTTCGCGCTTAGTTAGTCGCGCTTAGTCGGGCAGGGCCTCGTACGTCAGCAGGAACACCTGCTCGTCCCCCGCGCTGACGGGCAGCCAGACGATCTCGAGGTCGGGGAAGGCCGCCTCGACATTGGCGTGCTCGTTGCCGATCTCGACCACCAGCACGCCGCCCGGGTTCAGCCGGGCCTTGGCGCCGGCGATGATGCGGCGCACCACGTCCATGCCGTCTTCGCCCCCGGCCAGCGCGATGCGCGGCTCGGCCAGGTATTCGGGCGGCAGCGCCCGCATCGACGCTTCGTTGACGTAGGGCGGGTTGGTCAGGATGACGTCGTACTTCTGGCCGCGCGGCAGCGGGGCGTAGAGGTCGCCCTCGTACAGCGAGATGCGGTCTTCCATCTTGTAGTCCGCCACGTTGCGGCGGGCCACGGCCAGAGCGTCGGGCGAGATGTCGACCGCGTCGATCCGCGCCTGCGGCCAGACATGGGCGGCGAGGACCGGCAGGCAGGCCGAGCCCGTGCAGAGTTCCAGCACCGGGCCGATCTCGCCGGTGTCCGGAATCCACGGTTCCAGACCGTCCTGCAGCAGTTCGCCGATGAAGCTGCGCGGCACGATCACGCGCGAGTCCACGTAGAAGCGCAGGCCGTGCATGTAGGCCTCGTGCGTGATGTAGGCGGCCGGCACGCGCTCGGTCACACGGCGCTCGATGACCTTCAGCACGGCACCGATTTCCTCGGGCAGCAGGCGGGCGTCGAGGAAGGGATCAAGCGTATCGAGCGGCAGGTTCAGCGTATGGAGGACGAGATAGGCCGCCTCGTCATAGGCATTGGCGCTGCCGTGGCCGAACGACACGCGCGCAGCGGTAAAACGCGAGACCGCCAGGCGGAGCAGGTCGCGGACGGTGCGCAGGGGGGTAGGGGCTGCCATGTTGGGTGCTTTCTTTCAGGCGACCAGGCGTTCGAGCACGCCACGGTAGATGTTCTTCAGCGGCTCGATGAAGCGGACTTCGACGTTTTCGTCGATCTTGTGGATGCTGGCGTTCGGCGGGCCGAATTCGATGACTTGCGGGCAGATCCTGGCGATGAAGCGGCCATCCGAGGTGCCGCCGGTGGTCGACAGCTCCGTCGTCACGCCGGTCTCGGCGGCAATCGCTTCCGACAAGGCCACCGACAGGTCGCCGCGCGGCGTCAGGAAGGGCTCGCCGCCGAGCGTCCAGTCGAGTGCGTATTCGAGCCCGTGCCGGTCGAGGATGGCGTGCACGCGCGACTTCAGGCCTTCGGGCGTGCTGGCCGTCGAGAAGCGGAAGTTGAAGTCGATGGTCACATGGCCCGGGATCACGTTGGTCGCGCCGGTGCCGCCGTGGATGTTCGACATCTGCCAGCTCGTCGGCGGGAAGTATTCATTGCCGGCGTCCCACACTTCGGCAGCCAGGTCGGCCAGCGCCGGGGCGGCCTGGTGGATCGGGTTGCGGCCCAGGTGCGGATAGGCGATGTGGCACTGGATGCCACGGATGGTCAGCTTGCCCGACAACGAGCCGCGGCGGCCGTTCTTGACCATGTCGCCTAGCACGTCGACCGAGGTCGGCTCGCCGATCACGCAGTAGTCCATGCGCTCGCCGCTCGCCTTCAGCGCCTCGACCACCTTGATGGTGCCGTCATGCGCCGGGCCTTCCTCGTCGCTGGTGATCAGGAAGCCGATCGAGCCGGCGTGGGCCGGATGCTTCGCGACGAATTCCTCGACGGCCACCACGAAGCCGGCGATCGACGTCTTCATGTCGGCGGCGCCACGGCCGTAGAGCTTGCCGTCGCGGTGGGTGGGCTCGAACGGGTCGGACTGCCATTGATCGAGCGGGCCGGTGGGCACCACGTCGGTGTGGCCGGCGAAGACCAGCAGCTTGCCGTCCTTGCCCTGCGTGCCGCGCCTGACGGCCCACAGGTTGGTCACGCGGAAGTCGTCCGGGCCGCTGACGAGGGCTTCGCAGTCGAAGCCGAGCGCCTTCAGGCGGGTCTCCAGCACGGCCTGGCAGCCTTCGTCGGCGGGCGTGACGGAGCGGCGGCGGATCAGGTCTTCGGTCAGGGCAAGGGTGGCGGTCATGGTGAGACTCAGGGCAATACTCGGATAAATCAGAACTGGCCGGCGTACTGGTCGACAGAGAAGCCGACCATCACCGTGCCGTTGTGCGCCAGCACGGGGCGCTTGATGAGCGACGGGCTGGCCTGCATGAGGGCGATGGCGCCGGCCTCGTCTTCGGCGCGGGCCTTGTCGGCGTCCGACAGCGCGCGCCAGGTGGTGCCCTTGCGGTTGAGCAGGGTCGACAGCGGCACGTGCTTCAGCCAGCCGCGCAGCATCGCTTCGTCCACGCCCTGCTTCTTGAAGTCGTGGAAGGTGTAGGCGACGCCGTTGGACTCCAGCCAGGTGCGGGCCTTCTTGACGGTGTCGCAGTTGGGGATGCCGTAGAGGAGGGTGGTCATGGATTCTGTTTCGTCGTTCCCGTGTGCGCGGGGACGACGCCGATGTTAGCGAAACAGCAAATTCAACGCGATCACAAGGCTGCCCAGTCCCAGCGCGACCCCGGTCATCGCCACCACCGTCATCAGCCGCAGCCGACGGTCGAGCCGGGCCGCTTCCTTGCGCAGCGCGTCGATGGTGAGGGCGTGCTGCTCGGCCAGCAGCTTGACGGCCTCGGCCTGCTGCACCGCGGCCGCTTCGAGTTCGGCGATACGGCCGGCCGGGTCGCGCGCGTCGCGCGCGGCATCGGTCACGGCGTCGCCGGACGCGTCATCCTTGCGGCGGCCCTTCTTGATCTTCTCGATGGTCTTGTTGGCCTGGTCGAGGATCGTGGGGAGCAGCGAGAGGACGGTGCTGACGGTGTTGGGGTCGAGGGCCATGCGGGACATGCGCTGGGTCAGAAAACGCAAAAGGCCGGCGGCCACGGGTACCGTGAAGCGCGCCGGCCGGGGGAGCGGGCGATCAGTCGCCGCGCAGCAGGTCGTTCAGGCTGGTCTTGGAGCGCGTCTGGGCGTCGACCTTCTTGACGATCACGGCGCAGTACAGGCTGTACTTGCCATCCTTCGACGGCAGGTTGCCCGCCACCACCACCGAGCCCGCCGGCACGCGGCCGTAGTGGATCTCGCCGGTCTCGCGGTCGTAGATCTTGGTCGACTGGCCGAGGTACACACCCATCGAGATCACCGAGTTTTCCTCGATGATCACGCCTTCCACGACTTCCGAGCGGGCGCCGATGAAGCAGTTGTCCTCGATGATGACCGGGTTGGCCTGCAGCGGCTCCAGCACGCCGCCGATGCCCACGCCGCCCGACAGGTGGACGTTCTTGCCGATCTGCGCGCACGAGCCGACGGTGGCCCAGGTGTCGACCATGGTGCCTTCATCGACATAGGCGCCGATGTTGACGTACGACGGCATCAGCACGGCGTTCTTCGCGATGAACGAGCCGCGGCGCGCCACGGCGGGCGGCACCACGCGGAAGCCGGCCTTGGCGAAGTCGTCGGCGGACCAGTTGGCGAACTTGGTCGGCACCTTGTCGTAGAACTGGGCGAAGCCGCCGGCGCTCATCGGCGCGTTGTCTTCCAGGCGGAACGACAGCAGCACGGCCTTCTTGATCCACTGGTTGACGATCCAGTCCTTGCCCTGCTTCTCGGCCACGCGCAGGGCGCCCGAGTCGAGCTGGCTGATGACATTGGCGACGGCCTCGCGGATGTCGTTGGGGGCGGACTTCGGCGACAGGCTGGTGCGGTCTTCCCATGCCTGGTCGATCAGGGCTTGCAGTGCTTGCGTCATGTTCGTGTCTGGTTGATAGGGGTGATTCAAAGCGAGCGGCAGAACGCCACGATGCGGCGCGCACCCTCGAGGCATTCCTCGGGCGTGGCGACCAGCGCCATGCGCACGCGGTTCGCGCCGGGATTGAACCCGTCCGCCTCGCGGGCGAGATAGCTGCCGGGCAGGACGGTGACGTTCTGCCCGGCCAGCAGGCGGACGGCGAATTCGGTATCCGACAGGCCCGTGCGCGAAACGTCCGCCCACAGGTAGAAGCCGGCGTCGGGCAGGGCCACGTCGAGCACTTCGGCCAGCATCGGCGTGACTTCGCTGAACTTGCGCACGTAGGCCGCGCGGTTGTCGCGCACGTGGGCCTCGTCGTTCCAAGCCACCACGCTGGCGGCCTGCACGGCGGGGTTCATGGCGCCGCCGTGGTAGGTGCGGTACAGCAGGAATTTCTTCAGCAGCGCGGCATCGCCGGCCACGAAGCCCGAGCGCAGGCCCGGCACGTTGGAGCGTTTGGACAGGCTGGAGAACATCACCAGCCGCTCGAAGCCGCGTCCCAGCTTGTGGGCGGCTTCCAGCGCGCCCAGCGGCGGATGCGCTTCGTCGAAGTATATCTCCGAGTAGCACTCGTCCGAGGCGATCACGAAGCCGTAGCGGTCCGACAGTGCGAAGAGCTGCTTCCAGTCGTCCAGCGACAGCACAGCGCCGGTCGGGTTGCCCGGAGTGCAGACGTAGAGCAGTTGCACCTTCTGCCAGACGTCCTCCGCAATGCGGTCGAAGGCCGGGGCGAAGTTGCGCGCCGGGTCGCTGTTGGCGAAGACGGGCGTGGCGCCGGCCAGCAGGGCCGCGCCTTCGTAGATCTGGTAGAACGGGTTCGGGCAGAGCACCAGCGCGCCGGGCTGCGTGCCGTCGACCACGGTCTGGGCGAAGGCGAACAGGGCCTCGCGCGAACCCGTGACAGGCAGGACTTCCGTGGCGGCGTTGACCTTCGGCAGCCCGTAGCGGCGCTCCAGCCAGGTGGCGATGCACTGGCGCAGCGCGTCGGAGCCGGCGGTGGTCGGGTAGCTGGCCAGTCCGCCCAGCGCGTCGGCCAGCGCAGTCTTGATGAACTCGGGCGTCGGGTGCTTGGGCTCGCCGATGCCGAAACTGATGGGCGACAGGCCGGCGTCCGGCTTCACGTCCGCGAACAGCGCGCGCAGTTTCTCGAAGGGATAGGGCTGGAGCAGGTCGAGGCGCGGGTTCACGGTGCGGGGGAATGTGGCCGGTTGAAAACGCGCCATTATAAGGGAAGGGCGCGGCCCCGCGCCGCGCCCGCCGTGATGTTCAGTACAGCATCACGCGGGATACCACGGCCACCAGCGGCCTGCGCACGGCGCGCTCGAAACCGTTGTGCAGGTGAAGGGGGCGCATCAGCATCTTCACCGTCATGTCGAGCGGCATATTGTGACGGACGACCGCGCTGCAGGCCGAATTCAGCGCCCGGACTTCAGCCTCGGGGACATCCTCCACGCCCCGCTCCATGCGCAGCACATTGCGCACGGCAATCTCGGAATCCTCGTTCTTGATCTCGAGGAGTCGGCGCGCGAGGGCGCCCAGCACGCGGTGGCGCCCGAGGCGCTCGCGGTCGAGGAACTGGTTGAAGTAGCGGTAGAAGTGCTTGTAGTGCCGTACCTCGTCGTTGGCGATGCGGCGGACGAGGTCGCGCAGCACCGGTTCGTCGGTGGCCCGCTCGATCGACCGGTAATAGGTGGCCGTGCCGGTCTCGACCACGCACCGGGCGGCCATTTCCAGCGCCTCGCTCTGTTCGAAGCCGGAAATGTCGCAGGTCTTGCGATAGTCCTCGAAGAACCGGGCGTAGCCGCGCGCCCAGTCGTATTCCGGCCAGACGTGCTCGACATAGCGGCGCAGCGCCAGTCCATGTTGCAGTTCCTCGGCTTCCCAGTGCTTCGAGAGCCACTCCGCAGCCTCGGGGGTGTCGGCGTAGTAGGTGGCGAGGTTCCCGGCGTAGGTATCGGAGCCGCTTTCGATGAACGACGCCGACGCCACCAGGTAAAACATGGTGCGGTCGTTGCGGATGCGCCCGGGCTGGATGTCGTGGTAAGGGATATCGTCGACGTGCCAGGGCAAGTCATCCGGGCGGGCAGCGGTCATGTCCATCCTCCTGTGAGGCGCAGCATCAGCCACGCCGATACATCAGGGACTGGCAATTACCCTAGTTAGTTTCATGCCGGAAGCGCAAGCGCCGTAGCGCAATGTGCCGGAAAAGAGTGGTGAGAGCACCACAGGCGAACTTGGCAAGTTGCGTTTTGCGGCGTTGCAATAGCGCCGGCCGCTGCGGCAATTGGGGATGGCCGGCGGGGTGCCGATGGTATGATTAGCGCCTACTATCGGGCACAACGGGGGGAAATTGGGACGCCGGCGTCACGCCGCGCCAGTCCGCCCGCGTCGGCCCGGCTTTTCTTCATGCTGCATAGGCCGAATTCCACGACAGAACCGTGCGACTTTCCTCGATAAAGCTGGCGGGCTTCAAGTCCTTCGTCGATCCCACCAATTTTCAAGTGCCCGGCCAACTGGTCGGCATCGTCGGTCCGAACGGCTGCGGCAAATCGAACATCATCGATGCGGTGCGATGGGTGCTGGGCGAGTCACGCGCTTCCGAGTTGCGCGGCGAGTCCATGCAGGACGTCATCTTCAACGGCTCGACGGCGCGCAAGCCGGCCGGCCGGGCCAGCGTCGAACTGGTATTCGACAATGCCGAGGGCCGCGCCGCGGGCCAATGGAGCCAGTACGCCGAGGTGGCCGTCAAGCGGGTGCTGACGCGTGACGGCAACTCCTCCTACTACATCAACAACCAGCCGGTGCGCCGGCGCGACATCCAGGACATCTTCCTCGGCACCGGGCTCGGCCCGCGCGCCTACGCCATCATCGGGCAGGGGATGATCTCGCGCATCATCGAGGCCAAGCCCGACGACATGCGTATCTTCCTGGAGGAAGCGGCGGGCGTCTCCAAGTACAAGGAGCGCCGCCGCGAGACGGAAAACCGCCTGTCGGACACGCGCGAGAACCTGACCCGCGTCGAGGATATCCTGCGCGAACTCGGCAGCAACCTCGAGAAACTCGAGGGGCAGGCCGAAGTGGCGCAGCGTTTCCGCACGCTCCAGGCCGATGGCGAGGAAAAGCAGCACCTGCTGTGGCTGCTGCGCAAGCGCGAGGCGCAGTCCGAGCAGGAGAAGCACCAGCGCGCCATCGAGCAGGCCCAGATCGACCTCGAAGCCCAGACCGCGCAGTTGCGCCACGTCGAAGCGGAGCTGGAGACCATGCGCGCGGCGCATTATGCGGCGTCCGACAATATGCACGCGGCCCAGGGCGGGCTGTATGAGGCCAACGCCGAGGTCAGCAAGCTGGAAGCCGAGATCCGCTACGTGGTGGAGTCGCGCAACCGCGTGCAGGCCCAACTCGCCGCGCTGACCACGCAGCGCGAGCAGTGGCAGGGCAAGGCCGACCAGGCCAACGACGAACTCGCGCAGGCCGAGGAAAACCTGGCGGTCGCGGAGGGCCGCACGGTCGAGGCGCAGGAGGTCGTCGCCCGGCAACACGACGAACTGCCCACGCTCGAAACCCAATGGCGCGACGCGCAGCAGTTGCTCAACGCGCAGCGCACCGGCATCGCGCAGGCCGAGCAGGCGCTCAAGCTCGAAGCCGCCCACCAGCGCAGCGCCGACCAGATGCTGCAGCAGCTCGAGCAGCGCCGCGAGCGGCTGTCGGGGGAAGAGAAAGGGCTGGATCGCCCCGACGAAGTCCGCCTCGAGGAAGTCCGCGCCGAACTGGCCGAGCAGGAAGCGCTGCTCGAGGAAGCGAAGGCCGTGCTGGCCGACGCCGAGGAGAGCGTGCCGCGCCTGGATGCCGAGCGCCGCGCCGCGCAGGAGCGCGTACAGGGCGAGGCGGCGGCGATTGGCGCGCTGGAAGCCCGCCTCGCCGCGCTGAAGCAGTTGCAGGAGAACGTCCAGACCGACGGCAAGGTCCAGCCCTGGCTGGAGAAGCACGGGCTGGCCGAACTGCCGCGGCTCTGGAAGAAGCTCCACATCGAGCCGGGCTGGGAAAACGCGCTCGAATCCGTGCTGCGCGAGAAGCTGGCCGCGCTGGAAGTCTCGAACCTCGACTGGGTCAAGGGCTTCCTCGGCGACGTGCCGCCCGCCAAGCTGGCGTTCTATACGCCGCCGACGGCCGCCCGTCCGCAGGAATCGCCGGCGGGACTGCGTCCGCTGATGTCGCTGCTGCAGATCACCGAGCCGGGCATCCGCGCGGTGATGCAGGACTGGCTGGCCGACGTCTACCTCGCCAACGACATGGAAACGGCCCTGTCGGCGCGCCACACGCTGCCCGAGGGAGCGTCGTTCGTGGTCGCCGAAGGGCATCTGGTCGGCCGCAACGCCATCCAGATCTACGCGGCGGATTCCGAGCAGGCCGGCATGCTGGCCCGCGCGCAGGAAATCGAGAATCTGCAGAAGCAGGCGCGTGCGCAACTGCTGCTGTCGGACGAAGCAAAGACGGCGGCGGTGCGTGCCGAGGCCGCCTACACGCATGCCAGCCGGTCGTTGATCGAAGCGCGCGCGGACAGCGAGCAGGCCACGCGCCGCGTTCACACGCTGCAGATGGACGCGCTGAAGCAGTCGCAGGCCATGGACCGCTACACCGCCCGCAGCGGCCAGATCCGCGAGGAACTGGAAGAGATCCACGCCCAGATCGAGGAGCAGCGCGCCATCCGCGCCGAATCCGAAGCCAGCTTCGAGCAGCACGACACCGCGCTGGCCGAGTTGCAGGCCGCGCACGAGGAACACCAGATCGCCTTCGAGCAGCTCGACGGCCGGCTCGCGTCGGCCCGCAACCAGCTGCGCGACCTCGAGCGCGCCGCGCAGGAGGCGGTCTTCGCCGAGCGCAACCTGGCGAGCCGGATCGACGAACTGCGCCGCAATATCCAGGTGGCGCACGACCAGTCCGAACGCATCGCCGAGTCGCTGGAGAACGCCCGTGCGGAACTCGAGACGATCAACGAGCAGACCGCCCACACCGGCCTGCAGGAAGCGCTGGAGCGGCGCGCCGTCAAGGAAGAGAAGCTGGGCGCCGCACGCATCGAGCTCGACGCGCTGACCGCGCAACTGCGCCAGCACGACGATCAGCGCCTGGCCGCCGAACGCAGCCTGCAACCGCTGCGCGACCGCATCACCGAATGCCAGCTCAAGGAACAGGCCGCACGCCTGAACCAGGAGCAGTTCAGCGAGCAGCTGACCGGCGCTGGCGTCGACGAGGAAGCGCTGGCCACCCGGATGACGGGCGACCTGAAGCCCGCGTACCTGCAGGGCGAAGTCACGCGCATCAACAACGCCATCAACGCGCTCGGCCCGGTCAACATGGCCGCGCTGGACGAACTGGCTGCGGCGCGTGAACGCAAGACCTTCCTCGACGCCCAGTCGGCCGACCTGAACGACGCCATCCAGACCCTGGAAGGCGCCATCGCCAAGATCGACCAGGAAACCCGCGCCTTGCTGCAGGGGACCTTCGACGAGGTGAACCGCCATTTCGGCGAGCTGTTCCCGTTGCTGTTCGGCGGCGGGCAGGCGCGCCTGATCATGACCGGCGAGGAAATCCTCGACGCCGGCGTGCAGGTCATGGCCCAGCCGCCCGGCAAGAAAAACTCGACCATCCACCTGCTCTCGGGTGGCGAGAAGGCGCTCACCGCCATCGCGCTGGTGTTCGCCATGTTCCAGCTCAATCCCGCCCCGTTCTGCTTGCTGGACGAGGTGGACGCCCCCCTTGACGACGCCAATACAGAGCGCTACGCCAATATGGTCGCAAGAATGTCCGACAAGACACAGTTCGTTTTTATTTCGCACAACAAAATTGCCATGGAAATGGCCCACCAGCTGATTGGCGTGACCATGCAGGAGCAGGGCGTGTCGCGTATCGTCGCGGTGGATATGGACGCAGCAGTGTCGATGGCGGAGGCTGCCTGATGGATCTTCACAACGTGGATCTGCAGACCGCACTGATTGCCGCAGGCCTGGTTTGCCTGGTGCTGGTGTTCGGCTACAACCAGTGGCAAATCCGCAAGTCGCGCCGCCCGCGCGCCTTGCAGCCCGAGGACGACGTGCCCCCGATGCGCGAGCCGGTGGTGGGCGAGACCACCAAGCCGGAGGTCGCAGCCAAGCTGAGCGAGCTGCCGCCCGAGCACATCGAGCGCCGCGAGCCGACGCTGGGCGGCGCCGCGCCGCCGGTGCCGGTCGGTGCCAATGACCCGGCTGCCGTGGCCGCGGCCATGGCGGCTGGCGGCGCCGATGCCGACGAGGCCGTGGCCGACGAAGTGGCCATCGCCGCGTCGCCTGCCGTGGCACACCAGGAGGCCGCCGCCCATCCCGAGGCGGCCAACGAGTCAGTCACCCATCCCGCCCAGATCGACGGCCAGCCGACGCCGGCCGTCATCGATCCGCTGATCGACTGCATCGTGCCGATGCACCTGGAGCGCAAGACATCCGGCGACCGCATCCTGCCGCTCACCGGCCGCCTGCGCCGCGCCGGCACCAAGCCCATCCATATCGAGGGCCTGCTGGCCGAGTCCAATGCCTGGGAGCCGGTGACCGCCGGCCACCAGTACGAGGACCTGCAGGTCAGCGTGCAGCTCGCCAACCGCAGCGGCCCGCTGAATGCGCTGGAATTCTCGGAATTCGCCAGTGCCGTGCATACGCTGGCCGAAGCGCTCGAAGCCTCGGTCGACCTGCCCGACATGGCCGAGACCGTGGCCAACGCGCGCGAGCTGGACGGCTTCGCCGCCGGCAACGACGTGCAACTCGGCGTCAACGTGATTTCCGACGGTGCGCCGTGGTCCGCCGCCTACGTGCAGAACGTGGCGACGCAGGACGGCCTCGTGCTGTCTCGCGATGGTACGAAGTTCACGCGCTACCAGGCCAACGGCGACGGCGTGCAGCGTCCGCTCTTCACGCTGCAGTTCGGCGACACCAACTTCCTGCGCGACGACCTCACCGTCAAGGGCGGCAGCCAGATCACGCTGCTGCTCGACGTGCCGCTGGCCTGCCGCACGACCAAGCCGTTCAAGACCGTGTGCGAGTATGGCTACAGCCTGGCGCAGCGCATGGGCGCGCAGTTGGTCGACGACAACATGCGGCCGCTGACCGAGCCGTCCTTTATCGCCATCTTCACCCAGCTCGAAACGCTGTACGACAAGCTCGAGGCGCGCGGCCTGCCGGCAGGCTCGCCGGTGGCGATGCGGCTCTTCAGCCTGTAAGTTCCGGAGCCCCAGATGACCGCCCCACATCGTGGCGCGCAGGCCGATGCCTCCGCGCCCGCCAGCCGTGTCCAGTGGCTGCGCGAGGAAATCGACCGCCACAGCTACCAGTACTACGTGCTCGACGCCCCGACCATCCCGGACGCCGAGTACGATGCGCTGTTTTCCGAGTTGCAGGCGCTTGAGCTCGAACACCCCGAACTGCAGTCGCCTGATTCGCCCACCCAGCGCGTGGGCGGCGCGCCGCTGTCGGCCTTCGACTCGGTGCGCCACCGCATCCCGATGCTGTCGCTCAACAACGCCTTCGAGGATGACGACGTCGTCAGTTTCGACCGGCGCTGCGCGCAGGGCCTCGGCCGTCCGGCGCCCGCCGAGGGCCCGGCCGACCTGTTCAGCTCGGCGGAGGCGGTGGAATACGCCTGCGAGCTGAAGTTCGACGGCCTCGCCATGTCGCTGCGCTACGAGGACGGCCGCCTCGTGCAGGCCGCCACGCGCGGCGACGGCGAGACCGGCGAGGACGTGACCGCCAACGTGCGTACCATCCGGGCCATTCCGCTGAAGCTGCGCGGCGCCGCGCCGGCCGTGCTGGAAGTGCGCGGCGAGGTCTTCATGTACCGGCGCGAGTTCGACCGGCTCAACGAGCGCCAGGCCGAAGCCGGCGAGAAGACCTTCGTCAACCCGCGCAACGCCGCCGCCGGCAGCCTGCGCCAGCTCGACCCGCGCATCACGGCCAAGCGGCCGCTGTCGTTCTTCGCCTACGGCATGGGCGAGCTGCAGGGCATGGAACGGCCCGCCACCCACAGCGACATGCTGTCCGGCTTCGCCGAACTCGGGCTGCCGGTGTGCGACGAGCGCGCGGTGGTGAAGGGCGCGCAGGGGCTGCTCGACTTCTATCGGGCAGTCGGCGAGAAGCGTGACCAACTGCCGTACGACATCGACGGCGTGGTCTACAAGGTCAACGCGCTGGCCGAGCAGGACCGGCTCGGCTTCGTCTCGCGCGCGCCGCGCTTCGCCCTCGCGCACAAGTTCCCGGCGCAGGAAATGACCACCATCGTCGAGGATATCGAGGTGCAGGTGGGCCGCACCGGCGCGATCACGCCGGTGGCGCGGCTGAAGCCTGTCTTCGTCGGCGGGGTGACGGTGACCAATGCCACGCTGCACAACGAGGACGAGATCCGCCGCAAGGACGTGCATATCGGCGACACGGTGATCGTGCGCCGCGCCGGCGACGTGATCCCCGAGGTGGCCGCCGTCGTGCTGGAGCGCCGCCCGGCCGACGCGCGCGCCTTCGTCATGCCGACCACTTGCCCGGTGTGCGGGTCGCATATCGAGCGGCTGGAGGACGAGGCCATCGCCCGCTGCACGGGCGGGCTGATCTGCGCGGCCCAGCGCAAGCAGGCGCTGCTGCATTTCGCCCAGCGCCGGGCCATGGATATCGAAGGACTGGGCGACAAGGTGGTCGAGCAACTGGTCGACCTGGGCATCGTCCGCACGCCGGCCGACCTGTACAAGCTCGGCATCGCCAAGCTGGCGGCGCTGGAGCGGATGGCCGAGAAGTCGGCCACCAACCTGGTCGCGGCCATCGACAATTCGCGCGAGACCACGCTCAACCGCTTCATCTTTGCCCTGGGCATCCGCCACGTCGGCGAGGCCACGGCCAAGGATCTGGCGAAGCATTTCGGCAAGCTGGACGGGCTGATGGCGGCCGACGAGGCCGCGCTGCTGGAAGTGAACGACGTCGGCCCGGTGGTGGCGCAGTCGATCGCCAATTTCTTCGGCGAGCCGCACAACGTCGAGGTCATCGAACAGCTTCGCGCCGCTGGCGTACACTGGCTGGAAAGCGAACCGGCCGCGAGGGCACCGGCGCCGCTGGCCGGCAAGACCTTCGTGCTGACGGGCACGCTGCCGACGCTGTCGCGCGAGGCTGCCAAGGAGATGCTGGAGGCGGCCGGCGCCAAGGTAGCGGGGTCGGTGTCGAAGAAGACCGACTACGTGGTGGCCGGCGAGGAAGCCGGCAGCAAGCTGGACAAGGCGCAGGCGCTGGGCGTGCCGGTGCTGGACGAGGCGGGCATGCTTGCCCTGCTGCAGGAAGCCAACGGACTTAACGAAGCCGACGGAGAGGGCGCATGATCCGAGACATTCTGAGGATGGGCGATCCGCGCCTGCTGCAGGTGGCGCGGCCGGTCGCGCGTTTCAACACGCCCGAGTTGCGCGTGCTGATCGACGACATGTTCGACACCATGGACCACGCCAACGGCGCCGGCCTCGCCGCGCCGCAGATCGGCGTGGACCTGCAGGTGGTGATCTTCGGCTTCGACCGCAACCCGCGCTACCCGGACGCCCCCCACGTGCCCAAGACGGTGCTGATCAACCCGGTGCTGGAGCCGCTGACCGACGAGACCGAGGACGGGTGGGAAGGCTGCCTCTCCGTCCCTGGCCTGCGTGGCGTGGTGCCGCGCTTCACGAAGCTGAGGTACACGGGTTTCGACATGAACGGCGACCCCATCGACCGCATTGCCGAGGGTTTCCATGCGCGCGTGGTACAGCACGAGTGCGACCATCTGCAGGGGATCTTGTATCCGATGCGGGTGAGGGACTTCACGCGCTTCGGCTTCACGGAGGTGCTGTTCCCGGAGATGCCGCCCGAGGGCGACGACTGAGCCGTCGTCGCGCAAAGGAAAAACGGCCGGCTGCTTGCGCAGTCCGGCCGTTTTGCTTTCCGGGCGCCATGACGCCCGGTCTCGTCCGTATCAGAACTTCTCGAACTGGCCCAGGAAGCGCCACTTGCCCGGCGGCAGGTCGCCCAGCACGATGCGGCCCATGCGCACGCGCTTGAGGCCGGTCACGCGCAGGCCGACTTGCTCGCACATGCGGCGGATCTGGCGCTTGCGGCCCTCGCGCAGCACGAAGCGCAGTTGCTCCTCGTTCTGCCAGCTGACCTTGGCCGGCTTGAGCTCGACGCCGTCGAGCGACAGGCCGTGGCGCAGCAGGTCTAGCTTGTCTTCGGGGAAGACGTGGCTGATGTCGTCCTCGACCAGGCCTTCCGGCGATTCCCAGCTCACGCGCACCAGGTATTCCTTCTCGACCGTCGAGTCGTCGCCGATCAGCGTGCGGGCGATGCGGCCGTCCTGGGTCAGCACCAGCAGGCCGGTGGAGTCGATATCCAGGCGGCCGGCGGGGGCGAGGCTCTTGTGTTGCCACGGCGCGAACCGCTTGCGCGTGGGGTCGCCATCCCAGTGGTTCTCTTCGGTGAAGAGCACGGCCGCCGGCTCGTAGCCGTCTTCGGCCTGTCCGGAAACGTAGCCGACCGGCTTGTGCAGCAGGACGGTCACGCGCTCGCCCTGTTCGGAGCGGGCGGCCTGGGCGATTTCGATCTCGGCGTCGGGGCGCACGCGGCTGCCCAGTTCGGTCACGGGCTTGCCGTCGACCAGCACCCAGCCGCGCGGGATCCATTCGTCGGCTTCGCGGCGCGAGCACAGGCCGAGTTCGGACATGCGCTTGGAGAGGCGGACGAGGCCGTCCTGCTCGGCGTGGCTGTCGTCACGTGGAGCGGAGCGGACCGGGGCCTCGGCGCGCGGCGGGCGCGCGCGGTCGCCGGTGTCGCTGAAGCGGCGGGCCGGGGCGGTACCTTCGCGGCGGGGACGGGATTCGTCCTGCGTGAAACGGCGCGGGCGGGATTCGTCGGCGCCAGCGCGGTACGGCGGGCGGTTATCGCCGTCGGCAAACCGGCGCGGGCGCGATTCGTTGTCGCCATAGGGGCGCGGCGGGCGATTCTCGCCGTCGGCAAATCGACGCGGGGGCCGCGATTCGTTGTCGCCATAGCGGTGCGGCGGACGGTTCTCGCCCTCGGCAAACCGACGCGGGGGCCGCGATTCGTTGTCTCCATACCGGCGCGGAGGACGATTTTCGCCTTCGGTGGACCGCGGCGGGCGCGACTCGTTATCGCCATAGCGGCGCGGCGGACGGTTCTCGCCCTCGGCAAACCGGCGCGGGGGCCGCGCTTCGTTGTCCCCATACCGGCGCGGCGGGCGATTTTCGCCTTCGGCGAATCGCGGCGGGCGCGACTCGTTATCGCCGTAGCGACGCGGCGGACGGTTCTCGCCCTCGGCAAACCGGCGCGGAGGCCGCGCTTCGTTGTCGCCATACCGGCGCGGCGGACGATTTTCGCCATCAGCGAATCGACGCGGACGCGACTCGTCGTCGCCATAGCGGCGCGGAGGACGGCTTTCGCCCTCGGTGAATTGACGCGGGGGCCGCGCTTCGTTGTCGCCGTACCGGCGCGGCGGACGATTTTCGCCATCGTTGAACCGGCGCGGCCGCGATTCGTTGTCGCCATAGGGGCGCGGCGGGCGATTCTCGCCTTCGGCGAACCGACGCGGCGGGCGCGCTTCGTTGTCGCCAAACCGGCGCGGCGGACGGTTCTCGCCGTCCGTGAACCGACGCGGGCGCGACTCATCATCGCCATAGCGTCGCGGAGGACGGCTCTCGCCCTCGGCGAACCGGCGCGGGGGCCGTGCTTCGTTGTCGCCAAACCGGCGCGGCGGGCGATTCTCGCCGTCATTGAACCGGCGCGGGGGGCGCGATTCGTCATCGCCATACCGGCGCGGACGGTCCTGCGCACTGTCGCGCTCGAACCGGCGCGGACGTTGCTCGCTGTCGCCGAACTTGCCCGCCGGCTTCGGTCGGGCGCCACCGTGGCCGGCGGCGCCGGTCTTCGGGCCGGACGGCTTGCTGCCGGCCTTCTCGTGCGCCCGCTTGATCCCCTCGGCCACGGCCTGCACGCGCTTGCGGTTGAGGTCGGACACGCGCACCGGGCGGGTGCCGCCCGGTTTCTTCGCGGTGCCGGAGGTGCTGGCGGTCGTCGCCTTGATGCCCAGCGTCTTGCGCTTGGGCGTATTACTGTCGGTCATAGTTTTGCTGACGCGGCGCGGGCTCAGATGGCCAGCGCGGCGAGCAGGTCCTGTTCAAGCTGAATCTGCAATCGGTTGTCGGCGGCCAGGCGGGTGCCGTCGACAAGGAACATGTCTTCCACCCGTTCACCGAGGGTGTTGATGCGTGCGGTGTGCACGGAGACGCGGTGCTGCGCCAGCACGCGGGTGATGGCGTACAGCAGGCCGGTGCGGTCGTTGGCCGAGAGCGCGAGCAGGTAATACTGCCCGCGTTCGTCCGGCCGCAGGTCCACGCGCGGCTTGATGGGAAAGCTGCGCGACTGGCGCGAGAGACGGCCCTGGCTCGGCTCCGGCAGGGCGGCCTGCTGGCGCAGGCGCTCGGCCAGTTCGTGCTCGACCAGGGTGAGGATGTCGCGGTAGCCGCCTTCGGCCGCGAGGCCGGGGTCGGTCAACTGGAACGTGTCGAGCGCGTAGTCGTGGCGCGTGGTGTGGATCTTGGCTTCCTGGATCGAGAAGCCCTTGCGCTCGAAGTAGCCGCAGATGCGCGCGAAGAGGTCGGGCTGGTCCTTCACGTAGACGGCCACCTGCAGCCCTTCGCCGGCCGGCGAGATGCGCGCCTTGACCACCGGCACCTCGCTGTCCACCTTGTTGTAGAGATGGCGCGTGAGCCAGGCGATGTCGCGCGCGTCGTGGCGCAGGAAGAATGCCACGTCGAGCTTCTCCCACAACGGCCTGGCCGCCTCGGGATCGAAGGCCATCAGGCGCAACTGCGCGATGGTCTCTTCCTGCCGCTGCGCCCACTGGCTGTGCGGGTCGAGCTTCGCGCCGCCGAGCACGCGCAGCGTGATGCGGTACAGGTCTTCCAGCAGCTTGCCCTTCCAGGCGTTCCACACCTTGGGGCTGGTGCCGCGGATGTCGGCCACGGTCAGCAGGTACAGCGCGGTCAGGTAGCGCTCGTTGCCGACCATTCTCGCGAAGGCATGGATCACCTCGGGGTCGGTCAGGTCCTGCTTCTGCGCGACCTGGCTCATTGTCAGGTGCTGCTCGACCAGCCAGACGATCAGGTCGGCATCCTCCTTGGCAATGCCGTGCAGGCGGCAGAAGCGGCGGGCATCCACGCCGCCGAGCGAGGAGTGGTCGCCGCCGCGGCCCTTGGCGATGTCGTGGAAGAGCGCCGCCACCGACAGCACCCACGGCTTGTCGAAGCTCGCCATCAGGCGGCTGCAGAACGGGAACTCGTGGGTGTGCTCGACGATGGCGAAGCGGCGGATGTTGCGCACCACCATCAGGATGTGCTGGTCCACCGTGTAGACGTGGAACAGGTCGTGCTGCATCTGGCCGACGATGCGCCGGAAGTTGATGAGATACCGGCCCAGTACGCTGGTCTGGTTCATCAGCCGCAGCGCGTGGGTGATGCCCTGCGGCTCCTGCAGGATGGCGAGGAAGAGGCGGCGGTTCTCGGGGTCGTTGCGCCAGCCGGCGTCCATCACCGTGCGGGCGTTGTAGAGGCCGCGCAGGGTGCGCGGCGACAGGCCCTTGACGCCGGCGACGCGCTCGTAGAGCAGGAAGGTCTCGAGGATGGCGTGCGGGTTGCGCTCGTAGAGGTCGTCGGCGCTGATCTCCAGCATGCCCTGGCGCTCGACGAAGCGCTCGTTGATGACGCGCGTGACCTGCGACTCGCACGGAAACAGCATCGCCTCGATATTGAGCAGCAGGACGCTGTTGAGCTGCGCCACGGCCTTGGCGGCCCAGTAGTAGCGCCGCATCAGCTGTTCGCTGGCGCGCTTGTTGTCGGTCTGCCGGTAGCCGAAGGATTCGGCCAGCGCGGTCTGCAGGTCGAACACGAGCACGTCCTGCCGACGCCCGGCGATGATGTGCAGCTGCGCGCGGATGGTCTTGAGCAGGCGCTCGTTGCGCGACAGTTCCTGCGCCTCGCGTTCGGTCAGCAGGCCCTTGCCGTACAGTTCCTTCCAGCTGTCGCCGAAGCCGGCCGCCTTGGTCATCCACAGGATGACCTGCAGGTCGCGCAGGCCGCCCGGGCTTTCCTTGCAGTTCGGCTCGAGCGAGTAGGGCGTGTCCTGGTACTTGGCGTGGCGCTGGCGCAGTTCGAGCAGCTTGGCCTGGAAGAAGGCGCGCGGATCGAGGTCGGCGCGGTAGCGCGTCTGCATTTCGTCGAACAGCTTGCGGTCGCCGGTGATCAGGCGGGCCTCCAGCAGCGACGTCTGGATGGTGATGTCCTCGCGGGCGTCGCGGATGCAGTCGTCCACTGTCCGCACCGCCGAGCCGATCTCGAGGCCGAGGTCCCAGCACAGGCCGATGAAGCGTTCCAGCTTGGCGGCGGTGGGTGCGTCGAGTTCGCAGGGCAGGAGCAGCAGGACATCGACGTCGGAGTAGGGCAGCAGTTCACCCCGGCCGTAGCCGCCCACGGCCACGAGCGCGGCGCCGGGCGGCAGTGCCAGTCCCTTCCACGCCTCCAGCAGCGCCGCGTCGACGGCCCGGCGCAGGCGCGTGACGAGCGTGCCGACGTTGCGGCTGGCCTTGAAGTCGGCGAACAGGGCCTGCTTGTCGGCTTTCAGCTTGTCGCGCACGCGCGTGGCGAGGAGAAGTTCCGGCGTGGTGTCCATGGGCAGGGCGGCGGTAGTGGGGGCGATGGTCGACACGGAAGGAACAGGGAAGGAACCCCGGGGTGGGCATGGCAGGGATACGGCACCCCTGCCGTACCCCTCGGGCGCCCGGGCGCCCGGTCATGGGCGTCAGGCCGCGACGGTCTCGGTAATGAACGCCGGCGGTTGCGGCGTCCCGGCCGATACGGTCAGGACTTCGTAGCCGGTCTCGGTCACCAGCACGGTGTGTTCCCACTGCGCCGACAGGCTGCGGTCGCGCGTCTTGACGGTCCACTGGTCGGGCATGGTGCGGATGTCACGCTTGCCGGCGTTGATCATCGGCTCGATCGTGAAGGTCATGCCCGCCTTGATCTCGGCGCCGGTGCCGGGACGGCCGTAGTGCAGGATCTGCGGATCCTCGTGGAAGTTCTTGCCGATGCCGTGGCCGCAGTACTCGCGCACCACGCTGTAGCCGGCGGCCTCGGCGTGGACCTGGATGGCATGGCCGATGTCGCCCAGGCGTGCGCCATGGCGCACCTGCTGGATGCCCTTCCACATGCACTCGTAGGTCACCTGGGCCAGGCGCTTGGCCAGGATCGAGCCCTCGCCGGCGATGAACATGCGGCTGGTGTCACCGTAGTAGCCTTCCTTGGTGATCACGGTGATGTCGAGGTTCACCGCGTCGCCGCTCTTCAGCACGCGATCGCCCGGGATGCCGTGGCAGATCACGTCGTTGACCGACGTGCAGATGGCGCCGGGGAAGGGCGGGTAGCCGGGGGGCGCATAGTTCAGCGGGGCCGGCACGGTGCCCTGCACGTCACGCATGTAGGCGTGGCACAGGCGGTCCAGCTCGCCGGTCGTGACGCCCGGCTTGACGAAGGGAGTGATGTAGTCGAGGACTTCGGACGCTAGGCGGCAGGCCACGCGCATTTGGGCGATGTCTTCGGTGGTGTTCAGGTGAATGCTCATTGCTGCGTCGCCAGAATGTGGAATTGTGACGCCGAAGCCGCAGGCTGCGCCGTCATCTGGATTTTGTTCTAAATGGGGATGCAAAGGCGAATTATCGCACCTTCGGCGCCGCATCGCAGCCGGCGGCATTGGGTTTTCCCGGATTGGCAATATCCGCGCGTCCTGTGCGGCAGAGTGGCAGCGCTCTTGAGTGGTCGGGGGTTTTGTTGCTAGAATAGCGGGCTGGCCAGTTGCTGGCCGGAAGAAGTATCGTAAGTTCGCAAATTCGTAAATCGCTGGTCCGCCCATCCGGGGTGTTCCTTTTCAGGAATGTCGGGGCGGACTTCAGACCCAACCCTATTGGAGTACTACACATGTCCGTGACCATGCGCGAAATGCTGGAAGCCGGTTGCCACTTCGGCCACCAGACCCGCTTCTGGAACCCGAAGATGGCCCCTTACATCTTCGGTCATCGCAACAAGATCCACATCATCAACCTCGAAAAGACGTTGCCGATGTTCCAGGACGCACTGAAGTACGTGCGTCAACTGGCAGCCAATCGCGGCACCGTCCTGTTCGTGGGCACCAAGCGCCAGTCGCGCGAAATCCTGGCTGAAGAAGCCGGCCGCGCAGGCATGCCCTACGTCGACGCCCGCTGGCTCGGCGGCATGCTGACCAACTTCAAGACGGTCAAGACCTCCATCAAGCGCCTCAAGGAAATGAAGGCCCGGCAAGAAGCTGGCCTCGACAGCCTG
>Ga0160472_100220_pt1 | contig 70450 bp, 72 predicted proteins | sample HID1973M_E11MG_FD_108267 | JGI IMG/M metagenome (GOLD analysis project Ga0160472, IMG submission 108267) | Enriched mosquito-associated microbial communities from UW Madison campus, WI, USA - HID1973M_E11 MG | ecosystem: Host-associated > Arthropoda: Insects > Digestive system > Unclassified ... | reverse complement strand
GGCCTCGGGGCAGATCCGGATGCGCGAGGTCGACGGATGGGAGACCCTCGCGCAACCTCTCGAGCCGATGCCACTGGACCTCGCCGCCTGATCGGAGCCAACCTCACATGCCCGGAGCGAGCCTCAGGGAATTTCCACAGTCTGCGCGACATGACCGTCGCCGCGCGGGGGATCGGTGTAATCCTCCTGCTTCCTGATCTGGGCTTTCAGGATTTTTCGGCAAAACGTGCGGGCGGGCGATGCCTTGAAAAATTGACAAGCTGAACGCGATTTGTTCCATTGCAATTCTAATGCCTGAGGATTTTCGATGACGCTCCCGCAGATCATCGGATTTGGTGCCCAGAAAGCGGGGACCACTTGGCTTTTCGATAATCTCGCCACCAATCCCGGCATCTGGAGGCCTCCGCTGAAGGAGATGCACTTCTTCAACCATCAGAACGATGGCGGCAGGTGGATGCTGAAGGACCACCGTCAGCGTTTGCGGGAGAAGCGCGACACCGCCCTCCAAAGGGGGAAGCCGGGGGTAGCGCGGAACTTCAACAGACTGCTCCAGATGCCCATGCTGACCGAGGAATGGTACCGGACGGCGTATGCGCCTTGCCCTGAAGGTCTCCAGTCGATCGACATCACTCCCGCCTATGCGATGCTGGATGAGGGCTGTCACGACTATATGGCCAAACTTCTCGGCACGGCATTCAAGGGCATCTATCTCATCCGCGATCCAGCCGCCCGGGCCATCTCCTCGGTGACCCAGGAGATGGTTGGAGAGACAGGATTGGACGGCTGGATGGAGCGCATCCGCTCGCAAACCGTGATGACCCGAAGCGACTACCGATCCGCCATTCAAATGCTGGATGACCGGCTTGGTGACCGCGTCCTTTACCTGCCGTTCAAGATGGTGAAGGCCGATCCGATCAACCTCCTGCGGGCTGTCGAACTTCATTGTGGGTTGCCCGAAGGCGAGTACAAGGCCGCCGAGAAGGCCAGCCATATGTCGCCCAAGACGCACTCCCCCGCTGGTCTTCATGATGCCGTTCGGGAACTCCTCTCGGACCAGTATGACTGGCTGACGTCCCGCTTCGGGCCGAGTTACGCAAGGTTGATCTAGTCAGGCGGTTCAGGTCGCCTTGGCCCCCATGGACCGTTCCGCCTGATAGCCCAGAGTATCGGCCCGTTCGTTCAGGTCAGTCCCATGTCACGTTCCGTCCTTCGGCCTCTGCTTCCAGCTTGAGCCACAGGTCTTGGTTCTCGACCGGCTCACGCTTGCCGGTTCGCCGGCCTTTCGCCTTCCAGCCGGAGAGCCAACCGTTCATGGCATGGGGATGTGATCGGCTCGCTGGTCTTTCTGTCGAGGTTTCGCAGCGCCTCAAGGGGCGCTGTCATTTCCATGCGGATGTTCGCGGTGGCTCCCTTGGAGGAACCCGAGAACTCAAGCTCCCTGACAATGCTGCCGGGAGCGTCCAGTCCGACAAGGACACCCCATAGCCACCGGGGCCGAGATTGCTGATGGCTGAGTCGTCCGTGAAGATCTCGGTGCTGGTCGGTATCCGGCTGGCCACCGCGATTGATTCCATTGGTCATACCCGAAGAACAGGACGGCGGAGCGAGGGTGCGGACCAGCCACGAACAACACGCCGCCCTCGGCCACCCCACACTTGCCCCTGCGCTTGGTCGAGGGGGCGGCACGGGGGAATCAGCGCTGCTCCTCGTATATGATCTCGGCCCTCGGAATAGCGGTGAAATATCCGGGGGGCTCTTCAGGCACCCCTGCGGGTGAGGGGTTGCTCTAAATGGCCTTGCCTAACCTGTTGATGCGGGGGGTAAGGTCCAGCACACGTCGTCAACACATCAAGCACACAAGGGGAAGTGTCCGAGAACGGGGAATGATGTTAGTGATCTGATAGCGCTAAGAAAATGTGGGCATTCGCGGGTTCGATTTTTTGGGTTCGGAACGCTTCTCCCCACAAACCGCAGCCTGCGCAGGTTAACGCAGCCCCATTTCGGCCAGCGCGCGGGCAATCTCGGGGGGCAGGTTCGGTTCCTCCTCGCGGCCAGCGGGAAGGTCGGCGGGGGCATCCTCGGCGGTGAGGTAGCGCCAGCCCTGGAAGGGGCGGCGGGGCACGGCGGCGGTGCGGATCAGGCCGGGGGCGATGATCAGGGCGCAGCGGCGGATGCCGTCCTCGCCCGTCACCTCCTCCAGCCCGATCAGGCGCTGGCGGGCCTGCATGATGCCCTTGAACACCCAATAGATCGACCCGCCGTTCAGCAGCTCGGCCTCGCGCTTGGGCCACATGCGGGTGACATGCCGGGCGGGGCCGCCGGACCAGCGTTGCTGCTGCCATGCTTCGAGTTCGGCGGGGCTGTCGCAGCCCACGCAAAGCTTCATCAGGTTCAGGGTGGTGCTCATGCACCAGATATATCCGCCCCCGGAGGATGTGCAACGGCTGGCCTTGCGCCCTGTGGACAAGGCAGCTACCCCACGCCCATTCCATGAGACGAGACGAGGCGACAATGACCCATTCCCCGCCCAAGCCGGTCCACGGCCAATCCTTGCCCGAATTCGTCGCCATGCTGGCCGTGATCTTCGCCGTGATTGCCTTTTCGATCGACGCGATGCTGCCCGCGCTGCCCGAGATCGCCGCGACCCTGACGCCCGAGAACGTGAACCGCGCCCAATTGGTCCTGACCGCCTTCGTGGCCGGAATGGGGGCGGGCCTGTTCGTCGCCGGGCCGCTTTCAGACGCCTATGGGCGCAAATCGATCATTACCCTTGGCTTCGTGATCTACGCGGTGGCGGCGGTCGCTGCCGTCTTCGCCAATTCGCTGGAGATGCTGCTGTTCGCGCGCTTCATGCAGGGCTTGGGCGCGGCGGGGCCGCGCATCGTCTCGCTGGCGCTGGTGCGCGACCTTTATCAGGGGCGCGAGATGGCGCGGATCACCAGTTTCGTGATGATGATCTTCATCCTGATCCCGGCGGTCGCGCCCTCGATCGGGGCGGGGATCATCTATTTCGTCGGCTGGCGTGGGGTCTTTGGTGCCTTTCTGGTGCTGGCCCTGATCGGCGGCCTCTGGCTGAACCTGCGTCAGCCCGAGACGCTGCCGCCCGAACAGCGCATTCCGATGCGCCCGGCCAGCCTGCTGCGCTCGGCCCGCGAGGTGCTGGGCAACAGGCAGGTCCAGCTTGTGACCGTGGTGATCACGCTGGGTTTCGGACAGATGTTCGCCTTGCTGAGTTCCGCCCAGCAGCTTTTCGCCGACACCTATGGCAAGGGCGAGAACTTCCCCTACTGGTTCGCGGCCATGGCGCTTCTGAGCGGCGGCGGGACCGTGCTGAACGCGCGCTATGTCGTGCGGCTGGGGATGCGGCGCATCGTGAAAAGCGCCTATGCCATGCAGGTGGTCGTGTCGGCGGTGATGTGCGTCCTCGCCTTTGGCGATCTGCTGCCCCCGGCGCTGCGCTTTCCCGCCTTCTTCATCTGGGCTGTCAGCGTCTTCTTCATGGCGGGGGTGACCTTCGGCAATCTGAACGCCATGGCGCTGCAGCGGATGGGCCATGTGGCCGGCATGGCGGCCTCGGTGATCGCCGCCGTCTCGACCTTCGGGGCGGTGCTGATCGCGGCGCCGATCGGGTTGCTGTTTGACGGGACGGCGCGGCCGATCATGCTGGCGACGCTGATCTGTTCCGGGCTGGCGCTATGGCTGATGCGCTGGATCGAGGAGGTCTGAGGCAAGGGCGCTCCGGCGCCCTTTTCCATTGCGCGCAAGGCTTCAGCTTGCGCCTGCAACAAATTGTTCCATCGGGGAAAAGTGGCAGCCCGTAGGGGAGTCGAACCCCTCTTTTCAGGTTGAAAACCTGACGTCCTAACCGATAGACGAACGGGCCACTTCCGCGCCATCAACTGGCGACGAGGTGGCGTTTAGGCCAGCTTCGCGCCCGCCGCAAGAGGCAGTTTCACATCATCTGTGGGTAAGATCGGAAATTTTTTCCGCGATGCGGCCGAGGCACCGAAAAGCCATCACGGGCAAGAAAAAACGCCGTCGATCATCTCGATCGCGGCGTCTATCCCGTGATTGGCGGGACAAAGTGGCAGCCCGTAGGGGAGTCGAACCCCTCTTTTCAGGTTGAAAACCTGACGTCCTAACCGATAGACGAACGGGCCACTTTCTATCTCCGCAAGGCAGTGCCCTGCGGCGTGGGGCGGTGTTTAGGCCAGCTTCCCTGAGGCTGCAAGCGGAAAAATGACCTTTCGGTGAAGATTTTTCGGCTGCGCCTCAAGTGGATCATTCGACCGCGGCGGCGTCGTCCAGCCGCAGCCTGACACGTTCGCGCCCGCCCCAGATCGACAGTTCCAGCTTGCCCGCCAGATGGAAGCGTTTGCCGCGCGCCTCCAGCAGCGTCTGACCCAGCGGGCCGGACATCGCCCCCCAGGCCACGGCGTCGATGGGCGGGCTGCCGGGGCTGCGGAAGCGTAGCCGCAAATGGCTGTCGCCCATGGTCGAGACGCTGTCGATCACCTGATCGGCAAAGGCGAATCGCGGGGCGGGCGCCGCCTGACCGAAGGGGCCCGCACGCTCCAGCATCTGCATCAACTCGACCGTCGCGCCGGCGGGGTCGAGCAGGCCCGAGATGCGCAGCTCGCCGGTGCCTGACCTCTCGGCCATCTCACGCGACAAAAGCTCGGCAAGGCGCTCCATCGCCCTTGGGATCATCGCCTCCTCGACGGTGAGGCCCGCTGCCATGGCATGTCCGCCGCCCTTCAGCAGCAACCCCTCGGCCGCGAGGCGCTGGATGGCGCGGCCAAGGTCGACGCCGGGGACCGAACGGGCCGAGCCCTTGCCGATCCCGTTATCGACCCCGATGACGACCGAGGGCAGGCCGGTCGCCTCCTTCACGCGGGCGGCGACGATGCCGACCACGCCGGGATGCCATCCTGCGTCCGCCGCCCAGGCGACATGGGTGGCGTCGCCGCGCGCCTCGATCTGGGCCATCGCGGCCTCGCGCACCGCCGCTTCGATCGCGCGGCGGTCGCGGTTCAACTCGTCAAGTTGGGTCGCGAATTGCTCGGCCTGCCGGGAATCCGTGCAGGAGAGGCAGAGCGCGCCCAGATCCGCCTTGCCGACGCGCCCGCCGGCATTGATGCGGGGGCCAAGGAGGAAGCCAAGGTGAAAGGCGCTGGGGGCCGAATCGAGCCGCGCCACGTCCGAAAGCGCGACGAGGCCCGGACGCGCGCGCCGGGCCATGATGACCAGACCTTGCCGGACAAAGGCCCGGTTGACCCCGATCAGCGGCGCGACATCCGCGACGGTGGCCAGCGCCACCAGATCCAGCAGGCCGATCAGGTCGGGCTGCGGCCGCCCGGCCTCGCGCAGCAGGCGGTTGCATTGCACCAGCGTCAGGAAGACGACCCCCGCGGCACAGAGATGGCCGAGGCTGCCATCCTCGTCGGCGCGGTTGGGGTTCACCACCGCAAGCGCGGGGGGCAGGGTCTCGCCGCCCTGATGGTGGTCGAGGACGATCACGTCGCGGGGCGCTGCCGCCGCCAGCGCCTCGTGGCTGAGCGTGCCGCAATCGACACAGATGATCAGGTCATGGTCGCGCGCCAGTCCCGAGATCGCCGGGACGTTCGGGCCATAGCCTTCGTCGATGCGGTCGGGAATGTAGAGCATCGCCTCGATCCCCTGACGACGCAGCCAGTCGATCAACAGCGCGGCCGAGGCGCCGCCGTCAACGTCGTAATCGGCAAAGATCGCGATGCGCTGGTGCTTGATGACCGCGGCGACGATGCGCTCGGCCGCCTTGGCCATGTCGCGCAGGACCAGCGGATCGGGCAGCAGGTCGCGCAGCTTGGGATCGAGATAGGATTGCGCCTCGGGCGCGGAGACCCCGCGCGCGGCAAGGATGCGGCTGACCGGCAAGGGCAGCCGGCTCTCCTGGGCAAGCGCCTCGGCAGAGCGTTCCAGGGCGGCGTCAGGGCCGCGCCAGAAGCGGCCGGTGAGCGAGGAGTCGACTGAAAGAAAGGCGGTCATGGGAGCTTCATCCCCCATGACCGCCCGTTGTTCAAGTGGAGCCAGCGCCCCCGGCCTTACTTCACCGGGTTGCGATAGATCATGCGGCGCACCGATCCGGTCTTCGAACGCATCAGGATCGTCTCGGTCTGAAGGTAATGCGGCTCGCGCTTGACGCCCGCCACGATCGAGCCGTTGGTCACGCCGGTCGCGGCAAAGATCACGTCGGCGGTCACAAGCTCGTCACGCGAATAGATCCGGTCGAGATCGGTGATCCCGGCCTTCCGCGCGCGGCCCTTCTCGTCGTCGTTGCGGAACAGCAGCTTGCCCCACATCTGGCCGCCCATGCATTTCAGGGCCGAGGCAGCCAGCACGCCCTCGGGCGCGCCGCCAGAGCCCATATACATGTCGATGCCGGTGAGTTCCGCCTCGGCGCAGTGGATGACGCCGGCAACGTCGCCATCGGTGATCAACCGGATCGCGGCGCCGGTCGAGCGGACCTCGGCGATCAGGTCCTCGTGCCGGGGACGTTCGAGGATGCAGACGGTGATGTCGCCGTCCTTGACGCCGCGGGCCTTTGCAAGGGCGCGCACGCGCTCGGCGGGGGACATGTCAAGGCTGACCACGTCCTTGGCATAGCCCGGACCGATCGCCAGTTTTTCCATGTAGACGTCGGGGGCGTGCAGAAGGGTGCCGCGCGGCGCCATGGCGATCACGGTCAGCGCGTTCGGCATGTCCTTGGCGGTCAGGGTGGTGCCTTCCAGCGGGTCGAGCGCGATGTCCACTTCCGGGCCGTCGCCGGTGCCGACTTCCTCGCCGATATAGAGCATCGGGGCCTCGTCACGCTCGCCCTCGCCGATGACGACGACGCCCTTGATGTCGAGCATGTTCAGCTGTTCGCGCATCGCATTGACGGCGGCCTGGTCGGCGGCCTTCTCGTCGCCGCGCCCGATCAGGCGGGCCGAAGCATGGGCGGCCGCCTCGCTGACGCGGGCCAGTCCCAGAGACAGCATCCGGTCGTTGAAATCCTTGGGCGATGTCATGCTGAAATTCCTTGTGTCTACACTTGGCAAGGCTTCTACGCGCCGCAATGTAACGGCTGCAAGGCTGTCTGCGCTAACGGCTCAGCTTTCCGCCAGTTCGAGGGCGAGCGCGTGGATTCTGGGCACGATGTCGCCGAGCGTGCTGTGCACGAGGCGGTGGCGCGCCACATGGCCGAGGCCGGCGAAGCGGGGACTGGCCATGCGGATGCGGAAATGGCTTTCGCCGCCGTCGCGCCAGCCCGAATGGCCGCGATGCCCCTCGCTTTCGTCGATGACCTCCAGCCGGGTCGGCGCGAGCTCGCGCAGGCGTTCCTTCATCTCGTCCGCAATCATCCTGAATGCCCCTTTCATGTCGCGTGAAATAGCTTAGACTGCGCGTCCCGATCAGGACAAGGCAGGCAAATGAGCAACGACCCGTTCGGCTTCGACATCTCGGCAGCCTCGGACAAGAAGAGACGATCCAAGGGCCGCCGCGGCATGTCCGGGGCCTTCGAGACTTCGACGCGCAAATGCGACAAGGAGGGATGCAAGGAGCCCGGGCAGTATCGCGCGCCGAAATCCCCGAGGAAACTTGATGACTATTTCTGGTTCTGCAAGGACCATGTCCGCGAATACAATCTGAACTGGAACTACTTCCAGGGCCAGTCCGAGGCCGAGTTCCAGGAGTTCCTGGACAATGCGACGGTGTGGGAACGCCCCACCAAGCCCTTTGGCCGCGCCACGCAGGAGCAGAAATGGGCCCGGCACGGCATCGACGATCCGCTGGAGATCCTCGGTGCGAACGGAACCAATCCCGAGGCCCGCGCCCGCGCCACCCGCAAGCTGCCCCCGACCGAGCGGCGGGCGCTGGATATCCTCGAGGCGAAGGACAGCTGGAGCCGGACCGAGATCCGCAAGCAATACAAGTCGCTGGTCAAGGACCTGCATCCCGACATGAATGGCGGCGACCGTTCCGACGAGGATCGCCTGCAGGAGGTCGTCTGGGCCTGGGACCAGATCAAGGACAGCCGCAGCTTCAAGGATTGATGCGGGAAGAGGGGGCTTTGCCCCCGCGCGTTCCGCGCGCCCCCAGGGTATTTCGGAAACGGTGAAGGCCGGGGAGTTGCCCCGGCCTTTCGGTTTTTCAGAGTTCGCGCTTCAGCGCCTCGGCGAGGTCGGTGCGTTCCCAGGAGAAGCCGCCATCGGCCTCGGGCGCGCGGCCGAAATGGCCATAGGCGGCGGTGCGGCGGTAGATCGGGCGGCAGAGGTCCAGATGCTCGCGGATGCCGCGCGGCGTCAGGTCCATGGCGCGGGAGACGGCGCGTTCGATCTCGGCCTCGGGGACCTCGCCGGTGCCGAAGGTGTCGGCATAGATCGAGAGGGGCTTCGCCACGCCGATGGCATAGCTGAGCTGGATCACGCATTTGCGCGCCAGGCCGGCCGCCACGACGTTCTTGGCGAGATAGCGCGCCGCATAGGCGGCCGAGCGGTCCACCTTGGTCGGATCCTTGCCCGAGAAGGCGCCGCCACCATGCGGGGCCGCGCCGCCATAGGTGTCGACGATGATCTTGCGTCCGGTCAGGCCCGCATCACCATCGGGGCCGCCGATCACGAAGGTGCCGGTCGGGTTCACCCACCATTCGGTGTTTTCGGTCAGCCATTCGGCCGGCAGGACCTCGCGGATATAGGGCTCGACAATGGCGCGGATGTCGTCCGAGGTCTGGCTCTCGTCCTTGTGCTGGTGCGAGAGGACGAGGCTCGTCACCTCGACCGGCTTGCCGTTCTCGTAGCGCAGGCTGAGCTGCGATTTCGCGTCCGGCCCCAGCATCGGCTCGGCCCCGGATTTCCGCGCTTCGGCCAGCCGGCGCAGGATGGCGTGGGAATATTGGATCGGCGCCGGCATCAACTCGGGCGTCTCGTCCACGGCGAAACCAAACATGATGCCCTGATCGCCCGCGCCGTCGCGATCGACGCCCTGGCTGATATGGGCCGATTGCTCGTGCAGGTAGTTGTGGACGTGGCAGGTGTTCCAGTGGAACTTTTCCTGCTCGTAGCCGATATCGCGGATGGTTTCGCGGGCGATCTGGCTGATGCGCCCCATATATTCGCCGAGCTTTTCCTTGTCGCTCAGGCCGATCTCGCCTCCGATGACCACGGTTGCGGTCGTCGCGAAGGTCTCGCAGGCCACACGCGCGGCCGGATCCTCGGCCAGAAGCGCGTCGAGGACCGCGTCGGAAATCTGGTCGCACAATTTGTCGGGATGTCCCTCGGATACGGATTCCGAGGTGAACACATAGTCCTGTCTGGCCATGAGATGCTCCGTTGAGGTGACGCCGCCACGCCAGGAAGCCGTTGTGACGGTCAGGGATGACGGATAGACCGGCCCCGTGTGGCAGTCAACCGCCGATGGAGGCCCGCCGCGAGGAGGGTCGCCAGTGTGGCAAGGACCGCAGGCCAATCGCCCCAGCGCGACCAGGGCGTCGGCGGCAGGGCGGCGGGCAGGGCGGCGTCGATCCGGCCGACGAGGTCGAGGCCGAGCGTGGCCCGGACACCGCCGCGTGCGTCGATGACCGCCGAGACGCCGGTATTCGCCGCGCGCATCAGGGGCAGACCGGATTCGATAGCGCGCAGCCGCGCCTGCGCCAGATGCTGCCATGGCCCCGAGACCTTGCCGAACCAGGCGTCATTCGTCACCTGCAGGAGCCAGGCGGGGCGATCGGCGCCGGTGATGAGGTGGCGCGAAAACACCGCCTCGTAGCAGATCAGCGGCTGGACGGGCGGCAGTCCGGCAAGGCTGAGGACGCCGGGACCGGGGCCGGGCGAGTAGCCGAAGCCGTGCTGGGCGGCAAAGGCGCGGATGCCGAAACGCGAGAGGCTGTCTCCCCAGGGGGTATATTCGCCGAACGGGACCAGATGGAACTTGTCATAGGTCGGGCCGACGCCTTGGCTCGAGAATTCGGTCAGGCTGTTGAAGTAACGCTCGCCCTCGACCCGCTGGATGCCGAGGGCGACCGGCGCGCCGACATATTCCGCGATGTCCTGCGGCGCGCTGCCCGCCTGTTCGAGGAGGAAATTCACCGCCGTCTCGGGCCAGATCACCAGTTCGGGCACGGGGCGGCCGGGATCGCGGGCGGCCGAGAGATCGACCAGCCGGCGGAAGAACACTTCGGACCAGTAGGGATCCCATTTCAGCGCCTGGGTGGCATTGGGCTGGATCAGCCGCAGGTGGTGGCCGGTGTCGGGGGGCAAGGGCTGGGCGAGCCTTGCCATGCCCGCTGTCCATGCTGTCCCGATCAGCAGGATCGAGAGTATCGCACCCGGCAGGGGCTTGCGCCAGCCCTGCCGGGCGGGTCGCGTAAAAGCGACGGGCAGGGCCGCGGCGAGCATGGTCAGCGCCGAGAGGCCGATTGCGCCGAAGGTGGCGGCGGTCTGTCCGGCCGGGGTCGCTATCCAGACATGCCCGGTCAGCGCCCAGGGCAGGCCGGTAAAGATCCAGCCCCTGATCCAGTCGGAAAGCACGATGAGCGCCGCGAATGCCAGCCCTCGCGCCGCCGGTTCCGGGGTGATCCTGCCTGCGAGGAGCGCGGGCAGGGTCCAGAACACCGCGCCGCCAATGGCCATGAAGAACAGCGCGAAGGGCGCCATCCAGCCATAGACCTCGGGCTCGACCAGAAAGGGCTCGATGATCCATGAGAGGGCGAGCGCGAAATGCCCGAAGCCTGCGGCGAGGCCGTGCCAGCCCGCATGCCTTGCACTTTCCGCATGGGCCACGCGCCAGCAGAGCGCCGCCAGAGCGATGACCGTGACATACCAGAGATCCAGTGGCGCCTGTCCCAGGGCGGCAAGCGCCCCGAGGACCAGATCAACCCCGAGCGAAGCGGACGACGGACGCCCGCGACGATCAGAAGCAGGCGAGGACGCCGGCATGTTCCGGGTCAGTTATTCGCCGCCGCGTCATCTGCGGCCGCAACCGGGGCGGAATCCGCTGCCTCGGCGGCCTTGGCGCGCGGCTTGCGCGGTGCGCGGGGCTTGGCCGGCGGCTTTTCCGCGGCTGCCGGAGCGACCTCGTCCCCGGAGGTGGCCTGCGGCTGGGCTTTCGCACGGCTCTTGCGAGGGGCCTTCGCCTTCGCCTCGGCCGCCGGTTCATCGGCGGCCTTGGTCGCGGGCTTGGCCTTCGGGGCCGCACGGGTCCGGCGCTTGGGCTTTTCGGCGGCCTCGGTCGAGGTCAGGGTTTCGACCGGAGCCTCTGCCGGAGCGGGCGCGCTGTCGGCAGTAACCGGCGTGACAACCGTCTCGGCCGCGGCTTCAACTGCGGGCTGGGCGGGTTCAGCCGCCGCCTCGACGGGCGCGGGCGCGGCTGCAGCCTTCCTTGCCCTCGGTTTGCGGGTGCGGGTGGGCTTCGGCGCCGGTTCGGTTGCAACTTCTGCAACGGCGACGGGGGCCGCGACTGCCTCGGCAGGTTGCGCCGCCTCGACCACCGGTTCGGGTGCGGGTTGACGCGCTGCCGGGGCCTTCGCCGGAGCCTCACGCGTTTCGGGGCGTTCGGCCTCGACCGAGGCCGCGGTTTCGATGAAGGCGGGACGGAAGCTGCGGGTCATGAACTCGGGAACGTGGTCGCCCATGCCCATGACCGAATTGCGCTCGCCCCGGCGTTCATCGCGGCGTTCGTCACGGCGGTCCGAATGCCGGTCGGAGGAGCGGTGGCCGCTGCGGTCGCGGTCGCGGTGGTGATCCTCGCGGCGTTCGTCCCTGCGCTCCTCGCGCGGGAGCGATTCGCTCGGCTTGGGCTGCGTCCGCGTATCCTCGCCACGGCTGCGCTGCTCGCTGTCGTCGCGACGTCCGCGACGATCGCGGTTGCGCTCGCCCCGGCCATTCTCGCGGGGGGGGCGGGGCGCATCCTGCGCCGCGGCCGAAAGCGTGAAGCCCTCGGGCACGGGCGCGCGGGGCAGGGTCTGTTTCACGAGCGCTTCGATCGCCCCCAGATATTTGTCGTCCATCGGTGTCGCGATCGAGATTGCGGTGCCCTCGCGTCCGGCGCGGCCGGTCCGGCCGATGCGGTGGACGTAATCCTCGGCATGGCTCGGCAGGTCGAAGTTGATGACATGGCTGACGGCCGGAATGTCCAGACCGCGCGCGGCAACGTCCGAAGCGACGAGGAAACGCAGCTTGCCGTCACGGAAATCATCCAGCGTCGCCATGCGGTGGCGCTGGTCGAGGTCGCCATGGATCGGCGCGGCGTCGAAACCATGCGCCTTCAGCGACTTGGCGACAATGTCCACCTCGGTCTTGCGGTTGCAGAAGATGATCGCGTTCTTGAGGCCCTCGCCCTCGGCCCGGATCAGCGCCCGCAGCAATTCGCGCTTCTGCTTGGCGGACTGGTCGCGCCGGGTCGGCGTGATCTCGATCAGCTTCTGGGTGATCGTCTCGGAGGTCGTGGCCTGCCGCGCAACCTCGATCCGCTCGGGCGCGTGCAGGAAGGTGTCGGTGATTCGCTCGATCTCGGGCGCCATGGTGGCCGAGAAGAACAGCGTCTGCCGAGTAAAGGGGGTCAGCTGGAAGATACGCTCGATATCCGGGATGAAGCCCATGTCGAGCATCCGGTCGGCCTCGTCCACGACCATGATCTGAACGCCGGTCAGCAGCAGCTTGCCGCGTTCGAAATGGTCGAGCAGGCGGCCGGGCGTGGCAATCAGCACGTCGACGCCGCGGTCGATCAGCTTGTCCTGCTCGCCAAAGCTGACGCCGCCGATCAGCAGCGCCTTGGTCAGGCGGGTGTGCTTGGCGTAGATGTCGAAATTCTCGGCGACCTGCGCCGCGAGTTCCCGCGTGGGGCACAGGACGAGGCTGCGCGGCATCCGCGCCCGCGCCCGTCCGCGGCCCAGCAGCGTGATCATCGGCAGGGTGAAGCTGGCGGTCTTGCCGGTGCCGGTCTGGGCGATGCCCAGCACGTCGCGGCCTTCCAGCGCCGGGGGAATCGCCCCCGCCTGGATCGGAGTCGGCGTTTCATAGCCGGCCTCGGAAATGGCTTTGAGAACCTTGGGGTCCAGCTTCAGGTCGGAAAATTTGGTCATTCGGGGCTTTCGTGTCAATGCACAGCATGTTGACTGCGCGGGTCTTGCGTCCATCGCCACGGCCGGACCCTGATCCAGATCGAAGGTCCGACGGTGGCAGGTCGGGACGCTGTCTCCGCACGCCCCTCGCCAATGTCTGCCGGATGCAGACGCGTAGGGGCCTAACGGAAAACACGCGCGTCGTCAATCTGATCGCGGATTTTCCGTGACGGGTCGGGGCAGGGCGCACAAAATATGCCCGATCGCGACGGCGGATCGGGGATTCGCGGGGGTCGCAGGCGAGCGGGCGGCCCTTGCCGGCGGCGCGGCGATCACCATCTTTGACGCTGGACCGTTCCTGAGGAGGCAGGCCGGCGGGGGGCGACACTGGCGGTGTGCGCGGGGCTGCCATGGTTGACGGCCCCCAAGGCCTGACGTTATCCCGCTGCAATCTTATGGATGGAAGCCATGAACCTCTTTTCGGATATCCGTGCGCTGGTGATCGACGCGCTGGCCCAGATGGAACAGGCGGGCGAGTTGCCCGCGGGACTTGAAACCGCAGCCGTGACGGTCGAGCCGCCGCGAGACGCGGCGCATGGAGACATGGCGACCAACGCAGCCATGGTGCTGGCGAAGCCGGCCGGAAAGAAGCCCCGCGAGATTGCCGAGATACTTGCCGCGCGCCTCGCCGCCGATCCGCGCATCACCGCCGCCGAGGTCGCCGGTCCCGGCTTCCTGAACCTGCGCATCGCGCCGGCCGAATGGCAATCCGTGCTGCGCGCCGCCCTGAACGAGGGCAGCGACTACGGACGCTCGGCCATTGGCAAGGGCAAGCGGGTCAATGTCGAGTTCGTCAGCGCGAACCCGACCGGCCCCATGCATGTCGGCCATACCCGCGGCGCGGTCTTTGGCGATGCGCTGTCCTCGCTTCTGGATTTCGCGGGCTATGACGTCACGCGCGAGTATTACATCAACGATGGTGGCGCGCAGGTCGATGTCCTCGCCCGCTCGGCCTATGAGCGTTACCGCGAGGCGAACGGGCTGGAGCCCGAGATCCGCGAGGGCCTATATCCCGGCGATTACCTGATCCCCGTGGGCGAGGAACTGAAGGCGAAATACGGCGCAAGCCTGCTCGACAAGCCCGAATCCGATTGGCTGGTCGAGGTGCGCGACTTCGCCACCGATCGGATGATGGCGATGATCCGCGAGGATCTGGCGCTGCTCAATGTGCATATGGACGTGTTCTCGAGCGAGAAGGCGCTTTACGGCACCGGCAAGATCGAGGCCGCGATCGATCGTCTGCGCGCGGCGGGCCTGATCTATGAGGGCGTGCTCGAGCCGCCGAAGGGCAAGACCCCCGAGGATTGGGAACCGCGCGAGCAGACGCTGTTCCGTTCGACCGCGCATGGCGACGATGTCGACCGGCCGGTGAAGAAATCCGACGGAAGCTGGACCTATTTTGCCCCCGACATCGCCTATCACTGGGACAAGATTGACCGCGGCTTCGATCAGCTGATCGACGTCTTCGGTGCCGACCATGGCGGCTATGTCAAGCGCATGACCGCGGCGGTCTCCGCGCTTTCCGATGGTCGCGTGCCGCTGGACGTGAAGCTGATCCAGCTGGTGAAGCTGTTCAAGAACGGCGAGCCCTTCAAGATGTCGAAGCGGGCCGGAACCTTCGTCACGCTGCGCGACGTGGTCGAGCAGGCCGGGGTGGAAGTGACCCGTTTCCACATGCTGACGCGCAAGAACGATGCGCCGCTCGATTTCGATTTCGACAAGGTGCTGGAGCAGTCCAAGGACAATCCGGTCTGGTATGTGCAATACGCGAGCGCCCGGATCAATTCCGTGCTGGGCAAGGCCGCCGATGCCGGCGTCGCGACCGATGATGCAGCCCTTGCCGGGGCCGATCTCGCGCTGCTGAGCCATCCGGCCGAACTTGAAATGGCGCGGAAAGTTGCCGAATGGCCACGCTCGGTCGAAATCGCCGCGCGCGCCAATGAGCCGCACAGGATTGCGTTCTATCTCTATGATATTGCGTCGGAACTGCATTCTCTGTGGAATCGTGGCAATGACGAGCCGTCGCTGCGCTTCCTTCAGGATGGCGATCCTGCTGCGACGTCAGCGAAAATCGCGCTTGCGCGTGCCGTTGGCGTTGTCATTTCGGCCGGTCTTGGTATCTTGGGCGTGACTCCGGCCAAAGAGATGCGCTGAAAACAGCATCCCGCCGGTGTCGAGCAGAGCAACGAGCAGATACCGGGCAAACCGGCAGGCAGGCAGGAATGGCAGTGGTAGACTTCCGCTCTGGCGGCTTTCAAGGCGCGCAGCCCCAGCGGCACGCACATGATTTTCCTCATGGCAATGACCAGGAGGAAAATCACGAGGACTGGCACGCCGATAGCTGGGATGATGGTCGCTATGAGGAGGCCCATGCGGGCGTCCTGGGCGAGCCTGCGTCGCTGGTGGAGCGTCTGTCGCGCCTGACGCATTATCTTGGTGCGCTGGTTTCGGTCGGACTGATCGTGATCCTTGCGGTCTGGGGCTTCAAGCTGGTGGTCCGCGACGTCTCGGGCGTGCCGGTGATCCGCGCGGTCGAGGGCGAGGCGCGCACCGCCCCCGATGACCCCGGCGGAGAGCTGACCGACCGCACCGGCCTTGCCGTCAATGCCGTTTCCGGCGGCGCGGCTGCGACCGTGACCGAACAGGTGGCGATCGCGCCCGCACCGACCGGGCTCAATGCGCAGGACGTCCCGATGGGAGAGCTTGGCGCGACCGCCCAGGCCGCCCGTCCGGTTGATCTTCCGCTGAGCGACGATACCCCCCGCATCATCGCGATGCCGGATGGCGAGGCCGCCGCAGCGGCCGCCGCCCTCGCCGCGCAATCCACGGTCGAGCCGGACGAGGTGACGAGCGGGCTGATCTCGACCGATGCACCCTCCACCGAGGCGCCCGTGAACGAGGCGCTGACCGATCTTGCCGGGCAGGAGACGCAGGACCTCGCCATCAACCAGGCCCTTGCCGAGGCGCATGCAACCCCGGCTCCGGCCTCGGTCGCGCAGTCCCAGCGGCCGTCGCCGCGCCCGCGCCGCCTTGCCGCCGCCCAGACCGCGCCCGCGCCCGCCGCCATCGTGACCAGCACGCCCGCCGCGGCGCGTCCCGAAGCCGCGCCGAAGCCTGCCGCGGCGGAACCCGCTCCGGCCAAGGTCGCCTCGGGTTCGGCCATGGTCCAGATCGGTGCCTTCGACAGCGACGCGCTGGCCAAGGGCGAATGGCAGCGGGTTTCGGGCAAGTTCGGAAACCTGTTCAGTGGCAAGTCCCGCGTGGTGCAGGAAGCGCAAAGCGGTGGCCGAACCTTCTGGCGCCTTCGCGCGGGTGGGTTCGAATCCAAGGACGAAGCGCGCCGCTTCTGCGCCGCGCTGATCGCCGGGGGCGTCGACTGCATCCCTGCGACGGCAAAGTGACGGCATGACCAGCGCGACCATTCTGGGCGGCATCGCCGGTCCCGACCTTGCCGGGGCCGAGCGGGATTTCCTGCGCGCCGCCGATCCATGGGGCTTTATCCTGTTCGGGCGGAATATCGACACGCCCGAACGGCTGCGCCGTCTGACCGGGGATCTGCGCGAGGCCGTTGGCCGTGATGCGCCCATTCTGATCGATCAGGAGGGCGGGCGCGTCCAGCGGATGCGCGCGCCGCACTGGACCGACTGGCCCGCGCCGCTGGATCAATCCGCGAATGGCGAGCGCGCGATCTGGCTGCATCATCACCTGATGGCGCGGGAGCTGCGCGAGATGGGCATAGATGCCGATTGCGCGCCCTGCCTCGACATCGCGCGCGAGGATACGCATCCCTTCCTTCGCAACCGCTGCCTTGGCACCGATGCCGCGACCGTCAGCCGGCTGGGACGGATCGCCGCCGATGCGCTTCTGGCGGCCGGAGTCCTTCCAGTCGTCAAGCACATGCCCGGCCACGGCCGCGCGCGGGTGGACAGCCACAAGGACCTGCCGGTCGTCGAGGCCACGCTGGCCGAGCTGGACCAGACCGATTTCGCGCCCTTCCGCGCGCTTTCGGACCTGCCGATGGCGATGACCGCTCATATCCGCTTCACCGCGATCGACGATGCGCCCGCGACGGCCTCGGCCAAGGTGATCTCGCTCATCCGGGAACGGATCGGCTTTGACGGGTTGCTGATGTCGGACGATATCGGGATGGAGGCGCTGTCCGGCACTCCCGCCCAGCGTGCCGCCGCCACCATCGCGGCGGGTTGCGACCTTGTTCTTTCCTGCAACGAGACCATCCCGCAGATGGAAGCGATCGTCGCGGCGGCGGGGAGGCTTTCGCCCCAAGGCCAACGGCGGGGCGCGCATGCGCTGTCGCTGAGGGTATCCGCAGATGCTGTCGAGGTTGCGGATATGCGTGCCGAATTGCGGGCCCTTGGCGGCCTTGCCGCCTGAGATTGACTTGCAGCCCGCCATGCCCGATTCTGCGCCGGTCCTGACGGCCTGACTGACAATGACCAAAGTGCCCTATCTGACGCCGGTTCCGGACCCGGAAACCGCGGCCACCGCCCCGCATGAGCCGGGGCCGGAGGCGTTGGGCGTCGCGGATCGGTGGGCAGAGGAAGTGCTTGTCGTCGATGTCTCGGGCTTCGAGGGGCCGCTCGACCTGCTGCTGACGCTGTCGCGGACACAGAAGGTGGACCTGATGCAGGTCTCGGTCCTGCAGCTTGCCGACCAGTATCTGGCCTTTGTCGAGCAAGCCCGTGCCCTCAGGATCGAACTGGCCGCCGATTATCTGGTCATGGCCGCATGGCTCGCCTTCCTGAAATCGCGCCTGCTGCTGCCGCCGGACCCCGAGGCCGAGGGGCCATCGGCCGAGGATCTGGCGGCGCATCTCGCCTTTCAGCTTGAGCGGCTTCAGGCCATGCGCGAGGTTGCGTCGCGGCTGATGGCGCGCGACCGGCTGGGGCAACAGCGCTTTCCGCGCGGCGCGCCGGAAACCGTCACGCGCTCGCGCCAGGTGGCGTGGCAGGCGGGGCTGATCGACCTGATGCGGGCCTATGCGCGGCTTAGAACCCGCGATGAATTCCGCCCCTATGCCTTTGATCGCAAGGACGTCTTTACCATGGAGCAGGCCCTTGACCGCCTGCGCACCATGCTGGGCTATGCCGGCGACTGGACCTCGCTTGCCAGCTTCCTGCCCGATGGTTGGGACGCCGATCCGCAGCGCCGCCGCTCGGCGACCGCCGCGACATTCGCCGCCACGCTGGAACTTGCGCGGCAGGGCAGGATCGAGCTCCAGCAAGCGGGCACCTTCGCCCCCCTCAACATTCGCAACAAGCGCCCGGAATGACCGTCGATACCCCCTCAGATACCACTAGCCAGCCCCCGTCCCCCTCGCTGATCGAGCAGGAGCGGATGGTCGAGGCCGTGCTTTTCGCCAGCGCCGAGCCGATGAGCCTGCGCGAGATCGCCGCACGCCTGCCCGAGGGCTGCACCCCCGCCGAGGCGCTGGAGAGCCTCCGCGCCCGCTATCAGGGCCGTGGCGTGCAGCTTGGACGCGTGGGCGAGGCCTGGGCGTTCCGCACCGCGCCCGATCTGGGTTTTCTCATGCAGGAATCGATGGTCGAGAGCCGGGGTCTGTCGCGCGCGGCGACCGAGACGCTGGCCATCATCGCCTATCACCAGCCGGTCACGCGCACCGAGATCGAGGAGATCCGGGGCGTCGCCCTCAGCCGCGGCACGCTGGATCAGTTGATCGAACTGGGATGGGTCAGGGTCGGTCGGCGCCGGCAGACGCCGGGCCGTCCGGCGACCTTTATCGTGACCGAGGGGTTTCTGGACCATTTCGGCCTTGAAAGCGCCCGCGACCTGCCGGGGCTGGCGGAACTGCGGGCGGCGGGCCTGCTGGAGTCGCGGCCGCCCGCCGCATTCGCCACCGATCCGGCGGCATTGCCGGTGGGCGAGGGTGCCGACGGCATGGAACTGCCCGAGAATATCTATGACGATGAGTGAGGCCGGAGCCGGACGATGAACATGAACCAATTCTTCAACATGCTGACCCGGATGGTGACGCGTCGCCTGATGAACTGGGGCATCAACAAGAGCCTCCGGCAGATGAATTCCGGCACCGGCGGAAAACGCAGCCCGCAGCAGAAAAGCCTCAACAAGACCGCCCGCGAGACGGCCAAGCGCGCCCGCCAGGCCGCGCGGATCACCCGTCGCCTGGGGCGCTAGCCCGCCGCGAACTGCTTGGCGAGCTTGAGGCCCTGGCCCTGATAGTTCGAGGCGATGCCCTCGCCATAAAGACGATCAGGCCGGGCCGCCATGCGTTCATAGACGAGCCGTCCGACCACCTGCCCATGTTCCAGCGCGAAGGGGGCCTCGTGGCAGCGGACTTCCAGCACGCCGCGCGCGCCATGACCGCCGGGACCGTGGCCAAAGCCGGGATCGAAGAAGCCCGCGTAATGGACCCGGAACTCACCCACCATCGCCAGATAGGGCGCCATCTCGGCCGCGTAATCGGGGGGGATGGCGACCGCCTCGCGGCTGACGAGGATATAGAAGGCGCCGGGATCCAGAATCAGTTGCCCGTCCTGCGTCCGCAATTCGTCCCAGAAATCCGAGGCACGATAGGCGCCGATCCGGTCGAGGTCGATGACGCCGCTATGCGGGCGGGCGCGATAGCCGACCAGATCGCTCTCGGTCGGCCGCAGGTCGACCGAGAAGCCCAGCCCCTCGTCGATCAGCGCCTCGCCGGTGACGAGGGGCTGGCGCGCGTGCAACTGGCCCAGTTCGGCATCCGACAGCACCGACTGGCCCCGGCGCAGCCGAAGCTGGTTCAGGCGCATCCCCGGACGCACGAGAACGGAAAAGCTGCGCGGGCAGATCTCGGCATAGATCGGGCCGTCATAGCCCTCGGGCAGGCGGTCGAACTCGGTCCCCTCGTCGGTGACGAGGCGGGTCAGCAGGTCCAGCCGCCCGGTGGAGCTTTTGGCATTCGCCACCGCGTCGAGGCCATGGGGCAGCGCGAGGTGTTCCATCAACGGAACGAGGTAGACGCAGCCCTTTTCCAGCACCGCGCCACCGGAAAGGTCCATCCGATGCATCTCGAAATCGGCCAGCCTTTCGCTGACCTTGCGGCCGCGCCCGGCAAGGAACGAGGCGCGCAGCCGCCACGCGGTCGTGCCCAGCCGCAGGTCCAGACTGGCGGGCTGGACCTGTTCGGGCAGGATCGGCCGCTGGGACGAGATCGCGCCGGATTCGATCAGCTGGCGCAGGGCGGCATCGGGAAGAACTCCGTTCACGCAAGAAACCTTTCGGCAAAAGGAAACGCCCACCCCCGAAATGGAGATGGGCGTTTTCGGAATGGTCGGGCCGGCGAGATTCGAACTCGCGGCCTTCCGCCCCCCAGACGGACGCGCTAACCAGGCTGCGCCACGGCCCGACGGGGGCCATATAGAGCGAAGCGGGCGACCAGCACAAGGGGTGGTAGGCGGAATTTTTGACAATAATGCAAAGGCCTTCGCCGATCCGCCAAATCACCGAAAAATCGGGTGCGATCACGGGCTTAGATCTGGGCGCGCAAAAGCTCGCGCAGGGCATGCGCCTGAGGGGGCAGGGCCACCCCTTCGCGTTCCAGCCGGCGCAGCCCCTGCGCGGCATCGCAGAGCCGCTCCAGCGGGTCGCGGGGCTCTGCGGGGGGCGGTTCGGGAAAGAGCGGCAGGGAATCGCGGTCCGGGTCGGGCTGGCGACGCCGCGGGGCGGGCCGCCTCACCTCGGGATTGCGGACGGTCTCCGCGGCGGGGGCCGCATCGCTTTCGGTTGCAGCAGATTCGGGGGCCTCATCCTCCCGGGGCAGTTCCCGCAGGATGCTTCCAAGGCGGGCGGCGCCGATCTGGCGCAGGCTCGCGCCCCGGTCGGCCGAGATCAGACGCTTGGCGCCCCTGATGCTCAGCCCTTCCTCGCGCATGACCTGGCAAAGCCCGGCGACAAGCTTGATGTCCTCGGGCCGGTAATAGCGTCTGCCGTCGCCGCGCTTGACCGGCGAGAGATGGGTGAACTGGGTTTCCCAGTATCGCAGGACATGCGGCGCGACGCCGACGAGGCGCGACACCTCTCCGATGGATCGAAAGGCATCGGGCGACTTGTCCATCAGCGCGGAGGCTTGTTGCCCGCCGCAACCCGATCCTTCATCAGATGCGAGGGGCGGAAGGACAGGACACGGCGAGGCGTGATCGGCACCTCCTCGCCCGTCTTGGGATTGCGGCCGATGCGTTCGTTCTTGTCACGCACGGAAAAAGTGCCGAAGGACGAGATCTTGACCTGCTCGCCCCGCACGAGCGCGTCGGAGATATGTCCAAGCACGCTCTCGACCAATTGGGCGGATTCGTGACGGGACAGTCCGACTTCGCGGAACACTGCTTCTGCCAGATCCATGCGGGTCAGGGTGGTGTCGCTCATTTCGGGGACCTCTCTCTTGAAGCAAGGATGATTTTTTTGCAACGGGGTGTCAACATGCGCTGCCCGGACAAGGTTCCAAACTGGCCAATTTTGTTCCGATTTATTCGGGCCTTACTGCCCGATGGCGGGGTTGGCTGCGTTGAAACTGCCCGGATTCGCCCCATCTGAGGCATTGACGGACAATTCGGAGGATTGCGCATGGCCGGGGGATGGACCCGCGACGACGCGGTGAACGATCAGATCGACGTCTCGACTCAGGAGGCGATCGAGCGTGTGCGGCTGCGGCAGGCGCATCGCGACAGGCAGGACAGCGCCGAGTTCTGCGAGGAATGCGACGAGCCGATTCCGGCGGCCAGACGCGACGCAATTCCGGGGGTCCGGCTTTGCGTCGCCTGTCAGGCGCGGCATGACAAGGACTGGCGGCCGCAGGCGGGAATCAACCGGCGCGGGTCGAAGGATTCGCAGCTGCGCTGAGTTACCAGCGCAGGACGACCGAACCCCAGGCCAGACCGCCGCCGATGGCTTCCGCGACGATGACCTGGCCGGGCGAGAACTTGCCCTCGTCATCCGCGACCGACAGCGCGAGCGGGATCGACGCGGCAGAGGTGTTCCCGTGATCGGCCACGGTCAGCACGACCTTTTCCAGCGGCAGGTGCATCCGCTTGGCGGTCGCCTCGATGATGCGAAGGTTGGCCTGATGCGGCACCAGCCAGTCCACCTGATCGGTGGTGAGGCCGGCCCGTTCGATCGCGCGATGCGCGGTATCGGCCAGCTTCTCGACCGCGTGGCGGAAGACGAGGTTGCCTTGCATCCGCAGATGCCCCGCCGTGCCGGTGGAGGCGACGCCGCCATCGACATAAAGCAGGTCGCGATACTGCCCGTCGCTGTTCAGGTCGACCGAGAGGATGCCGCGATCGGCGGGCGTGCCCTCGCCTTCGACAGCTTCCAGCACCACGGCGCCGGCGCCGTCGCCAAAAAGAACGCAGGTGCCGCGATCGGTCCAGTCCATGATCCTGCTGAAGGTCTCGGCCCCGATCACCAGAACGCGGTCGGCCTGCCCGGCGCGGATCATCGCATCCGCATTGGCCAGCGCAAACACAAAGCCCGCGCAGACCGCCTGCACGTCATAGGCAAAGCCGCGCTTCATGCCCAGCCCGGCCTGAACCATGGTCGCGACCGAAGGGAAGGTGAAGTCGGGCGTCGAGGTGGCGACGATCACCGCGTCGATGTCCTCGGCCGTGAAACCGGCCTTGTCCAGCGCCGCCCTGGCGGCCGCGATACCGAGGTCGCTGGTGCGCTGATCCTCGTTCGCGAAATGCCGCCGCTCGATCCCGGTGCGCGAGCGGATCCATTCGTCGCTCGTCTCCAGCTTGTCCTCGAACCAGCTGTTCTCGATCACACGCTCAGGCAGGTAATGCCCCGTGCCCCGAACTACCGCACGCCGCATCAGGACGTTTCCTTCTCTTCTGTGCCGGTCGGACCGGCTGTCTCTTGCGAAAGCGACTGGGCCACGCGCGCGGCGAGGCGGTTGTGGAAGCCAGATTGCGCGAGCTGGAAGGCAAGCTTGATCGCCGCCGATACCCCGGTCGCATCCGCCGATCCATGCGACTTGACCACCGTGCCATTGAGGCCGAGGAACACGCCGCCATTGACCCGGCGGGGATCGATCCGTTTCTGAAGGCGTTTCAGCGAGGTCATGGCGAGGACGGCGGCAAATTTCGACAGGATCGAGTTGCCAAACGCTTCCTTGAGAAAATCGCCGACCAGCTTGGCAGTGCCTTCGCCGGTCTTCAATGCCACATTGCCGGTGAAACCGTCGGTCACGATCACGTCCACGCGTGCTGAGGGCAGATCGCCGCCCTCGACGAAGCCCACATAGTCGAAACTGCCCGACTCGGCCGCGGAAGCGATGAGTTCATGCGCCTGCTTGAGTTCCGCCCGGCCCTTGTGCTCCTCGGTCCCGACGTTCAGCAGGCCGACCCGGGGGCGGGTGAGGTCGAGGCCGTTGCGGGCATAGGACGCGCCCATCAGCGCATAGGCCAGCAGGTCCTGGGCATCGGCGCGGATATCGGCGCCGACATCAAGCATGACATTGAAGCCCTGCGGATTGCGCGAGGGCCAGAGGCAGGCGATCGCCGGCCGGTTGACGCCGGGCAGCTTGCGCAGCCGCAGCATCGAAAGCGCCATCAAGGCGCCGGTATTGCCGCAGGACACCGCAACCGTCGCCTCGCCCTTGCGGACCGATTCGATGGTCGACCACATCGAGGTGCCTTCGCCCTTGCGAAGCACCTGGCTGGGCTTTTCCCCCATCGTGACCACGCCACTCGCATCGCGAATGTCGCAGCGCTCGGCAAGGCCGGTCCGGCGGGAAATCATCCGTTCGAGTTCCGCCTTCGGTCCGTGGACGATGAAGCGGATGTCGGGATTCTTCTCGGCGCTTTGCGCGATCCCGGCCACGACCGTAGCCGGGCCGCGATCGCCGCCCATAGCGTCAACAGATATCACCACGCTGCCCGTTACTTCCGGGCCGCGCGGGATCGTCGAGGTCTCCGCCGGAGTCATGTCCTGGGTGGATCCGCTTAGGCCGCGTCGTCGTCCAGATCGACTTCGTTGGCCTGAGCCACGACTTCGCGGCTGTCATAATGGCCGCAGGACGGGCAGACGTGGTGCGGGCGCTTCAGCTCGCCGCAGTTGGTGCATTCATTCGGGTTGCCGGCAACCAATGCGTCATGCGAACGACGCATGTTGCGGCGGGACCGGGTAACTCGGTTCTGAGGGACGGCCATGTCTCAACCTCAAGTGGTTCGGGGGGCGGTCATGGACGGCCCCGGATTCTAATATCGGGTCTGGGCGGGGCATAGGCCAATGACGCTCCGGCCGCAAGGCTCGAAACGAGGTCTTGCGCAAGGGGATCACGGTCCGGGTTATCCCCCGCCGGTCGGATGAACGCGCGAAAATAGCGTAGTCGGCGCGTTTCGCAAGGGAAATATCACCCTTGGCCCAAAAAAGCGGCGCTGAACGCGGCGTTGCCTCGGGCGGGGGCTCGGGACGGGGGGAAGGGGGGCGAGGCGGGGCTAGCGGCCCAGTTTCGCATGGACCTCGGCTATGTCGACCTCGGCCTTCGGCAGCTTGTTGTCGGGGTTGTCGAAGTCATATTTGAAAAGCTGGAAATCCTTCTTGTAGATTTCCCAGATCAGGTGGCGCGAGAGGTCGTCGAAATAGTCGCTGACCTTATGCTCCCGCTTGGGGCCATGCCCCTCGGATTCGTTGAACTTCGGCACGTCATTGACATCGAGGCCGACCTTGGTCGGGGCGGCGTCCAGCACCTTCTGCATCCCCTCGTTGAACTTCTCGGTGAAGAAGATCTGGTCGTAGCGCCCGCCATTCACGATGAAGGTCGAGATATGGCCCGCCATCGAGGACCAGTGGATGTCCGGCTCCATCGGGCGGCGCCAGCGGATGGTGTCGCGCGCGAAAAGCAGGAAGCGCCGGAAGCTGGCGATCTGGTCGAAGTCGAAATCGTTCTCGGGACTGCCGACATCGACGCCGTAGCGCTGCATGAGCTGCGGCACGAGGTTGCCCCGATAACGCTTGCCGTTGCGCTGGATCCCGGCAATCTTGTCGAAGAACGACGACAGGATGCGGGCATAGGGATTGCGGACGCAGGTGAAGGTCAATGAGCGGTGGGCCTTGACGCTGTCCTCGATCGGCTTCTGGCTGACATCCTGGCTCCATTTATGAAGCCCGCCCGTCGAATCATGGATATCGCCGTCGAAATACCTGCCGTGATCGGAATAAAACATGATCTGACCGATGGACGAGCAGGCGCATTTCGGGACGACGCGATAAACCATGCTTTCGCTTTCGGTCATCCAGGTTCCGGGGAAACCCATTGCCACTTTCCTTTCTTGAGGCTGCGGTCGGGTTGCCGACCTTGCCAAAATCGCTAGACACAGAAAGCAAATCACCGAAAGAGATTCAACCGCGTGTCGAGCCTTGCCACCGAGATGAACGGATTGATCACATAAATGGCGCGGATTGCCTTCATTCTGCTCTGCCACAAGGATCCCAGGGGCGTCATCGCCCAGGCCAGGCGCCTTACCGCTTCGGGTGACTATGTATCGATCCATTTCGACGGGCGGGCCAGCCAGCGCGATTACGACGAGATCAGGACCGCGCTGGCCGACAATCCCGCGGTGGTCTTTGCCGGCCGTCGGCGCAAATGCGGCTGGGGGGCGTGGTCGCTGGTCGGCGCAACGCTGGATGCGGTGCGCGCGGCGGTCGATGCCTTTCCGCTGGCCACGCATTTCTACATGCTCTCGGGCGACTGCATGCCGATCAAGTCGGCGGAATATGCCCATGCCTTCCTCGACGCCGAGGATTGCGACTACATCGAATCCTTCGATTTCTTCAAGTCGAACTGGATCAAGACCGGCATGCGCGAGGAGCGGCTGATCTATCGCCACTGGTTCAACGAACGCACCCAACCCAAGCGGTTCTATGCCAGTTTCAGGCTGCAGAAGCGGTTCAAGCTGACCCGTCCCATTCCCGCCGACATCCAGGTGATGATCGGGTCGCAATGGTGGTGCCTGCGTCGCCAAACGATCGAGCGGGTGCTGGATTTCTGCGACAGCCGCTCGGACGTGATGCGCTTCTTCGCGACCACCTGGATCCCGGACGAGACCTTCTTCCAGACCATCGTGCGCCATGTCGTGCCGCGGAAAGAGATACGGACCCGGACGCTGACCTATCTGGTCTTCACCGATTACGGGATGCCGGTCACGTTCTACAATGACCATTACGACCTGCTGATGGGGCAGAACTATCTGTTTGCCCGCAAGATCAGCCCCGAGGCGCTGCGCCTGCGCGAGCGGCTCGGCGCGCTCTGGGCCGCGAAGGGCGTGCATTTCCCGATCTCGAACGAGGCGACCGGGCTTTTCAAGTTCCTGACCGGGCGCGGGCGGATCGGGCGTCGCTTCGCCCCCCGCTTCTGGGAGACCGAGGGCAGCCTCGGGCGCGAGAACTCGCTGCGGTTGATCGTCGCGAAGAAATGGCACGTCGCCAAGCGGATCACCAAGGCGGTGCGGTCCCATACCGACATTCCCGCGGTCGATTACCTCTTCAACGAGAGGCAGGCCGGGCTGCCCGATCTTGGCGGTGTCGAGACGACCATCGCCAAGCGCGAACGCCACAGGCGCGCCTTGCTGCGCCTGCTTTTCGAGGAGTTCGAGTCGAAAAGTCTGGTGATCTGTCTGGACCCTTCGGCCATGCACCTGATCCAGGACCTGATGACGGACAAGGCGGATACACGCGTGCTGCTGGTCGATTCGGAGTTCGATGACGACTATATCCGCGGCCATATCGGCCGGGTGGGTCTTGCCGGGCCGGAGACGCCTTCCGAGGTGATCGACCGGCTGGTGCCCACCGTGCGCGCCGATCTGGAGCATGAGACCGAGCGGTTGCGCGATCTGGAACTGACCGGCTTCTATGCCATCGCGCCTTGGCGCAGCGCCGAGGAGAATGCGGTGCAGCTTGCCCGTTTCCTCGATGTGCTGCCCGAGACGGCGCAGCGCATCGCCGGAATCGACTATCTTTTCAAAGACTGACCCGGCGGAGGAATCGATGCCTGCCTATGACGAGAAGAACATTTTCGCCCGTATCCTGCGCGGCGAGATCCCAAGCCAGAAGGTGCTGGAGACCGAGCACTCCTTCGCCTTTCGCGACATCGCGCCCAAGGCTCCGGTCCATGTCCTGCTGATCCCAAAGGGGGCCTATGTCAGCTATGACGATTTCGCGGCCAATGCCTCGGATGCCGAGATCCTCGACTTCATGCGCGCGCTGGCGCGGCTGACGCGGGAACTCGGGGTCGATCTGGATCAGGGGCAGGGCTATCGCGCCATCACCAATGCGGGCCCGGATGGCGTGCAGGAGGTGCCGCATTTCCACCTGCATATCCTGGGCGGGCGCCATATGGGCCGGATGGTCGATCCGGCCTGACCGGCCCTCAGCGGCCCGAGGTGAGCTGGATGAACGCATCCTCGAGGTCGGGCGTCTCGACCGCGACATCGAGGATGGGCAGCCCCGCCCCCCGCAGCGCGTCGATCAGCGCATCCGCCGGCAGGCGCGAGGGTGCGTAGCTGAGCGCGAGGCGGCCATCCGCGCGCCGCTCGGCCCGGACGCCGGCGGGCAAGGGGGGCAGGGCATGGGCCTCGCCCGTGTCCACCACCAGCGTCTTGGAATCGGCGCGGCCCAGGATCGTGCCGGTATCTTCGCAGAGGATCAGCTCGCCCCGGTCGATGATGGCGATGCGGTCGCACATCTCCTGCGCCTCCTCTAGGTAATGGGTGGTCAGGATGATCGTCATGCCCTGTTCGTTCAGACGCCTGACATTGCGCCACAGCATCTCGCGCAACTGGATGTCGACGCCGGCCGTCGGCTCGTCCAGCACCAGCACTTGCGGGCGATGCACCAGCGCCTTGGCCAGCAGCAGCCGCCGCTTCATCCCGCCCGAGAGGTGGCGGGTATAGCTTTCGGCCTGCTCGGTCAGCCCGACGAGTTCCAGCAGCTCGTCGGTCCAGCGTTCGCGCTTGGGCACGCCGTAAAGGCCGGCCTGCACCTCGAGGCTGGCGCGGGGGCTGAGGAACGGGTCGATGTTCAGCTCCTGCGGCATCACCCCGATCGCGGCGCGGGACTGGCGCGGATTGACGTCCTGATCGAAGCCCCAGATCAGCACCTTGCCCGCGGTCTTGCGCACCAGCCCGGCGAGGATGTTGATCGTGGTCGACTTGCCCGCGCCATTCGGGCCGAGCAGGCCGAAGATGGACCCCGCCGGCACGGCAAGGTCCAGCGATTTCAGCGCCTGCTTGGGCGCGGCGCCGCCCGAGGCGGCATAGGTCTTGCTCAGGCCACTGATTTCGATTGCGTTCGCTGCGGCAATGCGGTCTTGGGGGGCTGGCATCGCGTCTTTCCCGTCATTATGATGCCTGCCGTTTAAACCCGTTTGTCGTCAGAGCTCAAGGAAACGCCATGACCCTTCCGGCCCCCGAGATCCAGATTGTCACCTCGTGGAAGGTCTCCTGTGATGGAGACGAGTCGCGTGGACTGGGCCATCCGCGCGTATGGCTGCTGATTCCGCATGACACCGGCTGGGTCGATTGCGGCTATTGCGACAAGCGCTTCCAGATCGACCGCGCCCACGCCCACGACGATCACTGAGGTCTGTGGCCCGCCGTCGCGCGGTCTTGGCCCCCGGGCGCCTTCGTGGCAGAAGGGGGCACTGATTGCGCAAGACGGGGGCGAACATGACTGAGGCATTCGGCAAGGGCCACCATCTGCATCTGATCGATGGCTCGGCCTTCATCTTCCGCGCCTATCACGCATTGCCGCCGCTGACCCGCCGCTCGGACGGGCTGCCCATCGGGGCGGTCGCGGGCTTCTGCAACATGCTCTGGAAATACCTGCAGGACGGGTCCGGCCCGCAGCAGGCGACGCATGTGGCGGTCATCTTCGACCATTCGGCGCAGACCTTCAGGAACGAGATCTATTCGCTCTACAAGGCCAACCGCCCCGAACTGCCCGAGGACCTGCGCCCGCAGTTCCCCCTGACGCGCGAGGCGACGCGGGCCTTCAACATCGCCTGCATCGAGATCGAGGGCTTCGAGGCCGATGACATCATCGCCTCGCTGTCCTGTCAGGCGCGGGATGCCGGGGGACGGGTCACGATCATCAGCTCGGACAAGGATCTGATGCAGCTTGTCGGCGGCGGGGTCGAGATGCTGGACCCGATCAAGAACAAGCCCATCGGCCCGGACGAGGTGCGCGAGAAATTCGGCGTCGGTCCCGACCGCGTGGTCGACGTGCAGGCGCTGGCCGGCGATTCCATCGACAACGTGCCCGGGGCCCCCGGCATCGGCATCAAGACGGCCGCGCAGCTGATCGAGGAATACGGCGATCTCGAAACGCTTCTGGCGCGCGCAGGCGAGATCAAGCAACCCAAGCGCCGCCAGACCCTGATCGACTTTGCCGACCAGATCCGCATCTCGAAGCGGCTCGTGGAACTCGACTGCGGGATGGAGCTGGACTTCGCGCTCGACACGCTGGAGATGCGCGAGCCCGAGGCGGACGCCCTGCTGGAATTCCTGACCCGGATGGAGTTCCGCACCCTGACGACCCGCGTGGCCGATCGTTTCGGCGCCGAGGTTCCGACCCCGGTTGAAGCGCCCGCCGCGGCGCTGACCAAGGCCGAGTTGCCGGCGATCGACCGCAGCCTCTACCAGACGATCCGGGACGAGGCGGTGCTGGCCGCATGGGTGGCCGAGATCGCCGAAAAGGGCGTGGTTGCGATCGACACTGAGACCACCGGCCTTGATGACATGCAGGCGCAGCTGATCGGCATTTCGCTTTCGACCGGGCCGGGCCGGGCGGCCTATCTGCCGCTGGGACATGTGAATCCGGGCGCGGCGGGCGATCTCTTCGGTGCGCCGACGCTGGCCGAGGGGCAGATGCCGCTGGAGCGGGCGCTGGAGATGCTGAAGCCCGTCCTTGCCGATGATGCGGTGCTGAAGATCGGCCAGAACATCAAGTATGACTGCAAGATTCTCGCGCGCTACGGCCTGCGCATGGCGCCGATCGACGACACCATGCTGATGTCCTATTCCCTGAATGCGGGCGCGCATAACCACGGCATGGACGAGCTGGCGGAACGCTATCTTGGCCATGCCTGCATCCCGATCAAGGATCTGATCGGCTCCGGCAAGGCGCAGATCGGCTTTGCCGAGGTGGCGATCGACAAGGCCGCCGAATATGCCGCCGAGGATGCCGAGGTGACATGGCGGCTTTGGCATCGCCTGCGGCCCGAGCTTTCGCGCGCGCATGTGGCGACGGCCTATGAGGTGCTTGAGCGCCCGATGGTCGGCGTTCTTGCCGAGATGGAGATGGCGGGCATCCGCATCGACGCGGACCACCTCAAGCGCATGTCGAATGCCTTCGCGCAGAAGATGGCTGAGCTTGAGGACGAGATCCACGGCCTCGCGGGCGGGCGCTTCAACATCGGCAGCCCGAAGCAGTTGGGCGAGATCCTGTTCGATCGCATGGGGCTTTCGGGCGGCAAGCAGGGCAAGACCGGGGCCTATTCGACCAGCGCCGACGTGCTGGAGGATCTGGCGGCCGAGGGCCATGACCTGCCGTCGCGCGTGCTGGACTGGCGCGCGATCTCCAAGCTGAAATCGACCTATACCGACGCGCTGCCCCAGCATGTGAACCCGGAGACCGGCCGGGTCCATACCAGCTATTCGATCACCGGGGCGCAGACCGGACGGCTCGCCTCGACCGAGCCGAACCTGCAGAACATTCCGGTCAGGACCGACGAGGGCCGCCGCATCCGCGAGGCCTTCGTCGCCGGTCCGGGCATGCGGATCGTCAGCCTCGACTACAGCCAGATCGAGTTGCGCATCCTTGCCCATGTGGCCCGGATCCCGGCGCTGAAGCAGGCCTTCCGCGACGGCATGGACATTCACGCGATGACCGCGAGCCAGATGTTCGGCGTCCCGGTCGAGGGCATGGACCCGATGATCCGCCGCCGCGCCAAGGCGATCAACTTCGGCGTGATCTACGGCATCTCGGGCTTTGGCCTTGCCCGCAACCTGCGCATCCCGCGGGCCGAGGCGCAAAGCTTCATCGACACCTATTTCGAGCGTTTTCCCGAGATCCGCGCCTATATGGACCGCACCGTCGCCGAGGCGAAGCAGGACGGCTTCGTGCGCACCCTGTTCGGGCGGCGCATCAACACGCCCGGCATCAACCAGAGCGGACCGGCCGCAGGCGGGGCACGCCGCGCCGCGATCAACGCGCCGATCCAGGGCGCGGCCGCCGACATCATCCGCCGCGCCATGATCCGCATGCCCGATGCGATCCGCGACATTCCGGCCAAAATGCTCCTGCAAGTGCATGACGAACTGGTCTTCGAGGTCGAGGAGGGCGCGGTCGATACGCTGGTCGCGGCGGCGCGGAGCGTGATGGAGGGCGCGGCCGATCCTGCCGTGAAGCTGGATGTTCCGCTGGTCGTCGATGCGGGGCAGGGTGCGAACTGGGCCGAGGCGCATTGATCGCGGAGACGCCATTCACGGCCAAAGGGTAGGCAAGCATGAGTCACGGGCACCACGCGCATTCGCATGATCATGGCGGTCATGGTCATGGTCATGGCCACGGGCACGGGCACAGCCACCTGCCGGCCGGGACGGGCGACCGCGCGATCCTGATGGCGGTGATCGTCAACCTCGGGCTGACTGCGGCGCAGATTTTCGGTGGCTTCGTCGCCGATTCGACCGCCCTGATTGCCGACGGGGTCCACAACCTCTCGGACGCGCTTGCCCTTGTCCTCGCCTTCGGGGCGCGGCGGCTTGCCCGGCGCCCGGCCAGCCCCGACATGAGCTTCGGCTGGAGCCGGGCCGAGATCCTCGCCGCCTTCGTCAACTATCTTGCCCTGATCGCGATTTCGGTCTGGCTCGCCATCGAGGCATTGGGGCGGCTCGCCTCGCCGCCCGAGGTGCAGGGCGGTCTGGTCGTGGCGCTGGCCGGGCTGGCGCTGGTCATCGACCTTGCCACCGCGGCGCTGGTCTGGCGCGCGTCCAAGGACAGCATGAACATGCGCGCGGCTTTCCTCCACAACCTTGCCGATGCGGGGGTGTCGGTCGCGGTGATTCTGGGCGGATTGCTGATCTGGGCCTTCGGTTGGCAGATCGCCGACCCGATCCTGACCCTTGCCATATCCGCGGTGATCCTTTTCCACACGGGGACCGAGATCGTCCCGGTCATGCGGATGCTGATGCTGGCCGCGCCTTCGGACGCGGACCATGCGGCGGTCGCGGCCTCGCTGCGCGGGGTCGAGGGCGTGGCGGATGTCCATCACATCCACCTCTGGCAGATCGACGAACGCCGGACGGCACTGTCGGCGCATCTGGTCATGCAGGAAGGGGCCGATGCGCCATTGGCCGTGCGTTCGGCCAAGGCCATGCTGCAAACGCTGTTCGACATCGATCACGCGACGATCGAAGCCGAATGGCTGGGCGAGCCTTGCAGCGATCACCGGCATTCTCACGACTGACTGGCCCTAGATGGCCGAGGAATGCGCCCTCGCCGCCATCTCGTAGGCGTCGAACCGGCCCGCGATGATCCGTGTCAGGGGGCGGCCCTCGGGCAGGATGCGCAATCCCGCCTCGTTCACGCGCACGAAGCCGTCGAACTCGGCGGCTAGGGGGGCAAGGCGGCTTTCGACCTCCTCGCGGGTCAGGCCGTGGCCCGAGGTGAACTCGTCCATGTCGATGCCGAAATCGCACATCAGGGATTCGATCATCCGGCCGCGCCAGCGATCCTCGGCGGTGAAGGCATGGCCCCGCGCCGTCGAGAACCGCCCCGCGCGTACCGCCGCGACATGCGCGGGCGTCGCGGCCGCGTTCTGCGCATAGCCTTGCGGAAAGCGCGAGATCGAGGAGGCGCCAAGCCCGACCAGAACCTCGGCCCCGTCATCGGTATAGCCCTGAAAATTCCGTCGCAGGGTGCCGTTGCGATGGGCCAATGCCAGCCGGTCGCGCGGCAGCGCGAAATGGTCTATGCCGATCTCGTCATAGCCCTCGGCGCAAAGCAGGCGGCGGGCGGTGTCGAAGAGGAGCAGCCGCGCCTCCGGGTCGGGCAGCGCCTCGGTCGGGATCATCACCTGCCGCTTCGCCATCCACGGGACATGGGCATAGCCGTAAAGCGCGATCCGCTCGGGCGCGAGGGTCAGCACCTGCTCGACCGTCCTTGCGATGCGGACGGGATCCTGATGCGGCAGGCCATAGAGGATGTCGGCATTCACGCTGCCGACGCCATGGGCGCGCAGCATCTCGACGGCATGGCGGGTCAGCGCAAGGCTCTGGTCGCGCCCGATGGTCTTCTGGATCTCGGGGTCGAAATCCTGCACCCCGATCGAGGCGCGGTTCATGCCCGATGCCGCGAGTGCCACGACGCGGGCCTCGTCAATCTCGTTCGGGTCGATCTCGACCGAGAACTCGGCCCCCTCGGCCAGCGGAAGGACCGCGAAAATCGCCTCCGAGACGCGACGCATTGTCGCAGCGGGCAACAGGGTCGGGGTGCCGCCGCCCCAATGCAACCGCGAGAGCCGGACACCCGGGGGCAGCGCGCGGCTGAGCATCTCGATCTCGGCCAGCAGCGTCTCGGCATAGGCGAGGACGGGATCATCGCTCTGCGTTCCCTGCGTCCGGCAGGCGCAGAACCAGCACAGCCTGCGGCAGAAGGGGACGTGCAGATAGACCGAGATCGCGCTCTCCGGCGGAATTGCGGCCAGCCATTCGCGGAAGCGGGCGTCGCCCACCTCGGCCGAGAACTGCGTTGCGGGCGGATAGCTGGTGTAGCGCGGGGCACGCGCCTCGAACAGGCCGAGGCGGCGGAGTTGCGATTGCTGGTCCATCCACCTATCTTGCACCTGTTCCAACGGACGACATTGACCCAGATCAATTATGACGGCCTTCGCATCCCCCCTTGCGCAGCATTCCTGCGAAAACTGCTCGATCCACGCGCGCGCCGTTTGCGCAAGCTGTGAGGACACGCAGCTTGCCCGGCTCGAAAGCCTGAAATACTGCCGCAGCTTCGAAGCCGGACAGGTCATCATCTGGGCCGGCGAGCGGATGGAGTTCGTGGGGACGGTGCTTTCGGGCATGGCCGACCTGACGCAGCAGCTTGTGGACGGGCGCCGGCAGATGGTCGGGCTGCTGCTGCCCGGCGACTTCGTCGGCCGGCCGGGCCGGGCGGTCGCGCGCTATACCGTCACGGCCACCACCGCGACGACGCTTTGCTGCTTCAGGCGGGACAGGTTCGAGGATCTCTTGCAGGAAACGCCCGATCTTGCCGGGCGTCTGCTCGCCATGACACTGGACGAGCTTGATGCCGCGCGGGACTGGATGATGCTTCTGGGGCGGAAATCGGCGCGCGAACGGATCGCCTCGCTTCTGGTCATCGTGGCCCGGCGCGAGGCCGCGCTGATCGGCCAGAGGCCCGAGGGCAGGATCGGCATCGAACTGCCCCTGACGCGCGAGGCCATCGCCGACCGTCTGGGCCTGACGCTGGAGACGGTCAGCCGCCAATTCAGCTCGCTGAAGGCTGACCGCCTGATCGTGCTGGAGGGCGCGCGCCGCATTGTCGTGCCCTCCTTTGCCGCGCTGGTCGCGGAATGCGGCGATGATGTCGAGGAAGCGCTGGCCTAGCGCGCCATCAGCACCGGCACCTTTGCCTTTTCCAGCATGCTGCGGGTGGCGCCGCCAAGGATCGCTTCGCGGAAGCGCGAATGGCCATAGGCGCCCATCACGATCATGTCGGCGCCGATCTCGGTCGCGCGCCGGCTGAGGATGTCGCTGATCAGGGGCAGGGTGCGGGCCAGCACCGCGATCTCGGCCTTGACGCCTTGCCGCGTCAGCATCTGGCACAAAGCCGCGCCGGGTTCGGAGCGTTCCGGGCCGTGGGGCGAGGGGTCGACCACGGTGATCTCGACCGAATCGGCGGCCTGCAGCAAGGGCAGGGCGCGGCGGACGGCGACCAGCGATTCGGTCGACTGGTTCCACGCGATCAGGACCTTCTTGCCGAAGGGCTCGGTCAGCCGGTCGGGCACGATCAGCACCGGGGCGGAGCCCTCGAACAGCGCGGCCTCGGTGATTGCCTGCGCATCCTGCGTCGCCCCCTCGCAATAGGGACGGCTCAGCACCACGAGGTCGGAATAGCGCGCCCGCATCCCCACCAGCGTCGAAAGCCCGCCGACCTGAGCCACGGCGGAATCGACCGACCAGCGGATATCCTCGGCGTTGAGGCGCTGGCGGATCTTCTCCTCCAGCTCGCCAGCGGCGGCGATGGCCTTGTCGATGGATTCCTGGAACACATAGGCCGAGGCGCCGGCATAGTAGTAGCCGCTCTGCGTATGATCGACGCCGAGGCAGAAGACATCGAGATGTCCCTCCTCACGGCGCGTCATCGCGATGGCCGAGTCGAGTTGCTGGTGCTGTCCCTCATCGGTGAGCACGGTCAGGATGGATTTGTATCCCATGGGCCTCGCCTTTCTCCGCGGTTGCGCGGTGCTTCTGTGGCGGGAGGTCCGCATCGACCCTTGCCCGCCGATCCCTATCCTATCTGCCGGGCCGGGACCCGGATTGACGCAGATCAAACTCTACTATGTCCATGAAGCTCTTTGAAATCTTCTTCTCGGGCCATGGTGCAGATCCGCTTCGGGGGAAACGCAGAGAGAGGCGGGCGGGTTGCAGCGGGAGCATGCCTCACGGGCATTACGTCGCGAAAAAAGGCACCTGTCGCGAGCGTCGCGGTAAGGGTCTGACCCTGCGCCCCTGCGGGGAGGGGCAGCATCCGGTCAATCCCCCAGAGGGGCCGCCAGAGGATAGGAAACGATCAGGTCCAGCGGTGCCTCGCCCAACTGGCGGATGCCGACCGTTTCGCCGGAATAGAGATAGGCCATCATCCCGGCACCCAGAATGGACGTTTGCCCGTCGGCCTCAACCTCGCCCTTGCCGGAGAGGACATAGTAAACCTCGTCATGGTCGATGAGGTGAAGACCGATGGCGGCATCAGGGTGCAATGTCCTGCGCCGGAATTCCATGCTCCGCCGCGGAATCTGCGCTGTCAGCCGATAGGCCGTGGACATGCCGATATGGCCATGCGGAACGGGTTCATCCTTTCGAACGTCGTTCTCGTCGATGATCTCCATGTCGTCCCCCGTGTTTCTCAAGGGCGGAGGATAGACATGCTTCGCCGGAGTGGCGACCGCTATATGCGCTGAGCGAGGGAAATTGGCGCACCCGGTATCGCGCGATCCGGGAGTGGATTTCGGACGGAACCAGCCATTGCCGAAAGTGGCTGAATGGTCGCTCTGGCTCGGCCTGTGACCTGCCCGGTGAAAGGGCAGAAAGGTCAGCCTGAAATCGAGGCGGAAGGCGGCCGGATGCCGGACATCACGAGCCGATGAAAAAAGGGCCGCGCGGGCGAAGCCGGGCGACCCAGGGATGGACCGGAAAGATGCCCGATTTCAGCGGGCGATCACCGTGCAGCTTTGCTGGCGCGCCGCCAGACGGCCGCAGGCCAGTTCGGCCATGTCCCTCGACATGCCGATGAAATTCGCCTCATACCCGCGCTTGGTGGTCTCGACCGCACTGGCCGCGCTGCCAAGCGCATGGCTTTCCTGAAGCGCGGCCCGCAGCAGAAGCTGCTCGGCCTCGCCCTGCGAGCGATAGAGGCCAAGGGAAATGCCATAGCCCTTGCCGGAGGTGTCGCGGCTGACGACCTGCACCGGCTGGGCGGTCTCCGGGGAGAGTGGATCGGGCGCGGCAAGGATGATGGTGTCGCCCGCCTCGGGCTCGGCCTTGGCCAGCTTGGGCGCGGGATCGACCGTGTCGGGGTTTTCGGGTCCGACCGGGCTCAGCAGGAAAAGCGACGTCGTCTGCGGAACCGCAAGGCTTGCATGTTCGTCCCGGCGCGGGGCGGGGATGGGCCGCTGACCTGCGGGCAGGGCGGCATCCGACGAAACGTCACCCTCGGGGCGGCTGCTGGGACGCGCCGAACCCGGCGCAAGATCGTCATTGCCCTTGGTCGAGGCGGTGGCGACCGGGACGCCCGGCTTGCGCGTCGGGCGCGATCCGTCCGAGCCTCCGCCCTGACGGGCGGCGACGCGGGCGCGCGACACGGCCTCGGCGATCGCGGCGGGGGTGACGATCCCTGCGGTCGAGGCGCGGGCCGCCGGACGATCCGACGATGCCAGCGCCGAGGGCGCAGGGGCTCGGGCCACGGGCTCGGCGCGGGCGACCTGAATGCGGCGCGTGACCTTTTTCTCGACCAGCAGCATCTCGGGCGGGGCGGACTTGACATCGCGCCCCCTGCTCGACGCGCTGCCGAAGCCGGCATCCAGCAATTGCGCCATGACCTGATTGCGATGCGCGGTCGAATTGCCGCCCATCACCGTCGCGATGATGCGCTTGGGGCCGCGCTTGGCCGAGGCGGTCAGGTTGAAGCCCGCGGCGCGGGTATAGCCGGTCTTGATCCCGTCCGAACCCTCATAGCTGTCGAGGAAGCGCTTGTTGGTGCTGGACACGGTCGCGATCCCGGCATCGGCCGAGCGGCGCGAGAAGATCGAATAATATTGCGGGAAATCGTAGAACAGGCGCCGGCCCAGCGTGGTCAGGTCGCGGGCGGTCGAGTAATGCCCCTCGGTCGTCAGCCCGTTGGCGTTGCGGAAATTCGTGTTCCGCATCCCGAGAGCCTTGGCCGTCGCAGTCATCTGGGCGGCGAATTTCGCCTCCGACCCGGCGATCCCCTCGCCGATGACGGTCGCGGCGTCATTGGCGGATTTCACCGCGGCGGCGCGGATCAGATAGCGCAGCTCGATCCGCTGACCGGCCTTCAGGCCCAGCCGCGAGGGCGGCTGCGAGGCCGCGTGGCTGGAGACGAGGAATTTCGAATCCAGCCGGACCTGGCCACGCTCGATCGCGTTGAAGGCCAGATACAGGGTCATCATCTTGGTCAGGGAGGCGGGATGGAGCCTGGTATCGGCGTTCTGGGCGTAGATTTCCTTGCCCGTCCGCGCATCCATCACGAAGGCGGCGAAAGGCGCCGCCGCCACGACCATCGGCATTGTCCATGCCAATAGGATCAATAGTCCGAGTCGGACATGTCTGGTGATTCTGCTCACTGTCCCGGTCTCTTCTGCCTTGGGGCCCGTTCAAGGTGCAGGCCCTCGATTAAGATTTAGACAATATCACGCTATCCTTCATTCGAAAACCGTAAGTTTTCACCCATTCGGCGGCATCCGTCCGCGACTTTCGCCTCAACCGGGAGTGTGACGATGCAGGGCTTACATCGGAACGGAAAAATCCTATATTCGGTGACTGACATCAACCTATCCCCTTTGCAGGACGTGACAGATCCTCTCATGACCAATCGGCCCAGTGACCGCGAGGATGTTGAACTTGCGGTCAAGACAAAGCCGCGCACGCAGCGGCCACCCCTCTATAAGGTGCTGCTGCTGAACGATGACTTCACGCCGATGGAGTTCGTCGTGCATGTGCTTGAGCGGCTGTTCAACATGACCCATGCCCAGGCGATCGAGATCATGCTGACCGTGCATCGCAAGGGGGTGGCTGTGGTGGGCGTGTTCTCGCATGAAATCGCCGAAACCAAGGTGGCGCAGGTCATGGAGCTTGCGCGTCGCCAGCAGCATCCGCTGCAATGCACAATGGAAAAAGAGTAAGAAAATTGGCTAGTTCCCGGCTGGAGCTCGTATTCGGCGGCTTGCCGCCCGAAGGGCATTTCTTGTTGATCGGGGCCGGCGCGCAAAGCGATCTGGCCCATTTCGACCCCGCGCGCACGCAGATCGTGCAGCGCATGTTTCCCGATGTGGAGGCGTTGAAGGCGCAGGGCTTCCAGCCCGTGACCGCGGCCGAGGGCGCCTTTGACGGTGCGGTCGTGTTCCTGCCGCGCGCGCGGGCCGAGGCGCGTGCCCGCATCCATGAGGCCGCCTCCCATCTGCGCCCCGGCGCGTCGTTGTGGATCGACGGGCAGAAGACCGATGGCGTCGATTCCATGCTGAAGGAATTGCGCGGCCTTGCTTCGGTGGACGAGGTCCAGTCGCGCGCGCATGGCAAGATCTTCCGCATCGCGCTGCCCGAGGCGGGCTGGCTGCCTGCCGACTGGGCCGCGCGCGACCACGAGGCGGCGCCCGGCTTTGTCACCCGCCCCGGCGTATTCTCGGCCGATGCGCCCGATCCCGCCTCGGAGGCGCTGGCGGCGCATCTGCCCGAAAAGCTGCCGACCCGCATGGTCGATCTCGGCGCGGGCTGGGGCTGGCTGGCGGCGCAGGTGCTGTCCCGTCCGGGAGTCGAGGTCCTGCATCTGGTCGAGGCCGATGCCGTCGCGCTGGATTGCGCGCGCCGCAACGTGACCGATCCGCGCGCACGGTTCCATTGGGCCGATGCGCTGGATTTCCGCCTGCCCGAGCCGGTGAACGGCGTCGTCATGAACCCGCCCTTCCACGAGGGCCGGGTGGCCGATCCGAAGCTGGGGGCAGGCTTCATCCGGGCCGCGGCCGGCCTGCTGACCGGGGCCGGGCGGCTCTGGATGGTGGCAAACCGGCATCTGCCCTATGAGCAGGTGCTGCGCGAGGCCTTTGCCGATGTCACGGAACTGGGCGGGGACAACCGCTTCAAGATCCTGACCGCGACCGGAGCGCGACGCCCCGGCGCGCGCAAATCCACCCCTAAGGGACGCAGGAGATGAGCCTTTCCATTCAGGGCAAGACCGCGATCGTCACCGGGGCCGCGCGCGGCCTCGGTCTTGCCGTTGCCCGCCATTTCCAGAATGCCGGCGCGCGCGTCATGTTCGCCGACAGCGACGAGGCGGCACTGGAGGCCGAGCTGGGCGATGCCGCGCGGGGCGATGGACCGATCCGCGCCTTCGCCGGCGATCTCGGGCAGAAGCTGACGCTTGCCAACCTCGTCTCGGCGACGATCGACGCGTTCGATCGCATCGACATTCTGGTGAACGCGCATCGCGTGGTCCAGCCCTGCGACCCGATGATGGTCAATGACGATCTGCTTGGCGAGTTGCTGCGCGAGAACATGACCTCGGGGCTGAAACTGTCGCAGATGGTTGCGAAGCGCATGGTCGCGCAGGCCGAGGAGGAGCAGGTCCATGATCCCGTCCAGAACGGCGCGATCGTCAACCTGACCTCGCTTGCGGCGGACCGGCCGCAACCGCAGATGCTGGCCTATTCGATCGCAAGCGCCGCGCAGGCGCAGGCCACGCGCTCGCTGGCCATGGCGCTCGCGCCCAAGCGGATCCGGGTGAACGGGATCGGCTTCGCGGCGATCATGTCGAACCAGTTGCAACTGAGCCTGCGCGAGGATCCGAAGCTGCGCGACAAGCTGGTCGCAGCCACGCCGCTGGGCCGCATCGCCGGCGCGGATGAACTGGGCGCGACAGCACAGTTTCTCGCCAGCGAGGGCGCGGCCTTCATCACCGGGCAGATCTTGCGGGTCGATGGCGGCCTGAGCCTTGGCGATCCCCTCGGCGCGGGCGCCTATTAGGGTTTCGGCGTCTCGGGATAGGCGGTCTTGCAGGCCGAAACCGCCCCTCTCGCCGCCGGGGCCAGCGCTTGCTTGCGGGCGACAAGGTTGTCGCGCTTGCGGGCCTCGGCCGCGGGGTCGATCGGGACGCGGTAGCGTTCGGTATCGGTCACGTCGCGCAGGCAGGGGCGATAGCCGGTGAACCAGCCGCCGTCGCTGTTGCGGTAGCGATAATAGCATTGGTCCCATTCGGTGCGGACGGTCTGGCGCTCCTCCCAGGCGTAGCCGCGGGACAAGTTCCCCTCGACCTCGGCCAGCAGCCGGGACACCGCGCGATATTCGCTGGTATTGCGGCTGATGCAGCGTTCCTGCGGGGTGCCGCATGCCGTGATCAGCAGGACGGGCAAAAGGCCAAGCACGATATTGCGGGACATGGTCGGGATCTCTAGTTGTGCTGTGCAAGGATATGGCCGGACTTGCTTTCCGGCAATTCACGTTTGCAGGGGATGGCACCGATGGAGATGCAGGCTGAGCGCGACCTCGCGGCGGCATGGTTCAGGGAATTGCGCGACCGGATCGTCGCCGCGTTCGAGGCGCTGGAGGATCGCGGCCCCGGCGACGCTCCGGCCGGGCGGTTCGATATCCGCCCCACCCGACGCGGCGAGGAGGGCGGCGGCGGGTTGATGTCCGTCATGCGCAATGGCCGCGTTTTCGAGAAGGTGGGCGTGAACTGGTCCGCGGTCCATGGCGAGCTGTCGCCAGCCGCGCAATCGGCGATGGCGGCGCGCGGCGTGCCGGGGATGGAGCGGGACGCGCGCTTCTGGGCCTCGGGGATCAGCCTTGTCGCGCATATGCAGAACCCGCATGCCCCGGCTGTCCACATGAACACACGCATGTTCTGGACGCCGGGCGCCTGGTGGTTCGGGGGTGGATCCGACCTTAACCCTTGCCTCGAATATTCTGAAGATACGGCACATTTCCACGCTGTCCTGCGCAACGCCTGCGATCCGCATGGCGCGGATTACTACGACCGGTTCAAGGCCTGGGCGGATGAGTATTTCTTCATCCCGCATCGCGGTCGCGCGCGCGGCGTCGGCGGGATCTTCTTTGACGACCTGAACAGCGGCGACTGGCAGGCGGATTTCGCCTTTACCCGCGCCGTGGGCGAGGCTTTCCTGCCCGCCTTCCTGCCGCTGGCCGAAAAGCGGATGGCGCAGCCTTGGGACAAGGCGGATCGCGACGCGCAACTGATCCATCGCGGGCTTTATGCGGAATATAACCTCGTCTACGACCGGGGGACGAAATTCGGCCTGACCACCGGCCACGACCCGGAGGCGGTGCTGATGAGCCTGCCGCCGCTGGCGAAATGGGTGTGAGCGGGTTTCCCGACCTCTACCTGCTGCGCCACGGCCAGACCGAGTGGAATGTCGAGGGACGCTTGCAGGGGCGGCTGGATTCGCCGCTGACCGCGCGGGGCATCGCGCAGGCCGAGCGGCAGGCCGAATTGCTGCGCGGGCTTGCGCCGGACCTGCTGCGCTATTCCAGCACGGCGGGGCGGGCGCTCCAGACCGCGCGGATCGTTTTCGGGGCGCAGGATTTCACGCAGGACGCGCGGCTGCAAGAGATCGACGTGGGCGGGTTCACCGGCGCGCGCGAGGCGGATTTGCGCCTGTCGCATCCGGCGCTTTTCTGCGACGACCCGCTCGGCTGGTATGATCGCACGCCGGGAGGAGAGCATCTCGCGGATCTTGCCCGGCGGGTGCGGGGTTTTCTGGATGGGTTGCAGGGACCAGCGATTGTCGTCACCCACGGCATCACGCTGCGGATGATCAGGCAGATCGCGATGGCAGAGCCCGCCGCAGACCTCGGCGGGCGCCCCGTGCATCAGGGCGCCATACACCTCGTTCGCGGCGGCGCGGAGGACGTGATCTACTGAGACGAGACGACGGGACGCGCCGGGTTTCCGGCGACCGTCACCCGCGGCGGCACGTCGCGCGTCACCACAGATCCCGCGCCGACGATCGCGCCGTCGCCGATGGTGACACCGGGCAGGATGAGGGCCCCGCCGCCGATCCAGACATCATCGCCGATGGTGATCGGGCGACCATATTCGATGCCCGTCGCCCGCCGTTCGTGGTCGCGGGGATGGTCGGGGGTCAGCAATTGCACCTGCGGACCGATTACGCAGCGCGCGCCGACCCGGATCTCGCACACGTCCAGAAAGACGCAGCCGAAATTGACGAAGCAATCCGGCCCGAAATGGATGTGCTTGCCGTAATCGACGTGGAAAGGCGCGCGGATCACCGCGCCGTTCCATGTGCCCAGCAGTTGGGTCAGCGTCCGGGCGCGGGTCTTGTCGCCAACGATCGTGCCATTGTATTCGCGCATCAACCCCTGTGCGGTCTTGCGCATCGCGACCAATTCGCCATCGCCCGGCGCATAGGGGCGGCCAGCCAGCATTTCCTGAAGCGCGGTCAAATGAAGCCAAGCTCCAGCCGGGCCTCGTCGGACATCATGTCCATGCCCCATTGCGGTTGGAAGGTCATCTCGACATCGACCTGCTTGACGCCGGGCAGCGGCTCGACCGCATCGGCGACCCATCCGGGCATCTCGCCCGCCACGGGGCAGCCCGGCGCGGTCAGCGTCATCACGATTCGCACCGCGTTCTCGGAATTGATGTCGATGGTGTAGATCAGCCCGAGGTCAAAGATATTGACCGGAATCTCGGGGTCGTAGACGGTTTTGCAGGCCTCTACCACGCTGTCGTAGAGCGGATGCTCGGTCGTCGAGGGGGCGATGAGCAGATCGCCTTCCTGGAGGTTTTCGGTGGTCATGCGACACGTCCTGTAATGCTTACGGAATATATAGGACTCACCGAGGCCGGGGTCCAGTCCGTAGCGGGACGCGGATCAGAAGCGGAAATTCAACCGCCGCGCGATCCCAAGATTGATCTCCGACTGGTTGCGGTCCTGCACGATCGGGCTGTCGCCCGCATCGTTCAGCAGCCGGCCATAGGTGATCTTGCCCAGGATCGAGGTCTTGGGCGTCAGGCTGTAGCGCGCCTCGAGGCTGACATTGGCGGCATAGATCCCGCCGGACGGGTCATAGGCGCGGAAGCTGCTGCCGACCGATTCGTCGTCGCTGACGCCGAAATAGGTGCCCGTGAACTCGTCATCGCCAAGCTGCAGTTCCGCCGTGGTCCAGAGCGTCAGCTTGTCATTGACGGTAAAGCGGTATTTCGTCCCGATCTCGCCGACCAGACCGTCATGGCCGCCGATGCCGATGCGCATCGCGCCATAGCTGGTCGCGTCGCCCGCGACATAGTTCACGCGCAGCCCGACCTCGCCGGTCCAGTCGATATCGTCGAGGCCGCGCAGCTCCTCGTGGTCATCGGCTTCGCGCGCGCCGATATAGCCGAAGGACGGGATGAGGGAGAAACCCTGCTTCTCGCTCCCGTCCTCGACGCCCAGCGTCAGGTTGCGCATGGTGCCCCAGGGGCCAAGTTCGTGATCGTCGTCGCCGAAATAGCCCGGACCATAGGTCACACCCGCGCCGACGTCGAAGGACGCCTCGCTGATATTGTTGATCCATTGCGCATGCGCGGGCACGGCAAGGGTCGAGGTCGTCAATAGGGCTGTCACGAACAGGCGGCGCATCATCGAATCCGGGGAACTGGGTGCGGGAAGCTATGGTCGATTCCCGCGCCCCGCTCAACCCGCGACCCTACGGGCGCGAGTCAAAATTCCCGACTGTTGCATTCAGGTTCGTTCGGCTTGCTCCAGCCGCTCCAGCGCCTCCATCCACAGGCTCTCGGCACGCTGCATGGCTTCGCTCGCCTCGGCATGCTTGCGGCCGAAGGATTCGGCCCGCTGGGAATCGTCATAGGTCGTAGGATCGGCCATGATTGCGTCCAGCTTTTCAAGCATTTGCGTCAGCTTCTCGATCCGCTCCTCGGCTTTGCGGGCCTCGGTCCGCAATTCAAGGATCTGGTCGCGCGACAGGCGCTTCTGCGCCGGCTTCGCCTCGGGCTTGGGCTGGGGCTTCTCCTCGCCGGTCAGCAGCATCCGGCGATAATCGTCCAGATCACCCTGCCAGGGGCTGACGTCGCCCTGATCCACCAGCCAGAGCCGGTCGGCGACAAGATTCAGCAGATGCATGTCATGGCTGACCAGCACCACCGCGCCGGTATAGTCGTTCAGCGCCTCGGTCAGCGCCTCGCGGCTTTCGATGTCGAGGTGGTTGGTCGGCTCGTCGAGGATCAGCAGATGCGGCGCGTCGATCGTCGCCAGCAGCAGCGACAGCCGCGCCTTCTGGCCGCCCGAAAGCTGGCCCACCTTCGTCGCGGCCTGCGCCTCCATCAAACCGAAGCCGGCCAGACGCGCGCGCAGACGGGCAGGGGCCTCGTTCGGGCGCAGCCGCCGGACATGGTCAAGCGGCGTCTCGCCCAGTTCCAGCTCGTCCACCTGATGCTGGGCGAAATAGCCGATGCGCAGCTTGCCGGAGCGGGCGATGCGGCCCTCCATCGGCTCCAGCCGCCCGGCCAGCAGTTTCGACAGCGTGGACTTGCCCTGACCGTTGCGGCCCAGAAGCGCGATGCGGTCGTCCTGGTCGATCCGCAGGCTCAGCTTTTTCAGAACCGCGCGCCCGTCATAGCCGATGGTGACACCGTCGAGCGAGACGATGGGCGGCGAAAGCTGGTCCGGCTGCGGGAAGGTGAAGCGATGGAACTTCGCCTCCTCCGGCGCGGTGATCGGCTCCATCCGGGCCAGCATCTTGATCCGGGCCTGTGCCTGCGCGGCCTTGCTGGCCTTGGCGCGGAAACGGTCGACGAAGCTTTGCAGATGGGCGCGGCGGGCGTCCTGCTTCTTGGCCTCGGCCGCCTGCAGGGCGCGCTTCTCGGCCCGCGTCCGGGCGAAGGTATCGTAGCCGCCGGTATAAAGCGTCAGCTTGCGGTCCTCGACATGCAGGATATGGCCAACGGCCCGGTTCAGCAGGTCGCGGTCGTGGCTGATGACGATGACGGTATAGGGATAGCGCTGGAGGTAGCTTTCCAGCCACAGCGCGCCTTCGAGGTCCAGATAGTTGGTCGGCTCGTCCAGAAGCAGCAGGTCGGGCTGCGCGAAAAGCACGCCCGCCAAGGCGACGCGCATCCGCCAGCCGCCGGAATAATCGCTGGTCGGACGCGCCTGATCCTCGGTCGAGAAGCCAAGCCCCTTCAGGATGGTCGAGGCGCGCGCCTCGGCCGACCAGGCGTCGATATCGGCAAGGCGGGAATGGATCTCGGCGATGCGGGTGGGATCGGTCGCGTGCTCGGCCTCGTCCATCAGGCTCGCGCGCTCGGTATCGGCGGCCAGCACCGTCTCCAGCACGCTCGTCGCGGTCCCCGGCGCTTCCTGCGCGACACCGCCGATCCGGGCGCGCGAAGGCAGGGTGATCGAGCCGCCGTCCAGCGAAAGCTCGCCCCGGATCAGCCGGAACAGCGTCGTCTTGCCGGCCCCGTTCGGGCCGACAAGGCCGACCTTGTGGCCGTCGGGAATGGTTGCCGAGGCCTGCTCGAAAAGCGGCCGTCCGGCGATGGAATAGGATATGTCATCAATGCGCAGCATGGCGCCCGGCATGGCGCAAGGCGCGGCGGGCGTCAATGCCACGCCCGCTTTTCATCGCAGGCGCCGCATGGTAACCGGGCGCGGATTTCGGGGCCATCCGGCCTCCCACCGCCTCAAGAGGACATCTCCATGGCCATCGAACGCACCCTTTCGATCATCAAACCCGACGCGACCAAGCGCAACCTGACCGGCAAGATCAACGCCAAGTTCGAGGATGCCGGCCTGCGCATCGTCGCGCAAAAGCGCATCCAGCTGACGCTGGATCAGGCCGGCGCCTTCTATGCCGAGCACAAGGAACGCCCCTTCTACGGCGAACTGACCGAATTCATGACCTCCGAGCCGGTGGTGGTTCAGGTTCTGGAGGGCGAGGGCGCCATCCTGAAGAACCGCGAAGTCATGGGCGCGACCAACCCGGCCAATGCTGATGAAGGCACCATCCGCAAGGATTTCGCCCTCTCGGTCGGCGAGAACTCGGTCCACGGCTCGGACAGCCCCGAAGCCGCCGCGCGCGAGATCGCCTTCTTCTTCTCGGGCCTCGAACTGGTCGGCTGATCCTCGGACGCGGCGATCGAATTCACCGTTTCCCAAATACCCAAATGAAAGGGCCGCCCATCGGGCGGCCCTTTCCCTTACTGCTTCACCGCCTCCAGATCGAAACGGATCACCACCGGAAAGCCCACGGTGCTTTCATCCGCATAATTCGCGCCGATGCCGAAATCGCGGCGATCGACCTGCATCTCGCCCTTGGCCCGCGCCGCCTCGCCTTCGATGGTCAGGTCGAAAGGCAGTTCCGCCGGGACGGTCTTGCCCGCGATGGTCAGGCTGCCACGGGCCAGATGCGGCGCGCCCTCGCTTGCGGGGGGCAGGATCGCGGCCTCGAAACGGGCCTTGGGAAACGCCTTGGCGTTCAGGAAATCCGCGCCCTTGGCGGCATCGCCGACCGCGCCCAGCGTCAGCGAGGTGATGTCGATATCGACCGCCACATTCCCAGCCCGCGTTTCCGGGTCATAGCTGATCGAAGCCTGCCAGGTCGCGAACTGTCCCTGAATGGGGCTGCCGCCCTGCATCGCCTCGATCCCGAGGCTGCCCTGCCGCACCGTCCAGCCCGAGGCCGACTCAGCCGCCACCGGCGCACCACTGCCCTCGGAGGCGGGCAATTGGGTATAGATCACGGTCGTGCCCCAGATCAGCAGGGCTCCGGCCACGGCGGCGATATGGAACAGAGCAGGGGCAGGGGCGGCGGGCGGCTCGGGCACCCGGTCCGCGCGACCCGCCATGCGCGACAGCGTGGCGTCGCGGTCGATCAGCGCATGTTTCAGCGCCCCGGCGACATGGAGGACGATCAGCCCCGCCAGCACCCACCAGCCGAATTCGTGGAAATGCGCGAAGCGTTCCGACAGCGCCGCGTCCTGCGGCACGAAGGGCAGGCGCTGGCCGAAGGGCCAGAGAATGCGCGCGAACTTGCCCGGCGCGGAGGAGTGCAGCAGCCAGCCGGTCAGCGGCATGATGATCATGCCGATCCAGAGCGCCCAATGGACCATCTCGGCGACGAAGGTCTCGACCCGGCGATCCGGGTGCAGGGGGCGCGGCTTTTCCTGCGTCAGGGTCCACAGGATGCGCAGCACCGCCAACACCAGCACCGCGATGCCGACCGTCTTGTGGAACGAGAAGGCGGCGAAGATCGCCTGCAGCTCGGCCTCGCCGCCCAGCGGCAGGCTTGCGGCATAGAGGCCGAGGCCGATGGCCGCGAGGATCAGGACCGCGACGCTCCAGTGAAAGAGGCGGGCGACCCAGCCGTAGCTGCGCACGTCATTTGTGGCTTTCATCGGCCTCTCCAATGGCTTCGCGCCAATGACGGCGACAGAGCGAGACATAGGTTTCATTGCCGCCGATCTGGACCTGCGCGCCCTCGTGCAGAACCCGGCCCTCGGCGTCCTGGCGCACGACCATGGTGGCCTTGCGCCCGCAATGGCAGATCGTGCGCACCTCGCGCAGATCGTCCGCCCATGCGAGCAGCGCGGCAGAGCCGGGAAACAACTGGCCGCGGAAATCGACGCGCAGGCCGTAGCACATGACCGGCTGGCCAAGGTCGTCGGTCACGCGCGCAAGCTGCCAGACCTGAGCTTCGGTCAGGAACTGCGCCTCGTCGACGAAGATGCAGGCGGCATCGCGGCCGTCGGCCCGGATCAGGTCGTAAAGATCGGTTTCGAGGGTGAAGGCGGTCGCGGCGTCGGAAATGCCGATCCGGCTGGCGATGACGCCCGGGCCGGCGCGCTGATCCAGCGCGGCGGTCAGCAGCAGCGTCTGCATCCCGCGTTCGCGATAGTTATAGGACGCCTGCAGCAAAAGCGTGCTCTTGCCGGCATTCATCGTCGAGTAATGGAAATAAAGCTTGGCCATGGCGGCAGTTAGCCTTGGCCCGGATGGGGTCGCAAGCCGCCGCGCGCAGTTCGCGCGGCGGCTCACGCATTGTTCAGTCGCGCTGTGCCGATTTCGGCGCGCGCGAGGGGCGGCGCGCCGGGCGTTTGCGCTGCGGCTGACCGGCGGAGGAGCGACCGGCGGGGCCGCCGCGTTCGCGGATCTTGCTGGCCTCGAAAGGCACCTCGCCGCCGACGACCGGGATCTGTGCCTTCATCGCCTTTTCGATCGCGCGAAGTTCGCCCATCTCGGCGGGCGAGCAGAAGGCGATGGCGCGGCCGTCACGCCCGGCGCGCGCGGTACGGCCGATGCGGTGGACATAGTTTTCCGGCACGTTCGGCAGGTCATAGTTGTAGACATGCGCGACCTCGGGAATGTCGATCCCGCGCGCGGCCACGTCGGTCGCAACCAGAACCTTGGTCTCGCCGGCGCGGAAGCCGGCAAGGGCGCGCTCGCGCTGGCCCTGCGACTTGTTGCCGTGGATCGCCGCGACCTTGAAGCCCCATTTCTCAAGGAGTTTCGATAGCTTCTCCGAACCATGCTTGGTGCGGCCAAAGACGATGGCCAGTTCCTCGCGGTGCTTGGCCAGATATTCGGCCAGCAGGGCGGCTTTGTCGCCCTGATTCACGAAATGCACGCCCTGCTCGATCTTGGCGGCGGCCTGACCCGGCGGGTTCACGGCGACCTTCAGCGGGTCGTTCAGGTAGCTGTCGGCCAGTTCTTCCATCAGCTTCGGCATGGTGGCCGAGAACAGCAGCGTCTGACGCTCGCGCGGCAGCAGCTTGGCGATCCGGCGCAGCGCGTGGATGAAGCCGATGTCGAGCATCTGGTCGGCCTCGTCCAGCACCAGATACTTGGTCTGCGACAGGTCCAGCGCGCCGCGTTCCAGCAGGTCGATCAGACGGCCGGGCGTTGCGATCAACACGTCGATCCCGCGCTCGAGCCGCTGGATCTGCACGTTGATCGAGGCGCCGCCGACGACGCGGAACTGCCGGATGGCGGTGCCCGCGGCATAGGCGTCGATATTCTCGGCGATCTGGGTCGCAAGCTCGCGCGTCGGCGCAAGGATCAGCGCGCGGCAGGTCCGCGGCTCGGGCTTGCGGCCGATGTTCAAGAGGCGGGTCAGCATCGGCAGGCCGAAGGCCGCCGTCTTGCCGGTGCCGGTCTGGGCAAGGCCCAGCAGGTCGCGCCCGGCGACGATGCTCGGGATGGATTTTTCCTGAATGGGCGAGGGGGTGTCGATCCCCATCGGCGGCAGGTTGACCGCGACGCGGGCGTCGATTCCCATCTGGGTGAAGGGCGTGTCGATATCGGGGATCGCGCGGCGGATGAATTTCTCCTCCGGCTCTTCGCGATGGCGACGATGGTTGGTGGTGGGCTTGGCGTTGCCGCCGCGGAACTGGGGCTTGGCGCCACGCTCGCCGCGCGGCTTGCCTTCACCCTGAAAACGGGGTTTGCCCGAATGGTTCGGACGCGAAGTTTCGTTGGTCATGTCATCTTTCAGCCATGCTGCCCGCGTATCGGCGCACATGGCACGGGGCCGCGTGCCGGTTCATCGGCGTGCGGCGGTTGCGAGGTGCGGGCGCGATACGGTGCCCGCATGCCTCCCCGCGTGAATGGGAAACTGGAAATATGGGGCCGGCCTGACGCAAAAAGGCGTCGGCTGCTCACGCGGCAGCGCCCGGCAACGTGATGCACATGAGGCGTGGGGCCGCGAAAGTCAAGCGCGGTCTGCGGTATCCATCCAGATCGTCACCGGCCCGTCATTGACCAGAGACACCTTCATGTCGGCTCCGAAGCTGCCCGTCTCGACCGGCAGGCCAAGGGTCCGGAGCGCCTCGGCAAAGCGCAGATACAGCGCCTCTCCCCGCGCCGGGCCCGCGGCGGTCGAGAAGCCGGGGCGGTTGCCGGTGCGGGTATCCGCGGCCAGAGTGAACTGGCTCACGACCAGCACCGCGCCGCCGATATCGGTGACCGAGCGGTTCATCTTGTCGGCCTCGTCGCGGAAGATGCGCAGCTTGGCCACGCGGGCGGCCAGCTTTTCGGGCGCGTCCTCGGCGTCGCCCTGCATCGCGCAGACAAGGACCAGAAGCCCCGGCCCGATCCGGCCGATGCTTTCACCCGCGACTTTCACCTCGGCTTCGCTGACGCGCTGGATCAGGGCGCGCATGTCACTTGCCCAGCATGATGCCGAGGATGACGAACATCAGGCCAAAGACCGACGCCGCCAGCGCTGCCATGTTCACGGCGACGACCTTGCGCATGATCTGCCGCATCGCGTCCTCGCTTCCGGCCCGCTTGGCCCGCATCGCGGTCAGGATGCACCAGCAAAGCGCCGCCAGCCCCGCCGCCGTCAGTGCGGTGCCGCCCCAGATCAGCCCGTCCCAGATCGTCATTGCCGCCCTCCGGTCTTCGTTCGCGCCGGGACTAGCGGCGATTGCACAAGCCCGCAAGACCGCCTAGACCGCTCGGCAAAGTCAAAGGAGCGGATATGCAGGACGACAACGCCTATGGCATCGCAGCCGGCGAGCTTCGCCAGTTCATCGAGCAGTTCGAGCAGCTCGAGTCCGAGAAGAAGGACGTGGCCGAGCGCCAGAAGGAGCTGATGGCCGAGGCCAAGGCGCGGGGCTATGACACCAAGGTGATGCGCAAGGTCATCGCGCTGCGCAAGCGCGACAAGGACGACATCGCCGAAGAGGAAGCGATCCTCGAGATGTACAAGGCCGCCCTCGGGATGGCATGAGAAAGGGGGCCGCAGGCCCCCTTCTTCGTCAGGGGGCGATGAACTCGACCCCCGGCATGGCCGCGATTTCGGCGACGTCCTCGTCATAGAGGTCGCTGATATGGTCGACCAGATCCTGATTCCAGCCGGGCAGGGTCACTTCCATCTCGATCTGGTCGGGCAGGGCGTGCTGCGAAAGCGCGGCGGCAAAGATCGCCCGCCGCTTCTCAACCGTCAGGCGTTTCTCCTTGGACATCTCCTCGCGGATCATCTCGATCCCCTCGGGCTTCATGATGTCGCCCAGCACCTGCAATCCCGCCTTCAGCGGCACGTCGCTGGGCATCGTCGCGATGCTGCGCACGACTTCGGGCCAGATCAGCGACGTGTCCTCGTGGCACCACAGGACCAGCCGACTGCCGGGCAACGCCGCCTGAATCCGGCGGATCGCCGGCGCCCAGCGAAGCGTTTCCGGGGGAATCGCGCCCATCACCTGCTCATAGCTGCGCGTCCCGTCCTGCGAGAAGACATAGGAGAGCAGCGTCGCGGGGTTTTTCAGCGCCATGAAGATCTCGATCTCAGCGCTGGGAAACAGGTTGGCCAGCGCCGCAAGCTTTTCCCCCGCATTCGCATAGAGCCCGTCGGACGAGATCGCGCGCTCGGCCTTGCCGAGGAAGGTGGGCGTGCTGAAGATGATGCGTCCCGGTTCGTCGGATTCGAGGATCGCGTCCATCAGCACCTGCTCCATCTCGGGGCTGGCGGCCTGACCGTTGAGCGAGGTCAGCGCCTCGGCGAAGGCTTCGCGGTGCCGGGAGGGGGTCAGGGCTTCCACCCCGTTCGCAAGCAGCCATTCCTGATTCTGCATCAGCGTCTTGACCATGCGGTACAGATCGGTGCCGTGGGCCCCGCAATGAAAGACAACCTGCATGCGTCGCAATCTCCTGACTTGTCGCGTCGGCGCACAGTAGCGGGCAATGGCGGTCAGGAAAACCACCCCACGGATGCATCCCGCCTTGGGGATTGGCGGGTGCAGTCGGACATGCGCGCAGGTCCGCCGACCTCGCCGCGGAAAGCGAATCCGAAACCGGCCGAGTGTCGCGATCCCGCATCGCGGCGGTGGCCCGTAAGCTGATTGTTTAAATACTTATCAATCGCTGATTGATCAAAGCAGCGAGGCGGTGACACGCGAAACGGTTTCCCGTGTCGCGCGATTTCTGCGGGTAACAAACTGATCGGAATGAATTTTCCTCTGATTGCTACGGGCAGGGCAAATTGGGAGAAATTCTCATGTGAGCGGACTGCCGCGCACCGGCGACGTAGGCGGATCCGATCGGGCAGATCACGAGTTGATTGCAGATGACGGTTTCGAGTTGGTTTGCGTCATCGGATGAGCGATATGGCGATGGTTGCGCGAAGCTTCGCGTCGTCACCGCAAGTTGAAATTCTGCCAGACGCTCCGGCGTCGGAAAGCGGCAGAGGAGTGAGGAATGCAGTATCAAGGTCGCCCGGGTGGCAATCTCTATGTCGACGCGGTCGAGACGTTCACCGCGCTCTTCGGGCAAACGGGTGCGATTCCCTCGGTTGGCCGGGTCGAGGAGGAGTTGGGCCTGAAGCCCGGCGCCCTGTCGGCCGTCTTCCGAGACGAGTCGCAGTTGCTTCGCGCCATGGCGCAGAATGCCTGGATGCGCCTTCACGACCAATGTGTCCGCGTCATGGCTGGCGCCACGGAAAGCGATCCTGTCACCCAGTTCGAGTTGCTGGCCGAGGTCTATATCGACTGGGCCCACCAGCATCCCCGTGAATTTGCCCTGATCGGCTCGATGCCGGCGGACGAGTTCCAGGGCAACGAAGAGCTGATGCGCTACGAGACGGCGATCCACGAATTGATGCTGCGGATGCTGGTTCGCGCCCGGGACGAACGGATGCTGGACCGGGACGAGAACCTGCCGCTGCTGGTCTCGACCGCGCATACCTTTGCCTATGGCGCGATCAGCAAGATGATGCTGGGCGATCTTTCGCGCTGGGTGCCGGGTTGGACCGACCGCGAAGTCGCGCGCGACATGCTGCATCTCTTCATCCGCAAGATGCTGCGCCCGACGCCCGAGCTTGTCGAGGCGTAGGCAGTCGTGGGATGGGATGATGGTGCCCGCGGAGGGATTTGAACCCCCGACCCCCTGCTTACAAGGCAGACGCTCTACCACTGAGCTACACGGGCACGATGCCGTCACATACTCATCTGAATGGTGGCGTGCAATCCAGAACCATGACCGAAACACCCGGAACCGGCAAAGTTGATCGGTCGGCCTCCGGCGCCCTTCGTGATCTGCACAGCGCGCTTTGGTTTCTGTTTGCGTCATCTTCACGATCCGGACTTGCTTTCCGGCCGGAAAGCGCCTAAATCGCGCGCACTTCACAGGTGGGGTCGGGCCTTCGGGGGGAGAAATCCTTCGCAGGTCCACCGGTTGGGGCGCACGCCCTGAATACCCCGCCCAGGCGCAAACCGGAAAGGACATGGACATGGCGCTTCCCGAATTCTCCATGCGTCAGCTTCTTGAAGCTGGCGTTCACTACGGCCACCAGACTCAGCGCTGGAACCCTCGTATGGCCGAGTTCATCTATGGTGAACGTAACGGCATCCACATTTTCGACCTGACGCAGACCGTCCCGATGCTGGACGCTGCTCTGCAGGCCGTTCGCGACACCGTCGCTAAGGGCGGCCGCGTTCTCTTCGTCGGCACCAAGCGTCAGGCCCAGAAGGCCATCGCCGAAGCCGCCGAGAAATCGGCCCAGTACTACATGAACCACCGCTGGCTGGGCGGCACGCTGACCAACTGGAAAACCGTTTCCCAGTCGATCCAGCGTCTGAAAGCGCTTGACGAGACGCTGGGTTCGGGCGCCGAGGGCCTGACCAAGAAAGAGCGTCTCCAGATGGAACGCGAGCAGGCCAAACTGCAGGCTTCGCTGGGCGGTATCCGTGAGATGGGCGGCCTGCCGGACCTGCTGTTCGTCATCGACGTGAACAAGGAAGACCTCGCGATCCTCGAAGCCAAGAAGCTTGGCATCCCGGTCGTCGCCGTCGTCGACACCAACTGCTCGCCCAAGGGCGTTGACTACATCATCCCGGGCAACGACGACGCCGCCCGCGCCATCGCGCTTTACTGCGATCTGGCCTCGCGCGCCGCGCTGGACGGCATGACCGCCCAGATGGGTGCTGCCGGTGTCGACCTGGGCGCGCTGGAAGCCAGCATCGAGGAAGAGCTGGAAGCCAACACCGCCGACGAAGCGACCGCCGAGGCCTGATCGGACGTGTCCCGCGACCCGCATTCCCTTGGGGGTGCGGGGGCGGAGAAGGCTTCACCGAACATTCATCAGGCGGGGATAAGCCCCGCCTGACGCATTCAGACAACAAGGAGACATCGGATGGCTATCACCGCTGCGATGGTGAAAGAGCTGCGCGAATCGACCGGCGCAGGCATGATGGACGCCAAGAAGGCGCTGACCGAAACCGACGGCGACATGGAAGCCGCGGTTGACTGGCTGCGCACCAAGGGTCTGGCCAAAGCCGCCAAGAAGGCCGACCGCGTCGCGGCCGAGGGCCTTGTCGGCGTCTCCGTCGCCGCTGGCCGGGGTGTCGCCGTCGAAGTGAACTCCGAAACCGATTTCGTCGCCAAGAATGCCGACTTCCAGTCGCTCGTGCGTGAAATCACCAATGTCGCGCTGGAAACCGCCACCGATGTCGAGGTGCTGAACGCCACGCATCTGAACGGCAAGCCGGTCTCGGAAGTCGTGACCGACGCCATCGCCCGCATCGGCGAGAACCTGACCCTGCGCCGCCTGCACGTTCTGGAAGGCGACACCGTCGTCTCCTACGTCCATAACGCCGCGACCGAAGGCATGGGCAAGATCGGCGTGCTGGTCGCGCTGAAGGGCGATGCCGACAAGGCGCAGGCCATCGGCAAGCAATTCGCCATGCACATCGCCGCGACCAACCCGGTCTCGCTGTCGGAAGCGACCCTTGATCAGGCCCTGCTGGCGCGCGAGCTGGAAGTCCAGACCGCCAAGGCTCTGGAAGAGAACGCCTCCTCGGACAAGCCGAAGCCGGACGCCGTGATCCAGAACAACATCATCCCCGGCCGGATGAAGAAGTTCATCGCGGAGAACACGCTGCTGGGCCAGGCCTTCGTCGTGAACCCCGACCTGACGGTCGAACAGGCCGCGAAAGAGGCCGGTGTCGAGATCACGGGCTATGCCCGCGTCATGGTCGGCGAAGGCATCGAGAAGAAGGAAGAGGACTTTGCGGCCGAGGTCGCCAAGACCCTCGGCGGCAACTGAGCCTCGCCTGAGAATTGACGGATGCCGGTCCCTCGGGGCCGGCATTCGCATGTCCGGGGGCAGGGCGCTTTCGCTGGACGCTTCCCGGCGGAAGTGGCATGGATGGCCGATCGACGAGCCTTCAAAGATCAGGACGGCAGCCATGGCCTTCACCATCGCCATTGACGGCCCCGCGGCCTCGGGCAAGGGCACCATCGCCCGCGCCATTGCACGGCATTTCGGCTTTTCCCACCTCGATACGGGCCTGCTTTACCGCGCTGTTGGCGCGCTTGGCGGCGATCCGGTCGCGGCCGCCCGCAATCTGCTGCCCGAGGATCTGCGGCGCGATGACCTGCGCAGCGCAAGTGCGGGTCAGGCGGCAAGCCGCGTCGCCGCCATCCCTGAGGTGCGCGCCGCCCTTGTCGATTTCCAGCGCCGTTTCGCGCTGACCGAACCGGGCGCGGTGCTTGACGGCCGCGACATCGGCACGGTGATCTGCCCCGCCGCCGACCTCAAGCTTTACGTCACCGCCTCGGACGAGGTGCGGGCCCGCCGTCGCGCGCTTGAACTGGGCGCGGACGAGGCCGTGACGCTTTCGGAGTTGCGCGAGCGCGATGCGCGGGACGCGGCGCGCGACGTGGCGCCCATGCGTCCGGCGGATGACGCGCTGCTTTTGGACACCAGCGGCATGACCATAGACGAGGCGGTGGCCCGCGCCATCGAGGCCGCAAGGAGGGCAGGGGCATGATTTTGACCGATCTGGAGATCCCGGTGCTTCAGGCCCCGATGGCCGGCGTCGCCACGCCAGCCCTCGCGGCCGAGGTCAGTCGCGCGGGTGCGCTTGGCGGCTTGGGTCTGGCCACTACGGGCGTCGCCCCAGCCGCGGCGATGATGGCCGAGGTGCAGGCGCGCCTCGGCTCGAACCGCTATCACGTCAACCTGTTCTGCCACCGCCCCGCCACTGCCGATCCGGCGCGCGAGGCCGGCTGGCTCGACTATCTCGCGCCCGAGTTCCGGCGTGCCGGGGCCGAACCGCCCGCGACCCTGCGCGAGATCTTCGCGAGCTTCCTTGTCAGCGACGACATGCTGGCGGCGATCCTTGACGCCCGCCCGGCCATGGTCAGCTTTCATTTCGGCCTGCCGCGCCCGGATCAACTGGCGGCGCTGCGCGGGACGGGGGCGCTGCTTGCCGGTTCGGCCACCTCGCTGGCCGAGGGGCAGGCGATCCTTGATGCCGGGCTGGATGCGATCATCGCCCAGGGCTACGAGGCCGGCGGCCATCGCGGCATCTTCCGGCCCGAGGGCGATGACGCGCAACTGCCGACCATGGACCTGCTCAGGCTGCTGGAGCCGCTGGGCCTGCCGCTGGTCGCGGCCGGCGGCATCATGGACGGGCGCGACGTGGCGCGCTTCCTGAATGCCGGAGCGGTCGCGGTGCAGATGGGCACGGCCTTCGTCGCCTGCCCGGAATCGGCCGCGAATGCCGCCTATCGCGCCCGGCTGGGGCAGCCGGGGCAGGAGACGGTGATGACCCGCGCGATCTCGGGCCGGCCGGCGCGGGGGTTCCAGAACCGCCTGACCGATCTGGGCGCCGCGCCCGAGGCGCCGCCGCTGCCCGACTACCCGATCACCTATGATGCGGGCAAGGCGCTTGCCGCCGCGGCCGGGGCCGAATATGCTGCGCAATGGGCCGGCACCGGCGCGGCCCGCGCCCGCGCTTTTCCGGCGGCTGAACTGGTCGAAATCCTGGGGCGCGAGATCGCCGAGGCCCGGAAAACCGCCTGAAAGCCTTGCTTCGCAGGGTAATCACGGCTATATCGCGCGCGTCAGGACAAGCGATGGGGCCATCACAGGCCGCTTCAAACAGGGTCGGGCCCACGCCGCGACCCTTTGCGCTTTCTCCCGGCGGCTACAAAAAGACCGGCGGAGCCAACCGCAAGGCCAGAAAAAACCACGCAAAGGAAACTGAATCTATATGTGCGCTAAAGCGACCATGGAGGAATTCGAGGCCCTCCTGAACGAAAGCCTCAGCATCGACACCCCCGAAGAGGGCTCGGTTGTCAAAGGCAAGGTCATCGCCATCGAGGCGGGCCAGGCCATCATCGACGTCGGCTACAAGATGGAAGGCCGCGTTGATCTGAAAGAATTCGCAAATCCCGGCGAAGCCCCCTCGATCGCGGTTGGCGACGAAGTCGAAGTCTATCTCGACCGCGTCGAAAACGCCCGCGGCGAAGCCTCTATCTCGCGCGAGAAAGCTCGCCGCGAAGAAGCCTGGGACCGTCTGGAAAAAGCCTATGCCGCTGAAGAGCGCGTCGAAGGCGCCATCTTCGGTCGCGTCAAGGGCGGCTTCACCGTCGACCTGGGCGGCGCTGTTGCCTTCCTTCCGGGTTCGCAAGTCGACGTCCGCCCGGTGCGCGACGCCGGCCCGCTGATGGGTCTGAAGCAGCCGTTCCAGATCCTGAAAATGGACCGCCGCCGTGGCAACATCGTCGTGTCGCGCCGCGCAATCCTGGAAGAAAGCCGCGCCGAACAGCGCGCCGAAGTCATCGCCAACCTGACCGAAGGTCAGACGGTCGAGGGCGTGGTCAAGAACATCACCGAATACGGTGCGTTCGTTGACCTGGGCGGCGTCGACGGCCTGCTGCATGTCACCGACATGGCCTGGCGCCGCGTCAACCACCCGTCCGAGATCCTGTCGATCGGCGAGACCGTCAAGGTCCAGGTCGTCAAGATCAACAAGGACACCCACCGCATCAGCCTGGGCATGAAACAGCTGCAGGCCGATCCGTGGGATACGGTTGCCAACAAGTTCCCGATCGGCTCGGTCCATGCCGGCCGCGTGACCAACATCACCGATTACGGCGCCTTCGTGGAGCTGGAAGCCGGTGTCGAAGGTCTGGTCCACGTTTCGGAAATGTCCTGGACCAAGAAGAACGTCCATCCCGGCAAGATCGTCTCGACCTCGCAAGAGGTTGACGTCATGGTCCTGGAAATCGACGAAGCCAAGCGCCGCGTGTCGCTGGGTCTCAAGCAGACCATGCGCAACCCGTGGGAAGTCTTCGCCGAGACCCACCCGGTCGGCACCGTCATCGAGGGCGAAGTCAAGAACATCACCGAATTCGGTCTGTTCGTCGGCCTCGAAGGCGATATCGACGGCATGGTCCACCTGTCGGACATCTCGTGGGAGACCCGTGGCGAGGACGCCATCCAGGACTTCCGCAAGGGCGACGTGGTGAAAGCCGTTGTCCAGGAAGTCGACGTCGACAAGGAGCGCATCTCGCTCTCGATCAAGGCTCTGGAAAACGAAGCCATGGCCGAAGCCGTCGAAGGCGTGAAGCGTGGCTCGGTCATCACCGTCACGGTCACCGCGATCGAGGATGGCGGCATCGAGGTCGAATACAACGGCATGAAGTCCTTCATCCGTCGTTCCGACCTGGCCCGCGACCGTCAGGACCAGCGCCCCGAGCGCTTCCAGATCGGCGATCACGTCGATGTCCGCGTCACCAATATCGACACCAAGACCCGTCGTCTGGGCCTGTCGATCAAGGCGCGCGAAATCGCGGAAGAGCGTGAAGCGGTCGAGCAGTTCGGCTCGTCGGATTCCGGCGCTTCGCTGGGCGACATCCTGGGCGCCGCGCTGAAGAGCAAGAGCTGATCGGCTTTTGTGACAGTCCTGACGCCTCCGGCCACGCGGCCGGAGGCGTTTTTTATGCGGAAATCTGCCGAAGTTCGTGATCTGTATTAAAATTCCGGCAACCTTTTCCGGCGCGCCACGTTCTGCCATTGAAAGAAATTGGCGCTGTTCTAAGATTGACGGCGCAGGTAGTTGTTGGGCCCTTACCAAATTCGGGAACCGAGATGATCCGATCCGAACTGATCCAGAAGATCTCTGAAGAAAATCCACACCTGTTCCAGCGCGACGTCGAGCGGATCGTAAACACCGTGTTCGAGGAAATCATCGGCGCCATGGCGCGTGGTGATCGGGTCGAACTTCGCGGCTTCGGGGCCTTCTCGGTCAAGAAGCGCGACTCGCGTCAGGGTCGCAATCCCCGCACGGGCGAGGCGGTCAGCGTCGATGAGAAGCATGTTCCCTTCTTCAAGACCGGAAAGCTGCTGCGCGACCGGTTGAACGGCGAGGACGAATAGTCCAGATTGGCGGCGAATTTTCCGCAGGGGTAGAAATGCGCGCGATCCGGCTGTTCTTCATCTTTCTTCTGGCCGCGGTGCTGATCCTCGTGGCGCTGGCCAATCATGGCCCCATCACCGTGAACCTGCTGCCCGAGACGCTTGCGCGCTTTGCCGGCGGGCAATGGTCGCTGACCATGCCGGCCTTTCTCGCGCTTTTCCTCGCCATGGCCTTCGGCCTGATCGTCGGGCTGGTCTGGGAATGGCTGCGCGAATCCCGCCAGCGCGGCGAGGCCAAGGCCCATGCCCGCGAACTCGCCCGGCTCGAGCGTGAGGTGGGCGACCTGCGCCGCACCCATGCCGCCCCCAAGGACGAGGTTCTGGCCATTCTCGACGAGGCTTCGACCCGTCCCGCGTCCGCGACCAGCGTTCCGGCGCTGCGCTAGAGCCATGACCGTCTCCGTCAAGATCTGCGGGCTGAACGAGGCCGAGGGCGTCGATACGGCGATCAAGGCAGGGGCCCGCTATCTGGGCTTCGTCTTCTTCCCGAAATCCCCCCGCTTCGTCACCCATGCCCAGGCCGCCGGCCTCGTGGCCGCGGTGCCGCTCGGCATCGCAAGGGTCGGGCTTTTCGTCGATCCCGATGATGCCATGCTCGAGGCGACTCTGGCCTCCGTCCCCCTCGACGTGATCCAGCTTCACGGCGCCGAGACGCCCGAGCGCGTGAGCGCGGTGAAGGCGCTGACCGGCCTGCCGGTGATGAAGGCGGTCGGCGTGGCCGAGCCGGGCGATCTCGACAAGCTCTGGGACTACGGCCTCGTCGCCGACATGCTGCTCATCGATGCGAAGCCGCCGAAAGGCGCGGCCCTGCCGGGCGGCAATGGTCTCGCCTTCGACTGGCGGCTGCTCGCCGGGCGCCAGATCCTCAAGCCCTGGCTCCTCGCCGGCGGCCTCACGCCCGAGAACGTGAACGAGGCGATCCGCCTCACTCGCGCCCAGGGCGTCGATGTCTCCTCGGGCGTCGAAAGCGCGCCGGGCGTCAAGGATCCCGAGAAGATCCGCCGCTTCATCGCGCGGGCGACCGCACCGATCCTGTGACCGTGACCTTCCGTGTGGCCCGCCGCGACGATGTCCCGGCGGTCGTGGCGCTGCTTTCCGACGACACATTGGGGCGCAAGCGGGAAACCGACGATCCCGCCCGCTATCTCGCCGCCTTCGACGCGATGCAGACCGAGGGCGCGAACCACCTGATCGTCGGAACGACCGGCGGCGAGGTTGTCGCCTGCTACCAGATCACCTTCATCTCCGGCCTCTCCCTCACCGCGGCCCGCCGCGCCCAGATCGAGGGGGTTCGCGTCGCAAGCCAGCTGCGCGGCCAGCGCGTCGGCGAGGCGCTGATCCGCGACGCCGAGGCGCGCGCCCGCGCCGCCAGCTGCACGCTTTTGCAATTCACCACCAACAAAAGCCGCGCCGACGCGCATCGCTTCTATGACCGGCTCGGCTTTACCCCCTCGCATATCGGTTATAAGAAATCCCTCTGACGGGCTTTCACCGTTTCCCAAATACCCATCAGCAGCGCCTGCGAGGAGAGCCATGGCCGAAGATCTCATCAACAGCTTCATGAACGGCCCGGACGAGCAGGGGCGCTTCGGCATCTTCGGCGGACGCTTCGTCTCCGAGACGCTGATGCCGCTCATCCTCGCGCTCGAGGCCGAATATGACCGTGCCAAGACCGATCCCAGTTTCTGGGCCGAGATGGACGACCTGTGGAAACATTATGTCGGCCGGCCCAGCCCGCTCTATTTCGCGCCCCGCCTGACCGAGGAGCTTGGCGGCGCCAAGATCTACCTCAAGCGCGAGGAGTTGAACCATACCGGCAGCCACAAGATCAACAACGTGCTGGGCCAGATCCTGCTCGCGCGTCGCATGGGCAAGACCCGGATCATCGCCGAGACCGGCGCGGGCCAGCACGGCGTCGCCACCGCCACGATCTGCGCGCGCTTCGGGCTGAAATGCATCGTCTATATGGGCGCCCATGACGTCGAGCGTCAGGCCCCGAACGTCTTCCGCATGCGGCTCCTCGGGGCCGAGGTCGTGCCCGTAACCTCGGGCCGGGGCACGCTCAAGGATGCGATGAACGACGCGCTGCGCGACTGGGTGACCAATGTGCGCGACACCTTCTACTGCATCGGCACGGTCGCAGGCCCGCATCCCTATCCCGCCATGGTGCGCGATTTCCAACGCATCATCGGCCGTGAGACGCGCTGGCAGCTTGAAGAGCAGGAGGGCGCGGGACGGCTTCCCGACAGCCTCATCGCCGCGATCGGTGGCGGGTCGAACGCGATGGGTCTTTTCCATCCCTTCCTCGACGACGCTTCGGTCCGCATCATCGGGGTCGAGGCCGGCGGCAAGGGCGTGGATGAGCGGATGGAGCATTGCGCCAGCCTGACCGGCGGCCGTCCGGGCGTGCTGCACGGGAACCGCACCTATCTTCTTCAGGATGCGGAGGGGCAGATCCTCGAAGGGCATTCGATCAGCGCCGGCCTCGACTATCCCGGTATCGGCCCCGAACATGCGTGGCTGAAGGAACAGGGCCGCGCCGAATATGTCAGCGTCACCGATACCGAGGCGCTTGGCGCGTTCCAGACCCTCTGCCGCCTCGAAGGGATCATCCCGGCGCTGGAGCCCAGCCATGCGCTGGCCCATGTGATCAAGATCGCGCCCGACCTGCCCAAGGACCACATCATGGTGGTGAACCTCTCGGGGCGCGGCGACAAGGACATCTTCGCGGTCGCGAAGCATCTGGGCTTCGACATCCAGACCTGAGGCGGATCTCGACAGGCCAGTTCGATTGACAAAGGCGCGACCGGCATTAACCGCCGGTCGCGCCTTCTTGTTGAACAGGATCGGAGGGCGCCGAGCTTTGCAGCGGCCTGGCCTATTTCGCCGCGCGCGCCTCGGCCACCAACTCGGCCAGATCCTCGGCGGGCAGGGCGCCGAAGACGGCGCGGTCTCCGGCAACGAAACTCGGCGTGCCCGCCAGCCCGATCTGGTCGGCGAGGTTCAGCGATTTCTCGATCCGGGCGGTGATCTCGGGAGCTTCCATGTCACGCTCCAGCCGCGCCACATCAAGGCCGAGGTCGCGCGCCACGCGCAGGACCGAAGCCTTCTCGGCCTTGCCTTTCATCCCCATGAGGGCGGCATGAAACTCGGGGTAGCGGCCCTGTTTCGCGGCGGCGAGCGCGGCCTTGGCGGCATAGCGCGACCCCTCGCCGAAGATCGGGATCTCATGCACGACCAGCTTCACGCTGGGATCGGACGCAATGAGGCCCCGGACCGTCGGGGCGGCCTGCCGGCAAAAGCCGCAATTATAATCCGAGAACTCCACCAGCGTCACATCGCCCTGCGGATTGCCCATGACCGGCAAGGTGGGATCGTCGAAGACGGCCCGCTTGATCTCGGCAATCTCGGCCTCGGACCAGTCCTGCGCGATCGCCGGGCCAAGGGCGAATGTGCAGAAAAAGGCAGTGGCGATTGCGGCAAGGATGGAGCGCATGTGATCTTTCCCCGGGATGATGCTATCTGAAAGCCAGCTTGCCTGCCTTTGGTCAAGCATCGGAAAATGACATTCGCGTGCGAGGCATCATGGAAGGCGACCTGTTCGGGGAAAGGCGGGACGAGGAAATCGCGCCGGGCGCGATGATCCTGCGCGGCTTCGCCCTTGATCGCGACCGCGAGGTGCTGGCCGCGGTCGGGGAGGTCGCGCGCACAGCGCCCTTTCGCCGCATGATGACCCGCGGCGGGCATCTGATCGGGGTCGAGATGACGAATTGCGGCGGGTTGGGCTGGGTCAGCGACCGGCGCGGCTATCGCTACCAGCCGGATGATCCCGAAACGGGCAGGCCGTGGCCCGCGATGCCGCCCGCCCTCGGCCAGCTTGCGACCGGGGCCGCGGCTCGCGCGGGCTTCGCGGATTTCCGTCCCGACGTCTGCCTGATCAACCGCTACCTGCCGGGGGTGAAGATGGGCCTCCATCAGGATCGGGACGAGGCGGGGTTCGATGCGCCCATCGTCTCGGTCTCACTGGGTCTGCCCGCGACCTTCCAGTTCGGCGGGGTCGAGCGTCGCGATCCTGTCCGCCGCCATGCGCTGCAGCATGGCGACGTGGTGGTCTGGGGCGGGCCGGCGCGTCTGGCTTGGCATGGCATCCTGACGCTGAAGCCGGGCGATCATCCCGCGACCGGCGCGGCCCGGCTGAACCTGACCTTCCGCCGGGCCGGTCAGAGATAGCGCCCGCCGCGCTGCAATACCTCGATCTGGTAGCCGTCGGGATCGGCGATGAAGAAGAAGCGGGCGATGACCTCGCCTCCGGGCGCGAAATCGACCAGCTTGCGCGGCGCAAGGCCCGCCTCGGTCAGGCGGGCATGTTCCGTCGCGACATCCGCGACCGAAACGGCGAGATGGCCGTAGCCGTCGCCAAGGGCATAGGGTTCGGTCCGGTCCTTGTTTACGGTCAGCTCAAGCTCGAACTCGGTTTCCGGGTTCGAGAGGTAGATCAGCGTGAAACTGTCGAAATCCAGCCGCTCGGCCACCTTGAGGCCAAAGGCGCTCTCGTAGAATGCAAGCGAGCGGGCCTCGTCCAGCACGCGGATCATCGAATGGATTGCCTTGGCCATGTTTTCCCTCGTCTGGCGGTCTGGCGGCAATCTACGCAAGGCCGGGGAAATGAAAAGGGGCCCGAAGGCCCCGTTCCTAGCGCCAGAGCGCGGCGTGGCGGTTCACGTCCTTATAGAGCAGATAGCGGAAGTTACCCGGTCCACCCGCGTAGCAGCATTGCGGGCAGAAGGCGCGCAGCCACATGAAATCGCCCGGTCCGACCTCGACCCAGTCGCGGTTCAGGCGATAGACCGCCTTGCCCTCGATCACGAAGAGGCCATGCTCCATCACATGCGTCTCGGCAAAGGGGATCGAGCCGCCAGGGGTCAGCGTCACGATGGTGATATGCATGTCATGGCGCATGTCCGTGGGGTCGATGAAGCGGGTCGTGGCCCAGCTTCCGCCGGTGTCGGGCATCGGGATCGGGGCGATGTCACGCTCGTTCGCGATAATGACGTCCGGTTTCTCCAGCCCCTCGACCGCCTGCCAGCGCTTGCGCCACCAGTGGAAGCGCGAGACCTCGGCGCCATTCCTGACCGACCAGTCCATGCCGGCGGGGATATAGGCGAAGCCGCCCGGCTCCAGCTCATGCGTCTCGTCGCCGATGGTCAGGGTCAGGCCGCCATCGGTGACGAAGATCGCGGATTGCACGCCCTCATCGACCTCGGGGCGGGTCGAGCCACCGCCGGGCTGCAATTCGACCACATATTGGCTGAAGGTTTCGGCAAAACCCGAGAGGGGCCGCGCGATCACCCACATCCGCATCCCGGTCCAGCCGGGCAGGAAGCTGGTCACGATGTCGCGCATCGTGCTGGCGGGAATGACCGCATAGGCTTCGGTAAAGACGGCGGTGTCGGTCGACAGGTCCGTCTGGGGCGGCAGGCCCGCGAAGGGTCCGGCATAGCTCGGCTTAGGCTTGCGCGAGTGGTGGTTCATATCGGTCATCCTTTCAACGCGTCGTTCAGCCGCAACTGGGCAATCCTCATCACCTGGCGCTCGGCTGTGTCACGCTCGGTCGGGGTGTCATTGGCAAGGCGGGCCTGCATCGCGGCCATGATCCCGGCCTTGTCGTGGTCGCGCACGGCGATGATGAACGGAAAGCCGTGCTTCGCGACATATTCGGTGTTCACGCGCTGGAACTCGGCGCGCTCGGCATCGGTCAGCGCGTCCAGACCGGCCGAGGCCTGCTCGGACGTGCTTTCCGCCGTCAGCCGCTTGGCTTCGGCCAGCTTGCCGGCAAGGTCGGGGTGGGCGATCAGGACGCCAAGGCGCTCCTCGTCGCTGGCCGAGCGGAAGATCTGGGCCATGCGCGCCGCAAGGCCGCCGGGCGTGTCGTGGATGCTGCCCATCTCGCCGTCCCAGACCCGTTCGGCGATGAAGGGCGAATGTTCGTAGATGCCGCCGAACCTGCGCACGAAGTCGTCGCGCTCCAACTGCGAGGGGCGCAGGCGGGGCTGATAGGGATGCTCGCGTGCCCAGTGCCGCGCAATGTCGAGGCGCGAGGCGAACCACACCCCCTCATGCGCGCGGGCATGTTCAAGGAATTTCTGCACGGCAATGGCCCGGCCGGGGCGACCGGCAAGCCGGCAATGCAGGCCGATCGACATCATCTTGGGCGCGCCGGCCTGACCCTCGGCGTAAAGCACGTCGAAGCTGTCGCGTAGATAGTCGAAGAACTCGACTCCGGTGCCGAAACCCTGACCCGAGGAGAAGCGCATGTCATTGGCGTCCATCGTATAGGGCACCATGAGCTGCGGCCGGCCATTGTGGACATGCCAATAGGGCAGGTCGTCGGCGATGGTGTCGGCGAGGTATTCGAACCCGCCTTCCTCGCAGCCCAGCTCGACCGTGTTCATCGAGGTGCGGCCCTGATAGAAGCCGCGCGGACGCTCGCCGGTGACGCGGATGTGAAGCTCGACCGCCCTGGCGATATGCTCGGCCTCGACCTCGCGCGGGACGTCGCGATAGTCGATCCATTTCAGGCCGTGGGTCGCGATCTCCCACCCGGCCGATTGCATGGCCGCGACCTGCTCGGGCGCGCGTTCCAAAGCGGTCGCGACGCCATAGACGGTGACGGGCACGTCCTTCAGCAGCCGGTGCAGCCGCCAGAAGCCCGCGCGCGCGCCATAGTCATAGATCGATTCCATGTTCCAATGCCGCTTGCCGGGCCAGGGCTGGGCGCCGATGATCTCGGACAGGAACGCCTCCGAGGCCGCGTCGCCATGCTCGATGCTGTTCTCGCCGCCTTCCTCGTAGTTGAGGACGATCTGGACGGCGATCTTCGCCCCGCCCGGCCAGCGCGGGTCGGGGGCGTGCTCGCCATATCCGATCATGTCGCGGCTGTATCGCATCGCCTTGCTCCTTCTGGCGTTTCGGACTTGCCGCAGTCATCACCTTGAAGCACCATCCGGCAAGACCGGATTTCATATAAACAAACCCGAGATCCGGTTGAAAATGGCGGCTTTGTAAAATTTGCGTTGAAACTCTGTCGTCAGAGCCTGCATTCACGATGGCGGCCTGTGAACCTAGTGTGCCCGCATGGCGGGTGAACCGCCAGAGGGAGGATTCATGCTGGAACACAAGTTCGGCCTTGCGGCCAAGGGGACCAATGTCAGGACCGAGGTGATCGCAGGGATCACCACCTTCCTGACCATGGCCTATATCATTTTCGTAAACCCCGACATCCTGTCAACCACCGGCATGGACCGCGATGCGGTCTTCGTCGCGACCTGCCTTGCCGCGGCGCTCGGTTCGGCGATCATGGCGCTCTGGGCCAACTGGCCGATCGGCATGGCGCCGGGCATGGGCCTGAACGCCTTCTTCGCCTTTACCGTGGTGGGCGCGCTGGGGTTCACCTGGCAGCAGGCGCTGGGGGCGGTCTTCATCTCGGGGCTGGTGTTCCTGTTCCTCTCGGTGACGGGCATCCGGCGCTGGCTGATTGCGGGCATCCCGACCTCGATGCGCAGCGCCATCGCTGCCGGGATCGGGATGTTCCTTGGCCTGATCGCGTTGAAGAACGCGGGCCTCGTCGTCGACAATCCCGCGACGCTGGTGGGTCTGGGCGACCTGACGCAGACGCCCACGCTGCTGGCGGCGGCGGGCTTCTTCATCATCGCCGCGCTCGACGCGCTGAAGGTCCGGGGATCTATCCTGATCGGCATCCTCGTGGTGACGGTCGTTTCCATCGCGATCGGGGCAAGCGAGTTCGCGGGCGTGGTGTCGATGCCGCCCTCGATCATGCCGACCTTCATGCAGCTCGACGTTGCGGGGGCGCTGACCGTCGGGATCTTCCACGTCATCCTCGTCATGGTGCTGGTGGAGGTCTTTGACGCGACCGGGACGCTGCTGGGTGTCGCCAAGCGCGCGGGGCTGCTGACCGAGGGGCCGACGCATCACAATCCCAATCTTGGCCGCGCGCTGATGGCGGATTCGACCGCGATCCTTGCCGGCTCGATCCTTGGGACCAGCTCGACCACCGCCTATGTCGAAAGCGCCTCGGGCGTGCAGGCGGGCGGACGCACCGGCCTGACGGCGCTGGTCGTCGCGGTGCTTTTCCTGCTCGCGGTGTTCTTTGCCCCGCTCGCGGGGTCGGTCCCGGCCTATGCCACCGCGCCGGCGCTGCTTTACGTCGCCTGCCTGATGGTGCGCGAGTTCGAGGAGATCGACTGGCGCGACGTGACCGAATCCGCGCCTGCGGTGCTGACGGCGCTGATGATGCCCTTCACCTATTCGATCGCGAACGGGCTTGCTTTCGGCTTCGTCTCCTATGCGCTGATCAAGCTGCTGACCGGCCGCGCGCGCGAGGTGCATCTGGCGACCTGGACCGTGGCGGCTTTGTTCGTGATCCGCTTCGCCTTCTTCATGGAGTAAGGGGGGGTGGGGGCCTTGCGCCCCCGTTTCGCTGCTTGCCCGCGCATCCCGGCAGAGCGCGGGCAAGACTGCTGGCCAAAGCGGCAGTTTGCCCGGAATGATTTTCAACGCAGACTTGAGACAGCCACGGCACTCGTGCCGATTTTCCGCAAAGCACCATCTGCGCTAGTCTCCGACCCAGCAAGACAGGGAGCACCGCATGTCCGATTTCGCCGTGATCTGGGACTGGCTGGCCTTCGCGATCCGGTGGACGCATGTCGTCACCGCCATCGCCTGGATCGGCTCGTCCTTCTATTTCGTCGCCCTCGACCTGGGCCTTCAGAAAGCCCCCGGCCTGCCGAAAGGCGCGCATGGCGAGGAATGGCAGGTTCATGGCGGCGGCTTCTACCATATCCAGAAATACCTGGTCGCGCCCGAGCGCATGCCGGAGCACCTGACCTGGTTCAAATGGGAAAGCTACATGACCTGGATCTCGGGGGCGGCGCTCCTGATGGTCACTTACTGGGTCGGGTCCGAGCTGTTCCTGATCGACCCCGCCAAGATGGAGCTTGCGCCGTGGCAGGCGATCCTGATCTCGGCCGCGTCGCTCTCGATCGGCTGGCTCATCTATGACTTCCTGTGCAAGTCGAAGCTGGGCGACACGCCGACGCTGCTGATGCTCCTGCTGTTCTGCATGCTGATCGCGATGGGCTGGGGCTATAACCAGATATTCACCGGCCGCGCGACCATGCTGCATCTGGGCGCCTTCACCGCGACGATCATGACGGCGAACGTCTTTTTCATCATCATGCCGAACCAGCGCATCGTCGTCGCCGACCTGAAGGCCGGGCGGCACGCCGATCCGAAATACGGCAAGATCGCCAAGCTGCGTTCGACCCACAACAACTATCTGACGCTGCCCGTCGTCTTCCTGATGCTGTCGAACCACTATCCGCTGGCCTTCGCATCCGAGCTGAACTGGGTGATCGCCGGGCTGATCTTCCTGATGGGCGTGACTATCCGGCATTTCTTCAACACCATGCACGCCCGCAAGGGCATGCTCTGGTGGACCTGGGCGGTGACGGTGATCCTGTTCATCATCGTCATGTGGATTTCGACCGCGCCGATGTTCCGCCAGACGCTGGAGGAGGCCGAGGCCCGCGTCCTGACCCCCACCCAACAGGCCATGGTCGACGCCCCCGGCTGGGACGCGGCCTATGGCGCGGTCATGGGCCGCTGCTCGATGTGCCATTCAAGGGAGCCCTCCTATGAGGGCATCCACACCGCGCCGAAGGGGGTCCTGCTGGAGACCCCCGACGACATCACCCGCGCCGCGCGCGAGATATTCATTCAGGCCGGCGTGACCAATGCCATGCCCCCCGCCAATGTCAGCTTCATGGAACCGGCCGAGCGGCAGGCGATCATGGACTGGTATCGCGGCTTGCCGAAGGCCTTCGCCGCGAATTGATCGGTCTTTATCGCCGCGCATCCCGGCGGGGTGAGGGGATGAGTGTCACGGAGGCCTGCTGTTTTGGGCAGGCAGTCGCCTTTCCACTGCCGGCCGGGCGGAAAAGCGGCCTTTCCTTGTGATTGCGCGAGTGTCTGCGGTGCGGACAAACTGGACGGTCGCAAGTATCGTGCAACAAAGTCGCTCAACCGGTTCGAAGAGCTTGTTGTGCTTCGCCCGTTGCAGTTTCATAGATAACAGATCTATCGCCCAGGATTTCCACATGAGTGCCCTAATCATCCGTGCCGCAGAGGCAAAAGATTGCGAAGGGCTTGGCGCACTCGTTAATCTACCTGACTATCGTCACCGAGGTCATGTCGCGCAGACTGTGGAAATTCCCTGGGGCTCGCTCCGGGCATGTGAGGTTGGCTCCGATCAGGCGGCGAGGTCCAGTGGCATCGGCTCGAGAGGTTGCGCGAGGGCCTCCCATCCGTCGACCTCGCGCATCCGGATCTGCCCCGAGGCCCTGATCGCCCAGAGCAGCAGGGCGCGCCGCATCATGCTGGCGAGAGGCAGTCGCCTGGCGTCGACGGCCGGGACGGCATGGCGGTGCAGGACGATGCTGCCTTGCAGGTAGGTGAAGGACAACTGAAGATCAGCACGGCCATCGACAGCACG
>Ga0160472_100219_pt1 | contig 70489 bp, 68 predicted proteins | sample HID1973M_E11MG_FD_108267 | JGI IMG/M metagenome (GOLD analysis project Ga0160472, IMG submission 108267) | Enriched mosquito-associated microbial communities from UW Madison campus, WI, USA - HID1973M_E11 MG | ecosystem: Host-associated > Arthropoda: Insects > Digestive system > Unclassified ... | reverse complement strand
CCACTCGAAATCCGTCAAATCAAACCGGGCCATCTCAGCCTCCGCAAAATCACACTGCAAATGAATCAGAAACCAGGCCAAATGGGAATCCCATTTATGGGTATGCGGCCTAGTGTGACCTTTGGGGGTGAAGATCGGTGTGACCTTCTGCCGGGCGGGGCTTCCGGCTGGCGGGGAGAGGGGCTAAGGTCGACCGATGACCGCGCCTTTCCACGTCCTCGGCGATCCTTCTGCGCCGATCCTCATCATCGCCGATCACGCCTCGAACCACGTGCAGGAGGGCATAGACCTCGGGCTTCCGCCGGAGATCATGCGGGAGCATGTCGCGCTCGACATCGGCGTCGCGGAGGTCGCGGCGCAACTGGTCGAGCGGGGCGATGTCTGCGCGATCCTCGGCGGCGTCTCGCGCCTCGTCATCGACTATAATCGCGAGCCGGATGCGGCGGGCCTGGTCCCGGTCCACAGCGACGGCCATCATATCGAGGGCAACAGCGTGGCGGACGTCGCCGATCGGCTGGTGCGCTTCTACGATCCCTATCATGCCAAGGTCGCGGAGCTGGCCGGCCAGCCGCACCGGCCCTTCATCCTCTCGCTGCACAGCTTCACGCCGAGCCTCAAGACCCGGCCCGAGGAAGCCCGACCCTGGGAGGTCGGCATCCTCTACAACGAGGATGATCGCGGCGCCCGCCTCGCCATTCCGCTCCTGGAAGCGGCCGGCCTCATCGTCGGCGAGCAGGAGCCTTATTCCGGCAAGCTCCTCAATGCCTCGATGAACCGCCATGCAGAGGCGCACGGACGTCCCTATCTCGGCGTTGAAATGCGGCAGGACATTGCCGGCATGCCGGACGGCCAGCGCCGCTATGCCGATATATTGCATCCCATCCTGGTGGCATGCCGCAACGGACTTGCGTGAACCCCGCCTTTGTTGGAAAGGGCAGCGCAACGAAAGGCCCGAAAATGACGCATACCTTCGACAAGTCCAAGCTCCCCAGCCGCTACGTTTCGGTCGGCGTCGAGAGCGCCCCGCACCGCAGCTATTATTATGCGATGGGCTGGAAAGAGGAGGATATCGCCAAGCCTTTCGTCGCGCTCGCCTCCGCCGGCAATGACAGCGCGCCGTGCAACACCACGCTCGACCAGCAGGCCGACTGGGCGCGCGGCGGCGTTCTGGAAGCGGGTGGCACGCCGTTCCGCTTCAACACCATCACCGTGACCGATGGCATTGCGATGGGCCATCAGGGCATGAAGAGCTCGCTCGCCAGCCGCGAGGTCATCGCGGACTCGGTCGAGCTGTCGGTGCGCGGGCACAGCTACGACGCGCTCGTCGCCTTCGCCGGCTGCGACAAGTCGCTGCCTGGCATGATGATGGCCATGCTGCGCCTCAACGTACCCTCGATCTTCGTCTATGGCGGCTCGATCCTGCCGGGCCGCTACAAGGAGCGCGAGGACCTCACCGTCATCGACGTGTTCGAGGCGGTCGGCCGCTTCGCCGCAGGCAAGTGCCCGCTCTCGGAGGTCACCGCCATCGAGAAGGCGGCCTGTCCCGGTCATGGCGCCTGCGGTGGCCAGTACACCGCCAACACCATGGCCTGCGTCGGTGAGGCGATCGGCCTCTCGCTGCCCAATTCGAACATGGTCCCCGCGCCCTACAAGTCGCGCGAGGAGATCGCGGTCGCGGCGGGCAGGCAGATCATGAAGCTGCTCGAGCTGAACCTGCGCCCGCGCGACATCTGCACGAAGGAAGCGTTCGAGAATGCCGCGCGCATCGTCGCGGCGACCGGCGGCTCGACCAATGGCGCGCTGCACCTGCCCGCCATGGCCAATGAGTGCGGCATCGACTTCGACCTGTTCGACGTCGCCGAGATCTTCAAGACCACGCCATACATGGCCGACCTCAAGCCGGGCGGTAAGTATGTCGCCAAGGACATGCACGAGGCGGGCGGCATCTACATGCTGATGAAGAGCCTGGCGCAGACCGGCTTGCTGCATCTCGATTGCATGACGGTGACCGGCAAGACGCTCGGCGAGAATATCGACGAAGTCACCTGGAACCCCGAGCAGAAGGTCATCTACGACGCGAAGACCCCGATCACCCCGACCGGCGGCGTCGTCGGCCTGCGCGGTACGCTGGCGCCTGATGGCGCGATCGTGAAGGTCGCGGGCATGAAGCGCCTGCAGTTCACCGGCACTGCCAAGGTGTTCGAGCGCGAGGAGGATGCCTTTGCGGCGGTCGAGCGTCAGGAGATAATCGACGGCGACGTGGTCGTCATCCGTTATGAAGGGCCCAAGGGCGGCCCCGGCATGCGCGAGATGCTCTCGACCACCGCGGCGCTCTACGGCCAGGGCCTGGGCGAGAAGGTGGCGCTCATCACCGACGGCCGCTTCTCGGGCGGCACACGCGGTTTCTGCATCGGCCATGTCGGTCCCGAGGCGGCCGAGGGCGGCCCGATCGCGCTGGTCCAGAATGGCGACCAGATCTCCATCGACGCCGAGGCCGGCACCATCGACCTGCTTGTCGACGAGGCGGTGCTGGCCGAGCGACGCAAGGACTGGACCCCGCGCCGCAACAATTATCAGGCCGGCGCCCTGTGGCGCTACGCCCAGAATGTCGGCCCGGCGTGGCAGGGCGCGGTGACCCATCCGGGCGCCAAGGCCGAGACGCATGTTTTCGCGGACATCTAAAACCGTCGGGCTGGCGGGCGCATTGCTGCTCGCCGCCTGCGGCAAGGCGCCTCCCCAGGGAGGCGTCGCCAATGCGTCCGCGCCCGCGGACTCCCCGGTGGAGGCGATCAAGACCTGGGTTGAGGGCGTACAGGACGAGCGTCCGCGCATTTTCTGTTCGATCGGCGAGGGCGCCTCGCTGGCGCAGGATTGCCGTATCGAGACGATCGAGGACGCCGCGAGCCGGGTGCTGATCCTGTCGCGCCCGGATGGCGGCTTCCGTCGCCTGCGTATCGCCAGGGACGGCGCGCTGGTCGCCGCGGACGGCGCTGTCGAACCGCGTACGGCCCGGCATGGCTCGGTCATCGCGGTGCTCTTCGGCGACGAGCATTATGCTGTGCCGGTGAGCGCGCTCGGGGCGACCGCAGCGCCATGAGGCCCGCACCGATCCTCTCCGTTGCGCAGATGCGCGCCGCGGAGCAGGCCCTGTTCGACGCCGGTACCGACCCCTATGCGCTGATGAGAACGGCGGGCGAGGGCGCGGCCGAGATCATCTGGCGTGCCGGGCACAAGCGCGAGACGCTCATCCTCTGCGGCCCCGGAAACAATGGCGGCGACGGCTTCGTCATCGCGCGGGCGCTGCGTGATCTGGGTGTGCCGGTCCGCGTGGCGGCGATGGGCGAGAGCGGAACGGAGAGCAGCCGCAAGGCCCGCGCAGAGTGGGACGGGCCGATCGAGGCACTGATGGATGCGGCGCCGGCAGCCCAGCTCGTAGATGCACTGTTCGGCATCGGCGCGACGCGCGGCCTGAGCGCCGAGCTCGCCGGCAAGCTACGCGCGTTGGCGGATGCTGCGCAGCACAGCTATGCGCTGGACGTTCCGAGCGGGGTCGAGAGCGACGCAGCCATCGCGCTGTCGCCCGTGCCCGCCTTCACGCACTGCATCGCGCTTGGCGCCTGGAAAGCTGCGCACATGCTGATGCCGGCGCGCATTTATGCTGCGCAGCATAGTCTGGTGGACATCGGCATAACTGCCCCCCCGGATGCCGCCGTCGCGCTCGCAAGGCCGACACTCTATGCCCCTGCGGCCGACGCTCACAAATATCGCCGGGGCCTTGTCGCGATCGTTGCCGGCGCCATGCCGGGCGCCGCCGTCCTCTCGGCTGAAGCAGCCGCGCGATCGGGGGCAGGCTATGTCCGGCTGCTCGCCGGGGAAGAGACGGGGGCGCATAGTCATGCGATCGTGCGCAGCCGGTCATTCGATCTCGACCGGGCCAAGGCGGTGCTGATCGGGCCTGGCCTTGGACGCGACGAGCGTGCATGGGAGCGCCTTTCCGCGACGCTGTCGTCCGGCTTGCCGACGGTCGCGGATGCCGATGCGCTCTGGCTGCTGGCCGAGAAAGGCTTGGGGGATCTGCCACGGCCGGCCATCGCCACGCCACATGAAGGAGAGTTCGATCATTTGTTCGGGGAAGATGAAGGCAACAAGATCGAGTGCACCCGCCGCGCCGCCGCTCGCGGGGGCATGGTCGTCGTTCACAAGGGGCCGGACACGGTGATCGCGGCGCCTGATGGCCGCTGCGCGGTCGCGCCGACAGCATCGCCCTGGCTTTCGACGGCGGGAACCGGGGACGTCCTCGCGGGCCTGTGCGCGGCGAGGCTTGCGGTGACGGGCGACGCGTTCGGCGCTGCCTGCGAGGCGGTCTGGCTGCATGGCGAAGCGGCGCGACGCGCGGGCGCGGCCTTCCTCGCCGACGATCTCATCCCGCACATCCCGGCCGCATTGGCGAGCGCGCTATGAGCGATCCCGATCTCATCATCCGCATTGCCGCGCGCGGTGACGGCGTGACCGCGGACGGTCGCCACGTTGCCATGAGCGCACCCGGAGACCGGCTGCTGGCTGACGGCAGTTTGTCCAAAGGTCCGCAGCATGCCGAGCCGCCCTGCCGCCATTTCCCGGAATGCGGGGGCTGCCAGCTCCAGCATCTCTCCGACGCTGCGTTTGCCGACTATGTGCGGGACCGGGTTGCCGGCGCGCTGGCAGGGCAGGGAGTGAGCGCCGGCGAGGTGGCCGCCCCACACGTCTCGCCGCCCCATAGCCGTCGACGCGCGAGCCTGCGGGCGCTCAAGCTCGGCAAGCGCGTGCAGTTCGGCTTCTCGGAGCAGGGCAGCCATCGCCTCATCGACCTCAAGCAGTGCGAGGTACTCGATCCCCGCCTGTTCGCGCTCATCGACCCGCTGCGGTCGCTCTTCGCCGCCATGTTGCCGGATCGCCGGCCCGGTGAGGCGGATCTGGCATTGGTCGATCAGGGCGTCGACGTCGTGCTCTCCGGCCTCTCGGCGGGCTCACTTGCCGAGACCGAGCGGCTGCTCGCCTTCGCACAGGAGCATGGTCTCGCCCGGCTGATGCTGCGGGACGAGGACGAACTGATCACGCTCTGGGAGCCGGAGCCGGCGACGGTGCGCTTCGGCGAGGTCGCCGTCGGCTTCCCGCCGCGCGCTTTCCTCCAGGCGACGCAGGACGGCGAGGCGGCATTGGTGGATGAGGTGCGACGGAGCCTTGGCGACGCCAGGATGGTCGCCGATCTCTTCGCGGGCCTCGGTACGTTCGCGCTGTCGGTCGCCAATGACGTGCCCGGCCGCAAGGTCTATGCGGCCGAGGCAGCGCGTGATCTCGTCATGGCGCTGCAAGGGGCAGGCAACCGCCTGCCGGGGCGCATCTTTCCCGAGCATCGCGATCTCTTCCGCCGTCCGCTCGTGCCGAAGGAACTCGACCGGTTCGATGCAATCGTTCTCGATCCGCCCCGTGCCGGCGCGCAGGATCAGGTGAAGGAGCTGGCGTCCTGCCAGGTGCCGCTCGTCGTCTACGTCTCCTGCAATCCCGCCAGCTTCGCGCGCGACGCGGTGACGCTCATCAACAGCGGTTATGCGCTCGAGCGCGTCAAGCCGGTCGGCCAGTTCCGCTGGTCCACCCATGTCGAACTGGTGGGCACATTCAGGCGTTCAGCACCGCAATGAGGCCGTTGGCGGTCAGCGCCAGCAGCACCAGCGAGAATAGGAAGAAGAGCGTCACCCGCACAGGGATCGTGTTCACCTTGGCCTGCCAGATGCTGTGCGCGATGCGCAGGCCGACATAGGCCCAGGCCAGCCCCAGATTGAGCGGCGTGCCCTGGCCCAGCAGGACCAGCGCGAAGATCGCCGCGTAGAAGATGGTCGGCTGCTCCATGAGGTGCACATAGTTGTGCGCCGGCCAGTTGATGTGCTTGGGCAGGATGCGGTCGAGATCGGTGCCGCGCCCGCCGCGCGATTGCTCGGCACTGAGGTTCAGCTTCATGAGGGCCGGCATGCGCATCGCGATCATCCAGATCAGCATGACGAGCGACCAGAGCACCAGCACGAGCGCCGGCGCGAGCAGATTTGTGGACATGAAACAGCCTCCCCGATTGGTTTCGGGGAGGCTGTCGCAAAAGACTTAGGTCGTCAATTGAAACGGACTGCTCAGCGCCGCAGCTGCACCACGTTGGAGTTCTGCGGAACCGGGGCCTCGTCGCGATAGAGGCTGGCCATCGGCTCGTCGGCGACTTCGCAGACCGTAGCGGTGCCGAAGCCGTTGAAGTCCGTGCGCATCGCGCTGCCATAGGCGCCGAGCATGCCGATCTCGATATAGTCTCCGGCCTTGACGTCGGCGGGCAGCATGAACGGGCCGGCCATATGGTCCATGTCGTCGCAGGTCGGGCCGTAGAAGCTGAACGCCTGCTGGTCGGCCTCATTGGCCTCCGGGCGCAGCAACTGCACCGGGAAGCGCCAGCCGAGATGTGCCGCGTCGAACAGCGCGCCATAGGCGCCGTCGTTGATGAACAGCTCGTTGCCGCGGCGCTTCTCGACGCGCACGACGAGCGAGCTGTATTCGGCGCACAGCGCGCGGCCGGGCTCGCACCAGAGTTCAGCCGAATAGGAAATCGGCAGGCTCTCGAAGGCGCGGTGAATGGCGCGGAAATAATCCTCCAGCGGCGGCGGCTCCATGCCGGGATAGGTCGAGGGGAAGCCCCCGCCCACATCGACGATGTCGACCGTGATCGACGCATCGACGATCGCGGCGCGTACGCGCTCGATCGCCTGGGTATAGGCCTGCGGCGACATGGCCTGGCTGCCGACATGGAAGCAGATGCCGAGGGCATCCGCCGCCTGGCGCGCGGCCTGCAGCAGCTCCTTGGCGTCGGCGAGATCGCAACCGAACTTGGAGGCGAGGCTGAGCTTGCTGTGCTCGGAGGAGACACGCAGGCGCACGCACAGCTCCAGATCGTCGGCGCCCTTGGTGGCGCGCACGACCTTCTCCAGCTCTTCCAGCGAATCTAGCGAGAAGGTCTTCACGCCATGCTGGAAGTAGGCCTCGCGGATCGCTTCCTCGGCCTTGACCGGGTGCATGAAGCAGAGCTTGGCGCGCGGCAGCGTCTTGGCGACGAGACGAACCTCGCCGATCGACGCCACATCATAGTGGGTGATCCCCGCCGACCAGAGCGTCTTGAGAAGCTCGGGCGAAGGATTGGCCTTCACGGCATATAGCGAGCGTCCCGGGAACTTCTGGGTGAAGAACCGAGCCGCGCGGGCTGCCGCCTGCGGGCGAATGAGCGTTACCGGTGCTGCCGGTTTGAGGGAAAGAGCTACCCCCAGCGCGCTATGATGCTTGTACAACTCAAGGGACCTCCAGGGACTACAGTCGAAAAGAGCTGCCTTGCGGTGGAAGTCCCATGGGGCAGCAGGGGTGCGCATATATGGCGCGGGGGTGGGGGTGTAAAGTCCGTGGCCCGAGAAAACGTGTCGCAAAAATGTCATGAAAGGCGAATTGCTCTGGAAAATAGCCATTTATGAGCATGCGATCGATGCCGCGCGAAGGGAACGGAAGAGCCGTCGGAACGTTGTGTGCCCTTTGCGACTCGGCGCGCAGCGTTTTCGAGTGATTCGCCTGCATTTGCCGTTCGTTAACCATGCAGACCTAGTACGGGCCCGAACGCTTTTCGCGAGGGTCGCGCCATGTCGCTCTGGTCTTATCTCAACGCCGATTATTCCAGCTCCTCCAGCACGAGCACGCAGATCGCCCAGGCCTTGCAGACGGTCTCCAAGGCGACCGCCACGACAGCTACGACGAGCACCACGAGTGTAACCGGCCAGTCCAATGTCCTCATCACGATCGAGGCCAAGCGCGCCGCCGCGACGAAGGAAGATGCCGGCAAGGACGCGGCGACGCTCGCGACCGAGTTACGCAACGCCTTCGACGCGCAATATGCAGCGGCGGGCAAGACCAACAGCGCCGACCTCACCACGCTGAGCGGCCGTGCGCTGGCGACCGTGGCCCTCAACGAGACCGATCAGTTCAGCCGCGCCGAGATCGCCGCCGCCAAGCAGGAACTGCGCGCCCGCGACCGCCAGACCGCGCTCGCGGCGCTCTCCTCCGGCCCGCTGACCTCTGCCACGCTGGCGACCTATTCACGCGACCTGCTGGCCGCGCGGGAAGGCATGAGCGGCGAAGAACAGCGGCTGCGGGCGAACAACCCCAATCTGCGCTGATCCGGCGACGCGCGCCGGGCGCGCCGTCCGCTCGGATGGATCGCACTGGCAGGGTGCGGTATTGAGGCGAAAGAGGCCATTCACGAACGGCGCAATCGCTGTTGAGGCCGACCAGCGGAGGACGGCGATGACGCGGGCGATGGAGCATGGCTGGCGAAACGCGCTGGTGGAGCATCTCCCTGCCATCTCGGCGGTGTCCGACGCTGTTCATGGCCGATATTCCGAAAACATAGCGGTCTATGCCGAACGGCTGTCACTGTATCCGCAGGGCTGCTTCGTCTTTGCCTGGAAGGGAGACGTCGCGGGATATCTGATCAGTCATCCGGCATCGCGTGGCTGCTTGCCCCATCTTGGTGATCTGCTCGGTGCTCTCCCGGCCCAACCCGATGCCTATTATCTTCACGACGTGGTCCTGCTTCCCACGGCGCGCGGCCTCGGAGCAGGGGGCGCAGCGACGCGCCTCACTGTCGATCTCGCCCGCGCCGGCGGATTCGGGGAGATTTGCCTGGTCGCGCTCGGCGGGCTCGAAGATTACTGGTCGTCGCAGGGCTTCAGTCCCGTGCCGGAGCGCGTGGATGCTTCCTATGGGGCTGGCGCGAGGCTGATGCGCAGGCCGGTGTGAATGTCCTGCGCGCGGCGGCTCAACTCAGCCGGTTCTTGAAGTCCGCATAGTCGAAACTGCGCACTTCGCGCAGTTCGTCCGTCTCGCTGTCCCACAGCCAGATCGAGGGCAGGGGCACGCCGTTGAACGTGTTGGTCTTGACCATCGAGTAATGGGCCTGGTCGAGGAAAGCGATGCGCTGGCCGGGCGCGGCGGGCACGGGCAGGGCGAAGTCACCGATGATGTCACCAGCAAGGCAGGACGGCCCGCCGAGGCGCACCAGCGGTCCCTGGCCGACGCGCTCGCCGAGCATGGCCGGGCGATAGGGCGCTTCGATCACGTCGGGCATATGGCAAGTGGCCGAGATGTCGGTGATGGCGACCGGCATGCCGTTGTCCATCACATCGAGGATTTCGCCGACAAGGATGCCGGCGTCGAGCGCGACCGCCTCGCCGGGTTCGAGATAGATGTCGAGGCCCGTCTCGCGCCGCACCTGCTGCAGGAAGGCGACCAGTTCCTCACGCTGATAGTCGGCGCGGGTGATATGATGCCCACCGCCGAAGTTCAGCCATTTGAGGCGGCCGAAATGCTGCTTGAGGCTCGGTTCGACCGCCGCCCAGGTGCGGCCCAGCGGCACGAAATCCTGCTCGCACAATGAGTGGAAATGGATGCCGTCGACGCCATCGAGATGCTCGGGGCGCAGCTGGTCGACCGGGAAGCCAAGCCGGCTGTGCGGCTGGCAGGGGTCATATTTGGCGACCTCGCCCTCGGCATGCAGCGGATTGATCCGCAGGCCGACGTCGAAGCTGCGGCCGTTTGCGCGCTCGGCATCGAGAATCGAACGGAAGCGCGCGTGCTGGCCGGGCGAGTTGAAGATGATGTGATCCGAAAGCGCGCAGATCTCGGGCAGGTCCTGTGCCTTGTAGCCGGCGCAATAGGTGGCGACCTCGCCCTTGCCGTCAGGGCCTGTATATTCCTCGCGGCCGAGGCGGGCTTCGTAAAGGCCGGAGGCGCAGACGCCGTCCAGATAGGTCGAGACGGTGGAGCCGAGCGACCACATGGAAAAGGCCTTCAGCGCGGCCAGCAGCCTGATGCCGCCGCGATCCCGCACGTCCTTGAGGATGGCGAGATTGCGCCGCACCGCCGCCGCATCGACCACGAAGGCGGGCGAAGGCACACGGCTCAAGTCAAAGCGCGCAAAGGCGCCGGGATCGCCGGCTCTGGTTTCCATCGACAAAACTCCCTCTCCCCCATCCCGGGGAGAGGGCCGGGGAGAGGGGGAGCAACGTTGCGGGCGGGCGTGCTGCGGCGCGGGCGTGCACTCCCCCCTCTCCCAACCCTCTCCCCTTGAAGGGGAGAGGGCTATCAGGCTCAAAAGTCGAGCGGGCCGTCGAGTTCCTTCACCTGCCACGGCAGGCCATGCTTGTTCAGCATGTCCATGAAGGGATCGGGGTCCATCTGCTCCATGTTGAAGACGCCGGTGCCGGTCCACGTGTCGGTGAGGATCATTGCCGCGCCGATCATGGCGGGGACGCCGGTGGTGTAGCTCACCGCCTGGTTGCCGGTTTCGGCATAGGCGTCCTCATGGTCGCAGATATTGTAGATGTAGAGCGTCTTCTCCTTGCCGTCCTTGCTGAGGCCGGTGGCGATATCGCCGATGTTGGTCTTGCCCTTGGTCGAGGGACCAAGCGAGGCCGGCTCGGGCAGCACGGCCTTGAGGAACTGCAGCGGGATGATCTCGACGCCGTTGTAGATGACCGGATCGATCCGGGTCATGCCGACATTCTGCAGCACTTCGAGATGCTTGAGATAGGCATCGCCAAAGGTCATCCAGAAGCGGATGCGCTTGATCTCCGGGAGGTGCTTGTTCAGGCTTTCCAGCTCCTCATGATACATGAGGTACATGTTCTTGGGGCCGACCTGTTCGAAGTCGAATGTCTGCTTGGTCGAAAGCGGCGGGGTCGTGACTTCCTTGCCGTTCTCGTAGTGACGCGCGGGCGCGGTCACTTCGCGGATGTTGATCTCCGGATTGAAGTTGGTGGCGAAATGCTGGCCATGGTCGCCGCCGTTGCAATCGAGAATGTCGAGCGTGTCGATCCGCTCGAAATGATGTTTCTTGAGCCACGTCGCAAAGACCGAGGTGACGCCGGGATCAAAGCCCGAGCCGAGCAGCGCCATGAGGCCAGCCTGCTTGAAGCGGTCCTGATAGGCCCATTGCCACGAATATTCGAAATGCGCCTCGTCGCGCGGCTCGTAGTTCGCGGTGTCCATATAGTGCACGCCGGCCGCGAGGCAGGCGTCCATGATGGCGAGGTCCTGATAGGGCAGGGCCAGATTGACGACCAGCTTCGGGCCGATCTGCCTGATCAGCGCCGTCGTCGCAGCGACGTCATCCGCGTCCAGCGCATAGGTCGCGATGGTGACGCCGGTGCGCTCCTTGACGGATTGCGCAATGGCGTCGCACTTCGAGACCGTGCGGCTGGCGAGATGGATGTCACTGAAGATGTCCGGGTTCATCGCCATCTTGTGGACAGCGACCGAGCCGACGCCGCCTGCGCCGATGACCAGCACCTTGCTCATCTATATGTCTCCCGATGAAGCGAATCGAAGCGCCTGCATATAGGGGTGGTCTGTGACAGAACAAGAATTGCTGGATCCCGCTCGCGCACCGAGCCGGGAAGGGGTGCTGCGGGCGGCGGAGAAAGTGGCCGCGCTGCTGCCCCTGACGCCGCTGTTGCCGCTCGAAGTCGACAGGCGCACCATCTGGTGCAAGGCCGAGATGCTGCAGCCGATCGGCGCGTTCAAGATCCGGGGCGCCTGGCACCGGCTGAGCGACCTGACCGAGGAACAGCGCGCCAGGGGCGTCGTCGGCGTCTCCAGCGGCAACCATGCGCAGGGCGTCGCCTGGGCGGCGAAGCGGCTGGGCGTGGCGGCGACGATCGTGATGCCGAGCAATGCGCCGCGCGCGAAGCTGGCGGCGACGCGGGCGCTGGGCGCCGAGGTCGTGCTCTATGACCGGGCGACCGAGAACCGCGACGAGATCGCGGCGCGGCTGGTCGCGCAGTCGGGCGGGACTTTGGTGCATGCCTATGGCGATCCGTGGATCATCGAGGGGCAGGGCACGACGGGGATCGAGGCGGCCGAGCAGCTGCGTGAGCGGATCGGACGCGGGCCGGACCGGATCGTCGCCTGTTGCGGCGGCGGCGGGCTGACGGCCGGGCTGGCGCTGGCCTGCCCGGATGCGGAGATATGGATCGCTGAGCCGGAGGGCTGGGACGACGTGCTGAACAGCCTCGCGGCGGGCGAGATCGTGAGCGTGAAGGACATGGCGCACCCGACCGATTGCGACGCGCTGCAGACGCCCCGCACCTTCCCGATCAACTTCGCGGTGCTGAAGGCGCGGGTGAGCGGCGGCACGGCGGTGACGCCGGCGGACGTCAGCGCCGCAATGAAGCTCGCCTTCGAGAAGCTGCATCTGGTGGTCGAGCCGGGCGGCGCGGCGGCGCTGGCGGCGGTCGTTTCAGGCAAGGTTCAGGCGACCGACGCGACGGTGGTGACGCTCTCGGGCGGCAATGTCGACCAGGAGACGTTCATCAGGATGATCTCGGCGCGCTGATCGCCGGGCATCGAGAGGCAGGTGCGGGACGATGCGGAGAGCGGGCCTGTGGAGACTTGCGCCGGCGGCTGCGCTGTTCGCCTCTTCGGCGGCGAATGCGGGGCTGACGCGCAGCAGGATATTCCAGCCGCCCGCCGATGCGCTCGCGCTGGACGGACTGCCGGCGGGCAGCGCGCTGGTCGACGTGAAGACCGGCGATGGTCTCGCGCTCAAGGGGCTGGTGCTGCGGCCCACCGGGGACAAGCCGACGCTGCTCGTCTTCCATGGCAATGGCTCCAGCGCGGCCGATGCGCTTCGCTGGCTCGCCCCGCTGGCGGCGGAAGGCTATGGCATCGTCGCGGCGGAATATCGGGGCTATAGCCGCAATCCCGGCACGCCGAGCGAGGCCGGACTCGCGCAGGATGCGCTCGCCTTTTACGATCTGGCGCGCGGCTTCGCGGGGCAGGGCAGGCTGATCGTGCTCGGGCACAGCCTCGGCGGCGGCGTCGCGATCGATCTCGCCGCACAGCGCAAGCTGGATGCGCTGGTGACGGTCGGTACCTTCGTCAGCATCCCCGCGATCAGCCCCAAGCTGGCGCGCGCGTTCATCACCGACAAGTTCGACAATCTGGCGGCGGTGCCCGCGCTCGACGAACCCTATTTCATCGTCCACGGTCTCAAGGACGAGACGATCTCGCCCGGCAACGGCAATGCGCTGCATGTCGCGGCGGCCAAGGCGGGGCTGCAGGGCATGTCCTTCGTCGTCGCCGATGGCGGGCACAAGCCGGACGGCGCGCTGATGCCGCGCATCATGGAGCGCGTGACCGCCTATCTCGCCGGCGACCGGCCGACGACGCAGCTTTCCAGCCCGCCGATCACGATCGTCCCCTTCGCACAGGCGGAGCGGGCGGGGGCGCCTTGACCGGGCGAGCGCGGGAGCGGATTGTCCGGAAACGTCTCGCTTGACCAGTCGTTTGGGGGAGATGGCCGTGCCCACGAAGATCGACGTGCCGCCGCACAATGCCCGCGCCTATCTGGAGCCGGGGCCGATCGTGCTGATCTCCTCGCGTCATGGCGACGAGACCAACATCATGACGCTCGGCTGGCATCTGGTGATGGACTTCTCGCCCGCTTTGGTCGGCTGCATGATCTCGGGCGGCAATCACAGCTTCGATCTGATCCGGCGGAGCGGCGAATGCGTCATCAACGTGCCGACGCTGGACCTGATCGATACCGTCGCGCGCATCGGCAATTGTTCCGGGCGGACGACCGACAAGTTCGTCGCGTTCGGGTTGACTGCAGACCCGGCAGAGCGGGTGAAGGCCCCGCTGATCCGCCAATGCTATGCGAGCTTCGAGTGCCGGCTGGTCGATGATGCGCTGGTCGACCGGTACAATTTCTTCATCTTCGAGATCGTGAAGGGGCATCGCCAGCGGCGGCCCCGGAATCCGGAAACGATCCACTATACCGGCGACGGCGCGTTCTTGGTGGCGGGCAAGGTCGTCAGTCGGCGGCACCTGTTCCGCCCGGCGCTGCTCGGCAATGGCCGTTCCTAGACCCTGGAGGACCAGTCGCGCTGGCCGACACGCTCGGCGATCTGTGCCGGGGTAGGGAAGGGCGCCGCGACCGGCGCGCCGGAGAGCAGCTCGCGGATGCGGTCGCGCAGCAGCGCGATGTGGCCGGCGCGTTCCTCCGGCTCCAGGCGGGCGGCGGCATAGCCGATATGCGGCGGAGCGCGATCGAAGCCGAGATAATCGAGGAAAAGGTGCTGGATCGGCCAGAGCACCTTGTCGATCTCGCCATAGTCGCCCTCGTCGGAGAAGCGGCGGGGCGTGCCGCCGGTGGTGACGCTGACCATGGCCCGGCGGCCCCTGAACAGCCCGGCCTCGAACCGCGTCCCGTCGGTATAGGCGACGCCATAGGCGCAGACCCGGTCGATCCAGCCCTTGAGGATGGCGGGCGGCCCGCCCCACCAGAGCGGGAACTGGAGGATGAGGATGTCGGCGCTACGCAGCTTGTCCTGCTCGCGGGCGATCTCCTCTGTGAAGGTGCCGTTGGTGGCGGCGGCAAGTTGCTCGGACTGGTAGTGGAAGCGATCCGGATCGTGCGGCACGGTGAAGTCGCTGCGGCCGCCGGTGGCGTCGAAGCGCATCGCGTAGAGATCGGACAGCATGACGCAGTGCCCCGCCGTCTCGATCTCCGCCACGGCCGCATCGCGCAGCGCTCCGTTGAAGGAGCGCGCCTCGGGATGGGCGTGGACGAGGAGGACGTTCAAGGCCGGCTGGCCGCCGCGTTGTTCGTGCCCTCCACGAGGAACAGGCGGCTTTCCGACGTACTCTGGCGCAGCGGGGCGATGTCGGCATATTCCTTGGAATATTCGAATTTCTTGGCCTGCTCGAAGCTGTCGAACTCGATGATCATCACCCGCTCGGCCGGCCTGGCACCCTCCACCGCTATGGTCTGGCCGCCGCGCGTCAGGAAGGTGCCGCCGTATCGCGCGATGATCGGGAAGGCCGCTTCACCATATTTGCGATAGCCGGCAAGGTCCTTCACGTTGATTTCGGCGACGACATAGCCTTTCGGCGGCGGCGGCGCGTCACTGGACCAGGCGGTGGCGCCTATCGAGCCGATGGCAAGTCCGGCGATCAGCATGGCGAGCATCTTTCCGTCGATCATGGCCCGTCGTTCTCCCGGTGACTGAAGCCGCGATCATGGGCGATCTCCGCAAGGCCGACCATGCGAAAACGGCGCTCATTCTTACTGCGCGACGATCCGTGCCCGCGCGGGGACGGGCCAGGCACTGTCATCGTTTTGCAATGCCTCGGTCACATGCCCGACACCCTGGCCGACTAGCGCGGCCCAAACCGGACCACCGGAGGGCAGGCATGGCGCATGTGATCGATACCGCCGTCATCAATCATGAAGGACTGAGCAAGGAAGGGCTGCTGGAGCGGGCCTTCGCCTTCGCGTTCCGGGGGCTGGTCTATGCCCAGATCTGGGAAGACCCGGTCGTCGACATGGAAGCGCTGGCGATCACGCCGGACTGCCACATCGCGACGATCGCCAGCGGCGGCTGCAATGTGCTCTCTTACCTCACGGCCGATCCGGCGCGGATCACGGCGGTCGACCTCAACACCGCCCATATCGCGCTCAACAGGCTGAAGCAGGTCGCGGCGCGCGAGTTGCCGGGCTACGCGCATTTCCGCCGCTTCTTCGCGGATGCCAATAGCGCCGAGAATATCCGCGCCTACAAGGCCTATATCCGCCCGCATCTCGACGAGACCTCGCGCCGCCATTGGGAAGGCCGCGATCTGGTCGGCCGCCGGCGCATCGGCATGTTCAAGAGCGGCGCCTACAAGCGCGGCCTGCTGGGCGGCTTCATCGGCGCTGCGCATCTGGTAGCGAAGCTCTATCGCGTCGATCCGCGCGAACTGCTGGAAGCCAAGGACATGGAGGACCAGCGCCGCATCTTCGAGGAACGGCTGGCGCCGATCTTCGACCGCAAGTTCGTGCGCTGGATGACCGACCAGCCGGCCTCGCTGTTCGGTCTCGGCATTCCGCCCGCGCAATATGACGTGCTGGCAGGTGACGAGAAGATGGCCGGCGTGCTGCGCAAGCGGCTGGAGCGGCTGGCCTGCGACTATGATCTCAAGTCCAACTATTTCGCCTGGCAGGCGTTCGGTCGCGGCTATGGCCGCCACGAGGACGCGCCGCTGCCGCCCTATCTGGAGGCCCCCAATTACGAGGCGGTCAAGGCGCGGGCGGACCGGGTCGACGTGCGCCACGCCAACATGACCGACTGGCTAAGCATGCAGAACGCGGCCAGCGTCGATCGCTACATCCTGCTCGATGCGCAGGACTGGATGAGCGACGCGCAACTGACCGCCTTGTGGAGCGAGATCACGCGGACCGCCAGGCCGGACGCGCGCGTGCTGTTCCGCACGGCGGCCGAGCCCAGCCTGCTGCCGGGCCGCCTGCCGGACGCGCTGCTCGGGCGCTGGCACTATCATGCCGAGGACTCGCTGCGCTTCACGCGCGACGACCGCTCCTCCATCTATGGCGGCGTGCATCTCTATTCGCTGAAAGGCTGAGCCGATGAGCAAGATGGGGCGGATCGAACCGGGCAGCGAGAGCCACGCCCGGGCGATGGACGCGCAATATGCGCTGCAACGGCACATCTATGACCTCACCCGCAAATATTATCTGCTCGGCCGCGATCGACTGATCGGCCAGCTCGCTGTGCCGACTGGCGGGACGGTGCTGGAAGTGGCGGTCGGCACCGGCCGCAACCTTGCGCTGGTGGCGAAGCAGTTTCCCAAGGCGCGGCTGTTCGGCCTGGATATTTCGTCGGAGATGTTGAAGTCGGCGGACATCACCATCGCGAAAGCGGGCGCGCGAACGCGCACGATGCTGGGGCTGGCCGACGCTGCAGCGTTCGACCCGCAGGGCCTATTCGGCGAACCCGGCTTCGACCGGGTGTTCATCAGCTACTCGCTTTCGATGATCCCGGACTGGGAGGCGGCGCTGGCGCAGGCGCTGAGTGTGGTCGAGCCGGGCGGTTCGCTGCATGTCGTGGACTTCGGGCAGCAGGAGGGCCTGCCGGGCTGGTTCCGGGCAGCTCTCAAGGCGTGGCTCGCCAAATTCCACGTCACGCCGCGTGCGGACTTGTTCGAAGCAGTCGAGCGGGTCGCGGCGGCGCAGGGCGCGACGGCGCGGATGCACTCGCTCTACCGCGGTTACGCGTGGGAAGCGGTGATCGACAAATAAATGCCGCGACCGGATTTGCGGTCGAGCAGTGTTGGCGTAGAGCGACGCCATGGACTTTCAGGATCTTCTGCTGCGCTATTTCGGCAAGACCGAGATCGAGGATGTCGAGCCGGGCGCCCTCGACGCGGGGCTTGAGCATATGCGTGTCGACCTCGGCCTCGCGACCAATCCGCCCCATCGCTTCGCCCTGTGGACGCTCATGTACATGCTCGGCGGCGCGCCCGATCTGGACGTCGCGTTCAAGGACGAGGCCGAGCGCGATGCGGCGCGCAACTTCATGGATATGGTGGATCGCCTCAACGAGGAGTGAGGCTCGTAGTGCCCTGAAAAGCTGTCCTACAACCTCCGCCCCATGGCCCCCAGAACCGCGCTCATGTTCAGGTCCGAAAGGCCCTTTCCCCGCCACCGTGGGGAGACGGAAAAACATGCTCGATAGCATGACCTTCGTGTGAACCCAGGGTCTGTCCTATTCAGGCAGGACCAGCCTGTTCTCCTTCAAAAGCAGGAGTCTAGGCTCTGTGGACAAATTCCAAGGTCATAGAAGCGCATCGGAACCTTCGAAAACTGCGTCATCCCGGACTTGATCCGGGATCCCGCTTCTTCTTGTTTGCAAGCTAACCGGACAGGCCAGGTTCGAGGCAGTGGGATCCCGGATCAAGTCCGGGATGACGAAGGAAAATGACTGAAAAGCCTGCCGTTCTTTTCCACGAAGATCAGCGAATTTGTCCACGCTACCTAGGGCTCAACCGCCGAGCGTGGCCGCCCTAGGCTCCTGCCTTCACAGGAGCACGTCATCAACCCAATCGGTACAACCTCAAAACCGCCGAAGGACGTTCAGGAACGCCTCACCATAGGCCTCCAGCTTGCGCTGGCCGATGCCGCTGACCAGCGCCAGGTCGCGCTCGGACTTGGGGCGGATGCGGGCCATGTCACGCAGGGTGCTGTCGTGGAAGATCACATAGGGCGGCACGCCGGCTTCCCGGGCGAGGTCGCGGCGGCATTCGCGCAGGGCGTCGAAGATCGGATCGCCGACCGGGTTGGCGCTGGTGTCGCGCTTGCCGCGGCGCTGGCGGGCCGGCGGCAGGACGAGCTCGATGCGTTCCTCGCCCTTGATATAGGCGCGCGCATTGGGGCCGAAGGCGAGGCCGCCATGTTCGTTGGTGGTGAGCGCGTCGTGCACCTGCAGCGCGCGGGCGACGGGCTTGAGGAGATGCGCTTCCTCGCCTGCGACGATGCCGAACACCGAGAGCCGGTCATGGCCCCGCTGCATGATGCGATCGTTGGACTTGCCGGTCAGCACCGCCTCCAGATGGCCGAGGCCGAAGCTCTGGCCGGTGCGGTGCACGGCGGAGAGGAGTTTCTGGGCCGTCTGGGTGGCGTCGACGCTGGCGGGAGGGGCGAGGCAATTGTCGCAATTGCCGCAGGTGGAAGGCGGATTCTCGCCGAAATGGCGCAGCAGAACAGCGCGGCGGCACCCCGCTGTCTCGACCAGAGCGCCCAGCGCGGCGATGCGCGCGCGCTCGCCCGGCTGACGATGCGGCTCGACCTCGTCGATGCGCTGGCGGGCGCGGACGAAATCCTCCGGGCCCCAGAGTAAGGTGGCGATAGCGGGATCGCCGTCGCGGCCGGCGCGGCCGCTCTCCTGATAATAGCTCTCGATCGACTTGGGTAGGCCGGCATGGACGACGAAGCGCACGTCCGGCTTGTCGATGCCCATGCCGAAGGCGACGGTGGCGACCATCACCATCTCCTCGCTGGCGAGGAAGGCGGACTGATTGGCGGCGCGCACCTGCGGGTCGAGACCGGCATGATAGGGGAGGACCGGGCGGCCGTTCCTGCCCAGCGCCTCGGCCAGCTGTTCGGTCGCGGCGCGGGTCGGCGCATAGACGATGCCGGGGCCGGGATTGGCGGCAAGGATCTCGGTCAGCTGGCCGCGCAGCCCGTCGCGCGGGGCCATGGCATAGCGGATGTTGGGCCGGTCGAAGCCGGAGATGATGAGTCCCTCGGCGGGGATGCCGAGCTGGGTGAGGATGTCGGCGCGGGTGTGGGCGTCGGCCGTGGCAGTGAGGGCGAGGCGCGGCACCTCCGCAAAGCTGTCGAGCAACGGTCGCAGCAGGCGATAGTCCGGCCGGAAATCATGGCCCCATTCGGAGACGCAATGCGCCTCGTCGATGGCGAAGAGGCTGATCTTCGTGCGCTCAAGCAGCGAGCGGAAGCCCTCGCCGGTCGCGCGCTCGGGCGCCACGTAGAGCAGATCGAGATCGCCCGCGACCAGCCGGTCCTGCGTCTCGCGCCAGTCGGCATCGGCCGAGGTGAGGCTCGCCGCGCGGATGCCCAGCGTGCGCGCCGAGCGAAGCTGGTCGTGCATCAGCGCGATCAGCGGCGAGACGACGACGCAGGTGCCGGGCAGGGCCACGGCGGGAAGCTGGTAACAGAGCGACTTGCCCGCGCCGGTGGGCATGATGGCGAGTGTGTTGCGGCCCGCGAGCACCCGCTCCACCACGTCGTTCTGCACGCCGCGAAAGCCCTCGAATCCGAAGACGCTGCGCAGGAGATGGGCGGGATCGGCGAGCATCGGGCGGCTATAGGGAGATGCGCGGCGGTGGGGAAGGCGGCATGCGACACGCGGCGACGGGACGAAGAGTTCGTCGCCGGAAGGCTCCGCTTACGATCGCAAAACGGTAAAATCGTCGTTAACGAATTTGACGCCGCACGCGCGATCGCAGAACCGAGAAGATGTTCGCGTGGGAAATGTTCAATAGCGAACAATCTGAAATAGCGTCATATTTCTGGCGCACATGGGGGTCGTATGAAGAAAGCACTCTATCTCGCGGCAGTCGCGCTTTGCTGCTCCGCTATTGCCGCCGCTCCGGCAACCGCCGCTCCGCTGACCGGCACCTACACCACCGGCGGCGCGACCACCGGCACCGGCCCGTGGACGCTGACGTCGACCGATTCGACCTACAGCGTTCTGCGCTTCGTCCTCGACAGCGCGATCGACTTCGGCGACCTGTCGTCGGTGATCGTGGATTACACGGCCAATGCCGGTTTCTCGGGCATCGGCCAGGGCACGCCGCGCCTCGCCATCGTGACCGACGCCAACCACGACAACACCGCCGACGGCCAGATCATCGTGCACTTCGGCCCGGCCGGCTCGTTCGTGGACGGTTCGGTCGGCGCGGCCAGCACCGGCAACCTGCTCACGCTCAGCGACCTCGGCCGCTATGACCTGAGCGGCATCGGCGGCAGCGCCTACACCGATCGCGACGCAGCCCTCGCGGCGGCCAGCGGCTTGGGCGTGCTGCGCCTCTCGCTGATCGTTGACAGCTTCGGCGGTCTCGATCGCAGCTTCACGATCAACGGCATCAGCGCCGCGGGCGTGGGTAATGTCGGCGGCGCCGTTCCCGAGCCGGCGACTTGGGCGATGATGATCGGCGGCTTCGCGCTTGCCGGTGCGGCGATTCGCCGTCGCAAGGCGACCGTCAGCTTCGCCTGAGCCTGACAAGACCAGCGAACGGGCGCCCCCGGCACAGGCCGACGGGCGCCCGTTTTCGTATCTCTCCTGCCGTTTGCAAACTGACTTTGCCAAGGCTTCGTCAATCGCGCGAGGTATGACGCTTGGCATGCTAATCAATCCGTGACTTTGTCAATTTGCGCTGGCAGGATGCCTCCCAGGCCATAAAGGTCAGGAGAGGATCATGAGGCTATTTCTCGCGGCGGCGGGAGCTTTTGCTCTGTCGCTCTGCGTTGCGGGCGCGCACGCTCACCACAGCATGGCAATGTTCGACCAGACCAAAAAGGTCACGGTCACCGGCACGGTCCGGCAGTTCGAATGGACCAATCCGCACTGCTACATTCAGCTCACGGTGAAGGGGGCGAACGGCGCGACCGAGGAATGGAGCATGGAGATGGGCGCACCCATGTATCTCTATGCGGAAGGCTGGCGCCCCTCGACCGTGAAGCCGGGCAGCCAGATCAACGTCACCATCAATCCGCTGCGCAATGGCGGAAAGGGCGGCGTCGTGCTCACCGTGACAGGCATGGACGGCAAGCAGCTGGGGAAGAAGGCGTGAGGCCGGGCGTCGCGGTGCTGGCTGGCCTGCTGCTGGCGGGCGGCATGGCTCCAGCCTCGGCGGAGGACATCCCCAAGCCCGACGCGCCCAAGGTGCGCGCGGCCAAGTTCGCCAAGATACCCTATTGGGACGGCATGTGGATCGGCGAGCATCTCTCGACGAACATCGGCGGCATTTCCAAGGAGTTTCTCGAAGCGCGCGACAAGGGCGAGGCCCCCGCGCGCAACATCATGAGCCTGACCGGTTTTGGCGCGCCGTGGAACGAGGAAGGCAAGAAGCGGCAGGCCGAACGCATGAAGGTCGGCGGCAACCGCAAGGCGATGGGCTGGGGCTTTCCCGGCATGATGAGCTCCAACGCTCCGCTGCTGTTCCTCTTCACGCCCGAGGAAGTGCTCATCATCAATGCCTATCGCGACGTGCGGCACATCTACACGGACGGCCGCAAGCATCCGGGAGCGGATGATCTCTGGCCGACCGTCTGGGGCGACAGCATCGGCCATTGGGAAGGCGACACGCTGGTGATCGATACGGTCGCGGTGAAGAATCCCAACATCTATTTCCACGGCGGGCCGCCGCTCTCCGACGACGCCCATTATGTCGAGCGGCTGCGCAAGGTGGGGCCGGATCGCATCGAGGGCACGGTCACCATCACCGATCCTGCAACGCTGACGCAGCCCTGGGTCGTGGATGTCGCCTACAAGCGGGCCGATGGCTTCGAGCGGATGATCAGCATCGACTTCGACAATGATCGCACGGGCAACGAGGACGGCGTCAATACGATCGAACCGCCCAAGGACGAGAAATAAGCGCGCAGGGGAGAGGGACATGAGGAACGGATTGAAGAAATCGGCCATGCTCGGCCTGGCCGCGGCTCTGGCGCTTGCGGCGCCGGCACGCGCGCAATTGCTGGCAGGCGAGAAGGAAGCGGTCATCCCCACGATCGACGGGGTGGTCGCGGCGGGATCGGCGTGGGAACTGGCCTGGGCCGGCTTCATGACGGCGGACGGCATGGTCGGCACCGACGATGGCGGGCTGCTGTTCGCACAGGAGCAGAGCAACAGCATCCGCAAGCTGGGGCCGGACGGCAAGGAACAGGTCTATCGCGCCAATGTCGCGGGTGTGGGCGCCGTGTCGATCGACGCCAAGGGCCGCCTGTTCGCGGTGGAACGCACCTGCACCGATCCGGGGCTGCACATGCCGAGCTGCAACGAGTTGACGCGCGTGGTGCAGATCGCGCCGGATCAGCGGCTGGTCGCCAACAGCTTTGCCGACGGCAAGTCTCTGGGCCGCCTCAATGACCTGATGGCCGACGGCAACGGTGGCGCCTATTTCACCCAGATGGGCCTCTACCATGCACGCGCCGACGGATCGGTGAGCGTGATCGCGGACAAGGACATCCTGACCAACGGCGTGATGCTGAGCCCTGACGGCAAGACACTCTATGTCACCAACCGCTCCAAGATCGTCGCGTTCGACGTCGGCAAGGACGGCGCCGCGACCAACCGGCGCGACTTCGCCACGCTCTCGCGCGAGGGCACGGGCTTTGGCGGTGACGGTCTGGCGGTGGACAGCGAGGGCCGGCTCTACGTGACCGGCGACGCGGGCGTCTATGTGCTCGACAAGAGCGGCAAGGAACTGGGTGTCATCCCGGTGCCGCGCCGCGCGATCACCATCGCCTTCTCGGGTCCGGGCAAGCAGACGCTCTACGTCGGCGCGATGGGCGCGGTCGGGCCGGACGGCAAGGCCTGGACGACGCCCGAGGGCGTGCGCAACGTGGCCATGACCATCTACCGGCTGAAGACGGTGGCGACGGGCTACAAGGGCCGCGCGAAGTAGCCTTCCTTCAGCCCCTCTCGTGAAGGGAGGGGCTGTAGAGGGGAGTTGACCTCCTCGCCGGATCGCTTAGCTCCGGCATGTCCGCGCGGGGGCGCGGCAGGGGGAGCCGAACCGGATGACGCGTCGATCGATACCGCTTGACCAGCTCTGGTTTCAGGTGCTCCTCGCGACGCTCGCGGGCATCGCGCTCGGCCACTGGGCGCCGGACGTCGGCGCGTCGCTCAAGCCGCTGGGCGACGGGTTCATCGCGCTGATCCGCATGATGATCGCGCCGGTGATCTTCTGCACGGTGGTCCACGGCATCGCCAGCGCGCGCGACATGAAGTCGGTCGGCCGTCTCGCGTTCCGGTCGCTCATCTATTTCGAGGTGATCACAATCCTCGCGCTCGTCATGGGGCTGGTCGCGGTCAACCTCTGGCAGCCGGGCGTCGGCATGAATGTCGATCTCAGCACGCTCGATGCCAAGGCGGTGGAAGGCTATGTCGCCACCGCACGCGAGCAGAGCGTGACCGGCTATCTGCTCCACATCATCCCGCGCACCTTCATCTCCGCCTTCACCGAGGGAGAGGTGCTGCAGGTGCTGTTCGTCTCCTGCCTGTTCGGCATGGCGGTGGCGGCGATGGGCGAGAACGGGCGACCGGTCACGGACATTTTGGAGCGACTGTCGGCGGCCTTTTTCAAGATCATCCACTTCCTCATGTATCTCTCGCCGATCGGCGCCTTCGGGGCGATGGCGTTCACGGTCGGCAAGTTCGGCTCCGGATCGCTCTATGCGCTGGGCGAGCTGATCGTGCTGTTTTTCGTGCTGTGCCTCGCCTTCACCGTGGTGGTGCTGGGCACGGTGGCGCGGCTCGTGAACGTCAGCCTGATCCGATTGCTCGTCTACATGCGCGACGAGATCGTGCTGGTGGCGGCGACGACCTCTACCGAGACGGTGCTGCCGCGCGTGATCGAGAAGATGCAGGATGTGGGCTGCGACGAGAAGGTTGTCGGCTTCGTGGTGCCGGCGGGCTACTCCTTCAATCTCGATGGAACCTGCCTCTACCTGACGGTGGTGGCGGTCTTTCTCGCTCAGGCGACCAACACGCCGCTCGATCTCTGGAGCCAGCTCGGCCTGCTCGCCGTGCTGCTGCTGACCTCCAAGGGGGCGGCGGGTGTGGCGGGCGCGGCGTTCGTTGTTCTGGCGGCGACGCTGAGCACGACCGGCACGATTCCCATCGCCAGCATCGCGATGATCCTCGGCATCCACCGCATCCTTGCGGAGGGGCTCACGTTCGTGAACCTGATCGGCAATTGCCTTGCCGCGATTGCGGTCGCGACATGGGAAGGCGCGGTGGATCCGCGCAAGCTTGCCGCGACGATCGGCAATGCGAAGGCGCAGAGGATGGCGGAGCAGGCCTGAAGCCGGGTTCCTTACGCCTCCTGCGGGGCGGTCGTTACATTCAGGCCGGGAATACCCACGGAGCGGCGGCCGCCATAATCGGCGCGCAGGACGATGAAGCCGCTTTTCTCCAGATGCTCCAGCAGGCGGCGGATGCGACCGGGGCTGCGGGTGCCGTAGATATGGGCGAGCGCATCGTCGTCGGGGCAGGGCTCGCCGTCGATGGCCGCGCGCGCGATCAGCAGGAAGGGCGCCAGCAGATCCTCGGGGACGGCACGCGCGATGTCCAGCAGCGCCTCGTCCGTTTCGCCGAGTTCGCGCGTGCCACCGAAACCGGCCAGCGTCATCGCGAAGCGGCGACGGAAGGCGGGCAGGCTGAGGATATTGGCCGGGATGCGCTGCATGCGGCAGCGGACCGAGAAGTCCTGATAGGTGACGGCGATGGAGCGGAACGGAGCCTCCTCGTCCTGCGCCATCTCGTCGAGAATCTCGGCGAGTGCCGGCCCGAAGTCCGGAGGCGGCGGCGCGGGCTCGGTGCTGGCGATCAGAGCGGGGTCGGCGAGGGATGAGCCTGAGATATGCTCGAACAGGCTATCGACCGTCTCGGCGGGCGGAGGGGCTGGCGCGCGGGGCGGTGGCGGTGCGGCTTCCTCCAGATCCGCATGCAGCAGGGCGAACATGTCCTGCGCGGGGGCTGCTTCCGGCATCGGGATGAGCCCGCTGATCGAGGTGCGCGGCGAGGTCTTGGTGCCCGCGATCCGCACCGCCAGCGGCCGTCGGCTGATCGCCGGGCCGAGCGCAAGGAAATGACCGCGCGCCAGATCGCGGATCTGCTCCGCCTGGCGGCGTTCCATGCCGAGCAAATCGGCCGCGCGCTGCATGTCGATGTCGAGGAAGGTGCGGCCCATCAGGAAGTTCGACGCCTCGGCCGCAACATTCTTGGCGAGCTTGGCGAGGCGCTGGGTGGCGATGACGCCGGCAAGGCCGCGCTTACGGCCGCGACACATGAGGTTGGTCATCGCGGCGAGCGAGACGCGGCGCGCCTCATCGCTGACGTCGCCCGCCACGGCGGGAGCGAACATCTGCGCCTCGTCCACCACCACCAGGGCCGGATACCATTGCTCGCGCGGCGCATCGAACAGAGTTGAGAGGAACAACGCGGCGCACCGCATCTGCGCTTCCAGCTCCAGCCCGTCGAGCGCCAGCACGACCGAGGCGCGATGCTGGCGGATGCGCGCGGCCAGCTGGGCGATCTCGGCGCTAGCATAGGAGGCTGCCTCGATGACGACATGGCCGAATGGCTCGGACAGCGTCACGAAGTCGCCTTCCGGATCGATCACGACCTGCTGGACCAGCGGCGCGCTTTCCTCGAGCAGGCGGCGCAACAGGTGCGATTTGCCCGAGCCGCTATTGCCCTGGACGAGCAGACGGGTCGCGAGCAGTTCCTCGACGTCGATTTGCACGGGCGCGCCGCCGGGCTCGGTTCCGATGATGAGAGCGTTGGTCACCGGATCGCTCTTACCGGGGCGGGGCGATCCGGCAAGGGGCAGAGCGGCGACATGAGGCGCAAAGGCCCGCCGGATCGCTCCGACGGGCCTGTATCAGTGAGCGGAAGCGATCAGGCGAAGCGAACGTTCGTCCGCCGGCGACGCATCACACCGCCCAGGAGGCCGAAACCGGCCATCATCATCGCCCAGCTTGACGGCTCCGGCACCGGAGCGTTGAAGGTCAGCTTCAGGAGATAGGACTGATTCGGACCGTCGCCATCGTCGCTGACGAGATAGATGTTGCCGGCCTCGTCGAGCGTCAAACCCTCGAACTTGCCGCCCTCATTGGCCGGGTCGACCAGCGATTTGAAGCCGGAAAGATCGAAGCTGCTGACGATCTTGCCGGCTTGCGTGACTTCGAGGATCTTGAACGAGCGGCCGCTGAGGATCAGCAGATTGTCGCCGAAGGTCGACGCTGCGAACGCGCCGTTGGAAAGCACCGCGATGTCTGAAAGCCGGTCGAGGCCGAGCGCGGCGGGATCGAACAGGGAGGACACGGTGGCGGTCTCGGCGACGAAATCGACGTCGGAAATCTTCCAGACCGTCTGCGACGAGGTTTCCTTGACGCCGTAATAATCGCCGGTGACCCGGTTGTAGGCGATGCCTTCAAGGCCGCTGTTGCCGGCGTTGGGGCCGACGCTGACGGTGGGCGCGTCCTGATAGGCGGTATAGGTGCGCGTGCCGCCGTTCGAGCCGATCTGGCTGAGCAGGGCGATATCCTGGTAGCGCTCCTCGGCCACGACATACTGGCCGCCGCCGACATAAGTGAGGCCCTCGGGATCACACTGGGCAGAGCCCAGCGAGAGGCAGCCGCCCAACACGATGCTGGCGGTCTTGTTGCCGCTCAGATCATATTCGCCGAAGTGGCTGGTCCCGTCATTTTCCTCTTCGTCATTGCTGACCATCAGCGTGCGCGTGTCCCAGTTATAGGCAACGGCGCTCGCCTCCTTGGTGTCGATGGCCTTGGTAAAACCGGTCGTATAATAGTCGAGCAGGCCGGTCGCGTTCGCGGAAGCGGCGGAAACGGCGAGCATGGCAATGCCTGCGCGCAGGAATATCGTGTTCATGGCAAACCCCACTCAGTCACAAAGACGGAAAGCCCCGCTCGGGCAGAAGGGGGCGGCGCGACTATTGCGGCCGGGCATGACGAAATGATTACAATATGGTTAACCGAGGTGAGAAAGGTCAGCGACTGTCCGAAATTGGGTCAGTCGCTGGCGTTCAACCGATCAGCTTGATCGGACCGTGCCGAGGCGTGCGAGTGCCCTCCTACAGCGCGCATCCCGCAAGGGCGATGGCGATGATCGGCAGATAGGGCACGAACACGAACGGCTGCCACAGAATGGGCCAGAGGCTGCGCGGCTTGCGGTAATGTTCCGCCCAGAGCTTGTTCCAGGCGGCGAATATCTGGAAGGGCGGCATGTCGTCGGCCCCTTCACCGCGATGCCAGGCTTCCAGATCCCGAATGCGGTCAACCAGGCAATACTGGAAGCTTTTCCAGACTGCCTCGAGCAACCAAAGCGAGGCCGCAACGACCACGGTCGCGAGCAGGATCCCGGAGCTACCTTCCTTGAACCCGACGGCGAGGCCCGCGCCCAGCAGGGGCGTCGCCAGTCCCTTGAGCGTCAGAGCGCGCTGGTCGAACGCCTCATACTGGCCTTGGACCAGAATATATTCCGCCCGCAGATTTTCATTCGATCGCACGGTTCCGCCCCCTTCGCGAAGGCGGAGCATGCCTCACCCGATGGACTTGGCCAACCCCTGGCTCAGCTTGAGCGCGCCGTTGAGGCGGGCCTTGGGGTCGCCCCAGGCGCGCTGGATGACCAGCTTGCTGTCCGGGCGCAGCTTGGCGATGGGGCCGAGCTTCTGGACATAGCCGAGCAGGCCCGGGAGATTGGGGCACTGATCGTTGTGGAAGCTGACCAGCGCGCCGCGTGGGCCGATGTCGATCCGCGCGATGCCGGCATTGCGGCTGTTCATCTTCACCTCGATCAGCGTCAGCAGGTTCTGCGTCGCATCGGGCAGCGGACCGAAACGGTCGATGAGTTCGGCGGCGAAGGCCTCGATGGCCTGCTTCTCCTCCAACTCGTTGATGCGGCGATAGAGGCCCATGCGCAGGTCGAGATCCGGCACATAGTCCTCGGGGATGAGGATCGGCGCCTCGACATTGATCTGCGGCGACCATTTGTCGCGGACGGGCGCCAGGTGCGCGCCCCCAGCCTTGGCCTCCATGATCGCCTCTTCCAGCATCGACTGGTAGAGTTCGAAGCCGACTTCCTTAATGTGGCCGCTCTGCTCGTCGCCGACGAGATTACCGGCGCCGCGAATGTCGAGATCGTGGGAGGCCAGCTGGAAGCCCGCGCCGAGCGTGTCGAGGTCCGAGAGCACCTTGAGGCGCTTGTCGGCAGTCTCGGTGGTCACGCGGTCGGCAGGTGTGGTCATATAGGCATAAGCGCGCGTCTTGGATCGGCCCACGCGACCGCGCAGCTGATAGAGCTGGGCAAGGCCGAACCGGTCGGCGCGGTGGATGATGATCGTGTTGGCGCTCGGAATGTCGAGGCCGGATTCGACGATCGTGGTCGAGAGCAGCACGTCATATTTGCGCTCGTAGAAGTTCGACATGCGTTCTTCGACTTCGCTCGGACTCATCTGGCCATGAGCGGAGATAGCGCGGATTTCCGGCACCTTCTCGCGCAGGAAATCCTCCATGTCCGGCATGTCGGAGATGCGCGGCACGACGAAATAGGTCTGCCCGCCGCGATAATGCTCGCGCAGCAGCGCCTCGCGCAGCACCACATCATCCCACGGCATGACGTATGTGCGCACGGCAAGCCGATCGACCGGAGGGGTCTGGATGACCGAAAGCTCGCGCAGCCCGCTCATCGCCATCTGCAGCGTGCGCGGGATCGGCGTGGCGGTGAGAGTGAGGACATGCACGTCCGTCTTGAGCTGCTTGAGGCGTTCCTTGTGGACGACGCCGAAGCGCTGTTCCTCATCGACGATGACGAGGCCGAGCCGCTTGAATTCCAGCCCCCTGGCCAGCAGCGCATGGGTGCCGATGACGATGTCGAGTGTGCCGTCGGCAAGGCCTTCCCGGGTGGCCTTCGCTTCACTGGTGCCGACGAGCCGCGAGAGGCGGCCAACCTTCAGCGGGAAGCCGCGGAAGCGCTCCTCGAAATTGAGGTGATGCTGGCGGGCGAGCAAGGTCGTCGGGCAGATCAAGGCGACCTGCGCGCCGCCCATCGCCGCGACGAAGGCCGCACGCAGCGCCACCTCGGTCTTGCCGAAGCCAACATCGCCGCAGACGAGGCGGTCCATTGGTTTGCCAGCCGCCAGATCGTCCAGCACCTCGACGATCGCCCGGTCCTGATCCTCGGTTTCCTGATAGGGGAAGCGATCGATAAAAGCCGGGTATCCGGCGTTTTCCGGTTCATAGGCCGGGGCGGTGCGAAGCGCACGCAGGGCGGCCGTACTCAGCAATTCACCCGCAATCTCGCGGATGCGCTCCTTCATCCGCGCCTTGCGGCGTTGCCAGGCCTCGCCGCCCAGCCGGTCCAGCGCGACGGCGTCCTCGCCCGAGCCATAGCGCGAGAGCACGTCGATATTCTCGACCGGCACGAACAGCTTGTCGCCGCCCGCATAGGTTAGCGCGACGCAATCGTGCGGCTCCTTGCCGACGGGGATCGAGGTCAGACCCTCGTAGCGGCCGATGCCATGATCGATATGGACGACGAGATCGCCCGGCGAGAGCGTTGCCAGTTCGGCCAGGAAGGCGTCGGCGCTCTTGCGCTTCTTCTGGCGGCGAACAAGGCGGTCGCCGAGCATGTCCTGCTCGGTGAGGACTTCCATCGCCTCGGTGGCGAAGCCATGGTCCAGCGGCAGAACGGCCAGCGCGACGGCGCCCTTGGCGGCCTCGCCCTGCGCCTGCTGCCAGCTCTCCACCAGCATCAGCCGCTTGACGCCGTGATCCGCCAGCAGGCCGGAGAGGCGCTCGCGCGCGCCGACCGAATAGCTGGCGATGATGCGCTTCTTGCCCTTGCGCTGGGTCTGCTCGAGATGCTTGGCGACCGCCTCGTAGACATTGGCGTTCTGCGCGCGCTCGGGCGCGAAGTCGCGGGCGCTGTCCACGCCGAAGTCGATGACCGCGGCGCTGTCCGGCTCATGGAAAGCGGACGTGAGGTGGACCGGAACGGCGGCGACCTCGTCGGTCCATTCCTCTTCCGTCAGGTAGAGCCGGTCCGGCGGGAGCGGGCGATAGGCGCCGGGCGAGGCGGTCGCCGCCTGGACGCGATTGGCATGATAATCGCGGATCGCCTCGAAACGGGCCTCTGCCGCCCCGGCGACGCCGCCGTCGCGGACCCAGAGCGTGCCCTCGGGAAGATGCTCTGCGAGCGGAACGAGCCGCTCCTCGAACAGCGGCAGCCAATGCTCCATGCCGGCAAGGCGGCGTCCGTCGCTCACCGCCTGGTAGAGCGGGTCGCCGGTCGCCGTGGCGCCGAACATCTCGCGGTAGCGGCTGCGGAACCGCTTGATGCTTTCCTCGTCGAGCAGAGCTTCGGAGGCCGGGAGCAGCATGAAATGATCGACCGCGCCGGTGGTGCGCTGGTCGGCGGAATCGAAGCGGCGCAGCGTCTCGATCTCGTCGCCGAAGAAGTCGAGGCGCAGCGGGCCGGGCTCACCCGAGGGATAGAGATCGACGATGCCGCCGCGCACGGCATATTCGCCGGCGTCGTGCACGGTGTCGGTGCGGACATAGCCGTTGGACTGAAGCAGCGCGACCAGCCGGTCGATGGCGATGCGCTCGCCGGGCGCCAGGCGCGCGACCATCTGGCGGATGCGAAACGGCGTCAGCGTCTTCTGGGAGACAGCGTTGATCGTGGTCAGGACAAGTTGCGGGCCCTTCGGCTTGGCCTGCAACGCGTGGAGCCCCGCGAGGCGCTCGGAAGCCGCGCGCAGCGAGGGGGAGGCGCGGTCATAGGGCAGGCAGTCCCAGGCGGGGATGCGCACCACGTTCAGTTCCGGCGCGAAATAATGCGCCGTGGTCTCGATCGCATCGACCATCTGCGCATCGGGCGCGATGAAGCAGACGCGGCCCTTCGCGGCGCGCGCGAGGTCCGCGAGCAGCACCGGCGTGAAGCCATGCGGCACACCCGAAAGGGTGAGGGGCGTCTTGGCTTGGAGGATGCGGGTGAGATCGGTCATGGCTTGGGATCAGTCATTCTTTCCGTTCCCCTGAGCTTGTCGAAGGGCCGTCCTTCTTCTTGGTCATCGTTCTGACGGAGGAAGCGCAGCCCTTCGACAAGCTCAGGGTAAACGGGGTTGTTGGGTGGAATTCAGTCGGTCATTTCGCGATGGGCACATAGTCTAGGGCCCGCATGGCCTGCATGAGCACGCCCTCGAAACGCTCCGGACAAGGGAGGGTGCCCATGGCCCAGGCCATGATGTCGACGTCCTGTTCATCGAGCAGTGTCTCGAACAGGTCGGCCTCTTCCTCCGTCCAACTGCGGCCATGCTTGTCGAAGAAACCACCGATCAGAAGGTCGGCCTCCTTCGTGCCGCGATGCCAGGCGCGGAACTTGATGCGGCGCAGGCGGCTTTCCTCGATCATTTCCAGCTTCCCTTTTTCCTGCGGCGCGCAATGACAATTGGCCGGCGAGCACTTTCCGTCCCGCCAGCTCAGGTTTTCCGGAGCTTGTCTCCAGCCGAAGTGCTCCTGCGAAAGCAGGGGCCCAGGGCGTCTGGGTTCTTCGGCGGGGCCCTGGGTTCCCGCTTTCGCAGGAACACGAAAAAGGCGATTTCCGTCGAAGCAGACAGGCTCTAGACCGCACATAGTCATGCGTCCCGACATTCTCAATCCGCTCTTCACCGAAAGCGTCGCCCTCAAGGGCGTGGGCGCAGCCGTGGCCAAGCCGCTGGAACGTCTGGGGCTGACGCGGGCCGTCGACCTGGCGTTCCACCTGCCGGTGAGCTGGATCGAACGGCAGCGGGTGCGCCGGCTGGCCGAGGCGGAAACGGGCCGGATGGTCGGCCTCGTGCTGACCGCACACGATTATCGCGCCTCGGGTTCCGCGCGCGCCCCGTTTCGGGTGCGGGCGGTGGACGAGGCGGGCGACCCGGTCAGCATCGTCTATTTCGGCAAGAACAGCGGTTGGCCGCGCAAGCTCTTTCCGCTCGGTGAGCCGCGATTCGTGTCGGGTCGGCTGGATCGGTTCGGGGATGACCTGCAGATCGTCCATCCCGATCATGTCGTGGAACTGGGTGAGGCCGGTGCGATCGCCGATCGGGAACCGGTTTATGGTCTCTCGGAGGGGATCACCAACGGGCGCATGCGCGAACTGGCGGCGCAGGGCGTCGCGCGCGCACCCGATCTTGCCGAGTGGATCGAGCCGGGCCTCAAGGCGCGCAGAAACTGGCCGGACTGGCATGCGGCGCTGACGGCGGCACATGAGGACCCCGGCGCCTGGCAGGCGCGCGAGCGGCTTGCTTTCGACGAGATCTTCGCGAGCCAGCTCGCACTCATGCTGCTGCGCGCCTCGACACGGCGGCGACGCGGACATCCCATTGCCGGCGACGGCTCTCTACGGGGCAAGCTCAAGCTGCCCTTCGCGCCGACCGGAGCGCAGCAGCGCGTCTTCGGCGAGATCGAGGGCGACATGGCGCAGAGCGTGCCTATGCTGCGGCTGCTGCAGGGGGATGTCGGTTCGGGCAAGACGCTGGTGGCGCTGATGGCGCTACTCAACGCGGTCGAGACCGGGGCGCAGGGCGCATTCCTTGCGCCGACTGAAATCCTCGCCCGCCAGCATTATGCGAGCCTGCAGGAGATGCTGTCCGGCCTGCCGGTCAACATCGCGCTGCTCACCGGGCGTGACAAGGGCAAAGCGCGCGAGGCGACGCTGATGGGCCTGCAGGATGGCAGCATCAACATTCTCGTCGGCACGCATGCCATTTTTCAGGAGGCGGTGAGCTACCGCCATCTGGCGCTGGTGGTGATCGACGAGCAGCATCGCTTCGGCGTCTCGCAGCGGCTGATGCTGACCGCCAAGGCCGAGCGCACGCCGCATCTGCTGGTGATGACCGCGACGCCGATTCCGCGCACGCTCCAGCTCAGCAATCACGGCGACATGGACGTCTCGCGGCTCGACGAGATGCCGCCGGGCCGCCAGCCGATCGATACGCGGGTCATCTCGGACGCGCGCATGGACGAGGTGATCGAGGGGCTGGGACGACACATCGCGGCCGGGCGCCAGGCCTATTGGGTTTGCCCGCTGGTCGAGCAGGGCGAGGCCGAGGATGAGGCGGCGGCGGAAGCGCGCGCGGCGATCCTGCGCGCGCGGTACGGCGCGGACATGGTCGGCGTCGTCCATGGCCGCATGCCGGGGCCGGAGAAGGACGCGGTCATGGAAGCCTTCGCCAGCGGAAGACTGAAGCTGCTGGTCGCGACGACGGTGATCGAGGTGGGCGTGAACGTACCCAATGCGACGCTGATGGTCGTCGAAGCGGCCGAGCGCTTCGGTCTTGCCCAGCTCCATCAGCTTCGCGGCCGGGTCGGGCGCGGCGACCAGCGCAGCTTCTGCATGCTGCTGCACGGCCAGAATCTGAGCGAGACGGCGCGTTCGCGCCTTGCCCTGATGCGCGAGACCAATGACGGGTTCCGCATCGCCGAGGAGGATCTGCGCCTGCGCGGCGCGGGCGAAATCCTCGGCACGCGCCAGTCAGGCGAGCAGCGCTTCCGGCTGGCGACGCCCGAGCAGATTCAGGAACTGCTGGGCGCGGCGCACGACGATGCGCGGCTATTGATGGATCGGGACGGCGGGCTGGATTCCGAGCGCGGACAGGCGGCGCGTACCTGCCTCTATCTGTTCGAGCGGGATGGCGCGATCAGCCTGCTGTCGAGCGGTTAGGCGCGATCAGTCGCGCTTGGTGCTTTCGCGCAACTCGGCGAGGCAATCGAGATAGGTGCGCGCGTCGATGGGCAGGAGGAACTGGCCGCCGACACAGCCGCGCAGGCTCCACATCACCCGGCCGTGGGCGATGCCGACGATCGGCAGGCGCAGGCTTATCGATTCGCCGCGTTCGAAGCGCTCGTGCCCGCAGCGCGCGTGGAAGCCCCGGGCCGAGATGTCGACCAGCTTGATGTCGCGGCGCACGTTGCCCGGACGGATGATGACGGTATCGAAATCAACGAGATCGCGCGACGTCTGCCGCCGCTGCGCGTGGCTGGTAAGCTCGTACCGTCTTGCTGTCTCGGCCATGCTGGCGAACCCTAAAAGATTGAACTGGCACAGAATAATGCCAACAACATTTACAAATCCTTGCCGTGACCTTCGTCCGTCGCGGGGGCCCGTAGTGCGCTCTTGAGCTGCGCGAGCATGCGGACATAAAGGTCCAGTTCGATCGCCTCTTCGAATTCCATGCCGAGCCGCGTGCCAAGCGACCAGATGACCATGCCGCGCAGGGCGCCGATTTCCGGTACGTCCACGGTCAATAGTCCGCCGATGGGCACGCTTCGGTCGCTGCGCACCATGCAGCCATGGGGCGAGATGTTGACGATGAGGGCAGGCGAGGGCGGTAGCGTCGGGCTCCAGATCAACGACTGGCAATCGACTGCCTCGCGCGGTGTTCGGCGCGCTTCGTGCGTGGAATATGCTAACGACATGGCTCGGCCCCCCGATGTGACGTGCCGAGTGTCCCCCGTTTCCATGAACCGGAGGTCAAGCCGAACAGTTAACGCCGGAGGAAGGCTGCCTCGCCCATCCTCGACGAGGGATGGGCGAGGCCGTGGCTTAGCGCGTCAGCAGCGCGTGCCGCTTCTTTCCGAGACTGAGCTTGATCGGCGTGTCGCCGACGGTCACTTCATGCTTCTCGTCACGCACCGGCTCGTCGTCGATCCGCACGGCGCCCTCGGCGATCTTGCGGCGCGCTTCGCCATTAGAGGTGGCAAGACCGGCCTGGGTCAGCGCGGCGACGATGCCGATGCTGCCGGTCGAGACTGACACGGTCGGCAGGTCGGCCGAAGCCGCCGCGCCTTCCTCGAAGGTCTTGCGAGCGGTTTCGGCCGCAGCATCCGCCGCCTCGCGACCACGGCAAAGCGCCGTCGCCTCGTTCGCGAGGATCTTCTTGGCCTCGTTGATCTCCGAGCCTTGCAGCGCTTCCAGCCGCGCGATCTCGTCCAGCGGCAGATCGGTAAACAGGCGCATGAACTTGCCGACGTCGCGGTCGTCCGTGTTGCGCCAGAACTGCCAGTAATCGAAGTGCGAGAGCATATCCTCGTTGAGCCAGATCGCGCCGGAGACCGACTTGCCCATCTTTGAGCCGTCCGACTTAGTAATGAGCGGCGTGGTCACGCCGTAGACCTCGGTCCCGTCGATGCGGCGATTGAGCTCGACGCCGTTGACGATGTTGCCCCACTGGTCCGATCCGCCCATCTGTAGGCGGCAGCCGTGTCGGCGGGCCAGTTCCATGAAGTCATAGGCCTGCAGGATCATATAGTTGAATTCGAGGAACGTGAGAGGCTGTTCGCGCTCCAGCCGCAGCTTGACCGAATCGAAGGTCAGCATGCGGTTGATCGTGAAATGCGGACCGACATCGCGCAGCAACTCGATGTAGCCGAGCTTGCTCAGCCAATCGTCATTATTGACCATGATTGCATCGGCTGGCCCGTCGCCGAAGGTCAGGAAGCGTTCGAAGGCGGTGCGGATCGAGGCGATATTTGCATTGATGCCCTCGCTGGTGAGCAGCTTGCGCACTTCGTCCTTGCCGGAGGGATCGCCGACCTTGGTCGTACCGCCGCCCATCACCACGATTGGCTTGTGCCCGCTCTGCTGCAGGCGGCGCAGCAGCATGATCGAGACGAGATTGCCGACGTGGAGCGACGAGGCCGTCGCATCGAAGCCGATATAACCGGGCACGACCTGCGACGAGGCGAGCGCATCGAGAGCGCTTGCGTCGGTGATCTGGTGTATATAGCCCCGCTCGTTCAGCAGGTTCAGCAGGTCGGACTTGTACTGGGTCATGATCGTCTCTTGGGAAAAGCGGGGCGCGCTTAGCATGGCAGACCGCCGATGAGTAGAGTTTTGGCCACCTGCGTGCTGCAATGCCATCCCGGGACGCCGTGCGCGTCGTTGGCGGCCGTCGGCGCGCAGATCAGCCAGGCGGAAGACATGAGCTGGGAAGTGGAGTTCGCCGCGGTCGGTCGGATCGACGAGATCGTCGTGCCCGAGGAGGCCCCGCGCGTCCACACCGACGAGCTCTGGCGCACCACCTGCTTCGAGCTGTTCATCGCTCAGGCCGGGGACAGCTATGCCGAACTCAACCTCTCGCCCTCGGGCGCGTTCGCGGCCTATCATTTCGACCATTACCGCACCGGCATGAGCCCCGTGCCGCTGCCCGCGCCGGACATGGACTTCGTGCGCAGTTCCGAGCGGCTGACGCTGACGGCGCGCTTCCCGGAGGACAGCCTGCCCTGGGATTATAGTGGTCGCATCGGCATCTCCGCCGTGATCGAGGACAAGACCGGGCGGATCAGCTACTGGGCGCTCGCCCATCCGCAGGGCAAGGCGGACTTCCATCATCATGATTGCTTCGCGCTGTCGCTTCCGCCACTGAGCGGGGCATGAGCTTTCAGACCGGCCTCGACCGCCTCATCGCCGATCCCGATTTGCGCAAGCCCCTGGAGGGCCGCCGCGTCGGCTATCTCGCGCACCCGGCCTCGGTGACCGAGCGGCTGGTCCACGGCCTCGACGCGCTGATCGCCAGGGGCATCAACGTCTCGGCCGTCTATGGCCCGCAGCATGGCGTGCGCGGCGACCTGCAGGACAATATGATGGAGTCGCCGGACTTCATCGATCCGATCTACGGCATGCCCGTATTCAGCCTCTATGGCGAGGTGCGTCGCCCGACGGGTCAGATGATGACCGCGTCGGACGTGATCCTCGTGGACCTGCAGGATCTGGGCTGCCGCATCTACACGTTCGTGACGACCTTGCTCTACGTGCTGGAAGCCGCCGCCGCGCACGGCAAGAGCGTCTGGGTGCTCGATCGGCCCAACCCCGCCGGTCGCCCGATCGAAGGGCTGACGTTGCGCGCGGGCTGGGAGAGCTTCGTCGGCGCGGGGCCCATCCCGATGCGCCACGGCCTCACCATGGGCGAGCTCGGCCACTGGTTCATCGATCACTTCCAGCTCGATGTCGATTATCGCGTCATCACCATGGAGGGTTATGATCCCGCCGCTGGCCCCGGCTTCGGCTGGCCGAGCGAGCGCGTCTGGGTCAATCCCAGCCCCAATGCCGCCAATCTCAACATGGCGCGCTGCTATGCCGGCACGGTGATGGTCGAGGGTGCGACCTTGTCCGAAGGACGGGGCACGACCCGGCCGCTCGAGCTGTTCGGCGCGCCGAACATCGATGCGCGTGCTGTCATCGCGGAGATGCGCCGCCTCGCACCGCAGTGGCTGGAAGGCTGCCTGCTGCGTGACTGCTGGTTCGAGCCGACCTTCCACAAGCATGTGAAGTCGCTCTGCTCGGGCATCCACATCCATGCCGAAGGGCCGCATTACGATCATGCCGCGTTCAAGCCATGGCGGCTGCAGGCGCTGGCCTTCAAGGCGATCCGCGCGCGCTATCCGGATTATCCGATCTGGCGCGGTAAGGATTTCAAATATGAATATACCGACGACGTTCTCGCCATCGATGTCATCAATGGCTCGCCGCTGCTGCGCGAATGGGTCGACGCTGCTGGTGCTGCGCCGGGCGATCTCGACGCGCTGACCGTGCCGGACGAAGCGGCCTGGGCAGACGAGCGCCGGGCGCACCTGATCTATTGAGGGGCCACGCGCTCCGAACCGCTAGCGCCCCCGCGCGCCAGAGGGACGAAGGAACCCGTCCATGACCCGTCCTTCCCCGATCATCCCGCTGCTCGCCATCATCGGCGCCATGGCCTGCTTTCAGGTCGGTGCGGCGGCCGCCAAGCAGCTTTACCCCGCCATCGGGCCGATCGGCACGGCAACGCTGCGCCTGCTCCTGGGCGGCGCGATCCTGCTCGTGCTGGTGCGCCCGTGGCGGAGCTGGCCGGCCAGGCCGCCGCTGCTCGCCTTGCTGGGCCTCGGCGCCTCGATGGCTGCGACCCTGATGTTCTTCTATCTCGCCATCGAGCATCTGCCGCTCGGCGTGGCGCTTTCCATTCAGATCATGGGCCCGCTGGTACTGGCGGCCTTCTCGTCGAGCCGGCGCAGCGACTATCTCTGGGTGGCGTTGGCAGCGCTCGGCATCTGGTGCCTGGTGGACGTGGGGGCAGGGGGTAGGCCGATCGTCCCGCTCGGCGTGCTCTATGCCGTGATCGCGGCTTTCGGCTGGGCGGGCTACATCCTGTTCGGGCGCGCGGCGGGCACGGCCTTCGGCCATGGCACGGCGGCGGTCTCGGTCACGGTCGCGGCGTTGATGGTCCTCCCTATCGGCCTTGCGAAGACGGGCACAGCGCTGTTCGCGCCCCAACTGCTCCCCTGGGCGCTGCTTGTTGCGCTCCTGTCTGCGGCGATACCATTTTCGCTCGAACTCTATGCCATGCCCAAGCTGCCGGCGCGCACCTTCGCCGTGCTGATGAGTCTGGAGCCGGCCTTTGCGGTCCTGTCAGGTTTCTTCTTCCTCGGCGAGCGATTGAGCCCCGTGCAGATCGCGGGCGTGCTGCTGGTCATCGGGGCGAGCGCCGGGACGGTCTGGTGGGGGCGGTCCGAAGAGATGGGCGAGGGGCCGGTTACGTAATCGGACCATCCTCCCGGCCGGAAAGCGCCTGCGGCCGGTGCAGCAGTGAGACCAGCACGAAGCTGATGATCATCAGCAGATACCAGGCACCGAGCTTGCCGATCGAGACCATTTGCCAGCCGTCCTTCTGGTCCGGATAGGTCCAGGCGCGTGCGAACGTGCCGATATTCTCGGCGAACCAGATGAACAGCGCGACCAGCAGCCAGCCGATCAGCAGCGGCATCGGGCGGTGCACGCGGAAGGGCCTGAACCAGACGAAGGTGCGCCAGAACAGGGCGATGGTGATCGCGAACAGCGCGATGCGGATGTCCGGCAGCCAGTGATGCGCGAAGAAGTTTACGTAGATCGCGACGGCCAGCAGCACGGTCGTCCAGCGCGGCGGATAATGGGTGAAGCGAAAGTCGAAGATGCGCCAGACGCGCGCGATGTAGCTGCCGACGGCGGCATACATGAAGCCGGAAAACAGCGGCACCGCTCCGATATGCAACACGCCCTCTTCGGGATATTGCCATGAGCCGACGCTGGTCTTGAACAGCTCCATGATCGTGCCGACGACATGGAAGATCGCGATCACCTTGGCCTCGCGCCAGCTTTCCAGCCGAAAGAGCAGCATGCCCGCCTGGATGGCGAGCGCGCCCAGCGTCAGGAAATCATAGCGGGCGAGGGTCGCACCCTTCGGATAGAAGAAATGGGTGCCGAGCAGCAGGGCGAGCATGAGCCCGCCGAACAGGCAGGCCCAGCCTTGCTTGAAGCCGAAGAGCAGGAATTCGTAGAGCCAGGCGGCAGGGCCACGTTCGGGCTGGGCGGCCTCGAGGCGGGCACGGATGCGCGCGAAGCGGGTCGCGCCGGCCCTTGGCTTCAGATCCTCCGCGACACCTCTCCCACGACGTCAGGGAGGAGAGCTAGCGGCGCCGGCGGAAGGGAGCAAGGGCGGCCTCTCGCGAGAACGCCCTTTGTCCGTCAGCTATCGTCAGTTCTGGGTCTGGCGAACGGCGGTGCGGGCCTTCAGCAGATCCCACATGCCGCGATGCTGGCCGAGAAGCTGCGTCGCGCCGAACTGGACCGCGCGCGTGAGTCGCTCGGGCTCGGGCAGATCGGCGAGCAGCGCCAGCGTTTCGGAACGACTCGGCATGCCGCTGGACGGCGGTTCGATGCCGAGGCGGATGGCGCCCGCGTCCAGCACGGCGCGGATCGCCTGCCATTCGAGGACGAGCGTCAGTGCGGTGCCGAGCGCGGTGCCGCGCCGGTCCGACTGGGCCAGCATCTCGATCGCGTGGCGCTGTTGCGCAACGATGGTGCTCGTCTCGCTATGGCCGATGGTGCTCGGCAGCGGGCCGACGGCGACGCTGAGCCGGTTGAGATACTGGCGCTCGGCCGCGAAGGCGTCGATCGCCTTGAGCAGCCAGCCGCGCGCCACGACTTCCACGGTGCGGGCGGCGGCATGATCGATCAGGCCGGGTGTCTGGCCGTGCAGCAGCGTCACAAGGTGAACGAAATCGGCGAAATCGACGAGATCGCGCACGAAGGCGTGCCGGTCGCCGTTGATGGCGGGCGCGCAATAGCTGTGCGAGGCAGAGCCATCCTGGTCGACGATGGCCACAAGCAGGGCAGCCAGGCTGGGGTTGGTCGACGTTCTGGGCAACTGTTCCATTACAAACCTCATCGCGCCGCCCGTTGCCGGTCGACGTCGTCCCCGCACAAAGAACTACGGCTTGGGAGGTTAAGAAGCCCTTGACGGGAACCCGCGCAGGGGGACTATTTTTCCTCTCAAAGCTGCTCAAAAATGGCACAGTTCTGCGGTTTTCCACAGGTCGGGCCACGTCCTTCCCGTCTGCCGCTGAAACCGCACGGATCACCGCGTGTATGCTTCGTCAGAGACTGGAGGACGCGTCCGACGAACCTCTCTCCGGTGTGATGAGCGAGGCGGCCTCCTGCTTCATGGCCTTCACGTCGCTCTCGGCGCAGCCGTCGCTGCTCTCGCCCAGTCCGCGGCTGGTCATGCCCTGGCTCATGCCGTGCAGCATGCCGACATAGGCCATCTTCTTGCCGGACCATCCGCCGGCACGCAGCGCCTGCATGAAGGGCAGGAAACTGTCCTTGCGCCAGTCGAGGCCGCATCGCTCCATCTGGGCGGATAGCTCGCCGCGGCGGATGACCTGCACCTCCACGACGCGCGATATGATCGGCTGCGCCTGTTCTTCGGGTGTTTCGGGCGGAACGGGGGAGCCGTCCTCCAGGCGCGCCATCGTCAGGGCGGCGCGGGCGAGCTGCGTCAGGTCTTCGACCAGCTGCTGGCTCGGGGCATGCGACTGCGCGTGCGCCGCCGGCGAACCGCCCACAAGGGCGACGGCCAGCAGCGTCACGACGCTCTTCTTATTGATCGAGGAAGCTCCGCATCTTGCGGCTGCGGCTCGGGTGCTTGAGCTTGCGCAGCGCCTTCGCCTCGATCTGGCGGATGCGCTCGCGCGTCACCGAGAACTGCTGGCCGACTTCCTCGAGCGTGTGATCGGTGTTCATGCCGATGCCGAAGCGCATGCGCAGCACGCGTTCCTCGCGCGGGGTCAGGCTGGCCAGAACGCGCGTGACCGTCTCCTTGAGATTGGCCTGGATGGCCGCATCGACGGGGATGATCGCGTTCTTGTCCTCGATGAAATCGCCCAGATGGCTGTCTTCCTCGTCGCCGATCGGCGTTTCGAGTGAGATCGGCTCCTTGGCGATCTTCATCACCTTGCGCACCTTTTCCAGCGGCATGGAAAGCCGCTCGGCCATTTCCTCCGGCGTGGGCTCGCGGCCCTGCTCGTGGAGGAACTGGCGGCTGGTGCGCACCAGCTTGTTGATCGTCTCGATCATGTGGACCGGGATGCGGATCGTGCGGGCCTGATCTGCGATCGAGCGCGTGATCGCCTGACGAATCCACCAGGTCGCATAGGTCGAGAACTTGTAGCCGCGGCGATACTCGAACTTGTCGACCGCCTTCATGAGGCCGATATTGCCCTCCTGGATAAGGTCCAGGAACTGCAGGCCGCGGTTGGTGTACTTCTTGGCGATCGAGATCACGAGGCGGAGATTGGCTTCCACCATCTCCTTCTTCGCGATGCGCGCCTCGCGCTCGCCCTTCTGCACCATGTTCACGATGCGGCGGAACTCGGGCAGCGACGTCCCGGTCGCCTGGGCGATCTCGGCCACCTCGGCGCGGATGCGCTCGACGGCGTCAGCCTCGGCGTCCGCGAAGGCGGCCCACTTCTTGTCGATCTTGCCGACCTTCTCGACCCAGCCGTCGTCCAGCTCATGGCCGACATAATTGTCGAGGAAGTCCTTGCGGTTGACCTTGTGACGCTCGGCGAGGCGCAGCATCTGGCCGCCCAGCGTCGTCAGGCGACGGTTGAAGGCATAGAGCTGGTCGACGAGATATTCGATCTTCTGCTGGTGGAACTGGACGCTCTCCACTTCCGCAGTCAGATCCTCGCGCAGCTTCTGGTAGCTGGCCTCGTCCTTGGCGGGAAGTTCCACGCCATTGCCAAGCGCGACAAGGCGCGCCTGCTGGATCTTGCCGAACTTGCCGTAGAGTTCCGTGATGTTGGCGAACTTCTCGAGCGCGGCGGGCTTGAGCAGCTCTTCCATCGCTGCGAGGGAGAGGGTGTTGTCTTCCTCGTCCTCTTCTTCCGGGCGCGGCGTGCGGCGCTCGACCATCGAGTCCTCGTCGTCGTCCGACTCCGGCTCGTCCTTCACCTCATCCTCGTCCTTGAACGAGGGGCCGGCGGTCTTTTCGCTGATTTCGCCGTCATCGTCACCTTCGCCGTCTTCCGAGAGCGATTCGGGCGCGGGGTCCTTGGAGAGCATGGCGTCGAGATCGAGGATCTCGCGCAGCTGCATCTCGCCGTTGTTGAGGGCATTCGACCATTCGATGATCGCGTTGAACGTGGTCGGGCTTTCGCACAGACCCAGGATCATCGTGTCGCGGCCGGCCTCGATGCGCTTGGCGATGGCGATCTCGCCCTCGCGGCTGAGCAGCTCGACGGCGCCCATCTCGCGCAGGTACATGCGGACGGGATCGTCGGTGCGATCGACCGTCTCCTTCTTCTTCTCGCCGACATTGCCCGAGCCGTCGTCTTCCTCGCTGCCGCCGTCGATCGAATCGGCCTCGTCGTTGTTGTTGTCGTCCGGCTCCTCGCCGGCCTCGTCGTTCTCGACGATGTTCACGCCCATATCATTGAGCGCCGCCATCACATCCTCGATCTGGTCGGTGGACATCTGGTCCTGCGGCAGAGCGTTATTCAGCTCGTCCACGGTGATGTAGCCGCGCTTCTTGGCGCGGGCGATCAGCTTCTTGACCGATGCCTCGTTGAGATCGAGCAGGGGCGCATCGCCGCCTTCGTCGCTGCCGTCATTGCCACCAGCGCTACCGTTGATTTTCGTCGCCATGCGTCGCCTTACTCCGGGCCGATGCGTCCCGCGCGCCGGCCAAATGATCAATCTTCCAGGGGTTGAGCCAGTTCCTGAGCTCGTAACAGAAGCTCGGCCTGAAGCTTTATCAAGGACTGCTGCCGGGCATAGCCGGCTTCATCCATGGTGTCCGCCATCGCCCTCGTGACTGCCGCCAGCTCCGCTTCGATGCGAGGCATCGCCACGATCACCGCTATTGCCTCGGCCAGATCGCGCTGAGCGCGTCGTCTATCGGCTTCGGTTCCGGCAATCGTGAAGTGCAACGCATCGGCTCGGAGCAACCCCTTCGCCATATTATACAAGTCACGCTCGCCCAATATGGTAAGGAGGTCCTCGGTTTCAACCGTTTCTTCGCGATCACTCGCCGCAAGGATCGCATCAAGCAACGCGCCGAATCGCTCGTCCACCGGCGTGAGGCTCGCCAGCGCTTCGCGATGGACGATGATCTCGCTCGGAAAGCGCAGCAATCCGGCCAGAACGGCCTGCAGCAGCAGCGTATCGCCACCGCCCTTGCGGATCGCCAGCGCCTCGGCCGTTGGCGGAGGCGGCGGGGGCGCCCAGCGACCTCCCCGCTGAAAGCCGGCGCCGCCGGCCCGCCGTGGCTGAGGCACGAAGGCGCCGCGCTCGGGCGCTGCGAACCGGGCGCTGAACTTTTCCTTGAAATACTGGCTGTAGTGATAGCGGATCTCGCCGTCCGCGATGGTCTTGCACAGCTCGTTGAGGCGCTGCTTGAAGCCCGCCCGCTGCTCCGGCGTATCGAGCGGAAACGCGGCTTCCTCGCTGCGCCAGATGAGTTCCACGAGCGGGATGGCGCCCTGCAGCACCTCTTCAAAGGCCTTGACGCCCGAGGCGCGGATGAGGTCGTCCGGATCCTGCCCGGCCGGGAGCGTCGCGAAAGCGAGACTGTGGCCCGGCTTGAGCAACGGCAAGGCGCGATGGGCGGCGCGCAGGGCGGCCCGTTGGCCCGCGCTGTCACCGTCGAAGCAGAGCAAGGGCGTCTCGACCATCGTCCACAGCCGCTCGATCTGCGCCTCGGTAAGCGCGGTGCCGAGTGGTGCCACGGCCTCGGCAATGCCGGCCTGGGCGATCATGATCGCGTCCATATAGCCTTCGACCACGACGATCCGATTGGACTTGCGCGCAGCCGGCGCGGCCTTGTCCAGATTGTAGAGCGTGCGCCCCTTGTCGAAGAGCGGCGTCTCGGGCGAGTTCAGATATTTGGGTTCGCCCTGGCCGAGGATGCGCCCGCCAAAGGCGATCACGCGCCCGCGCTGGTCACGGATCGGGATCATCAGCCGGCCGCGGAAACGATCATAGCTGTCGCGGCTCTTCTTGCCCGGCTCGTCCTCCGGCTGGATCAGCATGCCGGTCTCGATAAGCATTGGCTCGGGGAACGTCTTGAGCGCGTCCTTGAGTTTGCCCCGGCTGTCCGGCGCGAAGCCCAGGCCGAAGGCGCGGCGCGTCTGGTCGGCGATGCCGCGCTTCTGGAGATAGGCGCGCGCTTCGCTCCCCTCGATCCCGTCGAGTTGGGTGACGAACCAGTCCTGCGCGGCATTGGTCACGTCATGGAGCGACTGAGCCTTCTCGGCGCGCTGGGCCGCCCGAGGATCGGGTGCCGGCACGTCCATGCCCGCCGTCGCCGCCAGTTCCTTGATGGCGTCGAGGAAGGGCAGGCCGCGCTGGTCGGTCATCCAGCGAATGGCATCGCCATGGGCGCCACAGCCGAAACAGTGGTAGAATCCCTTGTCATCATTGACGTAAAAGCTGGGCGTCTTTTCCTGATGGAACGGGCAGCAGCCCTTATATTCGCGGCCAGCCTTGGTGATCTTGATCGTCTTGCCGACGAGCGTCGAAAGCGTCGTGCGCGCGCGCAGTTCGTCCAGCCATTGCGGGGTGAGGGTCATCGGGCCGACCCCGGAAGTGCAGTTGCACTTGCAATGAAATCAGCCTGGAATCGGGAAGGCGTGGCGGCACGAACCATGAACCGTCACGTCTAGCAGTCCCCGGGCGCGAGCGGAAGGCGTCGCGCCGGGTAAAGCTGTGGATCAAACCGCTTCGAACCGGATCGCGAGGGTCTTGCGGGGGCGCCGCATCGCCGCGCCCGCCAGCGCAAAGCCGCCGATCATCATCGCCCAGCTTGCGGGTTCGGGCACCGCGCCGCCGGCGGCCGCTATGGTCAGGGTGAAGTTGCCGCGGGTCGAGAGCCCCTCGAGCAGGTAGGTGCCGGCAAGGAAGGTCGGCGCACTTTCCGCGCCGCTGTAATATTGGTTTCCGTCGGTCGCATCGAACAGCCAGAAGAACGGGTCGCCGTCATCCGCGATGAGCAGGCCCCCGCCGAAATCCTTGTTGAAGAAGACCAGCGCGCCCTTGCCATTCGACGACTCAGCAAAGCCGGGCACGCCAGTGATCGCGAAATTGTTACCGTCGACCACCCAGGTCGGGTCCACGGCGGGCGACTCGGGCAGGATGAACTGCGCGCTGTAGTCGCCGCTGATCGTGAACGTGAGGTCGACCGCATTGGCGGGGGCGGCAGAGAGGGCCAGCGCGGCGAGCGCGCCGGAGAGGACAGTGGTTTTCATGAATTTTCTCCCACTGGCGAGCTTGCTAAGCAGCCAATGGGGAATGGTTAACCAGCCTGTATGACAGTTGCGCGACGGCGCGTGCGTGCCCTCAGCCCGCCAGCGCCGCCTTTACCAGGCCGCTCGCCTTGCTCATGTCCAGCACGGTGCCGTGCCGCTCCTTGAGCGTCGCCATGACCTTGCCCATGTCCTTGACCGAGCTTGCGCCGAGCTCCGCCTTGATGGCCTCGATTGCGGCGCTGGTCTCGGCCTCGCTCATCTGCTGCGGTAGGAAGCTCTCGATCACGTCGACCTCGGCCTGCTCCACGGCGGCGAGTTCCGGGCGGCCGCCCGACTCGAACATGGAGATCGACTCGCGCCGCTGCTTCACCATCTTCTGCAAAACGTCGACGACGATCGTGTCATCGTCGGGCACCTGGCTGGCGGTGCGCAGCTCGATATCGCGGTCCTTGAGCTTGGCGAGAATCAGGCGAACCGCCGCAAGCCGGCCTTTGTCGCCGCCTTTCATCGCCTCGATCTGGGCAGCCTTAATGCCATCGCGAATCATCACGCCGTCTCCGTGTCACCATGCGGGAAAGGAACGGATATAGGCCCTATCCGGAATTTTTAATAGATTGACCGTGCAGATGCGAAACCCTAGTCACCCGGCCGTTTAGCCTGCGCAACGACGCCGGCCCCAAAGCGAAAAGCGAAGGAACAGACTGCCATGGCGAACGCCAAATACCCGACTGTGCCCAATGGAGCGACGGGGGTATTGGTTCTGGCCGATGGGACGGTGATCTTCGGTCGCGGCTTCGGCGCGATCGGCGCGGAAGTGGGCGAGCTCTGCTTCCACACGGCGATGACGGGCTATCAGGAGATCATGACCGATCCCAGCTTCGCCGGGCAGATCATCACGTTCACCTTCCCTCATATCGGCAATGTCGGAACCAATCCTGACGACCTGGAGTGCGAGACACCGTGGGCGCTCGGTTGCGTCGTCCGCGAGGACGTCACGGCGCCTTCCAGCTTCCGCAATGTCGAGCCGTTCGACCAGTGGTTGAAGGAGCAGGGGCGGATCGGCCTCGCCGGCGTCGACACCCGTGCGCTGACTCGCCGCATCCGCGAGGCGGGTGCCCCCAATGCGGTGATCGCGCACGATCCCGAGGGCAAGTTCGATCTCAAGGCGCTGCACGAGCGGGCGCTAGCCTGGCCGGGTCTGGAGGGCATGGACCTCGCCATCGAGGTGACTGGAGAGCAGCGCGACTGGTCCGGCGGCCCGTGGACGCTCGGCTCCGGCTATGAGGCGGACGGGGAGGGTGAGAAGCCCCACGTCGTCGCCATCGACTATGGCGCCAAGCACAATATCTTCCGTAATCTGGTGAAGGCGGGCGCGCGCGTGACGGTGCTGCCGGCGACAGCAACGTTCGAGCAGATCGAGGCGCTGAAGCCCGCCGGGGTGTTCCTCTCCAATGGTCCGGGCGATCCCGCCGCGACGGCGGAATATGCCGTCCCTGTCATCCGGAAGCTGCTGGACACGAACATGCCGATCTTCGGCATCTGCCTCGGCCACCAGCTTCTCGGCCTTGCCGCCGGCGGCAAGACCAAGAAGATGCATCAGGGCCATCGTGGTGCCAATCATCCGGTCAAGCGGCTGGAGGATGGCGTGGTAGAGATCACCTCCATGAACCACGGTTTCGCGGTGGACGCAGCGACGTTGCCGGACAATGTGGTTGAGACGCACGTGAGCCTGTTCGATGGCTCGAATTGCGGTATCGCCTTCACCGACAAGCCGGTCTTTGCTGTGCAGTATCACCCGGAGGCCTCGCCCGGCCCACAGGACAGCTTCTATCTGTTCAGGCGGTTCGTTGAAGGCCTGGCCGGATGAGCGTAAAGCTCCCGCAGATCGATCCCGCCCGGCTCGAAGCGGAATGGGAGGCAGACAAGGACGTGCTCGCCAATCTCGCCGCCAATGGGGACAAGGCGCACATCCGCCGCCCGGTGGATGTGAGCTTTCGCGGCGATGACGCGCGTTTCGAGCAGGTGCTGCTGATTGCCAGCCAGTTCGGCTTCGTCGAGCTCGACCGCGAGGTGGACGAGGAGGGAGACCATTTCCTCTTTCTGGAATGCGAGCAGGCGGTCGACGAGGCGTCGATCCGCGCTCTCACGCTCAAGTGCCTCCAGATCGAGCAGCTTTGCGACGTCGAATATGACGGCTGGGGCTGCGCGGCGGAAACGGGATCCGTGCATTGATCGGCGGCCGCCACATTCTTTCCATGGTTGCGATGGGCATGGCGCTCGCGCTTCCCGCGCGGGCGGCCGACGCCCCGTGGGTCGTGACGGGGGGCAGTCCCACGTCCGCTGCGATCAAGCGGACGATTGAGAATGTGACGGTCGACTACCGGCTGATCCCCGGTGAATATGACAGGCTCAGCATCACGGTCGCCAGCCGGTGTGGCGACGGACCCTGGACGATGTCCTATGAGCTCGCGCCCGAAAGCTTCAGCGACGTGCGCGAGACGATGGGGCAGATGTTCAACAATGCCGTGATGAACTGCACCCTGTCCGAGGGACTGGAGGCCCGCTTCATAGACGGGCTCGATGCGGCCTATGACAAGATGCGGCCCACGCTGCCGCCCCATGTTGGGACGGTCGGCACCTGGTCGCTGGAGGACAAGGGCAGCCATCCGGGCGACGACAGCCAACGCACCGTCCAGATGAGCAAGGCACTCGCCAACGTGTCGATGATCTATCGGCCGGGCAATTACGACGGCGCCAGCATCACCATCGAGTTCAAGCCGTGCAACGGCATGAGCCTCAACAGCGGCTTCGACTTCGGCAATCCGCCCGAGGACCATCTCAAGGTGGTCAGCGAGCAGGTAACCGAGGCCTACGCGGATTTTGCCAAGGACTGCAAGTCGTCGCCGGAGCCGCAATCCCTGCTGATGCAGGACTTTCCCAAGGCGCTCGCCACCATCGAGCAATGGCTGAAAGACAAGCCCTTTGTCTATCCGGCCGCCCCCACCGAGAACGAACAAGGCCAATAATGCCCAAAAGAACCGACATCTCCTCGATCCTCATCGTCGGCGCTGGCCCGATCATCATCGGCCAGGCGTGCGAGTTCGACTATTCGGGCACGCAGGCCTGCAAGGCGCTCAAGGAGGAGGGCTACCGGATCATCCTGGTCAACTCCAATCCGGCCACGATCATGACCGATCCGGAGATGGCGGACGCGACCTATATCGAGCCGATCACGCCGGAGATCGTCGCCAAGATCATCGAGAAGGAACGCCCAGACGCGATCCTGCCCACCATGGGCGGCCAGACCGCGCTCAACACCGCGCTGGCGCTGTTCAACGACGGTACGCTGGAAAAGTACGGCGTCCAGATGATCGGCGCTGACGCTGAGGCGATCGATAAGGCGGAGGACCGGATCAAGTTCCGCGACGCGATGGACAAGATCGGTCTGGAGTCGGCGCGCTCGCGCATTGCCCATACGATGGAAGAGGCGCTGGAAGCCCTAGAGTTTACCGGCCTCCCGTCGATCATCCGGCCCAGCTTCACCATGGGCGGGACCGGCGGCGGCATCGCCTATAACCGCGACGAGTTCATGAACATCGTGCGCGGCGGCCTGGATGCGTCGCCCACCACCGAAGTGCTGATCGAGGAATCGCTGCTCGGCTGGAAGGAATATGAGATGGAAGTCGTCCGCGATCGTGCGGACAATTGCATCATCATCTGCTCGATCGAGAATGTGGACCCAATGGGCATCCACACCGGTGACTCGATCACCGTCGCGCCGGCGCTGACGCTGACCGACAAGGAATATCAGATCATGCGCAACGCCAGCATCGCGGTGCTGCGCGAGATCGGCGTGGAGACGGGCGGATCGAACGTCCAGTTCGCGGTCAATCCCAGGGATGGCCGCCTGATCGTGATCGAGATGAACCCGCGCGTGTCTCGCTCCTCGGCGCTGGCCTCCAAGGCGACGGGCTTCCCGATCGCCAAGGTCGCCGCCAAGCTGGCCGTCGGCTACACGCTGGACGAGATCACCAACGACATTACCGGCGTCACGCCCGCGAGCTTCGAGCCGACCATCGACTATGTCGTGACCAAGATCCCGCGCTTCGCCTTCGAGAAGTTCAAGGGCGCCGAGCCGCTGCTGGGCACCGCGATGAAGTCGGTCGGCGAGGTGATGGCGATCGGCCGCAACATCCACGAATCCATGCAGAAGGCGCTGCGGGGCCTGGAAACCGGTCTGTCCGGCTTCAACCAGGTCGATCATCTGGTCGGTGCCAGCAAGGACGAGATCATCGCCGCGCTCGGCCAGCCGACGCCCGACCGCCTGCTGATCGCCGCGCAGGCGCTGCGCGAGGGGCTGACCGTCGCCGAGATCAACGCGGTCGCGAAGTTTGACCCCTGGTTCCTCGAGCGACTCGCCGAGATCGTCGCTGCCGAAAACGAGGTTCTGGAAAATGGCCTGCCGCGCGATGCCGCTGGCATGCGCCGTCTCAAGGCCATGGGCTTCTCCGACAAGCGCCTCGCCTGGCTGGCGCTGCGGTCCGCCAATCTGCTCCCCGGCATGGACAGCGCGATCCGTCACGGCTCCGGCCTCGTGCGCGATGCTGTCGTCGCGATGACCGGCGGCGTGACCGAGGAGGAGGTGCGCGCGCTCCGGCACAAGCTCGGCGTGCGCCCCGTGTTCAAGCGGATCGACACCTGCGCTGCCGAGTTCGACGCCAAAACGCCCTACATGTACTCGACCTATGAGGCGCCGACCTTCGGCGAGCCGGAGAACGAGTCCTTCCCGTCGGACCGCAAGAAGGTCGTCATCCTTGGCGGCGGGCCGAACCGCATCGGCCAGGGCATCGAGTTCGACTATTGCTGCTGCCACGCCTGCTTCGCGCTGGACGAGGCCGGCTACGAGACCATCATGGTCAACTGCAACCCGGAGACGGTGAGCACGGACTATGACACGTCCGACCGTCTCTATTTCGAGCCGTTGACGGCCGAGGACGTGCTGGAAATTCTCGCGGTCGAGCAGTCGAACGGCCAGCTGGTCGGCGTCATCGTCCAGTTCGGCGGCCAGACGCCGCTCAAGCTCGCGCAGGCGCTGGAGGATGCCGGCATCCCGATCCTCGGCACCTCGCCGGATGCGATCGACCTTGCCGAGGACCGCGAGCGCTTCGCCGCGCTGGTCGAGAAGCTCGGCCTGCTCCAGCCCGCCAACGGCATCGCGCGTTCGCGGGACGAGGCCATCGCCGTTGCCAAGCGCATCGGCTATCCGGTGCTGATGCGCCCGAGCTATGTGCTCGGCGGGCGCGCGATGGAGATCGTCGACGGTCAGGCGCAGCTTGAAGAATATATCGCCACGGCTGTGCAGGTTTCCGGCGATTCGCCCGTGCTGATCGACCAGTATCTGCGCGATGCGGTCGAGGTGGACGTCGATGCGCTGTGCGACGGCACGGACGTCGTCGTGGCCGGCGTGCTTCAGCATATCGAGGAAGCCGGCGTGCACTCCGGTGACAGCGCCTGTTCGCTGCCGCCCTACAACCTGCCCGAGAGCATCATCGCCGAGATTGAGCGTCAGGCGGACGTGCTGGCCCGTGCGCTCAGCGTGCGCGGTCTCATGAACATCCAGTTCGCGGTCAAGGACGGGAAGGTCTATCTGATCGAGGTCAATCCGCGCGCCTCGCGCACGGTACCGTTCGTCGCAAAGGCGATCGGTACCCCGATTGCGAAGATCGCCGCGCGCGTCATGGCCGGGGAGATGATCGCCGACCTGCCGAAGATTGACCGCAACGCGATCCACCATATCGCTGTCAAGGAAGCGGTGTTCCCGTTCAATCGCTTCCCCGGCGTCGACCCGGTGCTCTCGCCGGAAATGAAGTCTACCGGCGAGGTGATGGGAATCGATAGCGATTTCGCGACCGCTTTCGCCAAGGCGCAGATCGGGGCGGGTACTGTGTTGCCGGACGGCGGGACGGTGTTCATCTCCGTCAAGGACAGCGACAAGGCCGTCATCCTGCCGGCCGCCCGCAAGATCAACGAGCTTGGTTTCCGGATCATCGCGACCGGCGGCACGGCGCGTTATCTCGAGGAGCAGGGGCTGCCGGTCGAAATGGTCAAGAAGGTGGCCGAGGGCCGCCCCCACATCGTCGACCGGATTACCGATGGCGGTGTCGATCTCATCTTCAATACGACCGAGGGTTGGCAGTCACTCAAGGACAGTCAGGCGATCCGCACGAGCGCGCTTCGCCTCAAGGTTCCGAGCTTCACGACGGCCGCCGCGAGCCTCGCCGCGGTGGACGCGATCGAGGCTCTGCGCGCGCGTCCCCTTGAAGTGAAGTCGCTCCAATCCTATTATGAGGCGTCGCACGACTGATATCCGACATATAGAAATCAGCTGCGCGCTGGCCGGAACCGCCGGTCGGCAAGGGAGTTCGCGCTTTGGAACCCTTCCGGGCGTTGAGAATTGGGGAGTGTTATGGCTACCGTTGAGAAGATGCCCATGCTGCAGGTTGGCTATGATAAGCTGACGGACCAGTTGCGCGCACTCAAAGCCGAGCGTCCCACCATTGTGGACGCCATCGAGGAAGCACGCGCGCACGGCGATCTTTCCGAGAATGCCGAATATCATGCTGCGAAGGAGCGCCAGGGTCAGGTCGAGGCATCGATCTCCGACATTGAGGACAAGCTCTCGCGCGCCCAGGTCATCGATCCGAAGACCTTGTCGGGCGACAAGGTGATCTTCGGCGCGACGGTCACGCTGCTCGACGAGGATGAGCAGCCGGTCAAATATCAGATCGTCGGCCAGGCCGAAGCGGATGCCAAGCTCGGCATGATCAGCTATAATTCGCCACTCGGCCGCGCGTTGATCGCTCGCCAGGTTGGTGAGGAAGTGGAAGTCACGGTCCCGTCCGGCGACAAGTTTTACCTCATCGAAAAGATCGAGTTCATCTGAACAAGGCGACGGCGTGGCTGTCCCGGAAAGCGCTCCCGCGTGCTGGAACAAAGGCCTGCGCGCGGCGACTTCGTCATTCCGGGCTCCTGCCATAGCGGGAGCGCTGATATGATCCATCGAATTGGGTGTATTTCATGGCGATGACGCTTCCCCGCGGGCCAGCCACGAACATCCTGGCCGGTCTCACTGTGCTGGCCTTCCTGCCTGTTTATCTGGCGGGTGAGACAAATCGCGCGGCCGTGCTGGCCGGGTTCATTCCCGAGCGGGTCAACACGCTCTCGGCCCAGGGTCTGTCGATCGACATGCCCTGGCTGCCGCTCTGGCTCACGCCGCTCAGCGCCACGCTCATCCATTCTGGATGGACGCATCTGCTCTTCAACCTGCTGATGCTGATCTTCTGCGGCCGCCATGTCGAACAGCTGCTAGGGCAGGGGCGCACGATCCTGATCTACGTCGTCGGCGCCTATGCTGCCGCGCTCGGCCAATGGGCTGGGGCGACTTTGTTCGTTGGCAATGGCGAGACACTGGTGCCGATGATCGGGGCGAGCGGCGCCATCTCGGCGCTGCTTGGCACCTATGCGATGATCTACAGCCAGCGGGACGTGCGTTCCTTCGGGCTTGTACCGGCCTATGTCGTGCGCATGCTCTGGCTGGCTCTCGCCTGGACCGCGCTGCAACTTCTGATCGCCGTTGCGGGCGGTTTCGACGCGCTGTTCGGCGGCGTCGCGATCGGCGCGCATATCGGCGGCTTCGTTGCAGGCCTGGTGCTGGCGCGGCCGCTGCTGGTCTGGCGCTTCCGCCCTTCCTGAGAGGAAGGCGTCAGGAAGCCTGTGGATCGTGTGCCTTGCCCTCTGGGTCGAGCAGGCGATGCAGGTGCACGATCACATAGCGCATCTCGGCATCATCGACCGTGCGCTGCGCCGCGCCGCGCCACGCCGCCTCAGCGCTCGCATAATTGGGATAGACGCCGACGATGTCGATCGCGTTCAGATCCTCGAATTCCAGCGTCTGCGGGTCCTTGACCCGCCCGCCCATGACAAGGTGCAACAAGCTCAAGGCAATGCTCCCATATTGGCCCGGAACGGCCGGGCCCGATCGCCCGTGTCCGCTAGCAGCGTCGCTGTCATCTGCCAAGCCGCAGGCAGCGCCGGTCAGCTCTGCTCGTCGCCTTTTGCGCGCGCGGAGCGGATGCGGTCGCCGACGGTGCTGGCAGCCTTGCCCACCGCGCTGCGCATGGCGGCCTTGCGACGGTCGTTCAGCCCGGCGACGACGATCCGCGTGACGTCGCTGGTAGCGGCCGCCTTGATCGCCCGCCCGGCCAGTTGGCCCGCTTTGCCCGCGACGGCAAGGCGCGGCACGAAGATGGCGAGCACGGCACCCGCAGCAGCGGCCGCAGCCACGGCGGCGATGGGATGCTCCTGGAACATGCGGTTGGTCTCGGCCGCGGCGCGATAGGTCTTCTCGCGCGTATCGTCCATGACGGCTTCGCCCTTTTCGCGCGTCGCAACCACCAGATCGGTCGCGGTCTTGCGCGCACGGGTGATGCCCTGGCGCGTGCGCGCCTTGACGGCCGTCGTTACCGGCCTGTCGCTTTTCTCAGTCATTGAACCGCCTCCACAGGCGGCGGTTCAACCAGACAATCTGGGCGCCGCGCAAGCCATAAAGCGTCGCGATGCGCGCAGGACGCCAGAATAGCGCGGTCAGCACGCCGACCGTCGCCGAGGCGATGGCGATCGGATGCTTGCGCACCGTCTGGCGCAGGTCGTTGCGGATCTCGTCGACCTTGTCGCTGGCAGCGACCAGCGCGTCGTCCTTGAGGCGCCCGAAGGAGAGCCGGCGCTGCGTGCTCTGCACCGAGTTGATGAGGCGCAGGCGGGCGATCGTCGCCCGCTCGCGCGCAGCGATCAGCTTCTGGTGGGGGTCAACGCCGCTCATTCGCCGGCCTCCTCGAACAGGGCGACGAAGGTGCGGCGCGCCGCCAACGCGAACAGCACGGCCGCGAGGATCGAGATGCCGGCGACGATCAGGCTCGCGTAGAGCCAGCCCACATAGGGGGCGAGCGCGATGATCGCCGAGCCGATCAGGATGACGACGCCCATGACGAGAAAGATCAGCGCCAGCGCGGCGAGAACCAGCCACTTGCGTAGGCCATCGGCGATGATCGCGACCTTGAGCCTGGCCCAGGCCAGCTCGGCTTCCGCATATTCGCGGCCGGAGGCGACCAGCCGCACGACACTCGCGCGGATGGAGCCATCGTCAGGCAACGGCGCCGCCGTCTCGTTCACGTCCGCGTCGACGTCGCTATCGCTCATGCGTCAGGCTCTGGCCGATCTTTCGCTGGTGTCAGGCGTCGCTGGAACTGTTGCCGCGCATCATCCGCATCAGCACGAAGCCGACCACAGCGGCCGCGCCGATCGCGACGGCAGGGCTCTTGCGTACGAAATTGCGGGCGTCTTCGGCGAGCTGATCGATGTCCTTCTCGTCGAGCGACTTGGCCGCGCCGGCGACCGTCTCGGCTGCCTTGCGGGCATAGTCGCCATATTGCGGTCCGAGCTTGGAATCGACTGTCTCTGCCGTGTCGGAGATCAGCTTGGAAAGGCCGGCCAGCGCTTCGCCGGTCGTGTTCTTGGCGGTATTCGCCGCGTCGCGCGCCGTGGTCTTGGCCTGTTCGGCGAACTCACCCGCCTGCGCGCGCCAGTTGGTGCCGGCGGTGTCGTCGCCATTGCTATGAGCGGCCTTGGCCTCCGTGACGGCGGCGGCCTTGGTGGCAGGGGCCTTGCGGGCGGCGGGTTTGCGCTTCGGCGCTGTGCTCGTCTCGGACATCGTCATTCCTTTCTCGCAAAACGTGCCCCTCGCTCATCGATATAGCAAGGCTTCTTCCCTTTAACAGACCCTATGATCCTTCGTTCCCGACCGGATCGCTAGCAACGGTGTCGGGCGGCATTGCCATGGGAAGGACCGGTCGCTAAGCGGCGGGGCAAGTATCGCAGGCCAGCTGCACCGCCAATAGTGGGGAAAACACTGTCATGACCGAGATTCTCGATATCCATGCCCGTCAGATCCTGGACAGCCGGGGCAATCCGACCGTGGAGGTGGACGTGCTCCTGGACGACGGCAGCTTCGGCCGCGCTGCGGTGCCTTCGGGCGCGTCGACGGGCGCGTATGAAGCGGTCGAAAAGCGCGACGGGGACAAGAGCGTCTATCTCGGCAAGGGCGTCCTCGGCGCGGTCGCCGCGGTCAACGGCGAGATCAGCGACGCGATCATCGGCATGGACGCCGAGGATCAGGGGGACGTCGACGCGGCGATGATCGCGCTCGACGGCACGGAGAACAAGGGCCGCCTCGGCGCAAACGCGATTCTCGGCGTCTCGCTCGCCGTCGCCAAGGCTGCGGCCGACGCGCGCGGTCTGCCGCTCTATCGCTATGTCGGCGGCGTCTCGGCGCATGTCCTGCCGGTGCCGATGATGAATATCATCAATGGCGGGGAGCACGCCGACAACCCGATCGATTTCCAGGAATTCATGATCATGCCGGTGGGCGCGGAGAGCATCGCGCATGCGCTCCAGATCGGCTCCGAGATTTTCCACACGCTCAAGAAGTCGCTGCATGACGCGGGTCTTTCGACCGCAGTCGGCGACGAAGGCGGCTTCGCGCCGAACATCGCGTCCACCACCGAAGCGCTCGATTTCATCATGAAGAGCATCGAGAAGGCCGGATACAAGCCCGGCGAGAATGTGGTGCTGGCGCTCGACTGCGCATCGACCGAGTTCTTCAAGAACGGCAAATATGTGATTGCGGGCGAGGGCAAGACGCTCTCTTCGGCGGAGTTCACCGACTATCTGGCCGATCTCGTCGCGCGCTATCCGATCAAGTCGATCGAGGACGGCATGGCCGAGGATGACTTCGAGGGCTGGAAGCTGCTGACCGACAAGATCGGCGCCAAGTGCCAGCTGGTGGGTGACGATCTGTTCGTCACCAATCCCAAGCGCCTCGCCATGGGCATCGAGAAGGGCCTTGCCAACTCGATGCTCGTGAAGGTCAACCAGATCGGCTCGCTGACCGAGACGCTGGCCGCCGTCGAGATGGCCCACCGCGCGCGCTACACCAATGTGATGTCGCACCGTTCGGGCGAGACCGAGGATTCGACGATCGCCGACCTCGCCGTCGCCACCAACTGCGGCCAGATCAAGACGGGCTCGCTTTCGCGCTCGGACCGCATGGCCAAGTACAACCAGCTCATTCGCATCGAGGAGGAGCTGGGCGATCGCGCGCTGTACGCGGGGGGCTCGATTTTCCGCTAATTCATGCCGGGGCGGAGGCATCCGCCCCGTTTTTCACCGCGCTGGGTCTGTTCGTCGCACTTTCGGCGAAATAGCGCTTGCATTCAAAGACTCCCCGTGATTCCAAGGACCAATGGCGCAACTGGCGAAATTGAGGCTTCTTCTCGGCTCGGCGATGATGCCGGCCATCGCCATCGTCCTGCTCCTGGTCTTTATCGCTTATGCGATCATCGGCCCCAACGGCATCCTCGCCTGGGGCGATTACAGCCGCCAGCTCAAGCAGCGCCAGGCCGAGCTCAAGATGCTCCAGGCCCAGAAGGCGGCGATCGACAATCGCGTGAAGCTGCTCGATCCGCGCAAGGTTGATCCCGACATGGCTGACGAGCTGGTTCGCCGCCAGCTTGGCGTCACGCACCCGGATGAAGTCGTCGTCCCCATGAAATGAATGGCCTTTTTGCCGTTCACACATCTTAAATCGCGGGTCATTTAACCTATCTGGACATTGCGCTCCTGTGCATGCCGCGCCTATAGCTGCACAAAATTTCCACGCGAGAAGGACCTGAAACATTGGCGAAGGCAGCTTCCAGCCGATCCAGCAAGGCCGCTCCGGCCGCGTCCGCACCGGCCCCGGCCGATCATAATCGCGAGCGCCCGGCCGACCCTCAGCCCTATGGGGCGAGCAAGGACGAGCTGCTCGAATTCTACCGGCAGATGCTGCTCATTCGCCGCTTCGAGGAGCGCGCCGGCCAGCTTTACGGCCTCGGCCTGATCGGCGGTTTCTGCCACCTCTATATCGGTCAGGAAGCCGTCGCGGTCGGCATCCAGTCGGCGCTGACGCCCGGCAAGGATAGTGTGATCACCGGCTATCGCGACCATGGCCACATGCTCGCCTACGGGATCGATCCCAAGATCATCATGGCCGAGCTGACCGGCCGCGAAGCTGGCATTTCGCGCGGCAAGGGCGGCTCGATGCACATGTTCAGCGTCGAGCATAAGTTCTACGGCGGCCACGGCATCGTCGGCGCGCAGGTCAGCCTGGGCACCGGTCTCGCTTTCGGTCACAAGTACAACGAGGATGGCGGCGTCTGCGTCGCCTATTTCGGTGACGGCGCGGCTAACCAGGGCCAGGTCTACGAGAGCTTCAACATGGCGGCGCTCTGGAAGCTCCCGATCATCTACGTGATCGAGAACAATCAGTACGCCATGGGCACCGCTGTCCATCGTTCGTCCTCGGAGGATCGCTTCTACCTGCGCGGCGAGAGCTTCCGCATTCCCGGCATCCAGGTCGACGGCATGGACGTGCTCGCCTGCCGCGGCGCGACCGAGGAAGCGCTGGCCTGGATCCGCGCCGGCAACGGTCCGATCATCATGGAAATGAAGACCTACCGCTATCGTGGTCACTCCATGTCCGATCCGGCGAAATACCGCACGCGCGAGGAAACGCAGCATGTGCGCGACACGTCCGATCCGATCGAGGGCTCCAAGAAGGTGCTCATGGACATGGGCGTGAAGGAAGAGGATCTGAAGGCGCTCGACGCGCAGATCCGCAAGACCGTGAGCGAAGCAGCGGACTTCGCCGAGAGTTCGCCCGAGCCTGAGGCCGGCGAACTCTATACCGACGTGCTGGTGGAGCAATATTGATGGGTCTCGAGATCAAGATGCCGGCTCTTTCGCCGACCATGGAAGAGGGCACCCTCGCCAAGTGGCTCGTCAAGGAAGGCGACACGGTGAAGTCCGGCGACATCATGGCCGAGATCGAGACCGACAAGGCGACGATGGAGTTCGAGGCTGTCGACGAAGGCACGATCGAGAAGATTCTGATCGCCGAGGGCACCGACAATGTGAAGGTCGGCACGGTGATCGCCGTGCTGTCGGGCGAGGGGGAGGCCGCAGCGCCCGCCGCGCCGGCGCCGGCCGCCGTCGAGGCGCCCAAGGTCGAGGCACCGGCCGAGCAGGCCGCACCGAAGAAGGCCGAGAGCGGCACCAGCAATCTGGGCGGCGGCAAGGCCGTGGCCGTCACCGATCCGGCGATCCCGGCCGGCACGGAGATGGTCAAGACGACTGTCCGTGAGGCACTGCGCGATGCCATGGCCGAGGAAATGCGCAAGGATCCGCGCGTGTTCCTGATGGGCGAGGAAGTCGCCGAATATCAGGGCGCCTACAAGGTGACGCAGGGGCTGCTGGACGAGTTTGGCGCCAAGCGCGTCATCGATACGCCGATCACCGAGCACGCCTTTGCCGGCATCGGCGCGGGCGCCGCGATGGGCGGCCTCAAGCCGATCGTCGAGTTCATGACCTTCAACTTCGCCATGCAGGCGATCGACCAGATCATCAACTCGGCCGCCAAGACCAACTACATGTCCGGCGGCCAGATGCGCTGCCCGATCGTGTTCCGCGGTCCCAACGGTGCAGCCTCGCGCGTCGCCGCGCAGCACAGCCAGAATTACGGCCCGTGGTATGCTGCCGTTCCCGGCCTGGTCGTCATCGCCCCCTATGACAGCTCGGACGCTAAGGGGCTCTTAAAGGCCGCGATCCGCAGCGAGGATCCGGTGGTCTTCCTCGAGAACGAACTGGTCTATGGCCGCAGCTTCGATGTCCCGCAAGTCGAGGATCATGTGCTGCCGATCGGCAAGGCGCGCATCGTGCGTCCGGGCAAGGATGTGACGATCGTCAGCTACTCGATCGGCGTCGGCGTCGCGCTTGATGCGGCCGAAACGCTGGCAGGCGAGGGCATCGACGCCGAAGTGATCGACCTGCGCACGCTGCGCCCGCTCGATACGGCGACGGTGCTGGAAAGCCTCGCCAAGACCAACCGCGTCGTGGTGGTAGAGGAAGGCTGGCCGGTCTGTTCGATCGCGTCCGAGATCATGGCCGTCTGCATGGAGCAGGGCTTCGACGATCTCGATGCGCCGGTGCTGCGCGTCACCAACGAGGACGTGCCGCTGCCTTATGCGGCCAATCTCGAAAAGGCTGCGATCATCGATGCGCCGCGCGTCATCGCAGCCGTCAAGCAGGTCTGCTACCGGGGCTGAGGCCCCGGCAGTGCCGCTGCCTCAGCAGGTCGAGGCGGTAGCGCCTTCGGTATTGTAGATACCCACGCCACCGTTGCCGCCATAGTCGCGGGCGTCACGCACCGTCATGGCTGCAATGTCGGTAATGACGGTCGTCGGCACGAAGCGCGCCGAGAAAAGCGGCTGATAGTCATAAGCGACTTCGACGAACATGACGGCACCGTCATCCGGAGCCGTCACGGTCTGGCTGGCCGGACCCATGTTGGTCTTGTTGGTCGCGCCCTGGATGCCATAGCTCGACGTATAGGCCTTGCCGCCATAGCAACGCTGCCAGCGGATCTTGAACCGGGCCGTCGTGTTGGGATTGGCGACCGGCTCCAAGCTTGAAAGGATCACGCGCCCCCGCGTCGAAAGGGACAAAGTCCCGGCCTGCAGGTTCGCGCCGATCAGCAGGTCGTTGATCTGTGTTTCGGTGATCTGGGGATCGGTCAGCAGGCTGTTGGTGCCGATGCGCGAAGCATTGTCCGCGACATGCAGCGCGATCTGGCTGACCCGCAGCTTGGTGATCGCAAAATTCGTGAGTTCGGCGCCGGCCAGGAACATGGCCAGGATCACGGGAGCGCTGAGCGCAAATTCCACGGCTGCCAGGCCGCTGGTGTCGCCGCGCAGGCGGCGCAGAAGGCGAGACGCGGGGCTCATGACGGCGCATCCAGATTGGGCGTGCCTACGCCGCAGGTGTCTGTGGTTGGCGCGTCATATTTTTCCTGGTCGCCAAAGGGCTGGTTGGCCAGGACTGTGGACCCCATCAGGGTGGTGGTGCCTCGCCCGCCGATGAACCGGTCCAGCGGGAATAGGCGCGGATAGCTAACCCGCACCGTATAGACGACATTATCCCGCGCACCGGCACGATCGATCGAGTCACCACCGTCGCGATCGAACACGCCGTTGTTGTTCGCGTCGATATAGGTTTCGCTGTTGTTGCATTTGCCGTCGCGATACAGGCTGCCGACTGCGGAATCCGTGAATGTTTCCGCCTGGGCTGCCGCTGCCTTGGAGAAGGTTTTGTAGAAGCGCCGGGTGATGGTGATCGTGGCCGTCTTGTTCAGGAGGCCGAGCTGCGTCCTGACGGCGTTGTCGATCGCGTCTCTGGTTGTCGATCCGGTGCCGGCTGCCGTCTCCATCGTCCCGTCGCGCGCGGCCTTCTGCAGGGCGCCCTGCAGGACGCTCTGCATGTAGAGCGTGTGGCCGATGTCGAGTGCGCCGAACAGCAGCACGATGAGCGCCGGCGAAATGAGCCCGAACTCGAGGATGGTCGTGCCGTCCTGCGCGCGGGTGAGGCGGCGCAGGCGGGTGCGAAGGCTCGCGGCTCGTGTGATCGGCATCGCCATCGGTCAGCTCGTCAGCCTGAGTTCGGCGATTTCGGAGGCGATCTGCTTGAAATTCGAGATCAGCGTCGCCGTGCTGGAAGCCGAGAAGAACTTGCCCGGCGTCGCGCAGGCCGTCAGCCGCGCCTCGGTCGTCGCATTGACGTTGCCGCCATAGGAGACGACCCAGAGCGTGATGTTCTTGTTCTTGATCGCGGTGCACAGGGCCGTCAGGCGCGCGTTCACGATGTCGTCGAGATTGGTGTCGTTCGGCGCATAGGTCGTCTGCCGGCGATCCCACCAGGAAGCGCCATAGGCCGAATAGTTCTCCGTCGCCGTCTGCGTGTCGCCGTCGGTCATGAAGATGAGGTGGCGCTGGATGGCTCCGCCATTGGACGTCGCGGCGTTCTCGCTGGCGAAGATGCCGGTCGGCGAAAGGAAGCGCGCGCCCCATAGCATGCCGATATCGTGATACGTATTGCCGCTGGGCGTGAACGAATTGACGTAGGTGACGAAACTTGGCGACGTGTTCCAGCTTTGCAGCTTCCGGGCCTGCGTCGTGCAATACAAGCGCGCGTCGGTCAGGTCGTTCGCCGTGATGACATCGGCGGTGGTGTTGTTGCCGTTGGTGTAGCGACCCCAGACCGTGTCGGCGAGGATCGGCCCCCATTGCGACCCCGCAGTGGTCGAACTCGGGATCATGTCGATGTTCATGTCATAGGCGGCGGTAGGGATTGGCTCCCACTCGCCCGCCGGCGTGCCGTCGCTGTTCTTGACCGTCTGTCGTTCCTCAATGCAGCCGGCCCAGGAGGCGTCGATATAGTCGCCATCTTCGCCGATGCGCTGGCGGCTGCTGTCGTTCCAGGCGGTCGCGCCGGCCTTCAGGTCGCTGACGTTGAGCGTCCGCTGCTTGTAGATCCAGGTGTGGAAATAGGTGCCGTCCGCATCATCGCGCGTATAGACCGTGCTGCTCTGGTTCACGCGGCGCGTGCAGACGTCGGTGTTCGAATTGTAGCTGACGAATGTGTAGGTGGAGGTCGTCACAGTGAAGGTCGCCGGCGTTGTCGACGTCGAGGGGAAGCCGGTGGCGTCGCTGCCGATCGCCCAGCTGTTGCAGTCTCGGGTCCTGCTCTGGTTCGAGGTCTGCTCATAGGATCCGGCGTCCGCCGCCGTGCCGAGTTTGTAGAACACGCCTTGCCGCGTCTGGTACGCCCAGTTGTCGGCCAGATAGGTCGTCGGCAGCAGCTTGCCGACGTTCACGTTGACCGAATAGGGCATGAAACCGAGGCGGATCTGCGCCGTGCCGGAATAGGTGGTCGCCGTGGGATCGTTGCCGCAGACTTCAGCCGTGTTCACCTTCACCAGCGCTTCGTAGAAACATTTGACCGCGCTCTTGAGGCCGGTGATCTTTGCGCCGCTGACGGGCGAGCTGCTGCTGCAGGTGGTGCCCGGCGCGCAGTTCATCGATCCGGTCACATCGAGCACGAACATGACGTCCGTGTTCGGAATTTCCATCTTCGCGGTGCAGTTTACCGAGAGATTGCGCTGGGTCATGCCGAAAACGCGCATGATTGTCATGGGTACGCTCACGGTGGCCGAGCCGCTGACGGTGCCGTTGCTTTCCGTATAGCTCTTGGTGAGCGTGCCGGTGCCATAGGCATTGGTCTTGAAGTTGGCCGAGAACAGCTCACTGGCGCGGGAGGCCGTGTTGCCCGTGCCGCTCGTGGTCCAGCTGCCCGAACCCATGGCCTTGCGTCCGGCGAGGGCGCCGGCGTCACAAGCCTGTTGCAGGCGCGTCTTGGTCAGGTAGAGACGACTCATGTCGACCCCGCCGCCGATCAGGCCGGCCAGCGGTATCATGGCAGCGGCCGCCAGCGCGATGGTGTTACCTGCGATGTCGCGGCCGAGCCGTGTCAAGAAGGATGCGCTCAACACCTTGCGCGTCATGTCTGCCCTCGCTGCCCAGGCTCCGCTGATCCGGCAGGTCGATCGCACTGCCACGGAGCCACGCTCGGCCATAGATGCGAGTGGTGGACAAAGGACTAATACCGATGGTTGACGAAGCGTGAACTCCGCAGAAACCGGTGACGTTTCGTCGACCGAACTTCCTCCCATGGCGCGCTTGCTGCTGGCCTATGCGCCGCCGGCTGACCGGGCCTGGCAAACGCTCTGCTGGGAGCTCGACCAGCGGCTCGCGGCCGTCGTGCGGCGCGGCGGGGATCCCACGATCGCGGCGATCCGCCTTGCCTGGTGGGACGCCGTTCTGGTCGAGGGCGATCGCGACAAGGGCCGGGGCGAGCCGCTGGTCGAGCAGTGGCGCGCGCTCGCGCCGGTCTCTGCGGGCCCGGCCGCCGAGCGGCTGATTGATGGCTGGCGGATGCTTGCTTCACCCGAACCGATGGGTCGAGAGGATCTCTCGACCTATGCCGCCGCGCGGGGTGGGGGCCTGTTCGCGCTCTTCGCGGCAGGCGCCGATCCCATGCAGGGCGATGGGGTCGAGCGGGCAGGGCGGCTCTGGGCGTTGTGGGATCTCGCCGGCCATGTCCGCGACGCCGATCTGGCGCGTGTGGCGCTGGAGGAAGCGCGCGCTTTCATGCCGGTCTGGGAGGCAGGCCCGCCTGCGCCGACACTCAAGCCCCTCCGGCTCGCCCAGGCCGTCGCCTGGCCCGATGTCGTGGCCGGCCGCGTGCCGAGCGGCTTTTCGCCCCGCCATTATGGGCGCTTGCTGCTGGCCTCCCTGCGCGGCTAGTCTCCCGCGCGTCGGTGGACGGGCGAAGGGGGACGCCATGGGACGCTTTCTGGCGGGATCAATCGCCGCATTGCTGCTGGTCGCGGCCGGCCTGTTCTGGTGGCAGGGCGAGGCCGAGCAGGAGGCGCGCCCGTTCGTCGCCAATGGCGGTGTGAAGGCGCAACCGCCGAGCTTGCCCGACGAGGGCGATCCCTCGGCGCGCGGTGCCCCGCCGCCCGGTCCGCCCCAAGCCGACGCCCGCACCCGCGAGCAGCGCCGCTTCGACCGCTACGACCGCAATCGCGACGGCGGCATCACCCGCGTCGAGATGCTTTCCACCCGCGCCGCCGCCTTCCGCCAGCTCGACAAGGACGGCAACAATCTTCTCTCGTTCGAGGAATGGGCGGTGCGCACGTCGGATCGCTTTTCCGGAGCGGACGCGAACAAGGACGGCAAGTTGATCGCCGCCGAATTCGCAACGACCGCGCCCAAGCCCGCGATACGCCGCCAGCAGGAATGTAGCTGCGACGGAGACTGAGTTCTAGCGGCGCCTAGGCGGGCACGCCGCCCAGCGCATCCTGTTTCCAACCCGCCAGCGCCTGCCGCGCCCGGTCGGTATAGCCCTGCTTGCGGTCCTTCTTGCGCACGCTTTCCTCGAGCGGTGGGAAGAGGCCGAAATTGACGTTCATGGGCTGATAGCTTTCCGCGTCGGCGCCCCCGGTGATGTGACCGAGCAGCGCCCCCAGCGCCGTTTCGGCGGGCGGGGTCGGGAAGGCGCGCCCGGCGATCTGCGCGGCGGTCATCAGTCCCGCCAGCAGCCCCACGGCCGCGCTTTCCACATAGCCCTCGCAGCCGGTGATCTGCCCGGCGAAGCGGATATGTTCCGCCCCGCGCAGCCGAAGTTCGCCGTCGAGCAACTCCGGGCTGCGGATGAAGGTGTTGCGATGCAGCCCGCCGAGCCGCGCGAACTGGGCATTCTCCAGGCCCGGAATCGTGCGGAACAGCGCGACCTGCGCCTCATATTTGAGCTTGGTCTGGAAGCCGACCATGTTCCATAGCGTGCCGAGCGCATTGTCCTGCCGCAACTGCACGACCGCGTGCGGCCAGCGCCCGGTGCGCGGATTGTCGAGGCCGACCGGCTTCATCGGCCCGTGCCGCAGCGTATCGACGCCACGATCAGCCATCACCTCGATCGGCATGCAGCCATCGAAATAGGGCGTGTCCTGCTCCCACTGCTTGAACTCGGTCTTGGGGCCGTCGCGCAGTCCCTGCACAAAGGCTTCATATTGCTCCCGGTTCATCGGGCAGTTGATATAGTCCTTGCCGTCGCCGTCGGGCGATCCCTTGTCCCAGCGTGAGGCTTTCCAGGCGATGCCCATGTCGATCGTGTCGCCATGGATGATCGGCGCGATGGCATCGAAGAAGGCGAGCTGGTTGCGGCCGGTGGCGCTGGCGATGGCCTCGGCCAGCGGCACGGCGGTCAGCGGCCCGGTCGCAATGATCGTCAGCCCCTCGGACGGCAGCGTATCGACCCGCTCGCGCACCAGTTCGATGAGCGGATGGGCGGCAACCGCCTGCGTCACGCCGCCGGCGAAGATGTCGCGATCCACCGCCAGCGCCGATCCTGCCGGCACCTTGGCTTTGTCCGCCTGCGCCATGATGATCGATCCGAGCGCGCGCATCTCCTGATGCAGCAGGCCCACGGCGTTGCTGTTGGCGTCATCCGAGCGGAAGCTGTTCGAGCAGACCATTTCGGCGAGCGCGTCGGTCTGGTGCGCCGGCGTCATCTCCCCGCTGCCGCGCATTTCGGACAGGCGCACACGCACGCCGGCCTGCGCCAGCTGCCAGGCCGCCTCGCTGCCCGCGAGACCGCCGCCGATGATATGGACTTGGTGGGTCATGCCGGCCTCCTACGCCCAACGGGCGGCAAAGAGAACCGGAAGATGGCCGCGTTGGACCGAGAATGGCGGGGAACGGTCGCTACTTATCCTCTCCCGCTGTTCGCTGGAGACGGGCGAACCTAATCGAACCCTGCCGGGAACACATGCTTCCCGTCCGGTCCCAGCCGGAGCTTGCTGTGTCCGGCCACCGCCGAGGAGGGGATCGTGCCATAAACGTGCGGGAAGAGGGCGCCTCCGCGCGATGGCTCCCATTTCATGGTGTCGCCGAGCGTCGGCAGGTCGACCATGACGAGGATCGCGGGGTCCGCGTCGGCGAACCATTTCTCCGCCGTCTCGCGCACCTGTTCGCGGGCGGAGAGGTGGATATACCCGTCGGCGACATCGATCGGCGAGCCGGTGAATGTCCCCGAGTCGCGCCACGTGGTCCATTCATCGGGGCGCAGCAGCTTGAAGGCGAACAGATCGGTCATTTCATGACGCTACGGCATGGACCGGGCCGCGTCCAGCACTTGCCTTGGCGGCGGAAAAGGGTGCATTTCGTGGGTCTGCGGCCGATCCGGCGCGACGATGGAACAGGGACGATAGCTGACATGAGCGATGCGACGCCGGATGTGCACTGGCTGACGCAGGCGCTGGTCCATCTGCTCGATGTCGGGCCGGGGCCGGCCGAGGGGCATTTTGTCGGCGTGCGCAAGCCCGGCGGCGTGGGCCGTGTGTTCGGCGGTCAGGTGGTCGGCCAGGCGCTGATGGCCGCGACCAAGACCGTGCCCGAAGACCGGCTGATCCATTCGCTACACTGTTATTTCATGCGGCCCGCCAGCGAGGATTACGAGATCGACTTCGCCGTCGATTCCGACATGGACGGGCGCGCCTTCTCCAACCGCCGCGTGGTCGCGCGCCAGCAGGAGAAGGCGATCTTCAACATGATCGCGTCTTTCCACCGCGACGAACCGGGACCGACCCATCAGGCGGAGATGCCGGACGTGCCGCCCCCGGAGGACCTGCTGAGCCTGGGCGAGTTGCTGCGCTCTCATGCCGATCTGCCCGCCGGCCCGGCGCTGCGGATGCTGGCGACTCAGCCCAGCCCGCTCGATCTGCGCCCCTGCGGCCAGATCCAGACCGGCGGGATCGAGGCGATGCGCGAGCCCTGGGCGCGCTGCTGGATGCGCGTGGGGCGAGGGCCGATCGGTGTCAGCCAGGCGATGCAGCGCGCGATCCTCGCCTATGTCAGCGACATGCTCCTGCTCGGCACAGCCTATCGCCCGCACGGCCTGCAGATCGGCGGGCCGAAGGTCATCAGCGCCAGCATCGATCACAGCGCCTGGTTCCATGAAGACGTCGAGTGCGGCGAATGGCTGCTCTACGCGACGGAGAGTCCGTTTTCCGGCCACGGCCGCGGCTTCGCGCGCGGCCATTTCTTCACGCAAGACGGGCGGCTCGTCGCCAGCATGGCGCAGGAAGGGCTGATGCGGCTGCGCGAGCCGGAGTAGGGGATAGTCAGATCACGGGCGCGCACCTTCACACAAAACCGCTGCCCGGGTTCTTCACTCGATATGCTGTGCAAATGCGAGATAGCGTTCCTGCAACTCGTCTTCCTCACTCTGGCTCAAATTGCGCGGCGCGAGCTTGATATCGACCCGCTCAATCCGTGCGCCGGTGAGCGCGAAAGGTGGTTTGTAGGCGTTTGATACGGGTGAGCCGCTGTCCGCACCAAGCCCGAATGTATCGATGCCGAACCGGCCCGCCACGGTCTGTTCAATCCGCCCGCGCCCGACCTCTTCGCCATCGAGCAACAGGATCGCCTCACCGCCCTTGCCGAGGCCGCCGCCGTAATAGCCGAAGGCGAGTTCGAGCGTTGACTTGCCTTTGGGCAGCGGCTTGCCGGACACGACATTGAGCCGGTCGCGTTCGAAGAAGTTGTAGTGATAGACCGGCTTGCCATCGAGAATGTAGACCGCATAGCCGGCCGACCCGCCGCCGGCCGCCAGCAGCACGCCTTCGGCCTTGCCCGAGAAAATTATCGACCTCGATCTTGATCGAATGCGAGCGGTTCTTGGTATTGGGCGCGGCGGTTTCGGGCAGTCGGGCCGCGCCTTCATAATAGGTGAACTCGGTCCGGTTCGGGTCAGCGCCGCCCGGAGAGGGCTTGGGCTCGGCAAGCCGCCCCGCTCCACGATCATCGAGTGGATAGACGTTGTACTTCTCCGCTTCCTCATCGAAAATCCGCTTCAGCTCTTCCACCTTTTCGGGATGCTGCGCGGCCAGGTCTCTGGCTTCGCTGAAGTCCTCGTCGATATTGTAGAGTTCCCACTTGTCCTTGTCCCAGTTGCCGGGGGCAAAGTCTTGACGCCAGGGGAAGGTGTGCTGCGCGCAGGCGATCCAGCCCTTGTCGTAGATGGCGCGGTTGGAGAATATTTCGAAATACTGCCGCTCGCGCACCGCATGGGCATCGGCACTTGCGAATGTGGACTGGATCGAGACGCCGTCCATCGGTTTCTGCTCTACGCCGTTGACATGTGTCGGCGCAGGTATGCCAGCAGTATCGAGCAGGGTCGGCACGATGTCTATGAGGTGGCTGAACTGTGGGCGAATGCCCCCCTTATCCTTGATCTTGTCTGGCCAGGAGATAACCATCGGATTGCGCGAACCGCCGAAGTGCGAGGCCACCTGCTTGACCCACTGGAACGGTGCGTTGCCGCACCATGCCCACCCGAGTGGGTAGTGCGGCTCGGTATCCGGCCCGCCAATCCGGTCATAGGCTTCGAGATTGTCCTCGATCGATGAGGGAATGCCGTTGAGGTTCATCACCTCGTTGACGGTTCCGGTCATTCCGCCTTCCGAGCTCGCGCCGTTGTCGCCGACGATGTAGATGATGATCGTGTTATCGGCGTCCGGCATTGCCCGGACCGCATCGATCAGCCGGCCACATTCATGGTCCGCGTAGGCCAGATAGCCGGCGAAATTTTCCATGAACCGCGCGAACAGCTTCTTCTCGTCGGCAGAGAGACTCTCCCAATCCTGCACCCAGTCGGGTTTGGCGGTGAGCTCGGTGCCGGCCGAGATAATGCCCGCGGCGAGCTGGCGCTGATAGGTTTCCTCGCGAACCTTCTCCCAGCCCTTATCGAACTGTCCCTTGAACTTGTCGCGCCATTCTGGCGGCGCATGATGGGGCGCATGGGCGGCACCCGGTGCAAAATAGCAGAAGAAGGGTTTGTCCGGCGCAACAGACTTGGAATAGCGCACCCAGTTGATTGCCCGATCGGTCATGTCCGCCTGGAAATGATAGCCTTCCTCGGGCGAGCGATCCGGCTCGACCGCCACGGTGTTCTCGAACAGCACCGGGTAATATTGATGGGTCTCGCCCGCGATGAAGCCGTAGAAATAGTCGAAGCCCATACCCGTCGGCCAGCGGTCGAACGGACCCGCGACGCTGCTTTTCCAGTCGGGCGTGTTGTGGTTCTTGCCGAACCAGCTCGTCGCGTAGCCGTTTTCCTTGAGGATGCGCCCAACCGTCGCCGTTGATTGGGGCATCATGTTGTTGTAGCTCGGGAAGCCCGTCGCCCATTCGGAGAGGAAACCGGTTCCGCAATTATGGTGATTGCGCCCCGTGATCAGCGCGGCACGCGAGGGGCCGCAGATTGCCGTGGTATGAAAGCGCGTGTAGCGCAGCCCCTCTGCCGCGAGCGCGTCCAGCACCGGTGTCGGCACCGGTCCGCCGAAAGTGCTGGCCTGCCCGAAGCCGACGTCGTCGAGCAAGATGAGGAGCACGTTGGGTGCACCCTCCGGTGGCGTCGGCAGTTCGGGCCAGGCGCTTTCCGATTCCTTGTAGGTCTTGCCGATCCTGCCGGTGAAGGCGGGCCGGGGAAGCGGCAGCTTGCTGCGATCGATGTCGGGCATGGGGGACTCGCGGATGCTGTTGAGATCTGCCGATCCTCCCGTCTACCGTGCCGGCGCCTATTGGGATTTGCCCTGATTTTTTAAAGTGTAAGGGAGGGCGTGCCGTGGACGAGGCCGATTGCTGCATCGAAGGGTCGGCGCAGCCCCAACCGAAGGCCGCTATCTGAGTGGCGATACGATGTCTGAATATCGGTAACGGTTCGTCCGTGCTGGCATACCGGTCCGAAAGAGCACGCGGACCGGGCGGACAGAAAAGGGCGGGGAACGGCCGTGATGGCCGCCCCTGCACGGGATTGGAGATGGGCTGTTACCAGCCGATGCGGCGTTTTTACCCCATCGCCCCGTGCTTCGACGTCTCGCGCATCCGCCAGTAGGCGACTAGCGAGAGCGCGCACATGCCGCTCACATAATAGAAGAACAGCGACTCATGGCCGACCTTTACCAGCCAGAGCGCGACATATTCCGCGGTGCCGCCGAACAGCGCATTGGCGATGGCATAGGGCAGGGCGACGCCGAGTGCGCGGATGTGCGGCGGGAACAGCTCCGCCTTCACGATAGCGTTG